>Ga0181532_10004251_pt1 | contig 12610 bp, 15 predicted proteins | sample PEATcosm2014_Bin_33_FD_119768 | JGI IMG/M metagenome (GOLD analysis project Ga0181532, IMG submission 119768) | Peatland microbial communities from MTU Mesocosm Facility, Houghton, MI, USA - PEATcosm2014_Bin11_30_metaG | ecosystem: Environmental > Terrestrial > Soil > Wetlands > Peat | place...
AGGAGCGAAAGGCGAAGGGAGATCGGTGTGGCCGCCGACGCTAGATCGACACCAAGTGCCATGTCACCTCCACGCATAAGAGCCCAGTCCAGCGCGGCGCGGACGTCGACCATCGCCTGACGCAGGAGCCCCTCTCTATCCTCAATGTCGCGTGGCGCACGGCATAGGTCCAGAAATCTTTGCGCATGCCGTCTCCGTAGAGCTTCCAGCTCGCCAGCTTCACTGAGTTTTTCGTGCGCATAGACCTGCGTCGTCTCGAGCAGCCGGTAGGAGACGGCGAGGCCACCGACGTCGACAGCGACCATAGACTTAGCGACCAGGTCGGAGAGGATTTCTATAACCGATCGTCTCGGCAGGTCGTCGCCGCCAACCACTTCGATGGCGTCATCGACGCCGAAATGTGCCGAGAAAGCGCTGAGCCGCCGCAACGCGATTTGTTCATCAACGGACAGCAAGCCATAGCTCCAGTCGAGGACGGCGCGCAACGTTTGATGTCGAGGCAAGGCGTTACGGCGCCCCCTTGTAAGCAGTGCGAAACGGTCATCCAAGCGCTGGGCGATAGCACGGACATCGAAGAGGTCGATGCGCGCGGCCGCGAATTCTACGGCGAGCGGGATGCCGTCTAATCGACGGCAGATGTTGGTGACCGCTGGCACGTCTTCATCGCTGAATTCGTACGTATCCACATTCGCCATGGCGCGTTCGACAAAGAGCTGAATGGATGGAAAATTCATCGCCTCGGAAGCGGTGAGAACCTGGCCTAAAGGTGGCAGGCGCAGGGAGGCGAGCCTGTGGGTCCACTCACGGGCAATTCGCAATGGCTCGCGGCTGGTTGCGAGAAGCCGGACCTCCCTTGTCCCTTTCAGCAGGACCTCGCAAAGATCGGCCGAAGCGTTGATCACATGTTCGCAGTTGTCGAGAATGATTAGGACGCGGCGTTCCTGAAGCTCGCGGAGCATGGCCCCAACGATGTCCTCGTAGACCGTCGAAACGGAAATGGCAGAGGCGACCACTGCTGGAACCATGCTGGGATCGGTCACCGTACCCAGATCAGCAAAGTATGCCTCGTAGCCCAAGTCACTTGACCAGGATTGAGCGGCAGTTAATGCTAAGCTGGTCTTCCCAATTCCGCCTGGGCCGACCACCGACACCATCCGCTCTCGTGTCAGCTCCGACTTCAGTTTGGTGACCGCGTCGCTGCGCCCGACTAGGCGGATGAGGGAGCTCGGCAGAGTTGAGACCGCTTGGGCTCGGGGCTCGGAGGCGCGATCGGGCTTAAACGGCTCCACAAGATGAGAGGCTGGGGCCGTGAAACTATAGCCCCGGCCAGGTACGTTGACGATGTACCGAGCGCCATTTTGCCCATCACCAAGCGCGCGACGAAGCGCCGAGACGTGCACCCGAATGTTGGCCTCTTCGACAAACGTGTCAGGCCATACTATGCGGGCAAGTTCTTTCTTCTCTACAATTTCGCCGGCCCGTTCGACCAGAATTTGCAGAATGGTCAGAGCGCGACTTCCCAGGCGCAACGAACGATCGCCTTCGAGCAGCAGCCGCTGAGAGGGAAACAGCCGAAAGGGCCCGAAACTTATAGCTTTGTCATGCATATGGGCTAAGACCAAGCACGTTCACTCGGGCAAAGCCCGGCCGTGCGACCGAGGTTGCCAAGCCATATTTGTTCGTCTCCATGCGCGAAGATGAACGACGCCTGTTCCTCCGTGAAGCACTCTTTCTCAATTATACCCTTCTCGCGGGCTCAAATCGCCAAGAAGAATATCCCAGCTAAAGATGACTCAGCCTTCGGAAAACGGGTCACACGGCGCACAGCCAGTCTCGACGCGGAGTATCCTGCTGAGCCTGTAATTTACAGCAATTAACTCGCCGCCTCCAATCTGGTGATTTAACTTCCGTGTGCCTAACGAGATCCGCTGCCTCAAAACTAGCCATCCACGAGCGGCGGTCCGGGCCTTCTTGGCGCCGTGGAGAACAGTCATGTACGCAGACAGTCCAGGCGGCAATCGTCTCTGCACTGACCTTCATAATAGGGATCCACTCAAAAGTGATCTGTCCGGAGCCCTCCGGCTCACCGCTCATGTCGACCCGCTTTGATTCGACGTTTGGGGCAAGCTCAAACTTGGCATAACTTCGTGCGAACGCAAAAAGCATTCTGGGATGGGTATCCACCCCGTCATTTGATGCGGCATTCCTCGGACAGCTCTCAATTTTGTCCTAACTCTGAACGACCGAGTGGTTTTTGGCAAATAGGGTAGTTCTGATGGGACGGCTTGGGCGAGATTGAGCGCAATACGGATACAAATATCGCAAACGACTTCGATCATCCTCGGTGTTTTTCGATAGATTTCAATCAGTCAGCTTCCGCGAGGTGAGGTATGAGTCGCCTGCACGAGATCTCATCGTCCGCGCGTCCTTTTTCCGGGGAGCTGCTGCTGCTGAGCGAGTTTGCGCACCGAATCAATAACGAGTTCGCGTCGGCTATTAGTGCCATTTCGGTTACCGCCGCGCGTTCCGCCAGTGACGAAGTCAAGGCTATACTCGCTGCGGTCATCGATCGTCTGCATAACTACGCGCAGGTGCACCAAGCTCTGGAGATTCCGGAGCACTCCACCAGCATTGACGGCGCCGCTTATCTCCGGGAGTTGTGCGCCGCGATAAGCCGTTCAAAGCTCGACTGCAAGGGGATCGAACTGGTGCTTGTGGGGCGTCCGCTCTGGATGGACTCCGAACGTTGTTGGCGACTGGGCATGATCGTGTCGGAGCTCATCACGAATGCCGCCCGCCACGCATTTCGAAAGCGCGGTGGCGTAATTCGCGTCGAATTGTCGACATCGCGGTCGGTCGTTGAATGCCGTGTCACTGACAATGGCATGGCTGATACAGACGATACCGCGATCCTCGATCTGCGGAAGAATAACGTCATTGTTCTTGAAGAGCAGCTGCGTCAGACCCGCGATCGTTTCATTGCCGATTTGGTGACTGGAACTGATGTTGCCCAGGCCGAGTCAAGTCTGGCCTCTGCACGCTCCGATTATTTTAGCGCGCAAGCCAATTTGCAAACCAGTATCGCCACTTATCGCCAGATCATCGGCGTCGAGCCGACCCGGCTCGAGCCAGCGCGCACGATTGAGAGTCTACTGCCGCGGTCGCTTGGCAGCGCGATCGAACTGGCCATGGCTGAGCATCCGGAGATTCAGGCGTCATTGCATGCGGTGGACGCCGCCGCCTTGCAGGTCAAGCTGGGGTCGAAGGCGAGCTGGCCCCGACGCTCGATCTGGTTGGGAATGTTCAGCAAAATTATAATCTTTCCGGCGTGCCGGGGGAACGTTTTCTCAACGGGTCGATCGCAGCCAAGCTCACGGTGCGGCTTTATCAAGGGGGCGAGGTGTATGCACGTGTGCGCCAGGCCAAGGAAACGCTCGGTCAGGCCAAGCTGAAAGCTGATCTCCAGCGAGACATGATTCGTGCGTCAGTGGTTTCGTCCTGGGGCCAGCTTGATCGCGCGCGCGCTGTCATCCAATCCTCCAAAGCGGCGATCAAGTCGGCCGAGATCGCGCTCGACGGCATTAGGCAAGAAGCGGAAGTCGGTCAGCGCACCACTTTCGCTGTTTCAGCAGCACGTCTTGTTGAACACCAGGGTCAGCCTTGTGGTTGCGCAGCGCGACCGGGTCGTTGCCTCATATGCGGTCATGGCTGCCATTGGCCGACTTGCCGCCGCAAAACTTAACCTGAATGTCGCGCAATATGATCCGACCGTCCATTTCAACCAGGTCAAGGATAAATGGATCGGCCTTCGCACCCCCTAACGGACAGCGGACAAGACGAAGCAATGGAATCAAAGAAGCCTTGCTATGGGACCGTATAAATGTTGGCGGTGATATGGGTTTTGGGGTCGTTATCGACCTTGGGAATGAGAGGAAGTGGCGGGCTTTACTGGAGCTGACGGAAGCTACCGGGAGCGTGCTGACGCACGAAATGGTCACCGGCAGTCGGCTAATGGACGGGCCTTCGCTGGAGACGGGTTAACTTTGGCCGAGGGCAAGTCCGTTCCCGCCGCCATGCAGACCTAGCTGAATGCCTGGTCATTGAAACGCGCTTCTAGCGACGCAGATCGAATTAAAACGTAACAGTTAGGGTGCATCGCCCGCTCTCAAAGGCAACGAATGCGGCCGCCCGGTTAAATAAGACTGCATCAATTTACAACCCTTTACTCGGATTTGGTCCGAGGTCGGTCTACTATTGCGTCTTGTGCTCTGAACGCGGCGTGGCAAGCGTCGTACACTCTGATGTCCGCGTGGTCGCAACGATGAATCCCAACTTCAAGCAAGAGGGGTCCGTACCATGACCCACATGCCGCATCCGGCCACTACGCCACCCACGACGAGAGTATCCGCCTCGTCACCCACACAGCTACACGGAGACTTGAGGGCGTCCGGTAAGATTTGTTGAGACGGCCTCCCCTGTCACGTGCGGACACCCAGTAATCGCGGTCCTATCGCCGGATCCAGCGCTGACCACGATTACTGGATGTCCACACAATCACGTTGGCCGAAAATAGGAGATAATCGAGCCGATTTGGCTAGGCGATGAGCGTCGTGAGGCATTGAAAGTTGGACATGACGGTTGTCCGCAAGCGTCTCAGACTGGCGGATGTGTTGGATGATATCCCTCGGTGTGCCGCTCGCTGACCGATCAGCCACAGCGGGAGAATCGCCGAGCAAGGTGACGGTTAAATTTCTCGCTGTTGGTTTTTGTCGGGCGCACTCATGAACCGAGGTTAGGGAGCCTTCACGGGCAAATTGGATGACTGAGGTCTTCAGTGAGCCGGGCTGGGCCCGCGGGAGGAGGACCTTAGCTCGATTGAGCGCAGCTTTGACAAATGCAGCAAGGGCCGGGGCGCCGCCGCTGCTCTTTGGGCTGCGTCTATGGGCTTCAGTCTGCCTCGCGCTCTACGTCGCCTTTTGGCTCGAACTCGACAATGCCTACTGGGCCGGCACTACCGCCGCGATTGTGTGTCAGCCACAGCTGGGTGCTTCGCTGCGCAAGGGCTGGTACCGGATGATCGGCACTTTTGTCGGCGCCGTGGTGATCGTGGTTCTGACGGCATGGTTCCCGCAGGACCGCGCCCTGTTCCTCGTCGCATTGGCGCTGTGGTGCGCTGCATGCGCTCTCGTCGCCACGCTTCTGCATAACTTTGCGTCCTATGCGGCGGCGCTGGCCGGCTACACGGCCGCTATCATCGCAGCCGACGAGCTCGGTGCGACGGGCGGCCCGAACGCAGATGCTGTCTTCCTGTTCGCAGTCTACCGCGCCAGCGAGATCTGCATCGGTATTGTAAGCGCCGGCATTGTTCTCGCCGGAACGGATTTCGGCGGCGCCCAGCGCCGGCTCGCCGCGTTATTTGCAGCACTGTCGGCTGAAATCACGGGCCGGTTTACCAGCATGTTGGCCCTGGCGGGGCCGCAGCTGCCGGAGACGCAACCTGCCCGGCAGGAGCTGGTCCGGCGGGTCATCGCGCTTGACCCGGTCATCGACGTGGCGAAAGGAGAATCCTCCCAAATCCGTTACCATTCGCCGGTGTTGCAGAGAGCTGTGGATGGTTTGTTCGCCGCCATCGTTAGCTGGCGGACCATAGCAGTGCTGCTGGCGCGGCTGCCGGGCGGCGAGGCTCGGCAGGAGGCCGATGCCGTCTTGCAAAACATTCCGCAGGAACTGCGATCGGCGGAGCACGGCGTTCCGCCAGACTGGATCGTCGTCCCCGTCCGCCCGCGCCAGGCCTGTGAGACGGCGGTGCGGACGCTGATCGCGCTGCCCGCCAGCACGCCATCGCTGCGGCTGCTCGCCGACCAGACGGCTAAGGTGATGGCCGGCATTTCGGATGCGCTCAACGGGATGGCACTGCTTGTCGCCGCTCCTGTTAGTCTCGTTCCTCGCGGCCGTGGCTTCCGGCTCCGCGTGCCCGATTGGTTACCATCTCTCGTGAATGCGGGGCGCGCGTTCGTCGCGATCGGCATCGTCGAGCTCTTCTGGGTCGTGACCGAATGGCCGAACGGCGCGTTTGCCATTACCTTCACCGCAATCGTGGTTCTCCTATTAGCGCCGCAAGGCGACCGGGCCTACGCGGCCGCCATTCGTTTCATGATCGGCAGCGTCCTTGGAACCGTTTTCACGGCGATCATCGCATTTGCGGTGCTGCCGGGGCTTGAGACCTTCGAGGCCTTCAGCCTCGCCATTGGTCTTTACCTCGTGCCCGCCGGCGCTTTGATGGCCCAACCATGGCAGACGGCGATGTTTACCGCCATGGTGATCAATTTCGTGCCGCTGCTTTCGCCCGCGAACCAGATGAGCTACGACACCCTGCAATTTTATAACTTCGCACTGGCGATCAACGCCGGCAGCGGCGCCGGGGCGGTTTCGTTTCGCCTGCTGCCGCCGCTGTCACCCCCGTTCCGGACCCGCCGGCTCCTGGCGCTAACCTTGCGCGATCTGCGCCGCCTCGCAACGGGTCCAATCCCCCGACGGGCGCCCGACGATTGGGAGGGCCGCATATACGGCCGGCTCGCGGCATTGCCGGACGCGGCCGAGCCGTTGCAGCGCTCGCAGCTCCTGGCGGCGTTAGCGGTGGGTAGCGAAATTATCCAACTTCGCCGCATCGCCCCCCGGCTCGGTCAGGGCTCGGATCTCGACGCGGCGCTCGAGGCCTTGGCGCGAGGGAACTGCGCGATCGCGACCGCCCGGCTTGCTCGGCTCGATGAGCGGCTCGCCTCTCTCCCCAGCGCCGGGTCGGAGGCGTCTTTTGCTCTCCAGATGCGCGGGAGTATCTTCGTAATCACGGAAGCACTCATCGAGCATGCCTCTTACTTTGACGCAGGAGCGCGCGAGTGAGGTTCACCGAGATCGACTTGTTTGGCGTCTACGTTGCGCCGATGTCATTGATGATGGTCGCGGCCTGGTTCGTCACCATCGCCCTGCGCCGGATTGCGAGCCGCTTCGGCTTGTTGCGGTACGCCTGGCATCCGGCTCTGTTCGTGTTTGCCGTTTATATGATCGTGCTCTCGTCGATTACGATTATGATAGCGCGCTAAGCTCGCCATGACCGATACTCAAACCGAAGCGAAGAGCAGCAAAGCAGGCGATCGCGACGCCGTCTGGTCCCCCACGCCGCTTGCCCGCGACAAGGAGAGGCCGCGCCGAAGGATCATTCCAGTTTTGTTCACTTTGGTGACGGTCGCGCTTGCCGTGCCGCTCGGTTGGACGATGTGGGACGCCTACATGGGGGCACCTTGGACGCGCGACGGCACTGTGCGTGTTTATGTCGTTACAATGGCACCCGAGGTCGCCGGGCAAATCGTTAAGTTCCCGATCGCCGACAACCAGTTTGTGCATAAGGGTGACTTGTTGATGGTGATCGACCCGAGGGACTACAGGATCGCCGTCAGTCGTGCCGAGGCGGCAGTGAAGCAAGCTGAGGCCAATGCGCGGAACGCAGCGATTCAGTCGCAACGCCGGCAGAAACTGACCCAGCTGGCGGTTACCGTGGAGGAGCAGCAGACCTATGCGACGACGGCGGTTGCCGCCCAAGCGCAATATGAGCAGGCCTTGGCAAACCTGGACCAGGCGCGGGTCAACCTCGAGCGCACTCAGGTACGCTCTCCAGTCAATGGTTGGGTGACGAATCTGCTGGCGCAACTTGGCGATTACGCGAATGTCGGACAGAATATCATTTCGATCGTCGATGCCGATTCCTTCTGGGTTGACGGCTATTTCGAGGAGATCAATCTCGGCTCGATCCACAAGGGCGACCTGGCTGAGATCAAGCTGATGGGCTACAGCCAGATCGTTCGTGGCCATGTCGGCAGCATCGCCCGCGGCATCAACGTGCCGAACGCGCAAGCCAATCAGCAGGGGCTTGCTTCGGTGAACCCAATCTTCACCTGGGTACGCCTTGCCCAGCGCATTCCGGTGCGTATCCACATCGACGCGGTGCCGGAGGGCGTGGTCCTTGCGGCCGGAATGACAGCCACCGTCCAGATCAATCCGCGACCAAGGCTGCAAGGGAAGTGATGCCGGAAATTTGAGGTTGCTGGCTTTGGCGATGGTCGCGCCCCGAAGCCAGCCGCCGCTGCTTCGGACAAATGAAGCGCTGAGAATGAATCTTCTCGAAGATATCTTCGATTCTTGAGCATTGGGGGTTACGCGCGGCGATTCCTGCGGGATGACTGTGAATCGGCTCCACATCTTGACCCCCAATCAGCGAGGGGTCAAAGGATCAAGTATTCGATTTCTCGTCAGCTTTGTTTTGACCCCCGCGCCGTTTGGGGGTCAACGTGCTACGCCGAATGACAGATTAGTTCGGAATGATGCGCTTTGGCCACCAATGGAAACCAGTTCGTGTCTGGATTTGCTCGGGATGCTCGGCGAGGGCGGTACATTGGTTGGCGATTGTCTCTTCGAGATCTGCGAGTGTCGCGATGTGCTTGTTGACCATCGGTTCGTCGACAAGCGCCCATAGGGTCGGCGGACTGCAGCTCGGAACTATAGGGTGGCAGATAAACGAGAGGGATGCCGTCGGGTATTTCTAGGCCTGCCGCGCCATGCCATGCCGCATTGTCGAGCACCGAGCAGGATGATGCGCCCTAAGCCCGCTTTCAGGCCGAAGAATTCGATGCGCATCACCACCTTCGCAAAAGGGTTGTGACCATCGTTCATTTCACAAATGAGATTCGTCGGTCTCGACATAGCGCATCGGCGGACCCTTGCTGTTCGGCAGGATATGGGAGCGCCTCGGGATAGCGGAGGTTCTCTGCGATTTACTCGCGAACCCCGCCTTCGAGTCCGCCGTGGAGCGCGCCGTTTTCGTCGCCACTCTACACCGGATGTAGGTTGCGTCATTCGGTGGCTTCGTCTTCATCGGCTTCGTCGGCTTCGACCGCAACTCGATCTGCTTCGTCTTGTTTGTCCGCCTCTTCGAACCAAGTAGTCACTTCCTGCCAGATTTCATGAACTCGTTGAGGGCTCATGCCGACATTGTATTTGTACACGGCAACGTCCTGCTTGATTTCGCCTTCAGCCTTCGCCCACAGCTCCCTGAACAAGCCTTCGATCGTGGCACTGTGTTCTGAGTCGATGCAGCTTTCCACAAGCGAGTATGCGTAGTTCGCATTCCCACCTGCGCAGAAATTCGCGACACATGCGATATTTTTCCGCAGCGCACCCTTGGGATCGATCACGTCGATCCAGAGTTTTTGTTCAGTCATTGATCTTATCTCCATTGAATGCGACCGTTTGCAGATCACACGATGACTGCATCATTCCGATGCCAACGACTTCGCGCAGTTAATCGAGTGCGAAATGCGCTCGATCTCACGGCGAATCATCCGTTCGGCCCGATCTCTGTGTTTACGATCCAATTCACGACCGGGATAAAGAGGAAGGTATGGCTAAATTCACTTTATTGCCATTCGAGGTAAACCGGACAGTCGCCGGACGTGAACCCAATTCCACGTATCGTGTTCGTGAATATTTGACCGGTGACGAGGTCGAAGGTCTCAAGAAGGGCACCCGGGGAAACCGCTAGGTTATCAATGTGACTTGGCATAAGGAGACCTGTGCGCGGAAAGAATAATTCGGGCGGCAACTTGATGCGAATGAGTTCTGTTCGACGCAGCGGCGGAGACCTCTCTGTTAAAAGATCTTGATTTGGGAGGTTTGGAATAGATAGAGTTCGCCCGTTGATCATCACGCTGATTGTGGAGCAAGGATACGCCAGGCACGCCGGAGATTGTAGGCAATGGCGGTGAAGTGAACCTGCAAATTTGCCTTGGCCGAACCAATGAAGCGCATGCGGGCGAGCCCGTAGGAGCGCTTCCATGTGCCGAACACTTTTTCGATCCGGCAACGAACCGCCGCAACTGACGCGTTCCAGGCATTGAGCGCCGCTTGGGTCGCTTCCGGATCTCTGCCCCAAGCACTACGTTGAGCAATCCTCTTTCGGCCCCCTTTCGCATGGATGGCTTCCCGGTTGATATGGCTATCGTAGCCCATATCAGCATAGACCGTGCCCGTCTCCGAGGGCAGGATGGATGGCAGCACTGATCCGTCATGGACATTGGCGGGCGTGATCTCGACCCGTCGCACAATCTGTTCTTCGTCGGAAACGACATGGGCCTTGTATCCATGAACAGGCTTCCTACGACGGTGCCCGGCCCAGCGCGCCTCGCCCTCATGCCGGATGCTCGCCGAAGGGATGATCGTTGCATCAACGAGAGTGCCGGTTTGCACGATGATGCCGTGCTCATCGAGTTGCCATACGATCACCTCGAACAAAGAACGATCGAGGCCATTCTCGGTGAGCGCCTTGCGAAAGCGGACGAAGGCGGTGCGCTCCGGCGTCGCCTCGTGTGCGGCGAATCCGCAGAACCGCCGAAACGAGGCACGGTCCTCGAGAGAGTCCGCAAGCTTCACATCGGAGAGATTGTACCGAACCGACAGGAGCATCGCCTTGAATAAGGCCAAAGGTGGCCAGCTTGCTTCTCTTTTGGCTGACGCGTAGATGCCGACAAGGCAACGATCGATCTCTGTCCAGTCGATCAGTCGCGCCAATTCGTCAGCGACGAGGCATGGCGAATCCCCGAATCACGAGCCAACCACAGCGTCCAGAGCTATCCGCGCACAGGTCTCATAAGCTGCCGCAAGACCGGCCGCAATGCAGCTTCCCCTTGCTTATGGTCCTCGACGCTTGCCCCGACATTGCCGAACATGCACCCAACGGGATCAACTCCTGGCGCGATTTGATGGCCGCCGCCTTGGTGTGCCCCTGGCTCGGGTTCAGCCCCAGCGCCTGGAGGAGGCCATCGAGGCATTTGGCCCCGAAGACGCGGTTGTCGTTCTTGCCGAATCCAGCTGCGCTCCTCCCTCATCAATAGCGCCGGCGGCTATTTGCGCAATCTGACCAAGAAGGCGAGGGCAGGGGCCTTTTCCCTCGGTCCCATGCTCATGGCGTTGATCCGCGCCAATCTGCGGAAGGGTACCAAAAACAAGCGAGCGTTATTTCGTGTTCGCGCCGGAGCCTGCTTCAATCGATCCGCAGGATTATAGGCAGAACGGACAAATGCGCCCACTTGATTAAAATCATCACGAGCAAGGGTTAGTCGCCAACACCAATTCTCGGCGGATTACACCATCTTTATGTTCGGATTTGATTTCCGACAGGGACAGACGGAGTTTTCGGAAGCGACAGGTGGGGTGAATTCGATTACGATTATGAGGTGGCGGCGCTAATGTACTGAATGTCCGGCATTGCCGTCATCTAAAAATCGATTACGTGCGGCCGTGACCTGAGTGCGGCATTCTGGCATTCCCACTCGGGAGTCCGGAGCCCCGAGAGCACCAGGGTTTAGGCACGGCGCTCAAGAGCGCTCCTGGTATTCACTCTAACCAGGGTGCGGCCGCCCTTTAACACGTAGCAAGGTGATTGAAATGAAAGAGCGTGAACGTGAGGAAATCAAACGGCTGGCAAAACAACCGCTACCCGATGTTGAGAAACTGTTATCCGAACTGGAACAGCGTTTGGAGGCGTTGGAGTCGAAAGGGCCATTACCGATTGAGGTTGAGATATGGGTGCGAGGCGCGCGTGACTCTCTTGCGCTGTTACGCGAACAAATAGTCTTACAGCTAAAACATATCGAGGGAAAGTGCGACCGGATTCAGGCTATAGTCAATCGTTATCTTGAAAAACAGTTTGTTACGGAAAGTCGCAAAATAGAGGCACCTCCCTATTAACAACATGACAGGGGGCGGCATCGTATGGGGCTCGCCCTTCAAACAGGAATCGAGGTGCTGGGCTCTGTCACGTCGTGAGTGGGCGTGCTGTTCCGTGACTGCGGATGTAACCATTGGCGATGTCCAAGATCAGCTATAACGGCTACCGCTCCCCTCCCGAACTCATCCAACAGGCGATCTGGCTTTACGTCCAGTTCACCTTGAGCTTCCGCGAGTGACTTCGATTCCGTCTTGGAATTTGAAAGCTTGGATTACTTTCGGCAACTGGTTTTGACCTTGCAGTCGTCGCCAAATTTTAGATGCCGCCATCGCCGGGCTAATTTGCCGCGAGTATGCCCCGCTTCCGCTATTTGCATCAGAGCCTTTATTATTTCAGTGTCTCCATTCCGCGTGCTACGCGTTCGAGATATTCAAGCCCTGCGCGCTCGCTATCCGACGCGCTGTGCAACTCACACATAAGACCGCCCGCATCGCGCACTTCTTCTATGAATTCCTTCAGTGCCAGGTGGGGGTCGAGATTGGCCTTCCTCAAGCAGTCGATAGCGATATTGCGAAACAACTCGTCCATTTTGTTCATTTCATAAATTCCTTTTCCTTGAGCCAGTCTATCAAGCGCGGATTACTGACATCCGATCAGGCGGCAAAGGTCGACGCCCTGAAAAGCGCCTCGCCGGACTTCACTGCAATGCGTCGGCTCGGTCAACGAACTGGTGCGTGATATCGAGACTTATCTTGCCGAACGCAACGCCAATCCAAAGCCCTACAAGTGGAAGGCAGAGGGCGCCGAACTCCTCTCCAACATCACGCACGCGCG
>Ga0181532_10004255_pt1 | contig 12604 bp, 12 predicted proteins | sample PEATcosm2014_Bin_33_FD_119768 | JGI IMG/M metagenome (GOLD analysis project Ga0181532, IMG submission 119768) | Peatland microbial communities from MTU Mesocosm Facility, Houghton, MI, USA - PEATcosm2014_Bin11_30_metaG | ecosystem: Environmental > Terrestrial > Soil > Wetlands > Peat | place...
CCCCATCCCGCAACCGACGTCGAGAACTCGCTCACCTCGTTGTATTCCCGCCTCGGCGATGACCGTCTCCGTCAGCTTTAGTTGTGCTTCGGCAGGACTTTCGGAGCCTTCCCAGAGCCCGTGGTGTATGTGCCGCCCCCAAAAGAGACGATAAAACGGCGTCGCCAGATCGTAGTGCGACCGGATCACGCGTTTTTCGACGGTCGGGCAGGAAATCATTACTGTTTAATCCAGATGTCGCCGTAGACCGTCAGCACGTCGGCGACGCCGACCGCACCGAGCGCTTTTTGGAACGGCCGGATTCTATATTCCGTCTGTCGCAGGCGGAAGCTCCCCTTGAGATGGAGGTATCCCCTCTCTTGGATCCCGTCCGCGACGAAACGCAGCGGCCGCTTGGCTCCGTGCAGCTTGAACTCGCCGTCGACGCGGTATTGCACCTTGCCGGAGCCTCCACGCGCTTCGATCGGCTGCAGCGAATCGACGTCGAAGGTCGCAGTCGGAAAACGGCTAACATCCAAGACGTCCGCAGCCAGCATGTTCGCGGTGACGTCTTGCTGAGTTTTACCATCCATCTCACCTTTGAGACCGATGTAACGCCGGGCCTCCGGGGTGTCGGCGATGAACGACCGCAGGTCAAAGACGATGCGGCCCGCCGACCGGCCCGCGATCCGCAGATTGCCCTCGCGGATGCGGCCCGCGACCGCGTGCTGATGTCCAAATCCGGTCTTGTCGACGAAGATGTAGACGCGGCTGGCTCCCACGTTGATGTCGCCCGGCCCGAGCGACGCCTTCTGCGCGTCCGGCGAAGCGCTTCTTGGTGATTGCACGTCTGGCTGTGCGCCCGCGACGATCTGGCCGAGCGCGAATGTGGCGACGACGAACGCGGAAACGATCGTCCAAAAATCCTTGGCGTGCATACGGCATTCCTTTGACGACAGGAGCCCTGCGACCCGGCCGCGACCGGATGCTACCAGTCCCCACCGACTTCGGAAAGTTAATTCTCCATTATTCGGTGGCCAGCATTTGAATGGGCCGTCGGTAAGCCGCTTGACGCCGACCCACAAAGTGTCGACGATCCAAGTACGGAACGGGATTTACGTCCGAATTGACCGGCACGAGACTCGCGATGCTTCACCGCTTCCGCATCCGCCGGCGCGAGCCGGAACTGATGGATCAGCCCGGGTTGGATCAGGGGTCGCACCGCGACGCTCTGGCCGGATTGAGACGCATCAATCGTTTTAGCCGCACGAGCGGGATCGCATGGGCGGCCATCGAGAGGCTGGCGGCGACCGATCCGGGCCGCACATGGCGCGTGCTCGACGTGGCCAGCGGCGGCGGCGACGTGGCAATCGATGTCGCGCGGCGGGCCGTCCGCCGCGGTATGAAGGTCCTTGTCGACGCCTGCGACATCAGTCCGTTTGCCGTCCGGTATGCCAGCGCCCGGGCCGCGGAGCGGCGCGTCGAAAACGTGAGCTTCTTTCAGTGCGACGTGCTCAACGGCCCGTTGCCCGACGGCTATGACGTCGTGATGTGTTCGCTCTTTCTGCACCATCTCGACGATGAGAACGCCGTCGCCTTGTTGTCCAAAATGGCGCAAGCTGCCAAAAGATTGGTCGTCGTCAACGATCTGCGCCGATCGGCCATTGGCTATCTGCTCGCGTGGCTGGGCTGCCGTCTGCTCAGCCGTTCGCCAGTCGTGCATGTCGACGGGCCGCGATCGGTGCAAGCCGCCTTTTCCCTGGACGAGATCCGCGGAGTGGCACAGCGCAGCGGACTAACAAGCGCGCTCCTCCAAACGCGGTGGCCGTACCGGTTTCTCCTGCAATGGAGGCCGACATGACCCCGCTCGGTCTCGATCGGATCGATTCCGTCGGCGGCGTCTTGACCGACGAGCGACCTGCGCCGCAAACGCCCCTTGCGATTGATTGCGCCGTTACCCCTTGCCCCGGGACCATCGACTTAGCGCATGCCGTCAAGACCGAATGGGACGTCACCGTGATCGGAGCCGGCCCGGCTGGTGCGCTGGCGGCGCGACAAACGGCGCTCTTGGGTTTGAGAACGCTCTTCATTGATAAGAGTCCTTTCCCGCGTGCGAAGGTCTGCGGCGGCTGCATCAGCGGGCTCGGTCGGCACGTCCTGGCACGTGTGGGTCTGGGACAGCTTGTCGAAGCGCCCGCAGCGACGCCTCTCGAGCGATTTGATCTGGCGACCGCCGGACGGCACGTATCGCTCGCGCTGCCCCTCGGCGCGGCGATTTCGCGCTACCATTTCGACGCGGCTCTTGTCCGCGAGGCCATCGCTGCTGGCGCAGAGTTTCTGCCTGAAACGACTGCCCAGGTCCGCGGACTCGTCGACGCCTGCCGGTTGCGAGGGGTCTCGTTGCAAGGTTCATCCCACGCGGCCGTGCGGACGCTCAGCCGACTGGTTCTCATCGCTGACGGTTTGGGCCGCACAAGCATGAGACGGCACGGCCCCTTCGCGCCGCAAATCGCAGCCGCTTCGAGAGTTGGTCTGAGCACCACGCTTTCGGGTGGGGATTTCGACTTGCGACCGGGCGTCGTTGCGATGTACGTCGGCCGCGAGGGTTACGTCGGCATGGTCCGCGTTCCCGACGACAGCATTAACCTCGCCGCCGCGGTCGATCCGGAGGCCCTGCGGCACCGAGGACCGTCCGATGTCGTGCGAGCGATTCTGATTGAAGCGGGCGTCGAGCCCCCCCGCTCCTTGGAAAGTGTCGACTGGCGCGGAACCGGCCTGCTCACGCGGCACAGTCCGCGGGTCGCTGCCAAGCGTCTTCTGTTGTTGGGGGATGCGGCCGGCTACGTCGAGCCGTTTACAGGTGAAGGAATGACATGGGCAATGCTTTCGGCCATTTCCGTCGCGCCGCTGGCTAAGGAATGGCTTCGGACGCGGCAGGATAGCCGTCGCCAATTGGTTGCGCTTGCAAACGCCTGGTCGCGGCAGCACCGGTCGCTGTTGGCCCGGCGCCAGCGCAATTGCCGAACCTTGGCGTATTTGTTGCGTCATCCTTCCGCCGTGCGGACCGCCTTGGGAGTCATTTCACTTGTTCCGAGAATCGCCCAGCCATTGATCCACTATTTTTGGAATCAGGAGGATCTGCCATGAGTCTTTGCATCAAGGGGATCGGGACTGCCGTTCCGCACCATTCCATTGCCCAGGAAGATTTGGCGGAAGCCGCCGGACGGCTCTGCGGGCTGACCGACAAGCAACGCCGGCTGCTGCCGACGCTTTATCGGCACGCGGGTGTGCGCAAGCGTCACAGCGTCGTTCTGGGCAGCGCCAGCAGCTCAGACGGCACGGGTCAATCCTTTTATCAGGCGGTCGATGTGGGTGGCCCCCACGGACCGAGCACGGCCGACCGCATGCGCATCTATGCGGAATCCTCGACTCCGCTGGCGGCCGAGGCCTGTCGCCGAGCCCTGGCTGAATCTCGGGTCGCCCCGAAAGAGATCACGCACCTGGTAACGGTCTCGTGCAGCGGCTTTTCCGCCCCCGGCGTCGACGTCCATCTGTTTCACGAGCTGGGACTGTCGCCGCAGGTTTCGAGAACGCATGTGGGTTTCATGGGCTGTCACGGGGCGCTCAATGGACTCCGCGTGGCTCGTGCCTTTACGGAGGCTGATCCGAATGCTCGCGTTCTGCTCTGTGCAGTCGAGCTGTGCACTCTCCATCATCAATACGGTTGGAATCCCGATCAGATTGTCGCCAACGCGCTCTTCGCCGATGGCTCCGCGGCTGCCGTCTGCGTGCCCGGTTCCGACGAGCAAAAGTCGGATGATGTGCTCTCGGCCCTCTCCTCCGCCTCCACCATCGTGCCGGCCACGGAAGATCTCATGAGTTGGCGGATCGGCGATAATGGGTTTCAGATGGGCCTCTCGGCCCGAGTTCCCGACGTCATTCGCGCGACGCTGCGATCTTGGCTGGACGGCTGGCTGGCGACCCAAGGTTTCGAATTGGCACAGGTCGGGCAGTGGGCCATTCATCCGGGAGGACCGCGCATCCTGCAGGCGTGCATCGAAGCACTCGAGCTCGAACCGGACGCGATCGACGCGTCGAAAGCCGTGCTGGCCGAGTTCGGCAACATGTCCTCGCCGACGATCCTGTTCATCGTCGACCGCCTCCGGCGGCAATCGGCCCCGGGTCCGTGGGTCCTGCTTGCGTTCGGGCCGGGCCTGACGATCGAGGCGGCACTCGTTGAACCGAGTCTCACACCGGTCTCCGCCGTTCCTGCCGTCATGGAAGCTTCGGTCGACAGCTAAGAGTCTCGCCGAATCAAGTCGTCGCTGAGTTCGCGAACGCCGGGGCGGTTTGCGGAATATCGCGTACTGGGTCCGTTGTCTTGGGTTCGAGGCTGGTTGAAAGTCGCACGATCATCGTCGTGCCGGTGCCTTCGTCGCTTTCGACGACAATCTGGCCGCCGTGGGCAGCGACGATCGCCTGGCAGATGCTGAGGCCGAGGCCCGTGCCGGTCGTCTGCGCGAGCCGCTGCCGCGATTTGTCGCCGCGGAAGAAGCGCTCGAAGATGTGGGCTAAATCGGCCGCGGGGATGCCGCAGCCCGTGTCCTGCACCCGGAGAACCGCGGCGCCCTCGGGGTCGCGGTGCACGTCGACACGGACGGTTCCACCGGGTTGGCTGAACTTGAGCGCGTTGTCCAACAGGTTGTTGACAACCTGCCGCAGATGGTGCCCGAAGCCGAAGACCTCGATGTCTGGCTCGATGGCGGCCGCAAGCTCAATGTGCCGGACCTCGGCGGCCGCGCTAAACATCTCCACGCAACGATTGACCAGCGCACTCAGGTTGATCACCTCGCTACGTGCCCGCAGGCGTTCCGAGTCTGTCTCGGCCAAGAGAAGAAGTTGGTTGACCAGCCGCTCCAGCGATGTGCATTCATCGATCACCTCGGTGAGGAGCTCCTGGTACTCCTGCGGCGTCCGGTCGCCTCCCAGCGCGACCTCGACCGTGCTGCGGATCGCGGCCAAGGGCGTGCGGAGTTCGTGAGCCGAGTTCGCCAACAGGTCATTGCTCTGGCTGAGGTAAGCGGCGATGCGATCGAGAAACTGGTTGACCGTCCGCGAGAGTTGGTCGAGCTCGTCGTCGGTTTGACCGGTGGGGAGTCGTTCTTCCATGCGGTTGGGCCGCAGACCGGACGTGGTTTTGATGATGTCGGCCAATGGGCGGACCGCCCGGCCGGCAAGCCAGTATCCCACGAGAGGCGCGACGAGCAGCAAGAGGGCGACGCCCCGCTCGGCCAGGGCATCGATGCTCCCAATGTCGCGGTCGATGAAATCCATCGGGGCACCGACTCGAATTCTCAGCGGCTGACCGCGCGACGACTTTTGTCGCTGCTCGACCACTCGATAGCCGCTCCAACTCAAAGGTACAAGTTCGCGCCGAACATGATCCGTGGCCGCTAGTGCGGGCGTCAGGTCGCTGGCCCACATTCGCCGATCTTTGCCATCCAAAAGCTCAACGAACCAACCGTTGTGTTCATGAACGCTTTCCTTTCGGTTGAGCGCCTTCAACAACTGGGCTGCGGGGGAATCCCCCATCGTCTTCGCCGCCGCGCGCAAGTCGGCCGCTGTGGTGTGTAGGTCCGCGACCTCTAAGCTGACCTCACGTACGTCGGCGGTCAGGACGTCGTCCATTCCGGAGATGAGCGTCCGCCGCAAGCCTTCCCGGACTCCGATGAAACACGCCATCGCGGCGGCCAGCACGAGGCCGACATTCCAGACCATCAGACGGAAGCGAAGCGTCTTGAAAGCCGACCTTGCCGAATGGCGAAGTCTGCTCAAATGCTCTGCAATCGCAAACGCCATCGGATTCCGCCTGGTCCGGTCACGAGCCGTCCGCTTCGGCGGCTCGCAAGACGTAGCCGTGTCCCCGGACCGTGTGGATCAATGGGACGTCGAATCCACGGTCGATCTTGTTCCGCAGACGGTTGATATGGACGTCGATCACGTTCGTCGTGCCGTCCCAATCGTCGTCCCACACGTGTTCGCTGAGCATTTTCCGCGTCACGACCTGACCTTTGAATCGCATCAGATACTCGAGCACGGTGAACTCGGTCGGCGACAGCTCGATCTCACGGCCGCCGCGCGCGGCGCGGCGGGTGGTGATGTCGAGGGACAGGGGACCGATCGTCTGCGTCAAGGAGGGCCGCAAGCCAGACCGTCGCGAGAGCGCTTCGAGCCGGGCAGTCAACTCCGGAAACGCGAACGGCTTTACCAGGTAGTCGTCGGCCCCGGATTGCAGTCCCCGGACCCGATTTTCAACCGATCCCAGCGCCGTCAGCACGAGTACCGGCGTTTGGATGCCCCGCGCGCGCAGCGAACCAAGGATCTCGATCCCGTCCATGTCCGGCAACAACAGGTCGAGAATGATCGCGTCGTAACGTTGGGACAATCCCAGGTCGAGTCCCTTACGGCCGTTGCGGACCCAGGTGCACGAGTGCCGGCAGTCCGACAACCCGCGTTGAAGCGCCTTACCGAGAGTCGCTTCGTCCTCAATCACTAACACGTCCATTCGAATCGCTTCCGGTTGATTGGACTGCCCCGGGGAATTGTACTCGGCCCGCTTCGACGCGTCGAACCGAAGTCGGGCAAAGGCGTTGGCACGTGCGGTCGCAACCCGTCGGAAGTGGTGGTTACCACGCAGTCTCGTCTACCCACGTTCGAGATGCAGAGTCGATTTCGAGACAGAGACTCATTGCCGTTTCGGCCCAACAGCACGGTCGAGCTTGGACCAATCGGCGGGGGCCTCGACAGTTACCGGCATCTTACGGACCCGGTGCTCGAAGATGAGCCGTACAGCCCGCAGGGCGATCCCCTCCGCGAAGGGCCGCTTCGAGCCGTACTTCCGGTCGCCCACAATCGGATGTCCGGCCGCGGCAAGCTGGACGCGGATTTGATGGCTGCGGCCTGTGCGCGGCTGGATCTCCAGCAGCGTCGCGTCGCGGAACGTCTTCAGTCGTCGAAACGTTAGCGAGCTTTCCCGCGATCTGCGGTCCGGCTGTGTCACTCGGCGGACGACGTTCGTTTGATGGTCCTTCACCAGGCGGTCGACGAGTTCGCCCTCCGGCGTCGCGACTCGGCCTTCGACGAGGGCCTGATAGACCTTCGTCACTCGGCCGGTCCGAAACTGTTCGGCGAGACGGGAGGCGGCCTTGCTCGTGCGTGCAAAGAGCACGACACCCGCGACGGGACGGTCGAGACGGTGCACGACCCCGACGAATACGTTCCCCGGCTTTCGAAAGCGATTTCGCAGGTCGTCGCGGAGGAGATCGACTAAGGACACGTCGCCGGTCCGATCGCCGACGGTCAAGAGGCCCGCGGGCTTAAAAACGGCCACGCAATGGTTGTCTTCATACAGCAGCCGTAGGCCGTCGATGCCGTTCACGCTTTTTTTGTTAGTCAGAGGATCACGAACTCGCTGATCGATGGTTCGCTGTCGGCCGTCGAATGGATAACTTCCGGTGAACGCGGCAAAAACACGTGCAAGGTGACGTCGGCGATCGTCACTTCGTCTCCCGGTTTGAGAATGGCTTCGCTGAAAATCCGGCGGCCGTTGACGAACGTGCCGTTCGTGCTCCCCAAGTCGCGGACCCGCAGTGCATACTCATCCTTCTTAAAGACGCAATGATGCCGGCTGAGAAGGGGACTGGCGGGCCGCAGATCGCAGTCGCGCTCGGCGCCGACGACGAAGTGATGGAAGTCCAGGCGGATGCGTTGACCGCAGCAGTTGCCGCTGAGGACCTGCAGCTCGCCGACGCTCGCTGGCTTTGCGGGGAGCGGCATTTGCGGGATCGCTGCGGCCGTCGGCGCGGAGCTCGAGTCGCCTCGGGAGGCGGAAGACCCCAGGTTCCGCGGCCAATCGGTCGGTGCTGCCGTTTCACGAGGAAGGCCATATGCCAAGCCTGCGATGGTCTGAGAATCGCCATTCGGCCGATCCAAGCCGGCGGAGAGCGGCGATTCGTCGACCGGCGCCCCCTCAAGCGTCCGCGTCGTCGCGTCCGCGTCGTCGCTCTTCGGCAAAATGTGCTCAGGCAGCGGCAACGGCGGTTCTGTCTCGCGGCCTTCATCGATCTGGGACGGAGAATGCAGAAAACGCGGCTGTGGCGGGGCGGCCGACACTGGTTCCAACTTCCCTACCGGAAACGGCAAACCGAACCGTAAAGCGAGATCGTCGGTGGCGATCTCGATCCGCCGACTGTCCTTGGGTGGAGAGGGAGCCAGTTCCTCCGGCGGGTCGGGAACGATATAGATCTTCTCGCAAGCCGGACATTGCGATTTCTTGCCGGCAGACGTTTTTCTCGCCACGACCCGCGTCTCGCAATGCGGGCAATGGAACCGGAATCTTTCGTCCGCTTCGGGGTCGGCCGGAACCGCAACCGACGATCCGCACGCGTGGCACAGGACGTGTCCACCCGCGTAAAGCTCGAGAACCTGCAACCGCGCGCCGCAGGCACATAGGATATGGATCATCGACCGCGACCTCGCCGGCGACAGCCCCCTCGACCGGCTGCGAAATCGATTTTAGATGAACGTGAACGATACCGAATGTTCGACTGTGATTCAATTTTCGACGACTGTGGCAGAAGTCTCAAGTCTGCTCTCGAGGTTGGACGGGAAGCAGGGCCCGTACCGCATCGACGTCCCGAGCAATCTGGCCCATCAGTTCTTCCCGAGTTTCGAAGCGGCGGGTGTCGCGGATGCGTTGCATAAGATCAACGTCGAGCCAACTCCCATACAAATCACCGGTGAAATCGATGAGATGGACCTCTACCTTGCGGTTGTTTTCCCCGAACGTCGGATTGGGGCCGACGTTGATCGCCGCGGCAAAGGTCTGGTGGCCGATGCCGGCAATCCCTTTGTAGACGCCGTTGCCCGGAACAAGAGTTTCGATCCGCGCGAGATTGGCCGTGGGAAAGCCGATTGTCTGCCCGCGGCGGGCCCCCCCGACAACTTCACCCCGCAGTCGGTAAGGATGCCCGAGGAATTCGACGGCCTCGGCCATCCGCCCTTCGTCGATTAAGGATCGAATCGTGCTGGACGAAATCATCCGTTCACCTCCGACCGGCTCGACGATGTCCAGGACGACTCCGCGGCGCCGGCAAAGATCCTGCAAGGCGCCGATATCACCTTTTCGGTCCTTGCCGAAGCAAAAATTCGGCCCCTCAACGATTCCCTTAGCCCGCAGCTCGGCCACAACGATCGCGTCGAAGAACTCCTCGGGCGTCAATTGCAAGAGCTCGCGATCGGTCGGATACGCAATCACACACGTGGCCCCGGCCCGTTCGAGGAGTTCCGCTTTCTGTTCGAGGGTCGTGAGGCTGGGTGGGACGTGCTCCGGGCGCAAAAGCTTCAGTGGATGAGGCTCGAACGTGAGCACGACGGACGGCACGCCATCGCCGTCGGCCAGGGAGCGTAACCGCTCCGTGATCTTCCGGTGTCCCACATGAACACCGTCAAAATTACCGATCGAGACGTAGCCTCCGCGGTACAGTCGCGGCGTCTCAAATCCCTTCAGAAGAACCATGCACACTTTTCATTTCGTGGGTTTCGCAAGCGGCTTACTTCCAATTGGTGATCGGCGACGAATACCGCTTGAGGCGCTCTGACTCAATTTCGATCCCCAATCCCGGCCGATCGGGAATCGGCAGCAGTCCGGCCCCGTCGGGCCGAAGCGGTTCCAACGTCAAATCTTCGATATAGGGACACGGCGTCAGAAATTCAACGTATCGGGCGATCGGCAGTGCCGCCGTCAGTTGCAGATCGGCCGCCAGCCCAACGACCGTGTTCCATCCATGCGGCACCATTTGAATGTTTTGATCGTACGCGGCCCACGCTATCCGGCGGGACTCGCTCAACCCGCCGTTCTTGGTGCAGTCCGGTTGAATGATGTCGACGGCACGCCGCTGGAGCCACGGAAGGAACGACTGCCGCCGGGTCAGCACCTCGCCGCCGGCGATGGGCACCGGAGAAGCGCGCGTCAGCTCCACGTACCCTTCGAGATCGTCCGGAGGAAGCGGCTCTTCAAACCAGACGACGTCGTAATCGGCCAGCATCCGGGCGGTTTCCCGCGCCCAATTCAAGCCGTGCGGCCAAAACTGCTCGCTTCCGCCCGCATCGACCATGAGTTCGATTTGTTCGCCAACCGTCTGTCGGGCGGTGCGGATCAAAAGCTCATCAAACCGCCGGCTGCGACGTCCAAACGGACGCCAGCCCAGCTTGATGGCACGGAAGCCGCGTGCAACGGTCTCTTCGAGACGGCGGGCCAGGACGTCTGGTTCATCGAACAGGATCGATCCATACGGCTTGATCCGCGATCGGTAGGTCCCGCCGAGCAGACGCGCGGCCGGTTGGCCGCAGGCCTTTCCCAGGATGTCCCACAGCGCGATGTCGATACCGCTGATTGCATGCTCGACCGCTCCCCCCCGTCCCTGCCAGAACGTCGACTGTCTAAGGACTTCGGTCGTTCGCTCCGGTTCGATCGCGGAAGCTCCCTCCAAGAGGGGCCACAGCAACCGCAGGGCTCCCGCGACGAGCGGCCCCGAAGTGAAACAACTTCCCCACCCGGTCAGATCGGACTCGGTGACCACCTCGATGAGCGTGTGCAGCTCCTCCTGTGGTTCGTGCCCCTGCGGCCATCCGCCGTCGACCGTGCCGCCGGAGAGTGGAAAAATCCGAACGTCGATGATTTTCATGACATCCAGAAGATCATTTCTCGCCGCTTGCATCAAGGCACGGCAAAAACGCTTCGGCCCGCTTGGCGAAAGCGGCTTCCGCCTCGCGCCAGCGGTATTCCAACAATGTCCAATGGGTCCATTGGACCGGGTAGCGCCGGATGAGACATTCCGTCGCGACGGAAAGACGAAGTGCCGCGATCCTTTGGTCCTCCTTGGATTCGGTCAAGTCGTCGAGTGGCAGCGGCGGATGAATTTCGACGCGAATCCTCCTGCTAGCGAATGGTTCCAGCCGGACGACGTTCACTGGCAAGACCGGAGCTCTTGTCCGAAGAATCAGCTTGACGAGCGATCGAGAGACCAAAACAGGGCGTCCGAAAAGCGTGCCCGGCAAGCCGATTGTTTGCGGATACGAAAAGTCGTTCTGAACTGCGACGCACCCTCGCGCCTTGAGGCAAGCGAACAGACGCTCAACGCCGGCAGATGTCGTGGGGACGAAATCCACGTTCTCGCCATAGGTTTTTTCGGCCCAGCCGAGAGGATAGCCGTCGGTCGCGGACTGATGTCGCACCACGCCGAATTTCCAGTGCGCCAAACGAGGATGCCGCAATCCGAAGCCACTGTGCGTCTGCAGGCAACCGAGCAGGATCGCACCGCGTCCGGCGGCCAACGATGCATCCCCCTGCTCCACGCCGCGTACTTCAACGTCTCGAAGCACATCGTCCCTCGCGCGCTCGTCTGACAGGACCAGTGCGTCCAACAAGCTGATGAAGAGAAAGGCACAGTGCTCGCGCAAGAGCTCGCGCCGCCTTCGCGCGCTGCCGAGGCACGCGACGCGGCGTGTGTTGAGCTCGAGATCCGTTCGATAATTCGCCAGGTCACTGTCGAACACTCTGCGTCCGAGCTCGGCGAAAACTTCCACTTGCTCGGTGGGCCTCAGCCGTCGTGCCGCCGTACTCCATTCGGGCGTGGCGCTCCAACGCCGGATTCGGGTCACCAGCCACGCTGGTGAACTCCCAACCCCTGGAGTCCCGGATTGCAAAAATGAGCGAAGCGAATTATCGAAAAAATCGAGCATGCTGCCTGGGTTTCAAGGAGGACAGGTCGTCATGGCCGTTACTTCGTTCTTCTTCAATTCGCCTTGCGCGACAGGGCTGACTTTGTTTGAGCTCACGATTTTGATCTGTGACATATCAACTGCCGCTCCGGCACCGGTGAGCACTCGTGCGATTCCGTGCAGCACCGCCTTGTCGTCGGCCGAAATCTGGTCCGGCACGACGATCGTCATCGGAGTGAAAGGAACACGTTTGGCTGATTTCGCCGCTTTCTTGCTGGCTTTCTTCTTTTTCTTGCCCATCGGTCGACCTTTCAAAAAGGGTGCAATTCCACAGTCAATGGGACGACGTCGTTTTGGGGGCTGCGTTCCGTCCGTCGCGGTCGGCCTGCTCGCCAGTGGCGGCAAGCAGGGTGGCGGCCTCGCGATCAAGCCCGTCAAGATCGCCGGAGGTGACACGCTCTGTCTGCTTCCAAGTCTCAGCCTTCCGAAAGAATTCCCGGGCACGCAACTTCTCGCCAATCTGCCACTGGGTCATCGCGACACAATACCAGTCAAGACCTTCGCCGCCGTTTTGCAGAACCATCGACTTGTCAAAGGATTCGAGCGCCGCCGACCAATTCCCCGCACGGTATTGTGCGACGCCCAGTGTGCGCCAGTACAGAGGATTCCTTGGCTCGATGGCGATCGCTTTCCGCGCCAATTCGACGGCGCGCATCGGGTCCCGGAGCTTGACATCGCGATACGTTACCAAGATCCAGGCCATCCGGGCCCAGGGACGCGGGTTGGAGGGATCAATCGCCGCGGCCCGCTCGTGCTTGTTGAGCCCTCTCGCGAGGTCGTCTCC
>Ga0181532_10004257_pt1 | contig 12602 bp, 10 predicted proteins | sample PEATcosm2014_Bin_33_FD_119768 | JGI IMG/M metagenome (GOLD analysis project Ga0181532, IMG submission 119768) | Peatland microbial communities from MTU Mesocosm Facility, Houghton, MI, USA - PEATcosm2014_Bin11_30_metaG | ecosystem: Environmental > Terrestrial > Soil > Wetlands > Peat | place...
CACTTTTGTACTCCTCCTCGTCTCGCCACTCGCCACTTTCCTCCCCATCCACTCGTGCTACCATCTCGAAAATGGACTTCTCCCTCTCCGACCACCAACTCCTCATCCGCGACACCGTCCGCGAGTTCATGAACGCCGAAGTCCGTCCCCACGTCAAAGACTGGGAGCGCACCGATCACTTCCCTCTCGACGCCATCCAAAAACTCGGCGCCCTCGGCTGCTGCGGAATGCTCGTGCCCGAAGAATGGGGTGGCCCCGGCCTCGATGCCATCTCCTACGTCCTCATGCTCGAAGAAGTAGCCAAAGTCCACACTGCCATATCCACTGCCTTGGGCGTCACGAATTCCGCAGTCCAACTCCCCCTTCTGGCCCACGGCACCACGCAACAAAAAGAGCGTTACCTCCGCCGCCTCTCCTCCGGCGAAATCCTCGGTGCCTTCTGTTTAACCGAGCCTGCCGCCGGCTCGGACGCCGCCGGCATCCAGACACGAGCGGAGCGAGTGTGTCGTGGCCGATCTTCAGATCGGCCAGGAGAGCTCGCGAGCTCTGCGCCTCCCTCCACTGAAAAAACAGAAGGTTGTCATCCGGATCCTGTAGTTCAGGCCTTCAGGCCTGAAGGATCTGCTTTGTCGACCACTCGCCACTATGTTCTGAACGGCACCAAAACCTGGGTCACCAACGGCTCCCACGCTGGCGTCTACCTCATCTTCGCCAAAACCGACCCTTCCGCCGCCGGGAAGGGAATTACCGCCTTCCTCGTCGAACCCAATACTCCCGGCCTGAAAATCGGCCGCCACGAAGAGAAGATGGGCCAGCGCAGCTCTCCCTCGGTCGAACTCATCCTCAACAACTGCATGGTTCCCGAGGAAAACCGTCTAGGCGACGAAGGCGCCGGCCTGAAAATCGCTCTCTCCGCTCTCGACGGCGGCCGTATCGGCATCGCCGCCCAAGCCGTAGGCCTGGCCCAAGGCGCCCTCGATGAATCCGTAAAGTACGCGCGCGCCCGCAAGGCCTTCGGCAAATCCATCGGCGAATTTCAAGCCATCCAATGGATGCTCGCCGACATGCACACCGAACTCGAAGCTGCCCGTGCCCTTCTCTACCAAGCAGCCTTCCTCAAGGATTCCGAAGCCAAAATGGGCAGCGCCGCCTCCCGCGCCAAACTCTACGGCTCTGAAATGGTCAATCGCGTCGTCTACAAAGCCGTGCAGATTCACGGCTCCCTCGGCTATTCCCGCGAATCCGAAGTTGAACGCATGTACCGCGACGCCCGTGTCATCTCCATCTATGAAGGCACCTCCGAAATCCAGCGCACCATCATCGCTCGCGACCTCCTCAAATCCTCCCTGTAGCTCACATCTTCAGGGGTGAGGCTCTTTCTCGGGTTACTCTTAACTCTCCGTTCCTCGGTTTTTCTCTTTGCTCTCCGCGCCACGCCTCCATCAAGAAGCACTTGCCATCCCGGCCGGAGCAACCCGGCTTTTTCGTTCGCGCGGTTCTGGCGCGCCGAGTTGCGTAGCGGAGGGACCGTGGCAACCAATCCACCCCCCCTCAATCGACGAGACCATCTCGCACTCCCTTTTACTCTTCCAGTTCTTCTCCTCTCACCCGCTTCTAATATCTGATCGCTGATATCTGTTATTCTCTTCCATTCAGCATCACCATTCCATTTACCGAGGTCCTGACTTCTTGACGATTGCCACGAAACGAGTCCTCTCCGGCATGCGCCCTACTGGCCGCCTCCAGATCGGCAACTACTTCGGCGCTCTCCAGAACTGGGTCAATCTCCAATCCGATCCAACCAACGACTGCTTCTTCTTCGTCGCCGACTGGCATGCCCTCACGAGCGACTATGCGGACACTTCCGCCATCGCCGAAAATACCATCCAGGTCACCATCGATTTCCTCGCCGCCGGCCTCGATCCCGACAAGTCCGTAATCTTTCTCCAATCCCTCGTCCCCGAACACGCCGAGCTTCACCTCCTCCTCTCCATGGTCACTCCGCTCAGTTGGCTCGAGCGCGTCCCCACGTACAAGGAACAACTGGAAAACATCCGCAACAAGGATCTTCACACCTATGGGTTCCTCGGCTATCCCACTCTCCAAACCGCCGACATCGTCTTGTACTCCGACCCCGGCAAGCCTCTCATCGTCCCCGTAGGCGAAGATCAAGTCGCCCACGTCGAACTCTCCCGCGAACTCGTCCGCAGATTCAATCTGTTCTACGGCTTCAACGTCAACCAGGAAGTCTTCAGCCCGCAAAATCGCAAACTCGGTCGCAAGGTCCTATTCGAGCTTCTCGACATTCCTGCCAACGAACCAATCATTCCCGAAGGGCAGGAAATCACATCTGAACAAAAGACCGTCGCCACCGCCTACATTCGGCAGCGCGTCCTCGAAATGGGCTTGGCCAATTTCTTCGAGAAACTTCCTCGCCCTCTCAAATCATTTTTTTCCTTCTCTACCGTTCTCGAAGAGCCCGACGTCCTCCTCACCAAAACCCCCCGCGTCCCCGGCCTCGACGGCCGCAAAATGTCCAAGTCCTACGGCAATGCCATCACTCTCTCCGAATCCGACGCCGACATTCGTTCCAAAACCAAAGTCATGGTTACCGACCCCGCCCGCAAGCGCCGCACCGACCCCGGAAATCCCGACGTCTGCCCCGTCTACGATTGGCACAAACTCTTCTCCACTCCCGAACGCGATCCGGGCCGCCTCGACTGGGTACGCCAAGGCTGCACGACCGCCGGCATCGGCTGCATCGAATGCAAATCCGCCATGGCCGACAATCTCATTAAGTGGATCACCCCCATCCGCGAACGCCGCCTCCACTGGGAATCCAACCAAAAACGTGTCCTCGAAATCCTCGACAATGGCAGCGCCAAAGCCCAGCAGTGCGCGAAGCGCACAATGGACCGTGTCCGCGACGCCATCTTCCACTGGCCCTCTAAGCGCGCCTCCCTGTAGCTCACGCGTTCAGGCGTGAGGCCTTTCTCTTGGGCCTCTCCACGAAGTGGCCGGTGTTCAGATCCGTGTCTTGGACATTTCTTTCTTACGCTGCTCCACAAGAGAACTTGAGGGTCCCGCATCCTTTGCGCCTTCTGCAAAGGGTGGGTTCTTATGATCGAAAACGCCCGAATCTTCTTCTCTGAAGCTGTTTCAGTTTTTCCGCTTCTCTACCCACTCGCCACTTGCCACTCGCCACTGTTACACTATTCCCCGACCAATGGCCTCACCCTATCGCATCAACATTCCCCTCTACGAAGGTCCTCTCGACCTCCTGCTCGACCTCATCAAAAAGCAGGAAATGTCTATCCACGACATTCAAATCTCCAAAATCACCTCCCAATATCTCGACTACCTTCACCAGCTCGAAGTTCAGAACGTAGACGTCTCCGCCGAATTCATCTACATGGCTGCCACGCTCATCTATATCAAATCCAAAATGCTTCTCCCGCCCGACCCGCTCGGCTCTCCCGAAGAGCAAGCCGCCGATCCCCGCGAAGAACTGGTCCAGCGTCTCCTCGAGCACGAAAAATTCAAAAACGCCGCCCAGCTCCTTTACCAGCGCCAGCAAATCGAAGAAAACGTCTGGTCCAAGCCGGACAAATCTCTCTACAACGACGAAGGCACCGAAGGCGAACTCGTCGTCTCCCTCGTCGATCTCGTTCGCGTCTTCCAGCAAGTCCTCGAGCGAAAAAAGGAAGTTACCCGCATCGAGCTCCAGCACGAATCCTTCACCGTGGCCCAGATGATCGCCCAGCTCCGCGGCCAAATCCTCGCCAGCGACACCAATTCCGTCAGCCTCGTCCAATTCTTCGAAGCCTGCCCCTCTCGTCACGCCATGATCGTCGCGTTTTTAGCCGTCCTCGAAATGGTCAAACTCCAGGCCATCGCCCTCTCCCAGGAAAAACAATTCGGCGAAATCGTCATCAAGAAAGCCAAAGCCTTCGACGTCGCTTTCGACGATCACGGCGCCCTCCGCATCGACGCCGAATACCAATAATTTTCCCCGTCTTCGAATTGCACCTGTAGGGGCGGCTTTAGGCCGCCGGCCTTCTTTTGGGTTTTGTCCTGTAGCTCACGCCTTCAGGCGTGCGGCTTTTCTCTTGGGGTTGACTTTGTAGCGCCGGCATCCTTGCCGGCCTCGAAAGTCTCCCAATCGCCATCCTGAACGAAGTGGAGGATCCCACCGTAAGACATTCAACTCCCACAAACTTCCAGCCCCGCCTCCCCGCCTCCTGATATCGGGTGTGCGACATAGAAGTGGCGGTTACGCCGCTCGCCGTCGTTCCCAGTAATCTTCAAAGCAGCCATTGAGATGAGAGCAGCGTAGGGCCAAGATGGCGTTGGCTCCTCGGACGGTCCAGAACATTCCCGATTGTTTGAGGCGGGAGCCGATCACCGTTTTGCATCCTGCTTCGATCACACCTGAGCCTATGAACAAGTGCTGGCGGCGGAATTTGGGATAGCGCATCCGTTCCGCATTTCTTTCGAAGTAATCGGATTCACTGCGAATCTTCTCGGCCACCTGGGCATTCGCAGTGTGGATGGAACGGAGTGCCTCCACTAGTTTTTTGATCTTCCCCTTGTCTAAGAAGCGCTTCTGATGGACTTTCATCCATGCCCGCTGTCGGACTTCCTCCTGCGGATAAAGCTGACGTGTCACCTCCCAGAGGTGCTGGCGAGCATGGTAGAGATCCACGATCTGGAGGGCGTCCGGGAAGTGTTCCGCAACCAGATTCCAGATCCACTCCGCACCATCGCCGATCACGACCTTCTTTTTTGCGCGACTCCAGCCACGCTTCCAAGCTTCTCGATACATCCGCTTGCCGAACTCCACGGCGGTTTCGATGGCCCCGGTGTAGGTGGTGGACTGCGGGTCGCGGATCGCGTAGCCCTCCTGGTCCCAAGTGGTTTGTGTGAACACACAGCCTAACTTGACCTCCCGCGTATGCGCGGGTTGACCGGCGATCTTGCCCTGTCGACCCACCGTCTCTTTCTTCACCACCGGAACTCCGGTCCCATCCATTTGTACATACAGTATGGGAACGGGCCGACCGATGGGCATGGGCAGATCCAGCTGTAGGGCTTTTTCGAGCTCTTCCTCCTCGCGCTGGGCGATATCGGCTCCGATGGCTTCCGCCGTGCGCTCCACGGACTTGGCCGTTACCTCCAAGCCGGCCAGGACCATCAACTGTTCGCGGCCGTGCTGAAACGGCGCCTGCTGCCCCACCAAGGCTTGCATTCGGCGTACCCCGGGAGAAAAGTCCGTTCTCTCGATGTCCAGCTCGACATCCAGCGGAAACTGGCCTTCATGGCAGTGGGAACACAAGTAGTAAGGGCGGGAGATGCGCACCGGCCCGACGATCGTTAGCACTGCTTTCGAACGCATTTCCTGATACTGGGCCTGCTGCCCACATCGGCAGGGCGCCTGCCGCTGCTCCTCCGCGGGGGCTGCGAACTGCAGTAGTTCGCTTAAGACCGCCGCTCCGGCGTGATGAAGAGCTGTTCGCAGAGCGGACTCGACGGCCTCCAGATCGGTTCGCCCGTCCGTACGTCGTTGCGCAAAGATGCGGCCGAGCAGTTGGTTTACTTCCCGCGCCACTTCCTCATGGATCGCAACAAGCGTTTTTTTTCCTGCTCCGTCCAGTTGCCGCGCTGCTGCTCGACCGGCCGGAGCCGGCAAATTTTATCGTTGAGGACCACCAGGTCCTGGCTGAGCTTCTGGAAGCGGTGAAACTCGGCAACCTCCTGCTGCGCCTTGCGCAGTGCCGTGGGATTGGGAAAGGTTTCCGTCACGGTCTTGCCGGCCAGGCGACGAGTGAGGCGGAATTGCGGATCATGCCCCGGGTCGTTGTGCTTGGCGCAATGACAAGAAGGTTTGCCGCAGCGCCGGGTCACCGCGGTGATGGAACCTGGACGAAGATCACTCAAGCCGAGGAATTCCTGCAGGAGCTCGGATCGTTGGGCTTCTAAGGTGGCGAGATCGTTAGGCATAGGGGATGTCCTTTCTGTACCGCATCTAATCTGGACGTATAGATACGCTCAGAATCATACAATAAAGAAAGGAAAACTTGCTAGACGACACTTCTACGTCGTGCACCCCCTGATATCTGATAACTGTCTCTGATATCTGTATACTGTTATCCTGAAAACGAACCATGCTTAACCCAACCGAACTCAAAGCCGCTCTCGAAGCCATCATCTACGCCGCCGACGAGCCTGCCACTCTCGACCAGCTCTGCACCGCTCTCGGCGAGGACAAGCTCCCCGTCAAGGCCGCTCTCGACGAGCTCATCGCCTCCTACGCCTCCGAGGATCGTGGCATCGAAGTCCGCGCCGTCGCTGGTGGCTACAAAATGTACACGAAGCCTCAGCACCACGATTTTGTCCGCCGCTTCATTAAATCCCTTCGTCCGCCGCTTCGCCTCTCCATGCCCGCACTCGAAACTCTCGCCGTCATCGCCTACAAGCAACCTGTCACCGCCCCAGAAATTTCCGAAATTCGCAGCGTCAACACTTCCGGCGTAATCTCCACTCTCCTCGACAAAAAGCTGATCACTACTGCCGGACGCAAGGAAGTCATCGGCCGCCCCATCCTCTACAAAACTTCAAAAGAATTTCTCATGCGTTTTGGCCTCAGCGATCTCGACGAACTCCCCAGCCTCAAAGAGTTCGAAGCCCTGGCCCGCGAAGCCCTGGGCGCAGACGACGCCACTCCGGCTGACATCTCCGAAGACCAAGTCGGCGAACTCCATCCCGAAACCGACGTCGCCAACGCGGGCACACCTCAACCCGACTCTGCCCCAGGAATCCACGAAACCATCCAACACGTCGACCAGGAACTTACCGCCGCCGAAGCCGAACGCGAGCACCAAGCCCTTGCCACCGACGAAGGCATGCCCTCCGGCGTTCTCGACGAAGACCCGCTTCCTCCCAACGCCAAATCCACCTCCGCCGACTAACTCACGCCAACCAATCACGGTCATTCCGAGCGAAGTCTTCGAAGCGAGGAACCGCTCTCCTCTCTCCCTGTCACCCGACTGCCCAAAGGAACGTGAGACTGCCGCATCCTTTGCGCCTTTTGCAAAGGGTGCGCTCTTACGACCGAGCGCCACAATCACTGTTCTCTTCCAGTCTTTGACTTTCCCACTTCTCATATCCGCCTTTCTCTTTTGCCAGCCACTCGCCACTTCTGAATATCTGCTATTCTTAATCGCCCCCAAACAATGCTCGAACGCCTCCAAAAAATCATCTCCCGTGCCGGCATCGCTTCCCGCCGTCATGCCGAGCAACTCATCCTCTCCGGCCAAGTCCGCGTTAACGGTAAAACTGTTACCGAACTCGGGACCAAAGCCGATCCCGCCACCGACAAAATCGAAGCTGCCGGACGGCCCATCGAATCCGCTCCTCGCACCATCTATCTCCTCCTCCACAAGCCGCCCGAAGTCGTCTCCTCTCTCGCCGATCCCGAGGGCCGCAAGAACCTGCGCAATTTCCTACGCGGTTTTCCCGAGCGCGTCTATCCCGTCGGCAATCTCGAGTACGCCGCCTCCGGCCTGGTCTTTCTTACCAACGATGGCGATCTCGCCGCCCAGCTCCTTAAAGACTGGAATCATCTCGACCAGACCTACCACATCAAAGTAAAAGGTATGCTCACGCTCGCCGACCTCGAGCGCCTCAGCAAAGAGCTCCGCGTAAAACTGAAAACAGTTCGCCAACCCGAAGCCACCCGCCGCCACAGTGCCAACTACTGGTATCAACTCACCATGCAAGGCCCCAAGCTCGAACTCCTCCGCCGCGCCCTTTTCCGCGAATACCACCCCGTCGAAAAAGTAATGCGCATCGGCCTCGGTCCACTCAGCGTCGAAGGCATTCCTCGGGGACGTTACCGGCTACTCGATAAACGCGAAGTCGAATCGCTAACCAAGCCCCCCAAAAAGCCCGCCAAGCCAGTCCACAAGCCCGTGCACCGTTAACAACTCCAGTGTCCCTGAAGCTCAACACTTTCCGGGGTGAGGTCGATCTCTTGCGTTCCCCGGTAGCGCTATTCTCCTGAACGGCGTCTTTGATTCACGCGTTTAAATTTCAACTCATTTCCACTCACCCAAGCGCTCGTTCTCATTCCTGCCGGAGTGGACCGGCTTTCTCACCGCGCTGTTTTCAGCTCGCCGGATTTATCGCACCTCGACGGAACTACCTCGCTTTTCCAATTTCCATATCTTCAATCACTCCCCACTAGCCACTCGCCTCTTTTTTCTTTACTGTTAACTGACCACAGAAAACTGACAACTCCCCATGGATCGCCTCCAAAAAATCCTGGCCGCCGCCGGCATCGCTTCCCGCCGCAAAGCCGAAGAAATCATCTCCGCCGGTCGGGTCACCCTGAACGGCAAAATCGTCACCGAACTCGGCACCAAAGCCGACCCCTTCACCGACACCATCACGGTCGATGGCAAGCCTCTCTGTCCCCCACAGCGCTTCGTCTATTTTCTTCTGAACAAACCCAAAGGTTACGTCACCACCGTTAGCGACCCCGAAGGCCGCCCCACCGTCATGCAACTCCTCGGCAATCTCCCTGAACGCGTCTATCCCGTCGGCCGTCTCGACTACGCCAGCGAAGGTCTTCTTCTCCTCACCAACGATGGCGCACTGGCACAGAAACTCACCAAGGCCGGCTCGCACGTCCCCAAAACATATCACGTCAAAATCAGCGGCAAGCCCAACGACCAGGCCATCCAAAAACTTCGCAACGGCGTCACCATCTCTCTCGGCGACAACCGTCGCGTGAAGCTCTCTCCCACTAAAATCCGCCTGCTCCAAGACGTGGAAAATCCCTGGTACGAACTCACTCTCATCGAAGGCCGCAATCGCCAAATCCGGCGCATGTTCCTGGCGGTAGGCTTCCTGGTCGAGAAAATCAAGCGCGTCCAACTCGGCCCCCTCACCCTCGACATTCCTCCCGGAAAAGTCCGTCCCCTGACCGAAAGGGAAGTGAACCGCCTCAAAAATCTCGCTGCTCCCCCCGAACCATAATCCCCCCAAACCAAATTCCACTTGTAGCGGCGGCTTTGCGTCGCCTTCTTGGGTTTGCCTTACGTCATTCCGAGCGAAGCGGGGAATCCCTCTTCGATTTCTAGCGTTGGGCCCCAAATTCTCCTGGTAACCCCGGCATTCCCCCGCCTCATTTCCCCGCAACTTTTGCTCCCCACTTCTCCGGCGACACATCTTTCGCGTGCCTCGAAAACAACCAATGGTGCCCCTCTAAATCTGTCACCCCATACTGCAACTCCCCATAAACTGTTTCGTGCAACTCCTCCACGATGATCGCCCCCGCCGTTCTCGCTCTCTCAAAATGCCGTTCCACATCTTCCACAAACACCGTCAAGCTCTGCGTCCAGCACCCGCACTTCGTCGGACTCTCTCGCCCCTCCCTTGCTCGCGTCAACATGATCCACGCATGCCCCAAATGCATCTGCACGCCGCTCGTAGGCTCGCCGCCATGCCGGTAGTGCTCGGCGAACCCGAATACTCTCCCTAGCCACGCCGCCGCCGCATCCACGTCCCGGTACACCAAATGGGGCAACAAAATATTCGTAGGCACAGATCGATTTTGAATCATCCGCAGATACTACCATCACCCCTCTTGTTGTCGACTCTCGGCTGTCTACTCTTAGCTACCCACCCCTACACAAACGCTTATCCCAGGCATAAACTATTCTCATGACCCACACCCTCGAAGAACTCATCCCCGATTACATCCAGGGGCTCCCGGCCTATGTTCCTGGCAAGCCCATCGAAGAAGTCGAACAAGATCTTAAGATTCACGCCGTCAAATTGGCCTCCAACGAAAATCCCCTTGGTCCCTCTCCCAAAGCTATGGAAGCTGCTCGCCACGCTCTCGGCGAAGCCAACTGGTACCCCGACGGCGGCAGCAAGCGTCTCCGCGAAGTCCTCGCCGCGCGCAACAATGTCCGCTTCGAAGAAGTTTTCGTCGGCCTCGGCTCCAGTGAAATTATCGATCTAGCCTCGCGCGTTCTTCTTCGCCCCGGCCTCGAAGGCATCACCAGCGAAGGCTCCTTCGCTCTGTTTGCCATCGCCATCCGCGCGAGCGGTGGCCGTCTCATCCAAACCCCAATGCGGAATTACGCCTTCGATCTCGACGCCATCGCTGCCTCCGTCACGCCGCAAACCCGCATCATCTACATCGCTAATCCCAACAATCCCACCGGCACCGCCTTTGGCGCAGCCGAATTTGCCGCCTTCCTCAAAAAAATCCCGGGTGATGTCCTCGTCGTTCTCGATGAAGCCTACCGAGAATACGCCGCCCGCCCCGACCTTCCCAACTCCCGCGAACTCTTCCGCGAATATAACAACATCCTCACTCTCCGCACATTTTCTAAGGTCTACGGCCTCGCTGGTCTTCGCATTGGCTACGGCATCGGCCATCCCACACTCGTCGCCGAAATGAACAAGCTCCGCACTCCCTTCAATGTCACCAGCATTGGCCAAGCCGCTGCCCTTGCCGCTCTGGATGACAACGACCACGTCCGCCGTTCCGTCGAATCCAACTCCCTCGAACGCCACCGGCTCTTCGAAGAACTTCGCAAGCTCGGCTTCGCTCCCGTCCCTAGCGAAACCAATTTCCTCTTTGTCCCCATTGGCCCCAACGCCAAATCCCTCTGCGACGAACTCCTTCACGAAGGCGTGATCGTCCGCCCCATGGGCTGGATGGGTTTCCCCGAAGCCATCCGCATCTCCGTCGGCTCCCCCGCCGAAAACTCCAAGCTCCTCCTAGCTCTGGCCACCACTCAACTCCGTCTCCGCTCCACCCCCAACTCCGTCCTCATCCCCCACTAACACTCCTCGCCATAAAACCGTTGTCTTCCCAAGCGCGCGCCGCTTGCGCGCAAGGCAGAGAACAACAGAAAAAATCACGTCATTCCGAACGAAGGCCGCGGAGTGAGGAATTCCTCTGCGATCCCCGCGTCTTGCCTCCCCAACCCACATTCCCCATGTAGAGGCGGCTTTACGCCGCCCTTACTGTGTATTGGCGGATCTTTAGATCGGCCACGGTTGGCTTCCTGCTCTTTCACTTGCTCCCAATTTCCGTTACCCTTTTCCAGATTAAATTCATCAAACCCTTATGCAAATCCATCTCCCCGCCAACACTCCCCCCACTGCCGACCCCATCACCGATCTCCTCCGCCAATCCAAAACCATCGCCGTCGTCGGTCTTTCCTCGAATCCTCGTCGCCCCTCGTACGAAGTCGCCTCCTACCTCCAATCCGCCGGTTACGCCGTCATCCCCGTCAATCCCAACGAATCCGAAGTCCTCGGCCAAAAAGCCTATCCGCGCCTCGAAGACATCCCCGTCTCCATCGACATCGTCGACGTTTTCCGCCGCCCCGAAGAGGTTCCTCCCGTAGCCGATTCCGCTGTCGCCATCCACGCCAAAGTCCTTTGGCTCCAACAGGAAATCACCAGCTCACAAGCCGCTGCGAAAGCCAGCGCAGCCGGCCTCCTCGTAGTCGAAGACGCCTGCCTTCTAATCGAACACAAAAAAAGGCGCCCTCTCTAGGCGCCTCTCACTTTCTTCCCGACCTAACCGTTCTTTTCTTAACTCCTCACTTCTTCGCTTCCTTCCTCAAAACCCAAACACCTGCAAATTCCTTCTTCCCGGCAACACCACCGCCAGATATCTTCCATCCGCCGATAACCCATACTCCCTCACGGCCAATCCATGCAATAACTGTCTCGGCTCCGGCTCCAGCACAGGCACGACTTGCCCCTGCCGGAACCCCACCAGCCCCGGCACCTGGAAACTCACCAAATCCGCCGACTTCTTCTCTACCGTCCTCTTTACATAAATTTCTGTTTCCTCCGCGTTCCACTGCAGCACACCCAACCCTACTCTCATCCTCGCCACATGCGTCGGTTTTTCCAAATCCCGAATCTCCAGTACTTCCCGGTCCAGAAAATACGCCGCCTTCGTCCCGCTCGGTGAAATCGAAAGCCCACCTGCATACGCGTCCAGCGTCGCCAACTCTTTGTCTTCCTGGGCTAACAAGTCCAACTTCTGCATTCGTGGTGGCCCTTCCATGTTCCGGTCGCGCTCAATCGCGATCGCCGAATTGCTCCCCGGAATCCGCACCGCCGCTGCAAACGTCCGCCCTTCAAACGCTTTCGTCGGTGGCCCGCCTGACATGTACAAATACCCCAAAGAAAACAGTTCCCGCGTCGACAACTCCTCCGTCAGGTACACCAGCGTTCCGTTATCCCTCAGCCACATCGGCTGCTCCGCTTCCGTCACCAGCGGATCCGGCCCTTTCGGATGCAACTCGTGCCCCGAATCGTCCAGCAGCAGCAGCGCCCGCACGTCGTCATGGTGCTCGTCCTCCGGATCCACCGTCGTCGTGAACAGCTGCACTGCGATAACGTGCCCGTTCGGCGACCACGTAAACGACTCCACCTGATACGTGAACGGCTTATCCCCGTGCGTAAACTTTTGTCCCTCCAAAATTCTTCTCCGCTTCCCGTTCGCCTCCGCAATAAATATATCGTCCCGCTGCATATCGTATTTTTTGTTCTTGAACATC
>Ga0181532_10004258_pt1 | contig 12602 bp, 10 predicted proteins | sample PEATcosm2014_Bin_33_FD_119768 | JGI IMG/M metagenome (GOLD analysis project Ga0181532, IMG submission 119768) | Peatland microbial communities from MTU Mesocosm Facility, Houghton, MI, USA - PEATcosm2014_Bin11_30_metaG | ecosystem: Environmental > Terrestrial > Soil > Wetlands > Peat | place...
AAATCAGGGCAACGATGACGGGAGTCTTGGTGTCGCGCGCAGAATAGAAAGCGGGGACGATGAGTTTGACGCAGGCGAGAGCGGGAAGCCCAGACGCGTAGTAGAGCAACGGACGAGCGGTGAGGCGAGTGGATTCCGCAACGAACTGGCCGTGCTGGAAGAGCATGCGAATGATGGGCTCGCGGAGAATCATCAGGCCGATGGCAGCCGGGATGGTGATATAGGCCACGATGCGGACGGCGAAGGTTAGCGTGCGCTTGAGTCCTTCATAGTCGTTGGCAGCGGCCTGATGCGACATCATCGGAAGGATAGCCGTGGCCACGGCAATGGCATAACCGCCGAGCACTAATTCCATGACCCGGTCGGAAACGTACAGGGCGGCAAGGCTGCCCCGGGGCATGCGGGAGGCGCTGGCGAAGAAGGTATCCACGAAAAAGTTGATTTGAGCGATGCCCATGCCAAAGAAGCGCGGAAACATAAGCCGGGCGAAGCTGCGGATTCCGGGATGGGCAAACGAGATGCCAAAGTCAAAGCGCATGCCCCTGCGGACCAATTGAGGCACCAGGATCAGGAACTGAAGAGCGCCCCCGACCAAGACGCCGACAGCGAGGGAGACGGCCGGGCTCTGGAAATAGCGCCAAACCATGGCGGTTGAGAAGATGATGATCGAGAGATTCAGAAGAACGGTGGTAGAAGCGGGGAGAGCAAAATTGTGAAAGGAGTTCAGAATGCCCATGCCCATGGCCGCCAGGCCAACGAAAAAAATGTAGGGAAAGATGATGCGATTAAGGGTAACTGCCTCAGCCCAACTGGAGGTGCGATCCTGGGGTGACGAGAAATTCTGGATGACGGCGGGGGAGAAGATCATGCCGAGGACGGTGACGACGGCGAGAGTGAGAGCCAGGGTCCAAAAGAGACGGTTGGCAAATGTCCAAAGCTGCTCGGTGGAAGAGTCCCGCATGTAGGTGGTGAAAACGGGGATGAACGATGCGGCGACAGTCCCCTCGGCGATTAGCCGACGAAACAGGTTGGGGATGCGATAGGCGAGAACGAAGGCATCGGCGGAAAGGGTGGTACCAAGAAGGAAGGAGATGCGCTGGTCGCGAACGTAACCGAGAACCCGGCTAACGACCGTGACCAGGGAAATGATCGAGGCAGATTTGATGATCTCTTTCTTCTCGGTCAAAGAGGGCCCCTCTTGGGACCTAAACCCAGTAAAAACAATGGGTTGACAGGAAAATCGTGCTTAACATAACATACCTCAACAGTAGAAGGCAAATGTTTCCTGAAATTGAACGAAAGAATCCTGCTTGAAAACCAAACCACCAGCTTCCACGCATAAGAAAGTGGTCATCGAACTCCTGGAGAAGAAGCTCGTGCGGGGCTACCTGAACCCGGCGAGGCTGCCCCAGGCGCAAATGGTGGATGTGTTGACACCGGACGGTACGCACGAAGAGTTGCCTTTGGAGAAAGTCCGGGCTATCTACTTTGTGCGGGACCTTGAAGAAGACATTGAGATGGAACGGAAGAGCTTTTTGAGCAGGCCAAAGCTGGACGGCTTATGGGTGCGCCTGCGATTCCGGGATGGGGGCAGCCTGGAGGGCGTGATACCGAACGACTTGCTGGGATTTCAAGACAATGGATTGCAGATGACTCCGCCGGATTTTAATTCGAACACCGATCGGATCTTCGTGCCGCGAGCGGCGTTGACAGAGCTAACCGTCCTGGGCGTGGTAGGGATTGCGAGGCGTAAACCAGCGACGGCCGGAGCGCTGCAGCCACGTCTGTTCAACGAATAGAAACACAGAATTCTTGGGGCGGGGTCACTCGTCGGAAAACTAGCGCCAGGCTACCAAGTGCCGATGCGCACCACGGCCTGGGTAGAGATTTTCAGTCCTTCCTGGGGATGAATTGGGCCGACATCATTCATCCAGGAGTGGGTGTACTCGACGTTGACAATGCGCCAGGCAAAGGGCCGCGTGACCACCCAGTCAAAGCCGCCGCCGGCTGCGATGCTGGGACCGTTCTGCGCAGTTTCGAACTCGTAAGCACTGCGCGAGGGATAGTGCCCGAGTGTCCCGTTTCCGTTATTCCATTCGTTCAGTAACTCTTTCTTAAGGGTCAGATTATCGATCTCCTGTGTGACTTTCCTTCCCCCGAACAGGAACTGGCCAAAAGGGGAGAAACGACGAGCAGCCATGGGAGTCCAGCGGAAGCCACCTCCGTAGAACAGCGAGTCCGCACTGTAGTTGTAGTACTCCTGATGCATGATCAGGCAGCCGCTGACTTCGGTCAGGACCTGAAATTTGGGATTCACTCGCGCCGCGCCGGTTCCGCCGCCGCCGATGCACGAACCGCCGCCCAAGAATGTTTCGTAATAGGGGAAGGCGGTGAGTTCGATGTCGGCCTCTTTGGGATGCGGATGGACAAATTCCACGCCCTCTTGCCTCCATGCATCTTTAACATAAATGAATGGCTTCTCCCCTTCCCCGTTCTTGTAATCCTCGACGAGCGCTTTACGAATTTCGTAGTTCTCGCCGAAAAGATTGAGGCGGGTATCACGGACCCAGGGCGCCCGAAAGGCCATCATATTTGCAAAGGTTCGGCCCGGATTTAGAAAGCTTCGCGCAAGGATGATGAGGGGGCGATTGGTCGTGCGATTTTCCAGCCCCATAATCAGGTAGCGATCGGCGGCATCCTCGGCGAGCATGGTGCAGAAACCCAGTGTAGGAGTATCGACCAAAGTGATGAATCCAGGGGAGGCATGGAGCATCACGTTGCCAATGGATGCCTCGCTGACAGGACCGATTTTCCATTGAGTGTGCCAAACGGCGGAATAGGCCATCGAGCGAAGCATGCTGACCCAATATTCGCGGCCGTCGCCCCATTGAACGAGGCGGTACTTCGGATCATTTTGCCGCTCGATGAATCCGAAGACCGACCCCTCGATCGGATGGCCGACGTAGGGAGCCATGAAGGTGTCGCTATCACTCCAGCCGCGGAGTTCCGACACCGAACGGGTGTAATCCTTGAACCATGGGCCATTGAGAGCGTCGCGCGTACCGGCTTCGGTGGTGAGATCGAAGGTATGCATGATCCCCGTATACAGGATCGATTCGCCAAGGGCAGGTATCCAACGGAAGTGCGTGCCTGCGTTTTTCTCAGACTTCGGATCCTGAGGAACGGGACGTATACTGCTATTCTCCGGCTGATTCGACGGCTTATCGGTGGGATAAGCGACGGAATGAGGATCGACCGCCAGGAGATACGCATCGCGATCGGCAACCGGGCTAACGGTCAGAGGCAGCGACCACGCCTGATCGATGGAGTGAAGAAGCTGTGATTGTGCGTAAAGGACATCTCGAGGGCCGGAGACGAGATCCAAGGTTTCCTGTGCGAACAGGGGCGGGGCAGCCGAGCAGAAGCAGGCAAGCAGGAAAATGAGCAGGCAATTACGACGAGCTTTCACGCCAGCAAAACTCCCTTTTAAGAGTTAGAAAACCAGCTTCGTAACGTGGTCTGCGTGGCGGTCGCAAAACCCGGACCCGAAATTCGGTGGCCGACGAACGATGGCCTATTATAACGGTTCCGATGCGAACAGGAAACCCGAAGTTGCCAGGCACGGTCAATCGCTCCGATGGGCCGCAAACGAGCCGGGCTGAGGGTGTCCCCATCCGGGGAGTTCGCAGTCGGCTATCGCAAAGTGCGTTCACCCCGATTTGACCCGCGAACCGGGCAATACGCCTACAGGTGATGGTAATTGGTGTTCAGGATTTCGATTGTGAGCTGCTTGCTCACACCGTTGATGGTCTCCGTGGCGACGTGAAAGGGACCGCCATTGGGCATCTTGGTGAACGCCACGCTCACGGTGACGGCATCGCTGGTATCGCTGAGATAGGTCGAGATCGACAAGCTGACCGGCGACAGCGTGTTCTTGTCCATGACGATAGTCATGTTATCGCCCTGCTTGATGTAGTTGGTGACCACCACGCGATACTGGCCTGGCTGGCCCGGTGCAGGCCCGATCATCACGTTGCCCTGTTGGTAGGACTGTTGCAGCATGTCCTTGTCCGGCGGAACGTACTGCTGGATCAGAGTCTTGATCGAATCGCCATATTCCTTATATTCATCGATTTTCTTTTCCCTGATTCGGCCGCGTAGCCCACGGGTCTGCCGGTCGCTGTCTGACACTGAACTGGGATCGACAGGGGTTTTCTGGGGCTTTCCATCGGGGCCGTACTGAACGTTGTATAGCTCTTCTTTCTTTTGTTCGCCCTTCACGCTGATGATCTGTTGCTCTAGCCACGTATATTGGGCGATGACCTGCTTGTTAAAGGCGAGAGATTGTTTGACTTCGGCCAGGCGCTGTTGCATCTCCGTGCCCTGGCCGTGCATTGCCGGCACGAGGATAGCAGCCAGTGCGAGCAGGCCGATTATGGGGGATGCCAATCCGAGGCCTTTCTTCACAGATGGATTCATATTGTTCATGACTCTCCTTAACTGAAATTGCAACGCCTCCACGTGGTTACTGCTACTGCGTCTCCCGAAACAGATTGCTCGGGGCCGGAAAAAGCTCGGACAGATGAAAGCCAAGGCGAATCCTCGGGCCCGTCGAACGGAGATTAGCCTATATTGGGGCAGGGTTCGGCACTTTGGAATTGTCAAAACTTACAATATCCATCGGCACGCAAGTGAGCTAGCTTCCCCCTGGGTTCTGCCAGGCCGGGTCATGGGACTGCTTAGCCCATCACGTGCTTCTCGGTTCCGGGGCGCCTTTCAGCAACTTGCCGTCCTTTTCGCGACGACTCCCGGATTTCGGGCATGGGCCAGAGACACCAACGGCGCGAAGGATGCTATGCACACGACATCTCGCGATGATGATCATCACCGCTATCTGCAGCATCCGACTGCCCGCGCAGACGGACGGGAATACGGCGCCGGCAAGCTCGTGGAACCTCAACGCCAGCATCAGCGGATATTGGGTGCCAAACGGTCAATCCTACGTTTCACCGACGTTCTCCGGGGACCACGGCGCGCTTCACCTGGAAGCGCGGTACAACTACGAGGCCCAGCAGACCGGATCGCTGTGGGCCGGGTATAACCTGAAGACGGGGAGAAAGGTGGTGCTACTGGCTACGCCCATGATCGGCGGCGCATTCGGAAGAGTGAATGGGGTGGCGTCGGGCGTGGAGCTCACCGTGACGTACAAGAAGTTGCAACTTTACAGCGCGAACGAATACATTTTCGCCACGAATACCAAGGTTGACAATTTTTTCTACACATGGACACAACTGACGTACTCGCCGGTGCAATGGCTCACGCTAGGCTATGTGGTGCAGCGGACCAGAGCCTACCACACTCCGCTCGATATCCAGCGCGGGCCAATGGTGGGGTTCACACACAAGAAGTTGAACTTCACCACGGCAATTTTCAATATAGGCGAGACCGATCCAACGGTGGACTTCTCAGTGGGATACAATTTTTAGCGTCGACTGAAGAAAGATCAACAGAGGTGGAAGTAGACGGCTCGGAAGTTGACCAAGTTTTGTTGCCTAAAGTGTTGCAAGTGCGAGTGACTGGTTCGCCCAGCTTTCTGTGCACAAGCTGGATGGCTCGACCAGGCTCGCATAGCATGCCGGCAATGAAGCAAAAGGCAGGGAATACTTGAGCTCCATCGCAATCAGTTCCATTGTGTTCCTATTCGTATTCGTGGGCGCGTTGTTTGGGATGTTTCTTCGCACGGTGTTGCCCCAGCATCACCTGGGTGACGACTCGAAAGATGTAGTGAAGATGGGCATGGGGCTAGTCGCCACAATGTCCGCCCTGGTTCTCGGCCTGGTGATCACATCGGCGAAAAGTTCCTTCGACGCACTGGGGACTGAGATGACCGCTGCGTCCTCCAACGTCATCCTGCTGGACCGAACATTGGCGAGCTATGGCCCCGAGACGCAGCAGGAACGCGAACTTCTCCGGAGTGCCGTTGCGGCTGCGGTAAATCGGATAGAGTCAAAAACATCCCCGAACGCTGAGCTACTGAAGGCATCAACCCGCACCGTCGACTCCCTCTAGGAACAGCTCCAAGAGCTCTCGCCAAACGACGACAAGCAGCGATTGATGCAATCCCAGGCCTTGAATATTCTGATGCAGCTTCAACAAACTCGTTGGCTGGTCTACGAACAGCAATCCACAACGATCTCCATACCAATGCTCATCATCCTGATATCCTGGCTCACCACCCTGTTCATAAGTTTTGGCCTGTTCGCCCCCGCAAATGGAACGGTGATTGCGAGTTTGTTCGTCTCTGCCCTGTCAGTGTCTGCGGCGATCCTGCTGATCCTGGAGTTGTATCGGCCCTATGAGGGGCTCATCCGGATATCGACATCCCCGCTGCGTGCCGCGCTCCTACAGCTCGGTAATTAGGACTGCTGTCCCCCGGGACCCCATCTGCCGACGCACCTCCGAAAAAACTCGGCTATTTGGGGCTGCTTTTCAGAAGGCCGAGGCGCACCAGGCTTTCGGCCGTGGCAACGACGGAGTCTTCATTCGAACGGGGCGTCCAACCAAGCAGGCTCCTGGCTTTTTCGTTGCTGGCGTTCTTCCTTTTGCCGAGCTCCGGCAAGATCTGCTTCACCGCGGGGTCCCGCAACGCGGCAAGACGCACCAACCAGTTGGGGAGCTGGCGGCTCGGGACTCTTTTTGCCGACGCGCCCATGCGGGTCTTCAGCACAGTGGCGATATCCAGCATGGACATAAAATCGCCGGCGACGGCGAGGAAGCGTTCGCCCTTGGCGGCGGGACGCGTCATAGCGCGGATGTGCAAGTCAGCAACGTCGCGCACGTCGACGACACCGAAATAGATACGCGGGCAGCCCGGCAAAGCACCGTCCATCATTCGCTGCACGATCAGGATTGAAGTGGAATAGTCAGGTCCGAGAACTGGGCCGAACACGCCCACTGGATTGACGACGGAAAGTTCAAGGCCGCGGCCTTCTTTGGCGATGAAATCCCAAGCCGCGCGTTCGGCCAAGGTTTTTGATTTTGCATAGGGGAGAACGTCTTCGCCACTGGGATCCGTCCAGTTGGTCTCATTAAAGGGTGCTTGCTGCTGTCTCTGGCCATACCCGATGGCCGCGAACGAGGAAGTCAGCACCACGCGCTTGGCTCCAGCGTCGCGTGAGGCACGCAAAACGCGGAGTGCCCCTTCGCGCGCGGGGACGATGAGTTCGTCTTCGTGATTCGGGACTTTCGGGGGGAAGGGCGACGCCACGTGCAGGACGTAGTCGCAGGCGGCGACAGCCTCCCGCCAACCCGCGTCGCCTTCAAGATCGGCAGCGAAGAAGGACAGCCGATCGCCCGGGTCGGCGCCTCCGACCTTCAGCATGGCGCGAACATCGGCTTCACGGTTCAGGTTGCGTACCGTTGTGCGCACCTGATGGCCCGCGCCCAGCAGCTGCAGGATGGTATGGCTGCCAATAAAACCCGATCCGCCGGTTACTAAAACTGTGCTCATCGCCGTCTCCCTATCGCCCTATGGATGTATCATGGCGCCTCATTCTTCTGTAAGGGGTCTTTGGTCGCATCCGTTGAAACAATAGATTCGCTATTCCGGCGTTCGGTTAAAGGGCATTTCCGCTCAGTGCCGGTGAAATGGAATTCCCCAGCTTCGTGCCAAGGCTCATCTGTACTTCCCTCGCAGGGCTGTGCGAGACTCAAAAGTCAACCCAGGAAAAGAAAGTGCAAGTTGGGTTCAGGAGCGGACTCCATGAAACTGCAAGAACTCGCGCAAAAGCTGGGGTGCCGGCTGGAGGGAAATCCAGGAACGGAAATCAGTGGCGTGGCAGGTATCGATCACGCCACGGCCGGACAACTGACATTCCTGGCCAACCGGCGGTACTCGCCGCAACTAAAGTCGACCCGGGCTGCGGCGGTGCTGGTCGAGGAAGGCGTGAAGGTGGAACGCGAGGCGGGAACACCGCCATTGGCAGCGCTACGGACGCCAAATCCGTACCTGGCATTTGCGCATGCGATTGAACTTTTTTACGAGGGGCCAGTCTACCAGCCGGGAGTACATGCCACAGCCATCATCGCGACAACGGCGAAGATCGGGAAGAACGCGCATATCGGGCCGTACTGTTATGTCGATAAGGGAGTGGAGATTGGGGACGACGCAGTACTGCACAGCTTCGTGACCATCTACAGGGACGCGAAGATTGGCGCGAACTTTTTCGCGCACGCCCACGCGGTGGTGCGGGAGGACTGCCGCATCGGAGACCGAGTGATCCTGCAGAACGGGGTGATCATTGGCGCGGATGGGTTGGGGTATGCCAAGCGGACGAACGGAACCTGGCACAAGATGGTGCAGTCCGGGCCGGCGGTGCTGGAGGACGACGTGGAGGTGCAGGCAAATTCGTGCATCGACCGGGCGACGGTGGGAGAGACGAGGATCGGGCACGGTACAAAAATAGATGACCTGGTGCTGGTGGGGCATGCATCACAGGTGGGAGCGAACACCATGTTGTGCGGGCAAGTGGGGCTGGCGGGATCGACCAAGATCGGGGACAACTGCATCCTGGCAGGGCAGGTAGGAACGGCCGGGCATTTGACCGTGGGAGATGGGGCAGTGATTACGGCACAGAGCGGTGTACCGAATGACGTGCCCGCACGGGCGTTGTATTCGGGATACCCGGCGGTGGAGAATCGCGAATGGTTGAAGATGATGGCAGCGTTGAACCGGCTGCCAGAGTTGCAGAGGAGAGTGCAGCAGTTGGAAGCGGAGTTGCTCGAGAGGAAGAAGTAGGAAACCACAAAGCCAGGATGCCAGCGCTACCGGGCGCCCGGGAAACCCAGGGGGCGCTGATCGGGAGGGAGGCCGGCAGCCAGACGATCGTGGAGTTCCTGGACCAACGCTTCCCTGTTTTCGAGCGAGTACTTGGTGGAATCAATCGGTTCCAGAAATTCAACCAGGATGTCACCAGGATAGATATCCAGTTCTCTTTTCTTCATGATGTGGTGAGCGCCGGAGCAGGCCACGGGGACAATTTGCACTCCAGACTTGATGGCCATGACCGCCGCGCCTTTCTTAAAGTCCTGCAAGCGGCCATCCGGGCTGCGCGTACCTTCCGGATAAATCAGGAACGACTGACCGTTACGGAGAGACTCTATGGCTCTCTCGACGCTCTCGATCGCGGAGTCGCGATCGAAACGGTCGACGGGAATGAAATGGGCCTGACGAAAGGCCTGGCCAACGATCGGCCAACTGAAGAGCGAGCGCTTCAGGAGAATGGCGATGCGGCGAGGGATGGCCCAGACAACGGCAGGGGCATCCGCGGACGAGGTGTGATTGGCGGCGAAGATGCAAGTGCCGTTGGGAATGCGCTCGGTGCCCTTGACGTGAACGCGGACGCCGACGCAGTTTACAAAGAACATGACCCCCTTGATGGCGGCCCAATAGAGCGGGTCGACATTTTTGCTGAAGTAGGCGTAAAGGATCAGCGGTGGTCCCGCGATAAGGATGTACAGGGAGAGGAAGAAGCAGATGAATGCGGCGCGGAACATTTTGTCAGTAATAAGTTATAAGTTTTCCGTTTTAAGTCAAAGCAAGAGTTAACGGTTTTGTGCGGTGATCGGATCGGTGGTTCCGTGGAGAATGCCGTCGCGGATGCGCTTGGCGCGATCGTTGGCGTCGCTGACTTCCAGGACTTGATAGGATTTTTCGCGAAGTTCGCCGAGGGTTATATCGACATTTTGTTCTTTATCTGCGCGACGTACGCGAAGATGCAGCTCTTCTCCGGGCTTTTGCTGCGCAGACCAACGTTCGGGCCGATGCGGTGGATCACCACCATTCCACCGAAGAATTTCGTCACCGACCAGCAGGCCGCTTTGTTCCGCGTTGCCACCCGCTTCAACGCTAGCAACCGTCAGCGGAGCGTTCGGTTCGCGCTGCACGGTGAAACCGAGGGTGGCGCGAATGGATTCCTTTTCCTGAAGGGCCAGGCCCGCCTGGGCAAACACGGAGGCGTAGGGGAGCGGGTCGGCCCCGCTGATGTACTTCAAGAAGAAGTCCTCGAGGGAGCTTCCTGTGATTTTCTCGGCAGTGAGGCGAACGTCCAAGCTGTCGCGGTAGAACTTGCCGGACTTCGCGAAATCCTGATTCATCGCGCGCATCAGGTCATCGAGGCTGCGCTGGTTGCCGGTGCGATCGCGAATGAGAATATCGAGAAGGACGCCGAGGACCTGGCCTTTTGTGTAGTAGGAGACGCTGCGCTGGGGCTGATTGTAGAGCGCATATTTTTCCAGCCAAGTATCGAGGCTCGACTGCTCGGCGCTCTGCCATTGCTCGGCGGGACGCGCTTCGAGTTCGCTGATCTGGGCGGATAGGTCCTGATAAAACTCGCGCTTGTTCCAGATGCCGGAGCGAACCAGCGCGTAGGAACCATAGGTGTTTGTGACGCCCTCGGCGAACCACAGGGCGCGCGTGTACATCTCGTGGGTGTAGTCGACAGGTTCTAGCGTTGCCGGACGAATGCGCTTCACATTCCAGAGATGAAAATATTCGTGAGCCGAGACGTTGGCAAGATATTCGCCCGAAGGAATGTAAATGGAGGTGGAGTTGGCGTGCTCCATGCCACCACCTCCGCCAGCGGCGGCTTTGCCGATGTGAAAGAGGAAGGTGTACTGGTCATAGGGAGCGCCATCCATGAGCTTCAGTTCGTACAAGCAGATTTTACGAAGTGCGGTTTCGACGTCGTGTTTCTTGTAATTATCTCCGTGAATGATGACGTGAACGGGCGGAGAGAGGTCGTGGAGGGTGAATTCCTCGAAATTGGAAATCTCGATAGGGTCGTCGGCGAGGGCGTCAAAGCTGGAGATATCTATGGTATAGCCGGCGGCCGCTGAAGACTGTAGCGAGCCCAAAGAAGCAGACGAGGCGACTTTCCAGCCGGAGGGCAGGTCGCTGAGAGAGAGCGAGCAGTTTTCCGAACGGCGATCGGGGACGTATAGGAGGATTATCGCCGGATTGATGAAAGCGTGCTCGGAATTGAGCTGGGAGTTGAAGGGCCCGGGGTCGTCCCAGAAAGTGGCGTATTTGATGGTGACGGCGCCGGTGGCTTTGACTTGCCAGGTGAGCTTGTCGAGCTTTTCGATATCGATGCGTTGGCCGTTCGCGTAGGCCTCGACCTGCTGGACGTGACTGCTGAAATCGCGGATTTCGTATAAGGCATACCAGGCGGCCATCTGGAGCTTGACTTCACCGTGGACGTCGGGCACTTCCATGGAGACATGGAAGAGATGTTGTTCGGGGCGGGAGAGGGAGACTCGGTATTTGATGGCGGCAGGGGTGGGGGTGGCGAAGAGGAGAAAAAAGACCAGCGCGAATGAAAACAGAGAGCACGCAGGCATTGCGGACTCGCCGCGAGCCGCATGAATGGCTCGGATTCGCCGGTCTAGAGACCGGCCGTCAGCAGGGCGATGATTCACTGGGTGCGGGCCTGGGAAGAGGATCGCCGGTCGGAAAGGCGTTTGAGGATCTTTTCGCACAATCCATCGAAACTACCATTGGACATCACCAGGAGCAAATCGCCGGGGCGCGCTTCGGCTGCGAGGAAATCAGCGATGCCGTCGGCGCTCGGAAAGACGCGGGCGTCCTTGCCGAGTTGGCGGACCGACGCGGCGACGGTTTCCGGATCGAGGCGCTGGTCGTCGGCCAGTTGCGAGGACCGGTGAACCCCCCCGAGGATGACGGTGTCGCCCATCGCAAGTGATTGCGGGAGGGCCTCCTGGAAAACGCGCCGGCGCATGGAGTTGGAGCGTGGCTCGAGAATGGCCCAGAGGCGACGTCCGGGCCAGCGCAGGCGGGCAGCCTCGATGGTGGCGCGGATCGCGGTAGGGTGGTGGGCAAAGTCGTCAACGATCAAAATGTTCCCAATTTCTCCCTTCACATCCATTCGACGCTTGACACTTTGAAAGGTCGCTAAGGCTGCCACCAGCGAATCGACACGGATACCTCTTCCCTGGGCAACGATCAGAGCGGCGAGAGCGTTCAGAACATTGTGATGTCCGCTGGCCGCCAGCAGGAATTCTCCGTAGAGCTCGCCTTTGTAGTGAACGCGAAAATGCATCTTGTCGTCGATGAGATGGACATCGCTGGCGACCCAGTCGTTCCCCGGATCAAAGCCATAGGTGATTACGGGGCAGAAGGCTTTCGCAGTAACGTTGCGGGGTGCTTCGCCAGCAACTGCGTCTCCCCAGACCACCACGCGGCCACGGTGGGGGACGAGGTTGACAAGGCGCTTAAAGGCCAACTGATAAACATCGAAATCCGCGTAGATGTCTGCGTGATCGAATTCGACAGAGGTGATGATGAGATCGTCCGGTCCGTAGTGCAGGAATTTCGCGGCCTTATCCCAGTAGGCGGAATCGTACTCATCGCCTTCCAGGATAAATTCGGGGCCGCCGGCCAGGCCGTAGCTTTTGCCGAAGTTCTCCGCCACCCCTCCCACAAGGAAATTGGGGTGTTTTCCGGCAACGTGGAAGATCCAGGCGAGCATGGCGGTGGTGGTGGTCTTGCCGTGGGTGCCGCTGACGACGATGGAATGCTTGCC
>Ga0181532_10004259_pt1 | contig 12600 bp, 6 predicted proteins | sample PEATcosm2014_Bin_33_FD_119768 | JGI IMG/M metagenome (GOLD analysis project Ga0181532, IMG submission 119768) | Peatland microbial communities from MTU Mesocosm Facility, Houghton, MI, USA - PEATcosm2014_Bin11_30_metaG | ecosystem: Environmental > Terrestrial > Soil > Wetlands > Peat | place...
ATAGTCGATCATCGAGAAGTCGAACTTGCCTTCTTCGGGTTCAACCAGGTCCCAGGAGACGACCGTAAGGACGGTGTTGAAATTGGCCTGCGCCAGGCGCGCGATGGTGGCCTTGGTGGCTTCGCGGTCGGACGAGGCGGTATTGGATAGTTCGCCCGCAAGGCAGATGAAGGGGCGTCCATCCACAATCAGCTTGGTCATCCCATCGCGCTTCTCCAGGTGGGGTATGTCCTTGATGCTGACCACGGCCGGCGGCTTGTTTTCAACCGGCGCCGCTTGCAGATTCACCGTCATGAACACGGCGCACAGGGCCGCAACCGCAAAAGACGCTAAACGATATTTGGATGACATGTTTGATTCTCCGTTTTGTTTCCTGGTTTGAATTTGCATTTGCAGGTCATGAGGCGGTTTCCACCGGGCATGTGAAGCCCGGCTGGCGGAGCGATTGGGTCAACTTCAATCCTTCGATCTTGATGACCTGGCATAGTCATTGGGCTTGAACACTGCCCGATCATTTGTACCAGTTCGTCTGTTAGTGTAGCGCAGAAATCCCTGAGTTCAGATAGCCGTAGCCGGTGGCGGGGCGGCGGCGGTTCTGACGCCGGCGGCGACGGCGATCTCTCCGGCCGGAAGAACTTGTAGCCGTGGCGCCCGCCTTCCTTGGCCTGGTACACCGCGGTGTCCGCATTCTTGATCAGCGTCTCCGCATCCTGGCCGTCGCCGGGATAGACGCTCACACCGATGCTTGCCGTGACATGAAGTGCGTGGTGGTCGATGGCATGAGGAACAGCCACCGCTTTCAGGATTCTCTTCGCCACCAGCACAACCTCTTCCGCTTGACGTACGTCCTGCAGCAGCACGACGAATTCATCGCCGCCCTGACGGCTTACCGTGTCCGGAGTGCGCACGCAATCGCGCAGGCGGGTTGCAATGGAGTGCAGAAGTTTGTCGCCGGTGGAATGTCCCAGGGAATCGTTGATGTTTTTGAAGCTGTCCAGGTCCAGGAACAGCACCGCCACAATGCGAGCCTGACGCCCAGCCAGGGCGATGGCCTGGCAAAGCCGGTCGTTCAGCAGCACACGGTTGGGCAGGTCCGTAAGAGAGTCGTGCGCCGCCGAATGGGCGATCTGGCTCGTCAACGCCCGCGCCACGCTTACGTCGCGGAAGACGATCACCGATCCGGTAGGCTAATCATCAATTCGACTCGATCGGTAACGACAAACGCCGCAGGGTCCGATTATCCTGCCCCGGCCCGGTCATGAGATCGCGGCACGCTGGCCGGCCAATCAGAATTGAGGCGGCGATTGTCGCTTCACAGCCCTGTTCCAGAAGCTGATAATGGGCGATCAGCAGCAAGCCGGTTCAAACATCGCTGCTTGCGCAGGGAGATTCTCCATGAACCAGACAACCCGCCGGGAATTTTTGAAGGATGCCGCGCTCGCCGGCGCCGTCATATCCACCTCCACGCTCGCACCGGGCAGCCTCTTCGCCGCTGCCGCCCCTGCTCAGGCATCGCTTGCGCCTGCGCGGTCCGCCCCGGGTAGCGTCTCCCTTTCCCTGCTTGGCAAAGAGCCCACTCTGTCAACCGGCATCAGTTGGGGAGTGCCCTGGGCGCAGGGCGCGGTTGCACGCGGCGCCAGTTTCAGCCTGAGCGCACAGGGCAGCAACCTGCCCGTGCAGAGCTGGCCGCTTGCCTACTGGCCCGACGGCTCCATCAAGTGGACCGGCTTCGCCACTGTCCTGCCCGCCGGGTTCCAGGGTCCTGTTTCACTCTCCGCCGGTGCAGCCTCCTCCGCTGCCGGCGCTCTCAGCGTCAAGACCGACAGGAATTCGGTCACTGTGGACACTGGCGCGCTCATCTGCTCCATCCCGCTTAACGGCTCGAACCTGATCAACTCAATCAGCATGGGCGGGAAGAATATCGCCGGCGCCAGCCAGCTCGTCTGCGTCCTGCAGAGCGGCCCGGACAACAACCCCGAAGATTCCCCACGCCGCGAACGCTACCTCAGCAATGTTAAGCACGTCACCGTGGAGCAGTCTGGCCCAGTCCGCGCCGTGGTCAGGATCGAAGGTCTGCATCGTGGCACAGTGTCGAAGCGCGAGTGGCTGCCCTTCACCGTGAGGCTCTATTTCTACAGCGGCCAAACCTCCATCCGCCTCGTCCACACCATCGTCTTCGACGGCGACCAGGAGAAGGACTTCGTGCGCGGCCTCGGTCTCCAGATCGACGTTCCCATGCGCGACCAGCCCTTGGACCGCACCGTGCGCTTCGCCGGCCCCGGCGGCGGCCTCTGGTCCGAACCGCTCCAGCCCGGCGGAGGCAGCATCGCGCAGGAGTCGGGCCAGCCCTTCGCGCCCGGTCCCGTCTTCAGCAAGAACGCCATCTGGAACGACTTCAAGCTCATCCAGCCCAATCCCGACGGATTCACCATCATCAAGCGTACCGGCCCGGAGAGCACATGGCTCTTCTCCGCCGCGGGTACGCGCGCTCCCGGCCTGGCCTACGCCGGCGATCTTGGCGGAGGGCTCGCCGTCGGCATCAAGAACTTCTGGCAATCGTTCCCCGCCGCGCTCGAGATTCAGCAAGCCGCCAGCCCCATCGCCAAGCTCGTCGCCTGGCTCTGGTCGCCCGACGCGCCCGAGATGGACATGCGCTTTTACGACACCCACGGCCACGGTCTCGACGCCGCCTACGAAGACGCGCAGCCCGGCCTCAGCACGGCCTACGGAGTTGCCCGCACCAGCGAACTGACCCTCTTCGCCTACGCTGCCTTTCCCGCCAAGCCGGAAACCGTTGCCATGGCTGCCGCAGGCGCACAGCTCCCCCTTCTCGCTGCCTCGCCGGAGTACATCCACTCCACCGGAGTCTTCGGCGCGTGGAGCCTCTCTGACCGCTCTACCGCCTTCAGGAAGTCCATCGAGGACGGTCTCGACGCTGTGCTTGCCTTCTACCAGCGTCAGGTCGACGACCGCTCCTGGTATGGCTTCTGGCAATATGGCGACTTCATGCACTCCTACTCTGCGCCGCGCCACGTCTGGCACTACGACTGGGGCGGCCACGCGTGGGACAATACCGAGCTAGGCGCGCCGCTCTGGCTCTGGGTCAGCTACCTGCGCACCGGCCGCGCCGACCTCTTCCGTCTCGCCGAAGCCCACGCGCGCAACACCAGCGAGACCGACACCTACCACCTCGGTCCCATGCGCGGTCTCGGCTCCCGCCACAACGTCGTCAAGTGGGGCGACGGCGCCAAGGAAGCACGCATCAGCCAGGCCGCGCACTGGCGTCCCTTCTACTACCTCACCACCGACGAGCGCACTGGCGACCTCATCCGCGAGTCCGCCGAATACGCGCCCGAGTCCATCGCCAACTTCGACCCCATGCGCGAGGCCGAGCCGCGCGGCCCCGGCGAGCCGCCCATCCGCCTCCGCATCGGCCCCGACTGGTTCGCCATCGCGGGCAACTGGATGGCCGAGTGGGAGCGCACCAACGACAAGCACTGGCTCAACCTCATCACCGCCGGCGTCGACTCCATCCTTGCCATGCCCTATGGGCTGGAGACTGGCAAGCCCGAAGCCAATTCCAAGGCCCTCGCCGCCACCGTCGGCTTTGACCCCATCACTGGCAAGCTCATTGCAATTCCCAACCCGCAGACGCACGCGCTCGTCCCCGCCAACTACAACCTCGCCACCATCCAGGGCGGCGGCGAAGTCATGTTCGAGCTCGTCCCGCTCCTCGGCCGCAAGGACTTCGAAACCGCCTGGTTGCAGATGTGCCGCCTCGGCATCGCGCCACCTGATGTCTGGGACAAGGACCGGACCACGCACAACGAGGGCGCCGACGCCCAGTTCGTGCCGCCCGGGCAAAGCGGCGCCCGCCTCGCAGCCTACGCCTACGCCAAGACCGGCAACGTCGCCTACGCAAAGAAAGCCATCGCCATGCTGCTCTCTCAGGGCGCGGGCATCGCCACTCCGCACATGGTCACCGGGCCGGACTCGCTCCGTCCGGTTGAGGAAGACCCCCGCATGTCCACCAACGAAGCCGCGCAGAGCAGTCTTTCCACCATCGAGGTCCTCGAGCTCTGCAAAGACCAGCTCCCCACCGAAGCCGCCGTCCGCACCGTCCGCCAATTCCGCCCCCGCACCGCTCCCACCCCCGCTGTTCCAGGCCTGCCAGCCGCACCACAGAACTGAACAAACGGAGAGCAGGGCCCCGGGCTTCGATGTGTCAATGATGCTCCTCGGTAGACGGTCCAACGATATGCACTTCCGCGCCGAACTTCCTGCAATCATGGAACGATAGTATGTCCCGAGAGCATCTGCCACGATTGCATGCCACCACGGCTCCATCCGTGGGCAGCAGGAAACTACCAATATCCGCGATCGAGACATCGCCATAGTTCATCGAACTGGAGTAATAACTGAGGGGAAACCCGGGAGGGGACTCCGTAACAACTGTATCCAGGCGCAGCAGTTCTCCGCTCTGCCGGTCTATCCACAATGAGCCTGTCATGCCTGGATGAAAGCTCCGTTCGCCCGACCATATTGTGCGTCTGGAGTTCGCAGCGTGATATTGAAAATCGAATTTGGTTGACGGACCCGACGGCAGGTTGACCTCGCTTGCATATTTGAAGCTGGTCCCGACACGCGGAACGAATACATCAGCCAACTCAGAACCGAATCCCGTCCCAGTCCACCACCCGCCTGGATGCTGTTGACTCACGAGTCCGGCCAATGCGTGGCCCTGAATATCGGGTGGCAGTGCGACGGCCTGTCCGTCGACTGAAACCTGCGAGTAGCGGTCCCCTCGGCCCATCTCGAAGGTCGCCTCCATCCTAACCACGTCCAGGTCTTTCCAACTGCCGTTTGGCAGGTCGCGGACAGCGCGCTGCACTGTTTCCTGACAGAAAAAGTTCGGAAGGGTCCGCCCGGATAACGCAAACTCGCAGACCTTCGCTAAGGGATTGAGTTGCGGGTCCTGGGCTGCGGTCCCGATACATCCGGGCATTTGAGGCGCTGCGGGCGGGGTTTGAACAGAACGCCGCTCCGCGGACGGAAACGGTAAATCCAGCGTCTCTGTCGGCCCAATGCCATCCGCCAGAGAACTCTCGGCTCGCGCAATCTTCAATGTCCCGCCGTTGGGACGCTTCAGATAGATCGCGTCATTATCCAGCCGAAACTCGATTGGGCCGTTCAATTGCCACTCAAGCCGATAACGTGGCTTTTCAACGATGCGAACCGAGAAGATAGTTTCCCCCTGCTGGATGTAAAGTGCATACATCCTGGCGCCTGCGGCCTGCGTGGACTCCACGCGAACCAGCTTGCCGGTCAGATAGCTATCGTCCGCGATCCCCAAAACGGGCGCGGCGAGGAGAAGTGCAAGGATACATACTTTCCGCATCATGAGGCATACTCTCGCCGCTCGAATTGTACTAAATTCGCCGAGCAATAATAGGTCACCCACCAGAAGCTGGATTCACGGACGACGGAGGCATTTCGAGGGGCGACGAAGGAGATTCGTTGCCGTGTGCCCCATTCATCGCGGTCTTATCGCGATGGGTGGGTTATCGAGCGAAGTCGATCGCGCCATTCGGGACAGGATGATGATGAGAGTAGTTGCGTAGGCGTCGCCACCGCGGATCGCCTGTAGGCCACGTGTCATCTCAATGCTCAAAAGCCGGCATTCCGTTACCAATCTGCCCCTCGCTGAGCGAATTGGCAATCTGGCAGCAGTCTCCGTTTTGCAAGGTCGGGACTGGTAGCCCGAGGCTTTAGCCTTGAATCTTCCCGCCGCAAGCGGCCTATATCCAATACGGCTTTAGCCGCCGAGGGAATCCCGTACACTTCTGCAGACCTTCCCTGGTCCTGTCACATTTGCGTCTGTCAGCCTCCTCGGATTATCTGCTCGCCAATTCGGCGAAGCCGGATTGGTCAGTGGGTTTGCGGCCAGACCAGACGTTATCTGTTGTGCCCGTAAGGCCGGTTTTTGTCGTACTCTCATAGAGGAAGCCTGGCAGAAAGCCAATCCGGAGCGAAACATTGTTAGCGGAACCGCGTCTGTACAGATGGAGCACCGTCCACAGAAAACAAGGGAGATCAATGAGTTCAGAGAGTGCACTAAGGACCGCGGGCGCGCTGGCTTGCCTTGCGCTCGCCGCCATTGCAGGATGCAACGGCAAACCCTCCGACGCGAGTAAGGAGGCGCCGTCCGCGGTCACCGTCCAGGCAGACGCAGACCCCGCACTGGTGCAGGTGCAGAATCCCGCGGCCTTCCCGCTGGTGGCCGCGGCCAGCTACCAGGCGCCCACCAAGCTAAACGCCACCGGCACGGTGAACCCCGACGTCTCGCGCACCATCCCGGTCATCTCCATCGCCTCCGGCCGCGTCGTCGCCATCCACGCGCGCCTGGGCGACTCCGTAAAGAAGGGCCAGCTCCTGATGGAGGTGCAGAGCGCCGACGTCTCCACCGCCTTCAGCACCTATCTCAAGGCCGTCAACGACGAGGGCCTGACCCAGGCGCAGCTCGACCGCGCCCGCCTGCTGCATGACAAGGGGGCCATTTCCACCAGCCAGTTTGAGATCGAGCAGAACGCCGAGGACGACGCCAAGTCCGCGCTCGTCGCAGCCGAGCAGCAACTCCACGTGCTGGGCGTCGACAAGGACCACCCCACCGAGACGGTCAAGGTCACCTCGCCCGCCAGCGGCATCATCGTCGCGCAGAACGTCACCGACGCGGCAGCCGCGGGCGTCACCTACTCCGGCTCGGCCAACGCATTCACCATCGCCGACCTCTCCCGCGTTTGGGTCGTCTGCGATGTCTACGAGAACGACCTCGCCCAGGTCCACCTCGGCGAGAAGGCGGAGGTTCGCCTCGCCGCCTATCCCGGCAAGGTGCTCACCGGCGTCATCGGCGACATCGGGGCCGTCCTCGATCCCACCATCCGCACCGCCAAGGTACGCATCGAAGTCGCCAATCCAGGAACGCTGCTGCGCGTCGGCATGTTCGCCACCGCGACCTTCTTCGGCAAGGCAACCGAGACCCACGCCAGCATTCCCGCCACCGCCATCCTGCATCTGCACGACCGCGACTGGGTCTATATCCCAGCCGCGGGCGCTATCCCCGCCGATGGCACGGGCAGCTTCCGCCGAGTCGCCGTCGAAGCCGGAGAGATGCTCCCCAACGGGATGCAGCAGGTCAACTCCGGAATCAACATCGGCCAGCAGGTTGTCTCCAACGCCCTCACGCTGCAGAATGCGGTGGACCAATAGATGATTCGCGGCCTCGTCGATTTCGCCCTCAACAATCGTTGGCTCATGATCGGGGCCGCGATTCTGCTCTTTGCCTGGGGCATCGTCTCCTTCCACAATCTGCCCGTCGAAGCCTATCCCGACGTCGCCAACAACTACGTCCAGGTCATCACCCAGTGGCCGGGCCGAGCCGCTGAAGAGGTCGAGCAGCAGGTCACCGTGCCCATCGAAATCCAGATGGCCGGCATCCCCCACCTGGAGCATCTGCGTTCCACCTCGCTCGCTGGACTCTCCAGCATCATGCTCATCTTCGACGACGACTCCACCGACAAGGACAATCGCCAGGAGGTCTACCAGCGCCTCGGCCAGGTCACGCTGCCCGCAGGCCTGCAGCCGCAGATGGGCACAGACTGGAGCCCCGTCGGCCAGATCTACTGGTACACCCTACGCTCCACCAATCCCGCCTACGACGGCATGGAGCTGAAGTCGCTGGAGGACTGGAAGCTGGAGAAGGAGTTCAAGTCCGTGCCCGGCGTGGTCGATGTCTCCAGCTTTGGCGGCATCACGCGCGAATACCAGATTCGCCTCGATCCCGACAAGCTCATCGCCTACGGCCTCTCCATCGCCCAGGTCGAGCAGCAGATCGCCAACAATAACGTTAACGCCGGCGGCAACTTCATCGAGCAGGGCGAGCAGCAGATCAACGTCCGCGAGGTCGGCCTCTTCACCAGCGTCCACGACATCGAGGAGACCGTACTCAAATCCCAGAACGGCACCGCGCTGCGCGTCAAAGACATCGCAACCGTCGCACAGGGGCCCAAGATCCGCCTCGGCCAGATCGGCAAGACCTGCCGCCCCGGCGCAACCCCCGCCACTGAATCCGACCCCACCGCGCGCCCCGACCCCTGCGTCGAACAGGTGGACAGTCAAGGGATGCGAATCACAATCCAGAGGGAAGACGGCAAGCTCATCGACAACGACGACGTGGTCGAGGGAATCGTCCTGCTGCATAAGGGCGACAACTCCGACTCCACGCTCGAAGGCATCCACAAAAAAGTCGCCGAGCTGAACGGCGACGCCACGCATCCCGGCGTCCTTCCCCCCGGCGTCAAGATCGTTCCCTTCCTCGACCGCAGCGACCTGCTCCACTACACCACGCACACCGTGCTCAACAACCTCAGCGAGGGTATCTGCCTCGTTGTCATCATCCTCTTTCTCTTCCTCGGCAACGTGCGCGGCGCTGTCATTGTCGCCCTCACCATGCCGTTCGCCCTGCTCTTCGCCGCCATCTGCCTCGACCTGCGCGGCATCCCCGCCAACCTTCTCTCGCTGGGCGCGCTGGACTTCGGCATGGTGGTCGACGGCTCCGTCGTCATGATTGAAAACATCGTCCGCCATCTCAGCCAGGGGCGCAGGGAAGGCGTCACGCCGACGCAGCAGATCCGCGAGGCCGCGCACGAGGTCCAGCGCCCGGTCTTCTTCGCGCGCGGAATGATCATCGCCGCCTACCTGCCCATCTTCACCCTGCAGGCCGTCGAAGGCCGTCTCTTCAAGCCCATGGCCTGGATGGTGACCTTCGCGCTGATCGGCGGACTGGTCTTCTCCATGCTGATCGCTCCCGTGCTCGCCGGCTTTTTCTTCAGCAAGGGAACCAGCGAGTGGGAGAACCGGGTGATGATCTGGCTCACTCGGCACTACCGTAGCGCCGTCAAGTGGACCATCGAGCACCGCTACGTCACCGTCGGTTTCGCGGTTCTCGCGCTCGTCTACGCCGGCTTTCTCGCCTTCGGCGGCGTCATCGGTTCGGAGTTTCTGCCCCACCTCGACGAGGGCTCCATTTGGGTGCGTGGAACGCTCGCCCCCTCCACCGGCCCCACCGAGAGCCTGCGCGTCGTCAACGAAGCGCGCACCCGCCTCAACTCGTTCCCCGAGGTCACCAAGGTCGTCAGCCAGACAGGCCGCCCCGACGACGGCACCGATACCACCGGCTTCTTCAACACCGAGTACTTCGTCGATCTCAAGCCCAAGGACGAGTGGCGGCCCGTCTTCCGGAAGAATAAGGACGAACTGATCGCCGCCATGAACACCGAGCTGGGCAAGATGCCCGGCGTCGGCTGGAACTTCTCCCAGCCCATCTCCGACAACGTCGAAGAGGCGGTCAGCGGCGTCAAGGGCGAGTTGGCCGTCAAGATCTACGGCGACGACCTGCGCACGCTGGAAGCCAAGGGCAACCAGATCGTCTCCATCATGTCCCAGATCAAGGGCGTCGAGGACCTCGGCCTCTTCCGCGTCATCGGCCAGCCCAACCTCAATTACACGGTCGACCGCGCTGCCGCCGCGCGCTACGGCATCAACGTGGCCGACGTGCAGGACGCCATCCAGACCGCCGTCGGAGGCAACGCCCTCACCCAGGTCCTCAAGGGCGAGGCCCGCTACGACGTCGTCCTTCGCTACCAGCCGCAGTTCCGCGACACCCAGGAGGCCATCGACAACATCCGCCTGCTCGCGCCCTCCGGCGAGCGCGTCTCGCTGGCCCAGCTCACCACCGTCAAGACCGAGGACGGCGCTGAAGAGGTCTACCGCGAGGCAGGCCAGCGATACGTCGCCATCAAGTACAGCGTGCGCGGACGCGACCTTGGTTCCACCGTCGAAGAGGCCATCCGCAAGGTCGACAAACAGGTCACGCTGCCCACCGGCTACAAGATCGACTGGGCCGGAGAGTACGAGAGCCAGCAGCGTTCCTCCCGCCGCCTGATGCTGGTCCTGCCCATCACCCTCATCGTCATCTTCGTCCTGCTCTACATGATGTTCCACTCCGGCAAGTGGGCCCTGCTCATCTTTGTCACCGTTTCCATGGCGCCGGTGGGTGGCCTCACCGCGCTTCTGCTCACCCACACCCACTTCAGCGTCTCCTCCGGCGTCGGTTTCCTCGCCCTCTTCGGCGTCTCCGTCGAGGTCGGCGTCATCATGCTGGAGTACATCAACCAGATGCGCGTGCGCGGCCACTCCATCGAAGAGGCCGCCATCGAGGGCGCCGTCCTCCGCCTGCGTCCCATCATGATGACCATGCTGGTGGCCACGCTCGGCCTGCTGCCCGCCGCCACATCGCACGGCATCGGCTCCGACTCGCAACGTCCCTTCGCCATCGTCATCGTCGGTGGCCTCATCGGCGCGCTGGTCATCAGCGTCTTCCTGCTGCCCACCCTCTACGTCTGGATCGCGCGGCCCAGCGACGTGCTCCCCCTCCCCGAAACCGAGTTCGAGAACTAGCCATGATAATCAGTCGGCACTCCCTTCGAGCAGCAATCTTGCCCATCATCCTCTCAGTTGCTGCAACCACAGCCTCAGCACAAAACCAGACCGCGCCGCTCACCATGCAGCAGGCCGTCGATCTCGCCCGCTCCAGGAACCCCACCCTGCTCGCCGCAGAGCAGAACCTGCTCTCCGTCAAGGCGCAGGAGGTCCAGGCCGGCGTCCGCCAGAACCCCTACTTCGCCGTTGCCGGCAGCAACCTCACCGAACCCGACAGCAACCCTAATCCCTACGCCATCGGCATCGGCGTGGGCCGCCTCTTCGAGCGCGGCGAGAAGCGCCGCTGGCGGCTCGACTCCGCCCGTTCCACCACCGTCGAGACCGACGCCGATCTCCAGCTCACCGTGCAGCAGACCATCCTCGCCGTACGCACCGCCTTCACCAATCTTGTAATCGCCAAGGCCGCCAGGAAGCTCGCCGGCGACAACCTCGCCGACTTCAAGAAAGAGATCGCCATCGGCAGCGACCGTTACAAGGCCGGCGACCTGGCCAAGCTCGACTTCGAGCGCCTCGACCTTCAGCTCGCCCAGTTCGAGAGCGACGACTCCAACGCCGTCACCGCCATGCAGCAGGCCAGCCTCCAGCTTCAGGTCCTGCTCGGAATCGACAAACCCAGCGACAGCTTTGATGTCATCGGCAACGTCGTTCCGCCGCCCATCACCCTCACCATGGACGACCTCGAACAGAAGGCCCTCGCCGCTCGTCCCGACCTCAAGGCCGCCGTCGCCGCCGTCGCCGTGGCCGACGCCGAGGTCAAGCTCGCAACCGCCAACGGCACCTCCGACCCCACTCTCGAGGCCGACTACGACCGCAACGGCCTCGACAACTCCGTCGGCCTCTCGCTCAACATCCCCATCCGCATCTTCGACCGCAACCAGGGCAACAAGCAGACCGCCCGCTTCACCGCGCAGGCCAGCCGCTTCACCGTCACCGCACTGCACAACCAGGTCGTCAGCGATGTCGACCAGGCCTACTCCGGCTACATCAACTCCAGGCTGCTCTCCGACCGGTACAACGGCCACTACCTCGCCGAGGCCAGGGACGTCCTCGACATTGCGCGCTTCAGCTACGAGAACGGCCAGCTCGCCCTCATCGACTACCTCGACGCGCTGCGCGACTCGCGCTCGGTCAGCTCCGACGCGCTCAACGCCTACCAGCAGACCTGGATCGCCATCCACCAGCTCAGCTTCGTCACTGCAACTGACATCGCCCCTTAGAACGTAAACGACAGCCCGCCCTGGATCGTCCGCGGAGTCTGCGCCAGAAACAGCGTCCGTCCATCCGCCGACAGAAACGGCTGATAGCCCTCAGCCAGCAGGTTGGTCACGTCGATGGTTGCCTCCAGCCCTGGCGGCAACATGTCTCCCCAGCGCACCGCCTGGCGCAGATAGAAGCTGAGGTACGCCTGGTCGCCAAGCGCATCGTACGGCCCCACCGCAGTCACCAGATGCCGCGGCTGCCAGCGGTAGGCCGCGCACAGCTTCGTCCCCGTGCGCAACACCCGCCTCTTCACGGCAACCGTCGCCGCCTCGCCCGATTCCGGCTGCAACCCCGCCGGCCCCGGCCCGCTCCCGGTTCCCAGCGCCGCGCCACTCTCGAACTCCAGCGCCGCCCACAGGCCCTCGCTCAGCGGCTCACTCAGCGCAAGACTCACTCCATTCGTCGTGGTTCCCGCGCCCAGCAGCCGGAAGCTGCCCGTCGCCGTATCCACGACCACTCCGCTCGCACCGCCGCTCCCAGCCAACTCCGCCGCGCCCATCGCGCCCGTTCCCGCAATGGAAGTCCGCCCGATCGCATCGTGGTACACCGCCGCCTGCACTTGCAACCCGCCTCCGGCCCTCCGGCTCAGCGCAATCTCCTGGTGCATGCCGCTCTCCGTACACATCCGCACGCCACACATTGCAGCCACTGGAAGCTCCGCCGCAATCGAGTCCAGTCCGTCGAAATCCTGCACGTCGCGCGAGGTCGCCATCCGGTAGCGCACCGCCCACACCTCGCCCGGATGCACCGTAACGTTCAGGAACGGCTGTGCCGTCAACGCTG
>Ga0181532_10004260_pt1 | contig 12594 bp, 4 predicted proteins | sample PEATcosm2014_Bin_33_FD_119768 | JGI IMG/M metagenome (GOLD analysis project Ga0181532, IMG submission 119768) | Peatland microbial communities from MTU Mesocosm Facility, Houghton, MI, USA - PEATcosm2014_Bin11_30_metaG | ecosystem: Environmental > Terrestrial > Soil > Wetlands > Peat | place...
AGTTGTTCATGCCATCATGGTCCGAGTCGGTGTAGTCCGCCGAGCCGCTCGTGCGCAGGCCGTAGTACTGTAACCAGGCGATGAATGCGCCACTGACACCCGGCTGGAATTCGTAGGCTCCAAGATCCACCGTGCCACCGGCAATACGAGGGCGGCCATCCAGGTCTTTGGTTGTAGCCACCAAAGCATTGTTCCCGGCATTGACGCACGGGGAGTTGGATTGCAGGCGAAAGTTACCATGGGCGAAATCCACGAACCGCACGTCTGGCCCCGAGGGGGAACATCCGCCGACGCCGTACACGTCCGGGCAGTATGCCGTGTTGGAACACACAATAGAGTTGTAGAGTGTGCAGTTAAACGTGCCACCCCCCCAAGCTTGGGCCGAGTTACTAACCACTGTGCAATTGTAGAGGGTGCAGTAAGCCGCCCCGCCGCCGCCGTATGAAGCCCAGTTACCGGTCAGCACGCAGTTGTAGAGCGTGCACCCAACCACCCCGCCGCCGATACCGTCAGCCCCGTTTCCGCCAGGCACGCTGCCGCCTGTAATCACGCAGTTGGTGAGATAGCCGTTTGTGGATGAGCCCATCAACTCCACCCAACCGCTGACGCCGACACCGTTCGTCCCTGCGTGCCTCACCGTGAACCCGGTCAGGCTCGCTCCATTACTAAGTTCTACGCACGAGCTACTGTAATCGGAAATGACCGTGAAGTACGGGCCGTTCAGACTCTGCACCGTGACCGGTATGTCCACGGTGATCGCGCCGTACACCCCATTGGTTACGCGGATTTGGTCACCTGCGGCTGCCGCGTCAACGGCCTGCTGGATAGTTGAGAAGCCCCCCGGTCCTACGATAAGCGTGGCAGCAGAGAGCTTGGGAGCTGCCAGCAGTAGGGTAATAGCTGTCAAACGAAGTGAATGGTTCATAGTTCTCCTATTCTCAATGGTTGCAGTTCACCGCCAGGAAACCTCCGGAGGCAGATACCGGAAGTCAGCCGGGTGAATGCTCCAATCCCTTCACCCTGCCTCTGCCAAGCTGGAAACTGGCGGTTCATGCCGGTTTGCTGCACGGTATTCCGCGCGCGGGTCGTTGCCAGAAACCGCACCGAGCCAACGGCTCGTGGAGGCGCTTTACCTTATTCGCGTCAATTATCGCTCCGGTCCGCCATAAAAGCAAGAGGAATTTTGCCCATGCAACGGCTGCAACCGGTCAGCCCCAGACTTGGGGTGTTGGACGCCGGTCTTTACCAACACCGCGCCCGCCAATGTGCTGTTCTACGCCGACCCGGATGAGGGAGACGACAATACGATTAATTCGACCGCTACGTTCGAAGACCAAGCGGCTGGTGTCCGGGTCCAAACGCAGGACGTCCTGCTGCCGACGCGAGCCGTCTGGGAACCAAACAGTGAGGGAATCCTTCTGCCCTAGCTGGTAGATGACTGGGGTCTGGCAGTAGGTGAAGGCGAGCGAGCCAGGCTTGAGACGCAGTCGCCGCGCGGGGCCCGATACGTCCCAATACTCGAAATCAGCCGGGCCAGAGAGGAATTCCTCCCGACGCAAAAGCAGGGGGCGGAAGCAGAGCTGGGCAGATTGGACGAAGACGCCCAACTCACCCCAGCGGCAGAGAATATCCTCCTTCACCTGCCCAGTCAGGCCGGGTTGGCGCGCGCCGGTGTGGCCCGGAGTGTGGGAATACGGGTCCATGGGGAAGGCGCCGTAAACCTCAGGCGGTTTGGCGTCGCCGATGCCGGCGCGGATGTCGTAATAGCAAGCCGCCAATTGCTTCAGGATGGCTGGCGAGGCGCCGCTATCGGCGGCGCGGAAGAAGGCTTCCTGTGCCGCCAGCAGCAGCTTGGACACCATGTGCCAATAGATGCAGCCCAGTCCCTCGTATCCGAAGAACGTGCCGGAGCGGCCCGTGAACGCCTGATGGTTAAAGACCTCCTCGAACACCTCCAGGACCAGGGGAGTATCGCGGCGAACCAACGACGCATAACCTGCCGCCGCTAGTTGAGCGAGCCTTTGGCGGACGTCCCCGGCATTTCGGATGGAGCCATTAAAGTGCAGGCCGCCCCTGCTGTCGCGCTCCACCAGCAGGCGGTTGCCGTCGGCAACCAATGTCCGAAGCAGCACGGATTTCGCCAGCGCGCGTCGCGGCAGGTTGTTCTTCTCGAGGAATCGGGGCAAAGGGCGATCCGGGTAGAGCAGGTAGCTGTGCTGGTCCGAGCGAAAGAGGGCACTGTGGCGCAAACCTGTGAGGAGCGCTAGCGACTGCTCCGGTGACAGGCGGCCCGAGCTGAGCGCCGCGACCTGGCCTTCGAGCATCAGGTACAGCCGGCGGACCCGGATCGCGGAGGTTCGGTCCAGGCAGATAAGATTATACGCTTCGTAGAGGCCGTCGCTGCGCCGGTTGGCAGCGATGGTGTGGTCTATCCAGTCCTGGGTCTGGCGAAAGAAATCCAGCAAGGCTCTTACTCGGACGCTGTCTTTCCGGCCCGAGAAGCCGTGCCGATAGATCACTTCCCGATAAAGACTGCCGGCCCGCCCCAGGTCATCGAGCACGAGTTTGCGCCGGCGGTCGGTGATCGCGCCCTGTAACAGGGGTCTATGCCGCTTTAGAACAGTATCCACCGCGAGGAGCAGCCGGCTCACCTCGCGCGAGATAGCAATGTTCGTATCTGCCAGAGGCTGGAAAAGCTGCGTCAGGAAGGCCAGGTGGCGGCGGAGGTAATAGAGAGTCACCATCGAGACGCCATTGCCCACGAGGGCGTTATTGGCATCGTTCCATTCCGGCCGCTGCGTGTTGAGCCAAATGCCCGCGCCGGGGATGAAGTTCGATAGCTTGGCCAGGAGCGGAACGAGCAGTTTCTCCGTGAGGTTGACCAGGCGCACCACGCCGTGCCTGTCCCACGCGAGCTTCCCGTCCGCGCCCACGGCCTTGACGCGCTGCTGCACCAGGTCCTCCGCCCGCCGGTCAAAGGCGACGGTGTCTTTAGGGTCCCGCAGCAGCGCCTCATAGGGCTTGATCCGGTATGGGACGTTCGCATAGGAGAAGACCTCGCGCGTGAGGAACGCCTGGAGGGCAGCGGGCTCGTGGCGTTGCAGAATCTCCAGCAGCTTAAGGAGATAAATAATCTGGTGATCGCCCCAGTACCCGATGAAAGACCAGGGGTCGTGCGGGTCCACCACTTCCCAATCAATGCCGTCGCGGGTGACGCGATATGGGTTATAACCGTCGGCGGTCGAGGCATTGACGAATTTGCAGATCATGGCACCGGCAAAGCCCGGGAAGGAAACTGCCAGCGCTTCCCAGTTCTGAAAGAGGTCACGCCAATTGCCTTCGTAATTCAAGATGCGCCTGCCATTCGCATCCCGCGTGGCTATGGAGAAGCGGTTCCAGGGGCGGCTCGGGTCGCCGTGGCGACGGCTGAAGGTCAGGGGCAGGTATTCCCGGCAAACGCGCTCGAGTTGCCGATCGCCGGTGGCTGCGGCCAGCGAGACCATTTGGGAGCAAGTCGTTCCCGGCTTGAGCCTGCGAAAGAATCGCGCATGGCGTGCGGCGACCGCGCGGTTGGCCTGTGCGACGAAGGCCCGGAGGTCGTTCGCCTCCAACGTGTAGCCATCCATGAAGATGCCTCCGCGCATCACGTTGAAGAGCCCGTTGGCGAAATGGCGCGCATTGTGCAGAGGTTCCGCTGTCCGCTGGACCCCATCGGCGGCGCAAACAATGCGCTCCAGTTCCTGCGTGCCACGGGCGACATCGGCCTGCACCAACCGCCGCAACCCGGCCGGGCTGCGGAGGAGGCGGTTGAGTTCGACGACATCCGCCGGGCCGCGATTAACGTCGGCGACGGTCCACCAATCGGCGGTCTGGCCGGGCCGGAGTCTCAGCTCTGCGCACATCAGATAGGCGCCGCGCTCAGCGCGCACATCCGTTTCCTGCGCCAGCGGCAGGCCATTCCGGAAGCGCTGGACCTGGACTGAAGAAAGCAGGATCGCGCGCGGGCGCAGACCGCAGGACCATACCGTCGTGGCCCGGAGGGCCTCGGCCGGTTCGGGCCGATCCACGGGAACCGCGCTGAGGGTAAACAGCCCCAGGCCAGTCTCCGGCACCAGTTCGTTCTTCTTGTAAGCATCGAGCAAGGTGCCGTATTCGAGCTGGAATCGGCTCCCGGCGCCACAAGGCATCAGGTTTTGAATGCCGTCCAGCAATGTCACGTGTGCTGTGCCGGGCCCGGAATTCTCCAACCATGCCCGCCGCACGAAGCCGAAGCGGTGGCTATTGGACCATTCGTATCGAAACGTCAGCCCGAGATCCGCGTTGTGCTCCTCAAAGCGCAGCTTATTCCCGTGGCAGCTTTTATACAGGCACCTCTGTATGCGGTAAACGCCCCGGCACCGGTCCGACAGCGGCTCCCAGAGATAGTCGCGGCCATGCTGCCTGACCCGGAGCAGTGTTTTGCTGCCGGTGATGTCTGCCGAATCATGGACTTTGTCATCGGTCAAATAGGGGAAAAGAGCCAGGTCCGGGTTGCCACGGCCAGCGGTGAGGGCGCCAGTGCTCGAAATGAACATCCAGTGATCGGAGCCGCTGACAAGCGTCATGAAGAAGGGCCGCATCCGATCATAGTTGGCGATCTGGTAGAAGTCCTCGCCGTTGAGCGTGATCTGCCGTCCTTCAATCCGCTCGGGACTGGATTGGTAAGTATGCCTGCCGAGGTAGAGATTCGGTTTCATGTGACTAGCTGGAATGCGATGCGCCGCTGCGGCAAATGTTGGCCCTGACCCAGCGTCAGGCGCAATCCGTCTGGGGCTTCTGCTCTGCCGATTGCCTTCTCTCCTTGAGCTCAACCTTCATCGCATCGGTGGTCCGGGAATCTATGTTGTAGGCCATCATGAAGACGGCGCAGGACATATAGAGCAGGCCGGGGAGGACCGAGACCAGCAGCTTAATCCCAGTCAGCGCGGCGGTCGTCTGCGTGGCCCCCGGAACGTAATGGAACGCGGTGAGCAGCCAACCGGCAATCGCAGCGCCGATCCCCCAGCCGGCTTTCTGCGCGAAGGTGGCCGCCGAGAAATACAGGCGGGTTGCGCGACGGCCGGTTTTCCACTCCGAGTAATCCGCCGAGTCTGCGATCATCGTCCAAAGCAGCGGCACTGCGGGGGCGTAGGCCACCTTGCCCAGGATGTTCAGCACGTAAACGGTGATCAAGCCCTTGGGCCCAGGCAGGTACATAGCGATGAAGCAGATGCCCGATACGAGAGAGCTGAGGATGAATACATTCTTGTTGCCAAGCCGCATGGCCAGAGGCTTGGATAGCGGCAGCGCGATGATGAGAGCGACCGTGCCGATAACGTTGAAGAGTTGCACGTTCTCTTCCTTGCCGACGTAGTATTTGAAGTAGTAGGCAATCGCCGCGTTTTGCATGGCGAACATCACGAACGAGATGATGCCGACAATGGCGAGGACCATCCACGGGCGATTCTTGAAGAGGTTCTTGAGGTCTTCCGCAAGAGAGCCTTGGAGCGATGCGGCGGGCTGGACCCGTTCTTTGGTGGCCTTGAAGGTGATGAAGAAGAAGACCAGGCTCAGGCCTCCAAACACCAAGAGCGTCTGCTGGAAGCCCCGGGCCTTGTCCCCGCCGCCAAAGTACTTGGCCAGTGTCAGCGCCAGGCCGGTAACGACGAACTGGCCCGCAAAGGCGCAAATGAAGCGATAGGTGTTCAGGCCCGCGCGTTCATACGTATCATCGGTCATGACCGCCGCGAGCGAGGAGTAAGGGAGATTCACAGCGGCATAGGCGGTCATCAACAGCACGTAAGTGGCGCCGGCGTAAATGATCTTGCCGGTCTCGCCGAGGTTAGGGGTGGTGAAAGTCAGGACTGCCAGCAGAGCATACGGCACAGCGCCGAACAGAATGTATGGCCGGAACTTTCCCCAGCGGGTCCGGGTCCGATCGGAGAGGATGCCGATGACCGGGTCAATGCCCATATCCCAGAAACGGGCGATCAGCATGATAGTGCCCGCGGCGGCCGCCGGAATCCTGTAAACGTCAGTGTAGAAGAACAGCAGCCAGAACCCGACCATGTCCCACACAAAGTGGGATGCCGTGTCCCCGAGGCCGTAACCGAGCTTCTCTTTGAAACTCAGGCGCTCAGAGGCCGGCGTCGGCAACAACACCGCGGCGTCGGCCGATCCGGGTTTGGGGGTGGAGGCTGATTCGAGGGTTTTCATTTCATCATTGGGCCTGCGACTGGCTCGTGTTGCGCAGGGCGGCAGCGTGCTTGCTTTCGCCGGAACCGTCCACATAAAACGGAATATTCGCGTGCGCCGCGTGGCCCTTGCCATCGAAGATGTAGGCAAAGAGCCGGTAAGCGCCGGCCTTCTCCGGCGCTTTGAAGGTGATCTCACTCTTGTTGGCTTCCGCAATCAAGCCAGGCACCTTCCTGGGAATGGACTCGACGTCCCCGCCGATCTTGCGTTCGGTGCTCTCCTCCATAACTTCCCAAAGGTAGGTGAGAGGGTCCTGGTCCGGGTCGCTGGCCTGCACTTTCGCGGCATAGGTCTGGCCCGGCTTCAATCTGACGTTCTGGACCGCAGTCTTGCCGTCCAGCCAGGCGCCCTCAAAGCGAGGACTGCGATTAGCTGGCCACGCGCCGGTCCAGAAGTAGTGCATCACATCAACGGCGGCGGTTTCTTCGCCTGATGGGAGGAACATGCCGTACCAGGTAGGCGTCCGCTCCTGCTTCTGGCCCCAGAAGAAGACGTAGGAGCCCAGGCAAAGCTTTTGATCGGATTGAATCACGCGTTCGAACCGCGTCTTGTACAGGTCGGCCTTGGTGGTGCTGTCGTTCTCGATGGGTGCGCCCCACGCGGTTTTGCCGCACTCCCAATGGCCGGTGGCCCCAAACTCGCTGACGATGTAGGGCTTGTCCCAGGCTGCTGCTGCCAAATACCGCGGCAGGTTGATGATGTCGGAGTACATTTGGAAGCAGAGGAAATCCAAGTCCGGCGCGCGGGCTCTGACCTGCTCGACTGTCTCCTTCTTGAAGCCGGCCAAAGTGGTGGTGGTCGGGTGGTTGGGGTCAATCTGGTGGATCCGCTTCGAGAGGTCGTTGACGGCATCCCAGACTTTCGGATTCTTCTCAAAGTTGAGCTCGTTGCCTATCACCCAGATGATCAGGGCGGGGTGGGCTTTTAACTGCTCTACCTGGCCTATCAGGTGCTCGAATTGCCGGGCCACGGCGTTCGTGTTGTCGTAGTTGAAGCCGCGCCGTTCGTGGTCAACATCCAGACCCATCGCGACATACAGCCCGTTGCTCAACGCCCGATCCAAAACCTGCTTGCCGGTGTCGCGACCATTCTCGGTGCTCCACGTGCGGAAGGAATTGCCGCCGTGCTCCTTCAGTTTCTCCGGGGACCCGTATTCGATGCCGGCACCTTTGATGTAGAACGGCTTGTTATCCACGTAGAGCTGGAAACGATCCGCGCTTTTGCGGATCTCCACTTTGACCGGGCCCTGCGCCGCCTGAGGTTCACCAGCCCAGGCCGAGCCGACGCAATTGGTCAAAAAGCTGACAACGATGGCCAGCGATAAGAGGTGGTTCGTGTTCATTGCATAATCACGTGGTTTAATGGCTGACTTCGAGTGGCTCGCGGCTTGCAGCAGTCGAGGGCTTCTCGTTGCGCAGCAAAATCGCCTCCAGTTCTTCCAAGGTCTTGCCCTTGGTTTCGGGGATGAAGAGCAGCACGAACACCAGCGCGGCGGCGGCCATGAGGCCGTAGCCCAGGAAAGTTCCAGCGGAGCCAAGATGAGACAATTCCCACGGAAAGATGAAGGTAACGCTGGCGCTGATGGCCGAATTCCAGAAGCCGGCCACGGACATGGCCACACCCCGGTATTGGTTGGGGAAGATCTCCGAGAGCAGCACCCACATCACTGGCCCGAGCGAAATAGCAAACGAGGCCACGAACCCGATAATCGCAAACAACACCAGCGAGGCCCGAATGTTCAACCCCGCCGTGACAATGGTATCATGATAGGGCTTGAGCCGCTCGGCGCCAACCTTCTGCTCGAGGTCGGCCAGGAATTCCTTGTCGCCCGCAAACGCCTTCTGATCCACCTTCTTCAGGTCAGAAATCAGCTCGGCCGGCACCTTGTTCTCCTGGAGCACGGCAAACGATTTCTCCCTCAAGCGGTAGCTGGCATCATGAAAAGCCCAACTGCAGGTGAGCAAGGACACCGCCATGCCTGTCGCACCAATCGCGAGCAATGGCTTTCGGCCCAGACGGTCCACAAACCGGATTGCCACGAACGTCATGAACAGGTTGACCAAGCCCACCAGCACCGCCTGCCTGAACGCGGCGTTGGTGCCCCCGCCCGCCTCCGCAAAGATCGTCGGCAGGTAATAGAAGATGGCGTTGATGCCGGTGATCTGCTGGAAGAAGGCGATCACCAACGCGATGAACATGACGAATCGCATTTTGCGGCCGAACAGTCCCGTTACCGTGCCGCCCGGATGTATCGCAGCAAAGCTTTGTTTGATGTTGAGCAATTCGCTCTCCGCTTCTTCCACGCCGCAAGCTTTGATCAGGATTTCTTTGGCCTGCTCCGGTCGGCCTTTGCCCAGCAGCCAGCGAGGGCTTTCCGGGACGGCGAAGAGCAGGAAGAGATACAGGGCTGCCGGAACGGCATCCATGCCCAGCATCCAGCGCCAGTTGTTGTCGCCCACGTTCAAGAGAAAGTAGTTGGAGAAAAAGGAGGCGGAGATGCCGAGCACGATCATGAGCTGATTGAGCGAAACCATGCTTCCCCGCAACTGCGGCGGCGAGATCTCCGCGATATAGACCGGCGCGATAAGGATCGCGCCCCCCACCGCGATCCCACCGAGGACCCGGGAGAAGACAAAAAGCGAGAAGTTAGTCGTGAGCGCGGAGAGAAGAGCTGAGCCTGTGAAAAACACCGCCGTGGTGATGAGGACTTTCTTGCGTCCAAACCGGTCGCTAAAAAACCCGGCTACGGCTGTGCCGCCCAGCACACCCCAGCCTAAACAACTCACGGCCAAGCCGAGCAAGAAGTCGCCTTGGTCACCGTGCAAATCAAAATACTTCTGAATGAACGGCACGGCGCCGGCGATGACAGTAGCGTCGAAGCCCCAGACAAAGCCACCCAGCGCGACAATCAACGCCACCAACACTGTGTATCTCTTGCTCTGTATCATGTAAGGTCCAGGTTTCCAGCTAAGCTTATACTGCGCGCCCCCGATCTGCAGGTGCTACCACTGCAACTTGATCCGGAAGAACTCCTGCTGCACGGCAGGCATATTAGTGTAAGGTGAGGTCCCAAGCGCAATATTGTTCCAGGGGCCGCTGATGTTCGTGGCCGACTGGAGCATGCCGTACGTCCAGTCGAATACCAAGCCCGAGATTGATTGCCGGACAGATAGATTAACCGGTGGATTCACCGTAACGGTTGTTGTGGCTGCCGGGGACACGCAACTGCCGACGCTCGCAGACACGCTGTACGTGCCCGAAGCAGATTGCCCGGCGTTCATTATGGCGGGGTTCTGGTTAGTGGAGACGAACGCATTCGGCCCCGTCCATGTGTAAGATGCCTCCCCGATGGTGGATGCGGTAAGGTACAGCGTCATGCCAGCGTACATAGGGCTGTTATAGCCAGCTACCGGCGCTGGCGGCGGCGCGCACGGCACCGCGCTCGCCTCGAAGGAGTTGGCGCTTTCTGAGCCGCTGGCGCCGACCGCGGAGACCACGTAGTAATACGTCACTCCATTGACGACGTTCGAATCGGTGTAATTCGTTCCTGTAACAGCCCCCGACGTGGATATGGTCGTGTAGGTTCCTGGCGGGCTGCCGCCGCTTGTCGTCGAGCGCTTGACGTTGTAACTTGCCGCGCCGCTTGACGCCGTCCATTTCAAAGCGACCTGGGCGTTCGCGCCCGTAGCTGTCAGGCTGGATGGCGTCGGGGGAGGCGCTACGGGCGTCACGCTGAGTTCGGTGGCCGAATTGGCGGTCTCGGCCGCCGGGCTTATGGAGGTGGCGGCTGAAATCACATAATAGTATGTCGTGCCATTGCCCGCTGTCGAATCCACGTATGTCGTTCCTGTTACCGCTCCAGCAGCGGAAATCGTAGTGTAAGGCCCCCCGCTGGTGAGCGACCGCTTGATGTTGTAACTCGTTGCTCCGGGCAAGGCATTCCACGTCAGCGTGACCTGGTGATTCCCCGACAGGCTCGCCAAGCCGGCGGGGCCGGCCACTGCCTGGCGCACCGCCTCGACGAAGCTGGCGTCGCCTGCCCCGGTGTAGAACCTGAAGTCGTCAATCCAGCCGGCGAAGCAGCGGGCGCGGTCCAGGCGGTTGCCGATGAACAAGGACGCCGTGCTGACCAAAGGAACTGTTTGGCTGGCGGCACTGGTCGTGCTGACGAGGGTTGCGGGCGCCAGGTCGGTGCCCTCGTACAGCATCACATTTGTCCCATCATAAGCCATCGCCACGAAAACCCAGCTATTCGTAGGCAAAAATCCAAACGTGGCCGTAGCCTGAATGGTATTGACGAAGAAATAGAGCTGGTTGGCGACTTGGAACTTCATTCCGATGCTGTTGGCTATGCCGCAATCCGTATTCGTGCTATTGCCCAGCACGAACATGCGTGGACCTATGTTGGCCGGCAAACCTACGGACTGCTTGAACCACATGGTGGTGACGAAATTGGTAACGTTGCCGAAACCGAGCGCCGAGTTCGTGACCGCGGCAAAATCCCCGCTTGTGCCTTGGCCCGGGTTGGAGGACACATCCAGTGCCCGGTTCGGGTTCGTCAGCCCCGCCACTCCGGAGCTTGCCGCGCCGTGCAGATTGGTGCTCGCACCGTTCTTGTTGAGCATCTGGAGGGTAACATTCACCCCTCCGGCGCTCGTATCGCTTGGCGTGGTGGTGCCCGAGGCGTCGTCAAAAGCATACCGCACCTTCAGAGTCGGGCCATAGGCGACGTTCCCTACGACGACTGTCAGCCCGGCGCTCGTCATCGCCGTCCCCTTAATGGCCTGAAATGCCAGGCTGTACACTCCATTGGTGCTGAAGCGCGCGGTGGTGCTAAGCGCGTTCGTATCCCCGAACGTAACTGTCCCCGGGCCGGAGACCTGGCTCCAGCTCGTGGTGAGCGGGGGCGGGGAATTCGGTTGGCTGTCCGTGGCGATGGCGGCCAGTTGCAGGACCAAGTTGGTGCTGTTCAGAAAGACGGTCGAGGCCGCCGGGTTGGCGATCGCAGCGCTGGGCGGCAAAACGGGCGCAATCCAAATCAGCGAATCGTTCACGTTGGTAGCGCCTTTGGTTCCGACAGCCTGAACTGTATTGGTCCCGCCTTGCAACGTCAGCGGCCATGTGAAGATGCAGTTAGTGCTTGTGGTCATGCCCTGAGAAGTCCCGTTGACGAAAAGCTCAACGGTATCACAGTTGGCATAGACCTTCCCAGTAATCGCGTTGGTCTGACGGTTCGTGAACGTATGCCCGGTGATGTAAACCATCGGATTGGTCGTCCAGTTAGCCTTGTACCAGTAGAAGGCATCCTTGCGACCCTGGCGGTCGTACGTGACCAGGCCCTTGTCGTTGCGGCCGGGCGTATCGCCTTCGTTGCGGCCGTCCGATGCGAAGTCGAACATGTTCCAGATAAACTTCCCCCACAGGAACGGGCGCGCCTTCATTTGCTGCCAATAGGATTCGTGGAATAGGTTTTGGTATTCCTCGGGGTGGTACGGGCCGGCATTGGCTGGTTCGGTCACGGGGTCCTCGCTGTGCTGGTAGATGCTGGCGCCGCACCCGTATTCGCTGACGCCGACCATCCGGGCCGGGTAGGTCGAGTGGAAACCGTCGGCCCAGGGGCCAAAGTCGGTTACCACACCGCCATACCACCCGTAATACTTGTTGAAGGCGATCAGCGTGGAGTAGAGGGTCGTCGGATCATTGTCACTACTGTTGGCGGCAGCGGTGGTTGGGCGTGTCGGGTCTTCCTGGGCGGCGAGTTGCGCTTCCTGGCTGATAAGCGGGTTTGGGCTAGGGCCGGAGTCGAGCGTGATCTCGTTGAACAAGCTCCAACAAACCACGGATGGATGGTTGATTCGCTGGCGGATCATTTCCCGCAATTGCTGCAGCGTGTTGGTGTAATAGGCGGACGAGGCGGTGATATAATCAATGTTCGGGATTTCGCTCCAGAGGATAATCCCGTTCTGATCTGCCAGTTGGTAGGTCTCGTCGTGGTGTTCATAGTGTGAGAGCCGGACGGCTGTGGCGCCGACCTCCTTCAGGAACGTGAAATTAGTAAAGCGCTGTGCAGAGCTAAGCGCCCATCCGCAGTTAAGCCAATCCTGGTGCATATCCACTCCATGCAAGTCATAGTGCTGACCGTTGAGGAAGAAGCCGTTGGTCGGGTCCACGCTGAAATAGCGGAACCCGATGGGCTGCGCTACCAGGTCCACTACGTTCGGCCCGTTCCACACTTCAACGAAGGCCTGATAGAGGTACGGATCATAAAGGCCGTTCCACAGGTGCGGATTGGAGATCACGGTAGCGGCAAAGACATTTGAG
>Ga0181532_10004263_pt1 | contig 12590 bp, 10 predicted proteins | sample PEATcosm2014_Bin_33_FD_119768 | JGI IMG/M metagenome (GOLD analysis project Ga0181532, IMG submission 119768) | Peatland microbial communities from MTU Mesocosm Facility, Houghton, MI, USA - PEATcosm2014_Bin11_30_metaG | ecosystem: Environmental > Terrestrial > Soil > Wetlands > Peat | place...
GGCAGCTTCGGCATTTGCGAAACCTGCCACGACACGATTGAAGCGGACCGCTTGCTGTGCAATCCATTGCTGCGTTTCTGCCTCGACCATCTTTCCAGCGACGACCAGCGCGCCCTGGAGCGCGATCTGACCCTTGCCGCGCACATCCAAAGCGGCCTTCTGCCACCAAAGGACTGGTGCGTGGCGGGGTGGCAAGCGCGCTACCACTACCAGCCGGCGGGACTCGTCAGCGGTGATTATTGCGATTTGATCGAGTCGGATGGCGCGTTTTTGTTTTTGCTGGGAGATGTGGTTGGAAAAGGCGTTGCCGCGTCCATGTTGATGAGCCATTTGCATGCAACATTTCGCACTTTGGCAGGTCAACATCTTCCATTGCAAAAGCTTGTAGAACTCGCAAATCGCCTCTTCTGCGACAGCACCACCGCTGGGCAATATGCCACTTTGGTGGTGGGACGTGCCTGGCCGGATGGAAGAGTGGAATACGTTAGCGCGGGTCACTTGCCGCTGCTGCACGTTTCCGCTGCCGGAGTCTCCGCGCGGGAAGCGACGGGGGTGCCGCTGGGAATGTTTTGCAGCACGGATTTCACGGTGTGCGAGCTAACCCTGGCGCCAGACGACATGTTGTTTCTTTATACGGATGGGTTGACGGAACTGTTCAATGCCGCGGGCGATGAATATGGAGTGGGGCGCGTGGCATCTCTCGCCAAGCGCTACGCCGCTGCCTGCCCGGAGGATTTGATTTCGGCTTGCCTGGCGGAGATGCAGAGTTTTTCCGGGGGAGCCAGGCAGAAGGATGATTTGACGCTGCTGGCATTGCGGCGGGTGAATTAAGCCGGAATCGCGGCTGTGGAAGACAAGAGCAAAGCCGGAGGGCTCCCGCCAGAAAACGGCGGGCTGAAGAGAGCGCGGACTCTCCCTGCGCTACATTGCGCTAAGGCGCCCGCTTCCCTCCTGAGGCGGGCAGGCGGAAAGCGGCCGCTACAACACCAGCGGCAGGGAAGACCCCGGCCACTCTCACCGGGGAGTCGTTTGGTTTTTGCGGTTCTTCGGGGATGGCTTCCCAGTTGAGTTTCTTGTTCCACTGAAGAATCATGCCGCGATCTCCACCTTCCACTGTGATGCAGTCGTTCTGGAAGCAGCGTAGGAAAACGCCGCCTTCCGGCGTGTCGAAAGAGAAGAAATCCGGACGGCGAAAAAGGTGCGTGCGCACGGCGTATTTTTTCTCGAGGGCTTCGGAGTATTGGCCGAAGAAGCGCGCGGCCGTTTCATTGGAGTCCAGACGGATGCGGGCGAAGAGGAGGAGTTGTTTGGCATCCTTGCTCTCGTAGGTCGCGTAGATATCGCCATTCCAAGATGCCGACAATTTTCCCGCGCGATCCGCATCCAGAAATTGCTTCAAGACTTCGTTCAAGCCAAATTCGCCGAGGGAGTTTTCCTCGAGAAGGGTCCAGCCGTGGCCGGGAAGTCCCTCGGGGAGGTCGAGTTTGATGGGTAAAGAGGATTTCCCGCTGCGGTAAAGGTCGGGGTGAATAATCTGCTGTGTGTTCGCAGGGGGCCGGGCAAACACGCCGGCAAAGCCCCGCCAACCATCGTGTTTCAGAACCGCCATGGAAAACGTGAGCCCGCTGAAGTAGGGGAACATCAATGAATCCTTGATGAATGGCGGCGCCTTTTTGAGCAAAGGCGTATCGCTGAGGTCACCGACGAACACCGAAGGATCGATGTCGGGAAGGTCGCGGAGATTCAGCCCTTTGTCCTTGAGCATGTATTCGAGCATGCCCGCCATGGCGCTGCCCTCCAGCACCGATTCGCGCGCCAGTTCCGCGTCGTCATTGGGGCGCGCCGCTTTCACCCAATCCTCAATCTGAAATTGCTGGTCTTGCAGCGCATGCGTGAGTTCGTGGGACATCACGGTGCGCTGGTCATCCGGAGCAATCCAGTCCGCGATGTAAAACTCGTGGGCCTTTGGGTCGTACAGTCCGGCAATCTGCTCGGTGAGAAGGTCCACCATGAAGTGGTCCAGATCGAAACCTCGAGGGATCAGGCCAAAAGCTTCCGCGCTACGCTTGGAGGCATAACGCTCCTTGGCATCCTTGTCTTCGTCCATCTCGCGAAGAAGGTAGGCACGAATCTCTTCCCGGGAGCGAATGGTCTTCTTCAGCGGAGACTTCAACTCCCAACCGGTGATGGCGCTCATCTCGTGCAAAACTTCGTCGGCCATGGCCAGGAATTCGGGGTTGTTCTTGGGGGTGGAAGTTGCCGGCGGGGCGGTCGTGGATTGCTGAGCACGAACTGGGTGCACTGTGGATAGGAGGAATCCGGCCAGGAGCACGAATCCGGCTAATCGACGAGCGAGAGACTTATGGTTAGACATACTTTTGCAGGATAGCAGATTCCCGGCGGACCTGGTTTTCGGGATCACGCGGCGTTGAATCAGGCAGGCTCGATAGAACGGGTGAGGCTGCTTCCGGTGAGCAGGCGTTGCAGCGCATCCACCAGATCACTGCGCGTGAGAATGCCGACAAGTGCCCCGTTTTCAACCACTGGCAGGCAGCCGAAGCGCGACTGCTGCATGACGCCAATGGCCGTCACCAGGGGTGTATCGGGGGAAACGGTGAGTGGATCGCGGGTCATGACGCGATTGACGGTGGTACCGGCAAACACCGCATTGTAGCCCTCCTCGTCGATGGGAATCAGGCGGGAAGGAGCGCAGCGCTGAATATCGCGGTCTGTTAGAAGACCTTCCAGTTTGCCGTCAGCGACCACCGGGAGATGGCGGATGGCGCTGGCGCGAAGAATAAGAGCCGCGTCCAGCAGAAACGTGGACGGGGCCACGGTGATGGGTGGCTGGCTCATCACATCCCGGACAAAGTATTCGGTGGAAGACACAGTACCTCACAATCGGACGGGCTAAGGGTACATCTCCCCTATATGAAACAGGCTTTCACGGGAGACGTTTCGAGACAAGACCTGGTGATGGCAGGGGTGCCCGAAGGGAAACGTGGCTGGCCGGAGCGGGACAAATGCACAGATTTCCACAGCGTCTAGTTAGTTCCGTATTCGTAACGACTTGATTAGTTGCTATAATTACAATAATAGGATATCTACTCACGGGTCCTGTGGAGGTGCAGATGTTTCCACCTGGGTTGCGATTGCGCCAAACGCGCGAAAGGCTGGGGCTGACGTATCGGGATGTGGAATCCGCAAGCCTGGAAATCGCGACGAAGCGGGGCCGGCCGGACTTCATCCTGCATATCAGCCGGCTGGCGGATATTGAAAATCGCAATGTCGTGCCCAGCTTACACAAATTGTACTCCCTGGCTGTCATCTATCACCACGACCCGACGGAGATTGCGGGCTGGTACGAAGCCCCGCTGCAGCAGACGTTTCAAGATGGAGCATCCTTCCCGCCGCCACAGACTTATCTGAGCGAGGCGCTGCCGCCTTCGCCAGCGGCGCCAAGTCATGAGGTCAACATCAACACCCAGGCAACGGGTCTGCTCAACAGGTTGCCCGCCGCGATTGGATCTTTCCCTGGACTGCAAACATACGCAAATGGGCCTTACCGCTACGGCTATATTGGATTATCCGATCGGCGGATGGTGCCGATATTGCGGCCCGGGAGCATGGTGCTGGTGGATACGTCGGTGACAAAGATCGAAGTAAACGAATGGTTGAGCGAATACGACCGGCCGCTGTATTTCGTGGAATTGCGGGGGGGATACAGGTGCGGCTGGTTCCAGAAGGAAAAATCGGTGCTGAGCATGCAACCGCACACGCTGTCGCATTGCATGCCGGAATCCTGGCGGACACCGGAAGAAGCAGAAGTGGTAGGGCAGGTGGTGGGCCTGGTTACGTATCTGAATGAGCCTTGGGCTTCTTCTCCTGCAGCAATTCGCACAGCGCGTGAAGATTTGAACAGAAAAGCTTCTTGAGGTAATCGGGGGCCTGGGGAGGAATCCAGGCCGGGGCCTTCGCGTTACATTCCTGGACGTGCGCCTCCATTCCGCCGGGAAGAGTGTCCAGATAGCCGCGTAATTCTTCTTCCTGGAGCGACAGCGGCGATTCTAGCAGGCGCTCAAAGATCTCCTCGTGACAACTGGCGATCGCCCGATTGACGCTCTCTTCGCCAAATACCGCACCCAATCGAGGATGAGAATAAAACCCGGTGACTGGATCGCGGAGAGTGGCGACGTAGGCGAGCCGCTCGTACATGCCCTCCATGGGTTCCAGGTAATGCACGGCCAGGTCATAGAGAATCTGGCGATGAATTTGAAGTTGATCGAGCATTCGGATAATCCAGTTTGGAACCGTGTTCCGCCAACAGAACTTTTTCGCGCGCACTGAGTGAGCAACCCTGTGAGCTGGCACCCTCCCTGCGAAGGAGAGTGCCCCGTGAAAAAAGTACTGCTAACACTTTCAGTTACAATTTCGGTAAGCCTAATCCTACTGGCCATTACAGTGCCGGTCAACCATTCCCGCATGTTGCCGACTTGGAATAAAGGTTTTATCCAGGCCGATGGCGTGCCGCTACCTCCGCCCATTATTCCACCACCGCAAAATCCGCCGAAGCTCGTTGCGGACGGTGTGCCACTGCCTCCACCGATCATCCCTCCGCCACAAAATCCGCCCAAGCTCGTTGCCGATGGCGTGCCTCTGCCTCCGCCGATCATTCCTCCGCCACAAAACCCGCCTAAGCTTGTTGCCGATGGCGTGCCTCTGCCTCCGCCGATCATTCCTCCGCCACAGAACCCGCCTAAGCTCGTTGCCGATGGCGTGCCTCTGCCTCCACCGATCATCCCTCCGCCACAAAATCCGCCCAAGTTTGCTGCCGATGGAGTGTCTCTCCCGGCACCGAACGTGGCCGGCAGTTGGACTTCCTAAGGAGATGCTAATTCCTGGATGGCTAGCATAACGCTGCGGTAATGTTTTATTGTTTACTTTCGAGTTATGTTATGCTAGCCTCTTTTCATAATGCCGGCAGCGCTCAACCTGAGTAATCTGGAGTGGGCCGTCACCACACTGGCGGAATTGATCCTGCTTGTATACCTGGTGCGGCGAAAGCATTTCCGTTCGCACCCGGTTTTTTCGTCCTACGTTCTGATTGTCATTCTGCAGAGTGCCTTTACGGCGCTGACGTATGCACTGTGGGATTTCCAAAGCCAGAAAGTCTGGCTCATGTTCTGGCTCGTTCAACTGGCCGTGACGCTAGTGCGCTTTGCTGCCGTAATGGAACTGATCCGGCATATCCTCCGCCCTTTTTCCGGTGTCTGGGCGCTCGGCCGGCGGCTGTTGCTGGCCGTTGTCGGCGCTGTTCTTGTTTACACAGCGCTGCTATCGCGAGAATACTGGCGTAAATTACCGTTAAACCTAGACCGCGGCGCGGCGCTTGCGGTTGCGGCGGTGATCGTTGCGCTTTTCCTGTTTACCCGTTACTACGGGTTGCCTATGGAAAACCTCGATCGTTCGCTGTGCATCGGCTTCTGCCTGTACTCCTGCTTCTCCGTCATCAATGATTCGATTTTCGATAAATTCCTTTTGAGCTATCTGAACCTTTGGAATTTCCTTGGCGTGCTGACATTTCTGGCCAGTCTACTGGTGTGGATAGGCGCCGCTCACGCCAATCCGGCAACGGTTCCAGCACGGGATTTCGCTTTCGTTTCGAAGGAAGAGTACGGAAAGCTTTCTACCGAGGTAAATGTCCGGCTTCGCGAACTAAACGAGCGACTCGACCATGTGCCACATTCGGAGGACCAGCATTCATGAGTTTCACGATCATCCTCTTCATCCTTCTGGCGGTGCTGCTGATTGGCGCATTGCTGTGGGCCGCACGGCCAATCGAACGCGGTGCAATTTCGGCCGATACCGTATTGAGGGCACTATCCGAAGAGCACCACTATTCCCGCCTCTCGAAGATTCTCCAAGTTTTACAACCTGGAGACACTGCCTTTCTGGGCCCACGGGGATTCACCGCGCTCCGCAACCAGATTCGCTCCGAGCGCAAGCGCATTGCGCTGCTCTATCTGGATGACCTGCAACGGGAATACGAGATGCTTCTGGAAGCGTCCCGCGTGATAGCAGCCATGGCGCCGGAGTTAATCGCGATGGACGAGGCCAAGCGATTCAAGCTGAATCTGCGCTTCGCGATGGGCTGCCGCTATTTGCGCTGGAAGCTACGCCTGGGACTGGAACCCCAAAACGTGTTTGGGTGGCTCTCCGAGATGTCCGGCGGGATGGCGCTGCGGCTGGAATTGGCCACCAATCATATTGGGGATCGCGCCGCCGTGAGTTCGGATTATTCTTCAATTCTGGACGAGGGTGGGAACGGGCCGGAGTAACCTTGCGTCCACCGCCGCCAAGAGGTCTGTCGCCTGAAAGGGCTTCTGCAGAATGCCCGCAGCGGGCTCCGCGAGTAAGGCCTTCGTATCCTTGTCCGGGACCGCCGCGCTCATCCACAAAATGCGTGGACCAAGACCGGACGATTCAAAGGGATGAACATTCTGTGAACTGCCGCCATTCTCCTGAACTGCCAACTGCCAGTCCGCAATAACCAGATCAAATCCAGCGTTCGCGAAAAGATTTCTGGCGTCGGCGAGCGACTTCGCGGTTTCCACCAGGTAATCGTTAGAGTGCAACAATCCAGCCACACTCTCGAGCACCGACTCCTCGGCATCGACAACAAGAATTCGTCCGCCGCGGGCCGTAGCGGGCTTTTCCGACTCCGCAGGAACCTCGGGATGTTTCGTGTGATAGAGCGGCAGTTCGATGCGGAAACAAGCGCCGTGCGGGGGGTTATTTTTCACTCGGACGGTACCGCCATGTTCGGTGACGATGCCGTAGCAGATGCTGAGACCCAGGCCGGTGCCCTTGCCGACAGGCTTGGTGGTGTAGAAGGGATCGAAAACGCGGGAAGGATCTTTTACGCCGGGCCCGCTATCCGTGAACTCGATGAAGAGATGACGGCCTTCCACGGAAGTCTTGACCCACAAATCACCCTCGGAACCTTTTTCCAGGATGGCGTCGACAGCATTATTGATGAGGTTGAGGAAGACCTGCTGCAATTGGTGAGGATCCGCGGGAGCGTGGGGAAGATCCGGAGCGAGTTCCAGATGAACGCGAATCTGGCTCATGCGCAAGTCATAATCGCGCAGGGCGAGCGTGTCTTCGAGGATGCTATTTACGAGGACGGGGACGCGTTCCGGTTTGTGCTGACGGGAGAAGCTCAATAAGTTTTGCACGATGCGGTGCGTGCGCTGCGTCTGCTTATAGAGCTTTTCGGTGTAGCCGAGGGCTTGCGGCCCCACTTGCCCGCTGGAGGTAAGCAACTGGCTGTAGCCCAGAATCGCGGTCAATGGGTTGTTCAATTCGTGGGCCACGCCGGAAATCAATTGTCCGACGGCGGCCAGTTTTTCGCTATGCACCAGTTGTTCCTGGGTGCGCCGAAGATTCTCGTAAGCCAGCCGCGTTTCCTCGTACAAAACGCTGCGCTCGACGGCGCCGGCGACCTGGCTGCCTACGGCGATCAGCAGGCTGATGTCTGCGGGAGAGAACTCGCGCTGCGTCCGGCACCCCACCGCCAGCCCGCCGATGATTCTCTCTTTTGACCACAGCGTAACAATGTAGGCGGATTCGATGCCCTCTTTCTTCTGCATTTCCCGCGCTGCCGCGGGCAGCGGCAAACCGTTGGCGGAAAGAAACGTGGCATGCACGGTGCGAATTTGCTGCAAGAGGTCCGGGGGGATGGTCACAAGCGGGAAAGAACGAGCGAACTCCGAGCGGTGGCCCACGGAAGCAAGGCGGCGGAGGGTGATGCCGTCTCGATCAAACAGGTAAAGTGACGCCGCATCCAGGGAGAATAAATCGAGGATCTGGCGCAAGGTGCGGGAAACGGAATCGTTCAGGTCCAGGGAAGCGACGAGGGTTTCCGCGATGGAATTGAGGACCACGAGTTCGCGGTTGCGGCGGCGAATCTCCTGTTCGGCACGGCGGCGTTCGGTAACGTCGAGGACAAAGCCCTGATGGGCGGTCACGTTTCCGGCGGAGTCGCGAACGGCCGTGGAGGATTCGCTTATGATGCGGATCTCTCCATCCTTGCGGCGGATTTCAAACTCAAAATCGTTGACGGAACCGTGCTCCTGCAAAAGCTTCTTGAGCCGCTCGCGTTCCGCCGAGTTCACATAGAGGGTCTGGGCAATATCCACTTGCATGAGTTCGTCGCGGTTGTCATAACCGGTGATGCGCATCAGAGCATCATTGAAATCGAGAAATCTGCCCTGCGCGGTGGTGATGAACACGCCTTCCTGGACGCTGGCTACGAGTGTGCGGTATTTTTCCTCGGCTTTCTTTCGTTCGGTGATGTCCTTCAGGGCGTGGATGGTCCCCAATTTGTGGCCGGAAGGATCCGTAAACGTCGAGTTGGAGGCCAGAAAGTAGCCCTGCAGCCAAGGATCTGGAGAATCGCCCTCGCCCGATACACCCTCGCAATAAGGGCACATCTTGAAAGCACCGGCGCGCGGGGTGAAGAGGTCACTGACGGAACGCCCGATCATTGCCAGGCCATCCCTGCCAAGGAGACTGGCGAGGCGGGCATTGCCGCGGACGATGCGGCCGGAGCCGTCGTGAACCAGAATGGGGTCGCCAATGGAATCGAAGGTGTAGGCCCACTGTTGCTGGACGGTTTTGATCTGCTCGAAAAGATTTACATTTTCAACCGTAGTGCCCAGGAAATTGGCGACATTGACGAGGTAGGCGAGTTCGTCTTCGTGGAAACGCTTGCCGGGCAGCGCGCCGATGCTGAGAATGCCGACCGGGCCTTCATTGCCGCGGAGTGGCACTGTAATCAGCTGTGTTATCCCCGCTTCCGCCATTTTGCGGCGGCTGTGGAGGTCTTTTTCCTCCTCGAAGAGGGAGATTCGGCAGTTTTCACGAAGCATGTCCTGAACCCAGGCAGAATGCCCGTCGAGGCGCTCATACTGCTTCAGAAAATTTCCGCTGAAACCCACTGAAGCACGGATGACGAATTCCGCGGCATCGCCTTTTCCCTCGAGCAAGCGCAACAGGCCGTGACTGGCGTTGAGGCTGGTGGTGATCTGCAAGAGAACCTTTTGGAGCAATTCGGGGAGGGAAACGGACTGGCTGCTGGAAGCGGTAAGCATGGTGAACTGCTGCATCTTCTTGCTGATCTCTTCGGAACGGGCGCGGGCGGCCTCGAGGAGAAGCATGATCATGCCGATTCCCAGGCTGGCGTTCAGGAAGTGGTCGAAGGCAAAGCGGAGAAGATACCACTCTTGCTGGCTCCAAGTGGGCCGATCGAGGCTGTTCAAGCCGAGTAGCGTGAAAGCGCCCGCCAGAAGTTTGGTGCCGTGGCCCGCGGAAACACTTGAGGCGCGCCAGAGGAGCCAGCCTGTCACCAGGCAGATGGCGCTTTCGAGGATCGCGGTTTCCCAACGCATCTCGCCAAAGCGCGTGACTTTGCTTTCGTAATAGCAGGCCGTGAGGGCCAACACCACGGATAAGGACAAGACGGGCCAGTAAGGGCGATTGCTTGCAACGGTGAACTGCACGATGGCGGTGAGGAAAAACATCAGCGCCGCAACGCTGGTGCCAGAAATGGCCACACGGAGGACTGGGTTGTATCCGGAAAGCAAAGCGAGTTCGCTGAAGGAGGAGAACGTCAGGCAAATCCAGCCGAGCAACCAGAGGCGGTAGAATGTGGCGGAGTTATCGCGACGGAGGTGGACAAACAACACCAGAAGGGTGAGGCACGCAGTGGCTTCGAAGAACGCAATTCCCTGGAGGCCTTGAATAGGCACCACGGCCGACCCTCCCAATGAGGTCTTGCGGGTATAGAAGTTGAATGTGGCGCCGCGCAAGCCATGAATGGAAGCACGGACACCAGGTCTAAATTGACGCTAACACGCTATTTTCTTACTGGGCAAGGCTCCCCACATAAGGGTGTGCTGTCCCGTATAATGCTGGATAGGGGAAAGACCACCGTGGACGTCGAAAACATCCTGGTAGTAGATGACGAAGAGGCAATTCGAGAAGTCGTATCCACCATGCTGGAATCCCGTGGCTATCGCTGTACCGCGGTAAGCAACGGCAGGGCGGCGCAGGAAGTGGTGCGCAAGGAAACGCCGGACCTGGTGCTCAGCGACATGATCATGCCGGAAATGGACGGCATACGGCTGTTGAGCTGGCTGCGCGAACATGACCCGGAAGTTCCAGTCATCATGGTCACGGCAATTCACGATATCTCAACGGCGCTCGAAGCGATCCGGCGCGGCGCTTACGACTACATCCTGAAGCCGTTTGAGAAGGACCAGCTTTTTCTGGGCGTGGGCCGCGCGCTGCAGCACCGGCGCCTGGTGCTGGAAAACCGCAACTACCAGATCAACCTTCAACAACGGGTGGACGAGCAGACCGCGCAATTGCAGATGGCCATCACGCAGCTTGAGCAATCCTACGACGATACCCTGGAAGCCCTGGGGAGCGCGTTGGACTTGAAAGATGCGGAAACCGAGGGCCATTGCCAGCGCGTGACCGCGTTTACGATTTCGATCGCCAAGGCGGTTCCCGTGCCGCATTCCTACCTGGCCGTGCTGGCGCGCGCCGCGTTTCTCCACGACATCGGCAAAATGGCCATTCCCGATTCCATCCTGCGCAAACCGGGTCCGCTGGACAATGATGAAAAGACCATCATGCGCACGCACTGCGAGATTGGCTTCAACGTGCTCACGCGCATCCCGTTTCTGCGCGACGCGGCGGAAATTGTCCTGGCACACCAGGAGTTTTATGATGGCTCTGGCTATCCGCGTGGCCTGCACCACGACCAGATTCCACTGGGGGCGCGCATTTTCTCGATTGCCGACGCGCTGGATGCCATGATTAGCGACCGACCGTACCGCAAGGCGCTGCCGATGGCTCACGCGATGGAAGAGATCCGCCGTTGCGCGGGAACTCAGTTCGATCCGCAAATCGTGGAAGTTTTCATGGCGATTCCGGAGCAGCACTGGGTGGAACTGCGAGAGAATCTCGGGTCGCCCTTCCGGCTCACACATCTGAAGAACCTTTAGAGGTTTGATCCCGGCGCCTGGCAATCGATTCGGCGGAATCGAAGGCGGCATCGGACTTTCTTCTGGTGCGTTCCTCATGTACTCTTTTGCTGGAGAGACCTATGGCCTTGATTCCCATCAAAACCGCTTCGGAAACCGGCTACTGTGATTGTGTTTGCGGCTGCTATGAATTGGCCAGCCTGCGCGACGAAGACACCAGCAAGAGCTATTGCCCAGCCTGCGGCAAGAGCCATCTCGATTGGAATACGGGCGTAGGGCTTTCGCAGCCCGCGCCGGCAAAGCAGTCCGCCAGTTCGGCTGCGGCTTCACCGCAACTTCCGCCCTGCGCGGACCCACCGGCACGTTTGCGCTGAATCCGGTTTTCCTGACGTTCCTCGAACGCTTCCATGCAAAAAAAAGACCGGGCACGCGGTTGATGCTCCGAATGCCCGGTGAAGTGTTTGGTGTTGAGCGGTGCGTGTTAGAACTTCAAGCGCAACGACATCTGGAGGATGCGCGGGGAAGAAATGGTGCCCGTGCTCTGGCCGAATGTCGTCGAGTTGATGTTCATCTCGGTATTTCCATAGGAATCAGTGGAAGGGCCAAACACAGGATGATTCAGCACGTTAAACGCTTCCGTGCGGAAGGTGAGCTTGAACCTTTCCGTTATGTTGAAATCCTTCGAGGCGGAAATGTCCCAGTCAAAATAGGCAGGGCCGCTAAAGGCATAGAGGGATAGATTGCCGACTTGACCGGGCTGCGGGTTGCAGAACCCTCCGGCGACTGACGGCACGCAACTCAACTGCGGCGAGGTGGGAGCGCCGGTTCCGTCGGGGTTGATGAGTTTCGGGTTGATCAAGTACACGACGCCGTTGCTCTGGACATATGTGCCGATGTCGCTGGCGATCTGGGAGCGACTCAGCGTTGCGATAGCGGTGTTGTTGTCCGAGCGGTATCCGCCGCGGTTGAAGGTCGCATACTGGGAATCGATGGAGAACGGGGGACCCGATTGCCAGGTGAAAACAGAACCCGTTTGCCAACCATCCACGAGCAGGCCGAGAACCCTGTTGCCGGATGCGAGCATTTTGTGGCCCTTGCCGATGGGCACTTCATAGGTGAAATTGGCCTTGAAGGCATTGGTCAAGTTGAACTGCGCGGGCCCCCATTCCAATCGTGGCCGGGCATTGTCCTGATAGGGTTGAAACTGGGTCTGCGATCCGCTGAAGTCGGTTAACACCTTGCTGTAGGTGTAGTTCGCTTGGAAGTAGAGGCCTTTGCTGAAACGGCGCCGCACCTCGATAATTCCTGCGTTGAAGGCCGAGGACGAACCGTTCGTGAGGAAGTCCGCGCCCATGACGTAGGGATTGTGGAACCAGTTGATTAAGTTTGCTTGTCCTGGATACGCGCCTGCGCCGGTATCGAATTCGTACTCATGGTAAAGCGCGATTAGTGCACCTACTTGGCCTTGGTAGATGTAATTATTAACAAGTGAATTGCCTAAGGCGCCACCGTAGAGGTTGTTGAACACAGGCAAAC
>Ga0181532_10004267_pt1 | contig 12578 bp, 10 predicted proteins | sample PEATcosm2014_Bin_33_FD_119768 | JGI IMG/M metagenome (GOLD analysis project Ga0181532, IMG submission 119768) | Peatland microbial communities from MTU Mesocosm Facility, Houghton, MI, USA - PEATcosm2014_Bin11_30_metaG | ecosystem: Environmental > Terrestrial > Soil > Wetlands > Peat | place...
AGCCGGGCGCGCCGGGCCGCGGAGGAACATCGTTGGGCATGCCGCCGGCCCAATGCGGCCAATGATCGGCAAAGGTCCCGGCCGCCGAGCCGCACGACCCAAGCGCCAAGCCGAGGCCGAGCAACATTGTTGGCGTGAGAAGCCGCTTGATCATGCCGGCCGCCAAAGTCGAGCCTCGATCCCGCCGATTGCAACGAGCCTGCGAGCTTTCGACCATGCTCTGCGACCGCCGGCCAGCGTTTAATCGGCCAATGGGCTCTCAAATGAAGAGCTTTCATGGCGGCACTGTGTCGTGCAGAAGCGATTGCGCTCTAAGAGGCGCTCAATTGCCTCGGCCGGATTTTCAGCATAGTCGTTGATGCAAACGGATAAACGAGGATGGCCGGGGTTGACCTCGAGAAAGCAGCAAGGCGCCTCGACCTATCTGCAGAACGCCGCCTGCGCAGCGCTCCTCCTCGCGCTCGCCGTCGCTACCGGCTGCAGCAGCCTCACTGTATCGACGGCGGACGTCCCGCCGTCCGGTCCGGACCCCGCCTACGACGGGATGGTCGCCAATCGCGTCAAATCATCATTCAAAGATCACGCATCCTACGATGCATTCGAAATATCGGATTATCGCTGGGTGCACTCCGTCGGTGGCTGGAGCTGGCGCGCCTGTGTGCGTTTCCAGGATCGCGGTCACAGGCGGACCTATGCTGTGTTCCTCAGAGGGAAGGATATCATCGAAAATCGCTACGCAGTTCAGGCCGACGGCTGTGACACAGCGAGCTATGTTCCATTCGATCTGATGACGGGCGCGGGAAGGCCGGCGAGCGCCGGCGGGTTGGAACCACTGTATTAGGTGCCTCGGATGGTCGTGACCCGGATATTGGTGACCGGGGCTTCCGGTTTCATCGGCCGTGCCGTCGTAACGGCCTTCGCGCAACGCGGGGACGCGCTCCGCGCCGCCGTACGCCTGCCGCCGCAGCCGCCGTTACCCGCCGCTATCGAAGTCGTGCAGCACGCGGATTTGGCGCAGCCGATCGACTGGCGTCCGCTTCTCGACGGCGTCGATCAGGTCGTCCATCTTGCCGGCATTGCCCATATCGGCCGCGGCGTTGCACCCGAGCTTTATGACCGCGTCAACCGGCTGGCGACGGCGCAGCTTGCCGCCGCCGCGGCAACAGCGGGCGTCAGGCATTTCGTATTCGTCTCGTCGATCAGGGCGCAGAGCGGACCCGCCGCCGACCATGCCTTGACTGAGCGCGACCCCGCGGCGCCGACCGATGCCTATGGCCGTTCCAAGCTCGCCGCCGAGGCTGCGGTCCGCGCCGCCGGCGTGCCTTTCACGATCTTGCGGCCGGTTTTACTTTATGGTCCCGGGGTGAAGGGAAATTTTGCTCTGCTCGCGCGCGCGGCCGCGTCGCCGTTGCCTCTGCCGGTGAAAGATTTCGGCAACCGCCGCTCGCTGCTCGGCATCGACAATTTCATCTCGGCGCTCGCCTTCGTGCTGGCGACGCCCGCCACCGTCGGCGAGACCTACGTCCTCGCCGATCCCGGAATGCCGCCGTCGCTCGCCGCCGTGCTTGCGGCGCTGCGGCAGGCCATGGGCCGCCGGCCGCTGATTTTGCCGATGCCGAAAGACTATGTCGCCATTCCGCTGCGCCTGATGGGCCGAGCCGACCTCTGGGACCGGCTCGGCGGCAACCTGCGCGTCGATGCCGGCAAGCTCATGGCGGCAGGCTGGCAGCCGCCGCACGACACGCTGACCGGCCTTGCGGCGATGGCTCGGGCGGCCGCGCCGCGCGGCACGCGGTAGCGCGGAGCTCGCGGTAGTCGCTTCGCGTTGTCGCGTACGAGGACCGGGCGCCTCATGCGGCCTGGCGCATCGCTTGATCGACGGCCGACGTGACCTGAGATACCGAGAGTTCGCGCGTTCGGGGCGAACGATCGATCATGCGGCCGCCGCGGCACCGGCGGCCCGCGCGGCGATGGACAGAATCAGCCAGGGTCGACTTCGACACCACCCCAATCGAAACAGCACTGAACTCCCTTTTATGTTTTTTGGGTCTTCGTGGAATTGAGTGGGTAAATTTCAGCAGTGGAAGGCCGAAAAACCTGTGCATTGGCTAGCGTTTTTGCCTTACAAGGCGGCGCTGATTTGGCATGCTGGATGAATGGCAGAGACGGCGAAGCGAAGGCGGCGACTGTGGGATGCATATTGCTTCCCGGGTTTTCGGCCGGAACCGACGGTGCGCGGCATTTTCGGTGATCCGAAGGCGCGGGTGATCAGGCTCAATCGGCGGTCAAAAAAACGGCATGCGGCTGTCGCGGTCGCATGCAGATGGGCTGGTACGATCGCAAGGTTTGCCGAGTGCGCGATCTGTCGTGCGGCGACACGCGGATTTTGCTGGAATTGGAGGTGCGCCGGCGCGACTGTCGCAGCTGCGGCCACGCCTACCTGTTGGTCAGAGAGAAGCGTTGATCGATAATTGATCTCCCAACAGCGCCTTCTCGAAACGCTCGGCATACTCCACCCAGGTGATGCCCTGCTGATAGTCCAGTGCCGCTTCATGCTGGCGCCGCCACAGGCTATCATCCATCAAGAGCGCGACCGCCGCTTCCCCAAAACGGGCAGGATCGGCATGATGAAAGCCGGTGATGCCGTCGATCACGCGTTCCGGCAATACGGCTATGGGCGCGATCACCGCCGGTACGCCTAAAGCCTGGGCCTCGGCGAGCGACAGACAGAATGCTTCGCTCTTATGCCCCAGATAGAGCATGACCCGGGAGTCCCGCATCGCATCGATGAGGCCGGCCCGGATGGCGGACGGATGCACGCGGACGGAACGCTTCACGTGGTCCGGCATGCCGGCCGGCAGTACGGATCCTTCCCATGATTTCCAGGCATCCTCGCCGGGCTTTAGCTGGGTGACGCCATACACATTCAGCACCGCATCCGGCACGCGCGGCAGTATGGACGCCGCCCAGATTTCAACGAGGCGCCTGAGATTGCGCACCGGATTTGAAGCAAAGATAGCGTGTCGAGCTAGAGCGATCGCGCGAGGCTCGTGACCTCTCACGTCATCCGGCAAGGCGAGCGGAATAACGATGCGAGGATTGGCTCGAGGCAAGAACGGCGAATAGGTATCTGCCTGGTATTGGCTTATCAGGACCGGGATCGGACGATACAGCCACATCCGCCAGATATTCTTATAATGCTTGAGCTGACTGACCGGCCAAAGCACCCAGATTGCCCGTCGTTTCGGCTTGCGCACGAAGCCGAGCAGCCAAGGTTGCTGGACGGCTACAAAGAGATCGCAACGCAACGGCGGAGTGTGACTCAACGGAACCCATGAGACGCCCTCATTCTCGATAGCTCGATCGCAATTCGTATAGACGCTGACCGCGTGTCCGCGGCGGGCGAGTTCGCGAGCACAGCGAATGACGCTCGTCTCCGTGCCGCCCAATGGGCGGGTTTCCAAGTCGCGCCCATCGTAATGCAATGTCATATCGGCAATGATGATATTCGCCATCACTGTCCTGCGCGATCAGGCCCGGAAGGTCGATCAAACATACGGCATAGAACAGGGCACTGTCACCTGCACCTCTTCGCGGCGCCGAAGCGACTGCGCCGATGCTTGCGGAGCCGGTCACCGTGCGTTCGAGAATGGAACGAACAAAGCGGGCGGTCTCGGACCACTCGGTTGAGCCGGCACACGACACGCGCAGCGGCCTTGCGGCGCTGGTTCAGGCGGCCGCGCCAACGCGCCAAGCATCATCGCGCCAATGAGGTGGGGTGGCCGTCGAGCCGGCGGCCGAGAACGGCGATCGCCACGCGTTCGGCGCGCGCTTTCGCCGTGTGATGGGCGTAGCCGTGCGCGGCGGCGGCAGCCCCCATGCGGGCGAGGCGCGTCTTATCGGCCAATGCCGCCCGCACCGCGCGGGCGAGTTCGCCAGGCTCCACACTGTAGAGGACGCAGTGCTCGCCGTCGCGGAAGGGCTGGTCGCGCACGATGGTCGGATAGTTCATTAGCGGGACGGTTCCGAGCCAGGCGATCTCGTAATGCCGGGCGCAATCCCAACCGAGTCCACCCGGCGACCATGCGAGCCACGCCCGCGCCACCCTGCGGTGGAATTCGGCCATGTCCAGGCGTCCTTCCGGTATGTCGATGACATACCCCTCCTGGCGCAGCGCCAGCAACTCCTCGATCCCGTCGCTGCGCACCGTGCTGTTCCCCGCGACGGCGCCGGCGAAGAAGACATCGGCCGTCTTCGTCTGCGGCGCGATCGGCGCCACCGGATTAGCCGAGCCGTAGCTGAGCGGGCGCAGCTTGGCGAGGCGCCGCTGGCTCTTGCGCTTGCGTCGCCAGCGCAGGCCCGGCAGCTTGGCGTGGCCGGACCTAAAGAACACCTGCCAGCGATCAGCCGGCAGCTCGCGCTTGAAATAGGCGCGGCTCTTATCGATCAGCCGGAAGGCATGACGGCCGATGCCGAAACTGTCGTTGACGTCGATCGCGACCATAGGCACGCGATGAAAGCGTTGGATCAGCCACCAGCCGAATACGGCGAAAAGTCCGCGCGGCGCCCACACGTGCCAATCGCGCAGGATCGTCAGGATCACGCGCGGATGCCACGGAGGATAGAGCGGAGCATGCACAGCCAGCAGGTCGTACTCGTTCCGCCGAAGGCGCCGCATGGCACGGAGGAACGCCACCGGTCCGAAGGCGATAGCGATCTTCCCGCGCGGCCTGTATCCGGTCCAGAAAAAGTCGGTCTGGTCCGGGACGCCGCGTTTGAAGAGAAGCTCGTCGCCGATCTCCAGGATGCGGAGCGGCCTCGGCGCGCGCAGCTGTTCAACAGAACTCTCCGCCATCACACGTCGGTCCCGCTTTGTGCCGCCGCGCCGCCTGCCGCCGCGTGCCAGACGTGTCGCCACGAGACAAGGAAATATCGCGCTTTTTGAAGGCGTGCAACAGCGGGTGTTGCCGGTGCCAGTCCGCGAAGTTATAGTTCGACGGGGATCGAACCATTATCAATTCCTCCAAGCATACAACAACGACTGCTGCAACTACGGGTTTGGCGGGGAGCGGCGTTACATTGGCATGGTGCGCTGACCAGTTTATTGTATACTGTGCACGGATAGCCGCGGGCTGCGATAACCATGGCTCTTAGCTCCCGGCTGGGTGTTCTGGCCGACATAGAACAGCTCTAGCTTTTCAGCGCGGCGTCCATATGGCTAAAATTAGCATTGCCCTACTGACTCATAATGAGGCTCTGCCCTTCCGATGGCTGATGCAGTCACTCTCTCCAGCCCTTAGCGTTCTAGATGAAATCGTAGTCGTAGACGATTTTTCCGATCCCGATTGCGTTGAAACCATCCGAGGATTTGAAGACAAGGTACCGTTGCGCTTTTACCAGCGAGCACTTCGCAAGAATTTCGCAAAACAGCGAAATTATATGAAATCTTTGTGCCGCGGCGAGCTGATCTTTTTCCTCGATCCCGACGAATTACCAAGCGAGCGGCTTCTGATGGGGCTGCCAAAAATATTGGAGATGATGGAACGACTTGATATCGACGCCTGTACACTGCCACGCATTAACATCCTGCACGATAGCGATCAGCCGGTACATCCGAGTGAGCTGAACTTGGCGGATTCGACACACAAAGTACTTTGGGAGGACCAAATCAGGATATTGCGCAATCTGCCGCGTTTATACTGGACGATGCACTTGAACGAATACCTGACGGGTATGCGCCGTTGTTATCGATTCCCCCGTTTATTGGATTACGCGCTTCTGCATCCCAAGACAGTCAACTCGGCTGCGAAGCAACGCCTGTTCTACAAATCGATCAAGATGCGTCACGTGAGCCGGGTAAAAAACTCGATTTTCAAGCGAGTGCCATGGCGTCGGCGCATTGAGTGGATCGCGGCGGACGTACCAATTTGATCTTAGTATTACGTTTCTCTGAGTTCTAAACCCTTCAAATTTGCTGAAGCAGGCGACTAGGCAGGCAACGAGTACAGGCAGCCGCGCGCCTAGGTCAACGCATGGTCGCGCCGGCGGCGCGACGCCTGCGCGCGGCGAGCGTACCCTCGATCGCGTCCAGGATGCGTTCGAGCCCGCCTTCCGCACGCAGCTGAGGGGCGCTGTCGCGCGCACGTGACTTCAAATCGGCGAGGGTATTAGGCTCGAGCGCTGCTCGGATCGCGGCGACATAAGCGCTGGCGTCGAACGGTTCGGCGAGCACGGCTCCAGCGCCGAAACGCGCGATATATTCAGCAAAGCCGCACGCGGCGCTGGCGATCACCGGGACGCCCGCGAGCAGACTCTCTAGGATGACAAGGCCGGTGTTCTCGATCCGGGCCGGGTGCAGCATGAGATCAGCCGCGCCGAGAATATCGGCGACGTCGTCGCGGTGACCGAAAAAATAAGCCCGCGCGTCGAGGCTCTGTTGGGCGGCCGAGTTCCTTACCCAGGTCGCATCATTGAGGCCGACGGCGAGCAGGTGCAGTTCCGGAACATGGCGGAGCGCCGCGATGGTGCGGTCTACGCCCTTCTGCTGAGGATACACCGCGACAGAAACAGCAAGCGTCGCCGAGGCTGGAATGCCGATATTCTGCCGAACAGCCGCTCGCCGCTCGTAGAATCCGTGCCGGCCGGAATCGTGGATCATTGGGGGGAGGACGATCGCACGATCCGCGTCAAAGCTGTAATGCCGGCTGTACTCATCCGCTTGCTTACGGCAGAGGAAGAGGATGTCGGGTCCCGCTGCGCTGAAGCAATCCGATTCAAGGCGCGCGTAGGCCGCATAGCGCGGTAGCCAAACCTTGAAGCCGCGCGCGCGGCTGACGAAGCAAACGTCCGCGGCGTAGTAGGCGTCCGCACTCCTGAGCTTGTCGAAACTGAGCAGCGCGTCGAAACCGCCGGCGTTTCGCGCTGTGGCGACGGCGCGCGCGAAATGGCGCGCCCGGCCGTGATTGGTCCATCCAATTGTGCCGGTCAAGCGCACGGCAATGCCGGGCGGGATTTGCAGCCCGGCGGAGCGGGTCAGGATTGTGACCTCGTGGCCGCGTGCGGCGAGCCCACCGGCAATTGCCAGGGCGTCACGCTCTTTGCCCCCAAACGTGTCGAGCGCCTGGATGGCCAGCGCGATGCGCAAACCGCCCGGCTGTTTTTCTTCGCCGCGAACTTCCACCCGCTCCATCTCGACGCTCACGGCTTGCCGGCCGCTACGGCGAGGCCGTAGCTCTCGGCGGCCTCGCTAATTTCGCCCTCGACGGTCATGGCATGAGCAAACACTTGTCCGGCGCCGGCGATTTCCTCGCATTCGGCATCGTGGCCGCGGCACCAGTCGATCTTTTCGACTAAATCCGACATGTCGGCGCGCACCGGGACATAATGCCGCCAGGGCTTCAGCCTGTCATAGTACCATTGTCGGCAGCCACGCTGCGATTAGATTTTCAGCACGCAGCAGCCGAGCAGCAGTCGCACGAAAAAATTCGACCAGGCGTTGGTGTGTCCATCGACATCGAGGGCGAATTTGTATCGGCACCATTGAGCCTGCCTGATCTTGCCGCCGAGCAGCCGTAACGAACGAGGCGGTCGCGGTCAGTCGGGGAAGCGCCCCCTTCGGTTTTGCGTATTCTCACGTCGGCACCCGGCGTCGACCGGAGAATGAGGCACATGCGAACGCGCTGGCGAAGGCGGGATCGTCGGCAGTCATGGTTTCTGTCGTCACTTCGCCGATGCCGGTCGAGCTGCCCCGCCATAGCACGATGTCGCGCCGCTGCGACCACCGCGCATCGCTACGGCTCCGATAAGGGCCTCGACACGCGCGGTCACGGATATGCGCGGGTCTACCATCATTTCTTCGGTCCCCTCCGGTCGGAGGTTCGATCGCTCCTAGAAATCGGGCTTCAGCGCCCGCGCCAACACCAACGCGCGACGCGGATCACCGACGCTCCTTCGCTGCGCATGTGGCGTGGATATTTCCCTGATGCGTTCCTCGTCGGGTTCGATATTCGAGAATTTGGCGCCGGTAGCATTCCCAACTGCACCATTATTCGAGGTGATCAGGGAAGCGAAGCTGATCTCGCCAAGGCTGCTGCAGCCTCCGCGGACGGTTACGACATCATCATCGATGACGGAAGCCACGTCTCTGCCGATCAGCAACTGAGCTTTGCGGCCCTGTTTCCTAGCCTAAAGCCAGGCGGCTTCTATGTCATCGAGGACCTGCACTGGCAACCGCCAGATGAGGAGCAGCCTGACGTCGAAAAAACGGTGACGGTATTTAAGCGCTTCGCCGCGACCGGCCTGCTTTCCGGGCGCTTCTTTTGCGATCCGAAACTGACCCAGAATATTGAAGGAATCTGGCTGTTCGACTCGCTCGACACCAACGATCCGGTCTATTCGGCCGATGCTCTCTTGGTCGTGCGAAAAAAGCTGTAAGGCCGCCGGGGCGCGTCTTCATCGAGCTGCGCTGGAGGCGTTCCTTCGCCCTGCTGAGGGCTTTCGGGCTGCCTGCCTCTCGGCAATCAGGCGGGCAAATAGGTCCAGGTAAGACCGGGCTACGATTTCCCAGTCGAAGCGCTCGGCCTCCTCCCGAGCCTGTCGGCCCATTCGTTCTCGCAGCGGCGCATCAGCGACGGCGGCGCGGACGGCGGCCGCCAGCGCCTCAGGCGATTCTGGCTCAACAAGCCAGCCCGTTTCCTCATGACAGACAAGGCTGGTAAAACCTGGAAGGCGGGTGGTGATGACAGGGCGCCCCGCGGCAAAGCTCTCCAGGACCACCAGGTGGAAGGATTCCCATTCGCGTGACGGGGCGACGCTGAACAGCGAATTCTGCAGCAGAAACGTCTTTCGGCCGTGCTCTGCCATGCCGGCAAACCGGATGGCGCTGGTAAGGCCGAGCTCTGCAACCCGGCGCTCGAGCGCCGAACGTTCTTCGCCATCACCGGCAATGACGAGCAGGGGACGTTCCTCTCCCGGTATTTTGCCGAAGGCTTCGATAAGGAGATCGACTCCCTTCCGATGGGACAGGCGACCGATAAACAACACATAGCGGCCCGGCTGGATGTCGGGGTCGAGGTCGTCCGGCCTCATCGCCGCGCGCGACAACTCGATCGTGTCGACGCCGTTCGGTATTTGAACGGCGGGGCGGCTGGCGGGCGCTAAGCGGCGGTAGCCATTGGCCGTGAAGTCGCTAATGGCGACCAGCGCATCGGCAGCGGAAAGCGCCTCGACGTTACTCCGAAGCACCCTCTCTTGAGACAGCTTGCTGTTAGTCGGCGTCACATCGCCGCCCTGACTCGCAATCACCACGGCGACGTCGAGGCTGCGTGCAACCCGGGTTCCGAGATAGCCGGTCGGGTAGGTGCTGTGGCAGTGAAGGATATCAAAGCCGTGGCTCCGATGAAGCCGTTTCAGAAAGTAAGCGTATGGATCGATCAGCCGCCGAGTCGAAATGAAGCGTGGGTGTCTCACGACCGTATAGGGAAGGAGATTGTCGGCCTTTCGCCAGCCCGCCTTTCGCCAAGCTGATCGAGGGTTCGGCGCGAGCACAACCGTCTGATGCCCGGCCGCCAAGAACTGCCGCGCCAAGGCGTCTACGGTGATTTCCTGCCCTCCGATCATCGGCAGGGCGGTTTCGGTGTACATGCAAATCCGCATACGGGACTCCCAATGCTGCCGATGGGCGATTTTCCACTGGCTCCATTTGGCCGTTCCGTGCAGCCTATGTTACCAGTGCCTCCTTGGTTCGCCAGCGGCTCTTTGTCCTGGCATGCTGGTGGTGAGGACAGGTGAGAGCCGAGGCATAGCCGAACAAGAGCGCGATTTCACCAGTTACGGCCAGTATCCTGGGCAGCTTGCGCGGCAACTCAGTCCGCTTTCGATATCGTCCGCAAGCCGCAGCGCCCAATTCACTTCTGTAAGAGTCTGTCCGGAAAGATGTGTTTGATTTGACTCATTATTTCTAGTCCAAACCATCGAGGCTCCGGAAAGATGCTTGCTGAGGCGGCACACGCCTACTTCCATCCAATGTTTTCGAGCAAAACTTTCCAGACAGACACTAAGAGATTCTTGACGGGCTGAGAGGTGGGCTTCGTGATTGGGCTCTCACGCGATGCGCCGGAACACGGAAACATTCCGCAGCGTGGCGATACGCTTGTAGGCGCCGCTGGCAGCTTCCCATTCGGCTACGGCGCGTTCGACGTCGGGAAATGTTCCACCCGCGCTGTCGTCGAAGGCGATCAGTCCCTCGCGAACGACATGCGGCGTGAAATTGTCGATGTCCTGGCGCACGTCGTCGTATTCATGTGAGCCGTCAATCCAAAGAAATATGATCGGCTTCGACCAGGTGCGGCCAAGTTCGCGCGAGTCGGCGTAATGCACGCGAAGCCCACGCTCGGCCAATCCAAGGTCTGCAACGGTTTTCTCGAAATCGGCGCGCGTCCCCCAACCGTGCGGATCAACGCTTGCAACCACCGGACGGTCGGGGCGCATTTGCGCGGCTTCGATTAGCCAGCCGGTAACGCGGCCCTTAAAGGCTCCGATCTCGACAATCTCGCCGCCGGATGGCGCCATTGTCACGAGGTGCGCCACCAGTCTACATTCGCGCTCGGAGCAGCAGCCTGGGATTGCCCGCAATTGAGCAAGCCGCTGTGCGCCAATCCGTTCCGGCAGCGCTTTCGCCTGACGCTCGAGGTCATAATTAGAATCGAATCGCCGCGCGATCGAACACGCGGTGCGGATTGGAAGACGTGCAATATTCTGCGCGATGCGCCGCGCCGACCTCGTGTTAGTCATGGTACCGACCAAGACAGCATTAATGCCGACAGTGATCCATGGAACTCCCAGTGTGCGCCCCAACGATAGCCGGTCAAGGCCGTGCGGCAAATGGCTTTAGTCGACGTTCTCCCGATGACATTCATTAGACCGGTCGAGCAACCTCCTGCCATTCTTGCGCCGGTTGTGTTGGTTCTATTTGGCCGCTGCGCGCAAGCTATGTTAAGCAGTGCCCGCGTTGGTCGGCCAGCAGTTTTTTGTCCCGGCATGCTTGAGGTGGGGATTGGTGAGCTCTTCGATGCATGGCCGAACAGGAGCACGATTCGCCGGCTTCGGCCGGCACCCTGGGTCGGCTTACGGCGCAACCCAGCCCACTTTTCGATTTCGTCTGCAAGCCGCAGCGTCCAGTTCACTGCAATCCGCCACCGAAGCAACACCGCTGCCTTCGTCAAATCGTACCGTAACGCCGATGCGGCGTGGCTTCAATCATGAGACAATTACAGCGCTGAAATCTGTGAGAGATTCTTGACTGTGCCAGAGAAGGGCTTTGCGATGGAAACGAAGGAGTGTTGGCCATTTGCGCCGACCCGGGCCGCGAGCGGCATCGACCGGCCTATCATCGCCCGGCGTATTTATGTCATAGCGGCGGCGGCGAGCCTCGTCCTTTCGCTTTGGGGAGCTTGGGCCCAGTTCGTCCCAAATCCCGACGCTGCCCTCTACCTGCGGTCTGCCGAACTCTTGGCCAATGGCCGGTGGACGGCCGCCGTGGCCACTTACGGCTGGCCTATGTATAGCGCCGTTATCGCGATCGTGATGACGCTCACCGGGCTTAAGGCCTTTCTCGCGGCGCAGATCGTCAACGCGCTTTTTGCTGCCGTCACCACCGTCACCTTCATCGCGCTGGTCGGTCGGCTCGCAAATGGTCACCGGCTCGTCGTCCTTTGCGCGGCCATAGTCATCTTGCTGCAGCCGGACCTCGTCCAGGACCGGCCTTCTATAATCCGCGACAACGGCTACTTGGCCTTTCTCATCCTTACTCTGTACCTGGTTGCGCGCGACGTCGCCTTCCCTAGCCGCGCGACCAAGCTCACCATCGGCTTTGCGATCGTGGCGGCCGGCCTGTTCCGTATTGAAGGTTTCTTCCTCGCTGCCTTGGTGCCGATCTATTACGTCGTGCGCCGGCCAGGCAATTGGCACAGACCTTCGGCGATCCTCGCAACCATTGCGGCCGGCCTCGCGGTTATTGCCGGGCTGCTGCTGTGGACCAGCGGGACTTTTGGCCAATGGCTGGTCGGCCATTTCGAGTTTGGCGGGCTGGCTAATCATTGGGTGGCCGTCGCAAACGCGGTCGCCATCCGATTGCATACTCTGAAATACGACTTTCTCTTCCCCTATGGCGGCGGGAATTCCTGGGGCGCCTATGTCGGCATGACCCTCGGCATTGCGACCGTTAATATCGTCCGCGCGATCACCATTCCGTTGGCGATCTTGACTGTTTTCGCGTTTTTTCCGAAGCGATTGATGCCGCGCGCGGTTAATGGATTCGTGTTATGGTTCGCGTTCGGACAGCTGCCACTGCTGCTCGCATTCACGTTCGTATCGCTGCTGCTCGATAAACGCTATGCCGTGGGCATGGCTCTGGTGCTCGATATTCCCCTTGCCTTCCTGCTGGCAGAAGCAATCCGCCAATGGCGGCTCGGATCGGTCGCACGATTTTTTCTGCCGGTCGTGGCAGTTGTTTTGGTCGCCGTCTGGGCGTTCAGCTTGCCTCGGCCGTCGCAGCTCGCCTACCTCAAAGAGGCTGGCCA
>Ga0181532_10004268_pt1 | contig 12577 bp, 12 predicted proteins | sample PEATcosm2014_Bin_33_FD_119768 | JGI IMG/M metagenome (GOLD analysis project Ga0181532, IMG submission 119768) | Peatland microbial communities from MTU Mesocosm Facility, Houghton, MI, USA - PEATcosm2014_Bin11_30_metaG | ecosystem: Environmental > Terrestrial > Soil > Wetlands > Peat | place...
GGTGGTACCAATCTTATTGGCACCACGGGCCGCTTCCGCCGCCATGTCCAGTTCCCTGTGATATGGGAAAATCAGGTGAGCTCGGTTGCTGACATGCAAACGACCTTTGACCTGGATACCACCTTTGGCCAAAGTTTCGATTTCCGCTACCAATGCCGCGGGATCAATCACAACGCCTGCGCCAATTACGGCGTGTTGCTTGGGCCGCAGGATCCCGCATGGGATTAGCTGGAGAACGTGGCGATCTTTGCCGATGATAACCGTGTGACCTGCGTTGTGGCCACCGGCGACACGGACGATAAAGTCAAAGGATCCCGCAAGATAATCAACAACCTTTCCCTTTCCCTCGTCGCCCCATTGCGCACCAACCACCACGACCGATTTCATTCAGAATATCTCCTGGCTCGAGACCAAGGCAAGTGGGATCCGAAGAAAGTGGAACCACCGGACAGAAGTCTATGGAGCGGAATCTCCATCACACAACAATTAGAAATCGTACGCTGGGCAAGGTGCGAACGCAAGGGAGACCGAGGAGACCGCGGGCCGGTGTCCAGTTGGCGCAAGCGCGGAACAACGGCCGCGAAAACGAAAAACCTGATGCGTTACTGATGCGATATTTGTCAGTTAACTGAGGCTGCCTTATTTGTGTAGACTGACTTACGGAGAGATACACCCCCCATGCGCGATGAGAGCACCCGGCAAGCGGCCCAGGAATACCTGGCCACCCGACTCACGGAAGAGGGACAGAGTTCCGAAGACAGGCTGAATACGGAAGCTGCCGTCGCGCTTGCCCCGGTGGTCTGGAAGAGAGTTTTGGAGACCCTGGCGGCCATGTGCGAGGAGTGGAACTCCATCACAAAAGAGCAGACATTAACCTGCAAGGAGACGGTGCTCGGTGATCTGCGAATCCGCTGCGCAGGCAGATCGCAGCAGCTGATCGTTCATTTCGAATCCAAGAAGGGATTCGTCAAAATTGAAAACAGCGCACGCGAGGAACATGAACCAGAGGTGATTCTACTCATCCAAGGATATCCCACGGACTCCGGACGGGAGGCTCACCTGGTGAGGAACAATGAGCCCGTGAACCTGGAGATGCTGCTTCTGGGCCAACTCCGCGTCCTGGCCGGACTGAGCCGCCGAGCAGAGGATTAGGCGCAAACCCGTAAATCTGGCCGGCACTGCCGACCCTCCTTTGGAACAATTTCCGCAATCTGCACAGCCGGGAATGAGGTTGGCGCTTGCGTAGCGCTGCACGCCTGAATGGTTGCCATTGCGACTGCGGTTCGATAGCGTCAGAGAGACGGGGTGCCTCTCCATCCCGTACCGAAGAAGGGCAGCTCGTCCTCGGAGAGGGAGAGCGACTTGACCAATCCAATCATTACGTTGACAACCGATTACGGCACAAATGACCACCTGGTAGGTGTATTGAAGGGGGTCATTTTAAAGATCAATCCGGACGTGACGATCGTGGACATCACCCATGCGGTGACGCCGTTTGACCTGTTGGATGGCGCGCTTGCGATCTCTTCGGCGTATGCCTTTTTCCCGCCACGCACGATACATGTGGTGATTGTGGATCCCGGAGTGGGCACCGAGCGGCGGCCGCTGCTGATCAGCGGCCAGAACCAGTATTTCATCGCGCCGGATAATGGCGTGCTCTCCGGCGTGTTCGAAAAAGAGCCGAACCCCACGGTGCGGCATCTGACCAGCGAACACTATTTCCTGCAACCGGTCAGCAAAACGTTTCACGGACGCGATATTTTTGCTCCGGCAGCCGGGTGGCTTTCGAAACACTGGCAACCCGCCAGCATGGGCGAGGTCATCGAGGACTATAAGCGGTTCACGATGCCAAAGCCGAAGGAAGCCGATGGGCTCCTGAAGGGCGTAGTCTTGAAAGTGGATGGATTTGGCAATCTGATCACCAACATCCGGACGGAAGATTTGTCTCCGGAGGCGATCGAAAATGGCCAGCTGCAGTTACAGGCTGGCAGTCATACGGTGACGCGATTCGTGCCCACATTCGCCAGCGGGAATGCAGGCGAAGCGATCGCCTATATAGGATCGAGCGGCTACATCGAGATTGCGGTGAATAAAGGCAATGCTTCGAAGACGCTTGGGATTGGACGCGGGACGCCCGTGTTGCTGACGAAGAGCTGACTTGCGATCCAATCAAAGCTAGCTGATATTTGACCACCAGGAGGGATTTCTCCGCTCCGGGGGCAAGGAACGCCGTCGTTCCGGTCGAAATGACGTGCTCGGGTTCATGGCCCCGCAAATCAGCGGGATTGTTCGAGGGCGGTCATTTGGGATCGGCTTCGAGGATCGAGCCAGTCGCGCCAGGCATCACCTAACAGATTAAACGACAGTACGGTTAGCAGAACAGCCAGAGCCGGAAAGACCACCATGTGCGGCGCGTCGAAAAGATGATTGCGCGCGTCATTCAGCATGGCGCCCCAACTGGGCAGCGGCGCCAATACTCCCAGACCGAGAAAACTCAGGGTAGCTTCAGCCAAAATTGCGCCCGCCAAGCCGATGGTGGCCTGGATCAAAACGGGCTGAAGGATGTTGGGCAAAAGGTGCCGGAGCAGGATGCGGAAATGGGAAGCACCGAGAGACCGCGCTGCGAGGACGAATTCCAACTCTTTGGCCTTCAAGACCTGCGCACGGGCCAGGCGCGCATAACCCGCCCAACCGGTGATGATGAGAGCCAGAATGACCTTGCCAATGCCGGGGCCAAAGAAGGCGGCAAACGCAATGGCCAGCAGCACTCCTGGAAAAGAGAGAAACGCGTTGATCAGCAGAAGATTCACGACTCGGTCAAACGCGCCGCCATGATAGCCAGCGAGCATCCCGAGGCTCAGGCCAGTAAGCCCACAGCCGAGAACGACACAGATGGCTACAAAGAGCGAGATGCGCGCTCCATAAAAAATGCGGGAGAGAATGTCACGGCCGAGTTCATCGGTACCCATCCAATGCGAGAGCGAAGGAGACTGTAACCGAACCGCGAGATTCTGCGCGGCGGGATCCGCTGGGGAAATCCAAGGTGCGAGCAGAGCCACGAGGATGAGCAAGCACGCAACGGCAAAGCCGACTCGGGCGAGCGCGCTGTGACGAAGAAAATCGCGCAATTTTGCCGTAATGTTCATGACAAACGTACCCGCGGGTCGATCAGAGCGTAGAAAACATCCGTTAGCAGATTGACCAGGACATAAGAGAGCGCGATGACCAGAATGCAGCCCTGCAGAAGCGGATAGTCGCGCGAAGAGATGGCCAGGACAGTGAGCCGACCAATGCCCGGCCATGAAAAAATGGTCTCAGTGACAATGGTGCCGGCGAGGAGGGTTCCGAACTGCAAGCCAAGAATGGTAATGATGGGAATGAGTGCGTTGCGTAGCGCGTGGCGAATAAGAATCGCGCTGGCGGAAAGCCCCTTGGCGCGCGCCGTGCGGACGTAGTCACTTGAGAGTTCTTCGAGCATCGCCCCTCGAACCATGCGGGTGAGAATGGCCGCCAGGGCGGCACCGAGGGTAGCCGCGGGCAGGATGTAATTTAGGGCCCCGCCGCGCCCGGAAACCGGAAGCCAGCCGAGCTTGATTGAAAACAGAGTGATGAGCAGCGGCCCAAGAGCAAAATTCGGGACGGCAAGGCCCAGGAGTGTGAACACACTTACGACGCGATCACCCGGAGAGCCGCGGCGATAGGCCGCCAGGACGCCAGCGGGAATGGCAATCGACGCACAAACCAAGAGCGCCAGGAAAGCCAGCTGAAGCGTGGCGGGGTAGCGCTCGAAAATAATGCGGCGAACGGGCGCCTGAAACTTGAACGATTGCCCCAGATCGCCGCGGACGATCTGTCCGAGATAACGGCCATACTGGACCAGCAAGGGCCGATCGAGGCCGAGAGTGTGGCGCAACTGTTCGACCTGTCCAGGCGCCGCGCCCTCACCGAGCATCTGTTCGACGGGATCACCCGGCACGATGTGGATCAGGAGAAAAACCATGGTAAGGACCAACCAGATTGCGGGGAGGGTGAGGAGCAGGCGGTGAAGGATGTGGCGAATCATTGGTCCGCGAGGTCAGCCCTTCTTTTCGCTCGGTTTCGATTTGGCGGCAGTGACCGCCACGTTTGCACCCGATGATTCCATCGAACCTTCGCTATCCCTGGGTCGAATCCATTGAATCTTGACGCGCGCGACACGCCTGCCATCCATTTCGACAACCGTGAAACGATAGGCGCCAAATTCAAAACTTTCGCCGCCGCGAGGGATGAAGCCGAGTTGATCCATGACAAAGCCGCCAACGGTCGCGTAGGCTGGGTCTTCCGGAAGCGTAATGTTGTATTGGCTATCGAGGTCGCGGACGTTCAGAGCCGCGTCGAAGATGACCGCCCCATCGGCCAGGGTGAGAGGCTTTTCGACAACGTCGAACTCGTCGTGAATCTCGCCGACCAATTGTTCGAGGAGGTCTTCGAGCGTAACCAGCCCGAGAATGCTGCCGAATTCATCGATGACCATGGCCATGCCGACGTGACGGGAGCGAAGTTCGGCAAGAAGTTCGCTGGCCGGTTTTGTTTCCGGCACGATGAGGATTTCGCGAAGCACGCGACGAAGATCGAATGCGGGAGATGGCGGCAGGTTCTCCTCGAGGCGGCGCTCACGATCGAGCAGCACCCAGATCATGTCCTTAATGTGAACAAAACCAAGGATATGGTCCACGGTGTCGCGGTAAACGGGGATGCGGGAGCGCTCGGTGGTGGCAAATACGCGCATGACTTCGTCGAGAGAAGCCTCGACGGGAAGGGTGTGCATATCCGGCCGCGAGACCATGATCTCGCGAACCTGGAGTTGGCCAAGTTCGATGGCGCTGAGGATGAACTTCTCTTCCCCGGCTGCAAGCAGGCCGCGTTCGCGCGCCTGCTGGATCTGAATCTGAAGTTCTTCGGTCGAGTGGGCCACACCATGGCCGGAAGGCGACAGGATGCCCAAAGCCTTGACGATGAGGCCGGAAGCGCCATCCAGGAGGTCAATCGCCCAGCGAAAGGTATTCAGAAACCACAGGAATGGCCGGGACACCATCAAGGCCACGCGTTCGGCGCGAGCAAGACTGATGGATTTGGGGACCAGTTCACCTAGAACGACGTGAATGGCACTTAAAAAGATAAAGGAGATGGTCAGGGCAGCGGCGTGAACGAGGATGAAGATGTGGGCGTTGCCTTGCGTGGGCATTACGCTCTGGACGAGATTGGCAAAGGTCAGTTCGCCAAGCGCGCCGATCGCCAGGCTGGTGAGCGTGATGCCGACTTGAACCCCAGAAACAACGCGATGCAGATCACCCAGCAAATACTCCACGATTTTGGCCTGGGCACTGCCTCGCGCAACCAACTGGCGAACCCGGGACACGCGTACGGCCACCAGGGAAAATTCAACGGCCGCGAAAAAGCCGTTCAGCGCGACGAGCACAAATACCCCGATGAGGCGCAGCAGAAACATCGCGTCCGGCGATCCCCCAGCGGCATTGTAACAGCACCCCGCAGCCCATGGTGCCCCAGGGGAAAGGGATGCGACTTGAGTTACATGGGCGTCTCGGCAGGGGCGAACGGAAATATCTGCCCGAGAGAGCGGGTTGCGCGGCCAAGCGGGGTCCACTAGACTTGAAATTTCCCGAAGGAGCGTGATTTCGAGTGCGCACGGTACTACGTCTTCTGCTCTGGATTACCGCGATTGTGGTGGTTGCACTTGCCACGGCAATCTGGTGGTTCGTGTACCGACCGTTGCCGCAATTGGATGGCTCCGTTACGGTTCCCGGCCTGCAAAGCGAAGTGACCGTGGAGCGGGACAACTGGGGCGTACCGCATATCCGCGCTTCCTCCGTTGAAGATTTGGCCGAAGCTCAGGGATATGTGACCGCACAGGACCGGCTCTGGCAGATGGACCTGTTGCGCCGAGCGGCACGTGGCCAGCTTTCTGAAGTGCTGGGCCGCGACACGCTGGAAATCGACAAAGACTTTCGGGTGCTTAATTTCAGCCGGGCGGCCGACGTCGATTATGGAATGATGAGCCCGGAAGTGCGCAAGGTCATGGAAGCGTATGCGCGCGGGATTAACCGCTTCATCGAGCAGCACGCAATGCGATTGCCGATTGAATTTACATTGCTGAACTACAAGCCGCAGCCTTGGCGCCCGGCAGACTCGCTCGTCATTGCTTGCTACATGTACAGGACGCTTACGGACACCCGCGCGGAAGAGATGGGCCGAGCCATCGTAACCGCCAAGGTGGGCGAGGAACTGGCGAAGGATCTCTATAGACGCGAGGCGGCCATGGATCATTTCGTCGTCGGAGACCCGGGGGCGGGGAAAGATCCGCACGCTGCCGCGCAATCCGACGGCGATCAGGACGATGATGATGATCAGATGGATCCCGAGGACGTCCTCAAGGCGGAGCGTGATATCCGTCTGCTTCCCCCAGTGGCGAGCTCTCCGGACCTAACTTCGGTAATGGCGCTAGGAGTCCGGGATTGGCTCGAGGATTCGCAACGGCAGATTCGCCACTCGCTCGGCAGCAACAATTGGGTCGTCAGTGGGGAACACACGGCAACGGGAAAGCCGCTGCTCGCCAATGACATGCATTTGGAACTGACACTTCCGCCGATCTGGTATGAAGTCCACCTGACTGCACCGGGATGGAATGTGAAGGGATTCGCTTTGCCGGGGGCGCCGATGGTGGTCGTCGGGCACAACGACCGCATCGCGTGGGGCTTCACGAATAACGGTGCCGATGTGCTGGACCTGTACATCGAGACATTTAATCCGGCAATTCCAGATGAGTACCGCGTCAATGGAGAGTGGAAGAAGGCAGATATTTACGACGAAGTGATCAAGGTAAAGGGCGCGGCGGATGAGCACCTGCGATTGGTAGTGACGCGGCACGGACCGGTGGTCCACCAGGAAGGCGACAGATCGTACGCCATGCGCTGGACGGTTCTGGAGCCGGGAGCGCTCTGTAGTTTTTATAATTGGCTGGGGAAGGCGCAAAACTGGGGAGAATTCCGGGAAATCATGAAGGGCATCTGGGGCCCCGGGCAGAATGTGGTGTACGCAGACGTAGATGGAAATATCGGCTACATCCTGGGAGCCCACGTCCCAGTGCGGAAGAAAGGGCATGGTGAAGTACCCATGCCCGGGGACACCGACGAATATGAATGGACAGGTTACATTCCCTTCGAGCAACTTCCACAGGTGTTTAATCCGGAGAGCGGTCTGATTGTTACTGCAAATGCCCGCGTCACGGGCCCGGATTACAAGCCCTACATCACGGACCATTGGGAGGAGCCTTACCGGACCGCTCGAATCTACGATCTGCTGCACGACAAGAATGATCTCCGGCCGGAAGGCATGTTGAAAGTTCAGGCCGACACCTTCAGCTACCCGCATCTGTTTCTAGCCGAACAATTGGTGGCCGCGGACAAAGTGGCCCCGCCAAAAGACCCGCGGGCCATCAAGCTGATTAAGGAGGCAAAGGATTGGAACGGGATTGCCGACGCGAATTCTTCGGTGGTGTCTTTCCTGGACGTGGCCATGTTCCGGGCGCTGCATCTGATCCTGGAGCCACACCTGGGGCAAGACACGACCGAATACAGGTGGCGAAGTGTGGCGTTCTTGCAGCGCGTGTTGACGGAACGTCCGGCGCGATGGCTGCCTCCCGAATATAAGAGTTACGACGAATTGCTTAGTGCGGCCGCCGATCAGGCGGTAAAGCGGTTGGAACAGCGGACCAAGGATAAAGACCCGGACGACTGGGAGTGGAAGCGGTTCAATTATCTGGACATGCTGCACCCCATTGGACGGGAAGGAATCTTGAAGAAACTGTTGAGCATCACAAATCAAGCACAATCCGGCACTCTGTGGAGCCCCCGCGCAGCCAGCCGGCATGAAGGCCCTTCCGAACGCTTCGTCGCGAACACCGCAGACTGGGATGACTCCTTCATTCTGATCACCGGCGGCGAATCCGGCCAGCCTGGCAGCGAACATTACCGCGATCAGTTCTCCTACTGGTTTGAGGGGAAGCCGATCTACGGGCCTTTTTCCGATGCCGCCGAAGCCAAGGTGAGGAAGCACAAACTGACCTTGAAACCCTGAGGGTTCCACCCTGAATGCCGGAACTTCCTGAAGTGGAAGCCATAACGCGGACGCTGCGACCGCTTATATGCGGCCAACGCATACGCTGCGTACACATTTTTCATGCCATCGCCACGAAGCCGCAGTCTCCGGTGCAGCTTGTGAAACTCTGCCAAGCGCGACAGGTGAAGGAGGTTTGGCGGCGAGGGAAATACCTCTTTCTCGAACTCGACCGCGGGCTCGTGGAAATGCACTTTTGATTCGATGGGCAACTGATCTGGTTCTCCAACGCGAAAGCATTGATGGCCCAGGCGAATGCAAAACCGGAAGGCGTGCATGTGGACGTGGCCCTGGAATTCGGAAAGGGCGTGCTGGGCTTTGCCGATGGGCGGCATTTCGGGCGGGTACACGCATGGGAATCAGCGGAAGCGTGTAGGCCCCTGAAAAAACTCGGCATGGACGCAATTTCGCGGGACTTCACGGCCGTCTTTCTGCGGGCGAAACTGGCGGCGTCCAAGCGCCCGGTAAAGGAGTTCCTACTCGACCAAGCGCGCATCGCAGGGATTGGGAACATTTATTCCTGTGAAGCACTGTGGCACGCAGCGCTGGACCCCAGACGCCCGGCGGAATCGCTAAGTGCGAAAGAATCAGAAAAACTCCACAAAGCAATTGTGTCGATTCTCTGGCGTGCTTTAGAATGCTGTTTGGATCCCGCGCCCGAGTTTCGTGATCCAGATTGGTGGTTCCAGGGATTAGACAAAACCCTGCGCGCCTATCAACGCGAAGGATTGCCCTGTAAACGCTGTGGACGCCCGATTCAGCGTATAGAACAGAGCGGAAGATCCACGTATTGCTGTTTGGGATGCCAGAAGTAGTGGCCATAGATGGGCCCGTGCGTTCAGCCGGAGAGGAATTCGCGTGAGTCAACCAGCACCGAAAAAGCCGGAAGCTCCGAAGAAGCCGGATTTTGAGCGCTCACTGGCGCGACTGGAGGAAGTGGTCCGCAAACTGGAAAGCCCGCAATTGTCTCTCGATGATGCGATGGGGCTCTTCGAAGAAGGCGTGGGGCTATCTCGGGAATGCCAGAAGCAACTGGAAGAGGCCGAGGGCCGCGTGGAAATCCTATTGAAGAAAGCGGACGGCAAGCTGGCGGCCGAACCGTTCGACCCCGAAGGCGACGGCAAATCGTGAACAACTCTCGCTGCCGCAGACAGAAACTACATTCGATCCGATGAAACTTCCGCCCTTCTTCGAAGAGGACCGTATAGCCGTTGACGCTCATCTGGAACGTCTGCTTCCGGCCGAAACCATTCAACCACCTTCAATTCATCAGGCGATGCGGTATTCGGTATTCGCCGGAGGGAAGCGTATACGGCCGATCCTGTGCCTGGAGACGGCGCGTATTTTTGACGCGGATGTAGGGAATGCACTCTATCCGGGCTGCGCCATCGAGTTCATCCACACCTATTCGTTGATCCATGATGACTTACCCGCCCTGGACAACGATGATCTGCGGCGGGGAAAACCCACATCCCACAAGAAATTTGGCGAAGCGACCGCCATTCTCGCCGGGGATGCACTTCTGACGCTGGCTTTCGAAACCATCGCGGCCGCTCCCGTCTCGCCGGAGCGACGGGTTGCCATGGTGACGGAGATCGCGACGGCGGCAGGTACCATAAACGGAATGGTAGGCGGCCAGGTGGCTGACCTGGAGGCCGAGGGCAAGAAAATAGGCTCGGAGATGCTGGAGTACATCCACCGCTCAAAGACCGCAGCGCTGATTCGGGCTTCGGTGACTTCAGGCGCTCTTTCGGCTGGCGCTGACCAAGAAGATGTGGCGCGGCTTCGACGTTTTGGGGAAACCATCGGATGGGCCTTTCAGGTGACAGACGACATCCTGGATGTGGAAGAGTCTTCCGCCGCACTCGGAAAGACTGCGGGCAAAGATATCGCACAACAAAAGGCAACTTACCCCGCGGTGTTTGGACTGGAACGAGCCCACCAGATCGCTGAGGAATTGGCAACGCGGGCGATCTCGGAACTTCGGGTTTATGGGGATCGCGCCGACCGGCTTCGCACGATTGCGGAGTTCCTGGTCTTCCGCCGTACCTGAAACTACGCACCCATGAGCAGCAAACCTACGCGCAAGAGACTGGACGTATTGCTTGTCGAGCGCAGCCTGGCAGAATCACGCCAGAAAGCGCAGGCGATGATTCTCGCGGGCGAGATCGAAGTCGAGGGACAGAAGGCGGAAAAAGCGGGACTGAACGTTCCGGAGACCGCAAGAATTGAGGTGCATAGTCGGCTACAGAAGTATGTAAGCCGGGGTGGATTCAAGTTGGAAGGTGCGTTGGCAGATTTCGGTGTAAATCCGCAGGGGAAGATCTGCCTGGATGTAGGCGCATCGACCGGCGGATTCACAGACTGCTTGCTGCAGCAGGGCGCGGTAAGCGTTTACGCGGTGGACGTAAATACCGACCAACTGGCGTGGAAGTTGCACGAGGACCCCAGGGTCATTCGCCTCAAGAAGAATGCCAGGGAGCTTGCCCAGGGCGATCTAGCCGAAAGAGTGGACCTGGTGGTGGCTGACGTTTCATTTATCGCCGTCAAGAAAGTGCTGCCGGGGGCGTGGGCGTGCGCGAAAGAAGGCGCTGACCTGCTCATCCTGATCAAGCCGCAATTCGAACTGGAGCGCGAGGACATAGGGAAAGGTGGGATTGTGCGCGACCCGGAACTACATGAACGAGCCATCACCGGCGTCCGCCACGCCGCGGAATCGCTGGGAATGGCGATCCAAGGGGTTGCCCCCAGCCGCTTGCCCGGAGCGGAAGGAAACCAGGAGTATTTTCTTCACGCTAAAAAATTGACTAAGGTAGAATCCAGTTAATCCATGTGGCCGCAACCCCAGTACAAAACGATCGGCATCATTTCGCGACCCCGGCGAACCATCCTCGCGGAGATCGTGCCGCCACTGCTTGCCTGGTTTAAGGAGCGCGGCGTCGCGACACGGATTGACGCCGAGACGGCCACTCCTTTGAATCACGGCGAGACAGGGAAAACGCGACATCAGATTGCGCAGGAAGCGGATCTCCTGCTGGTGCTCGGCGGAGATGGGACACTGCTGGCAGCCGCTCGCGAAGCGGCTCCGCGCGGAATTCCAATTTTGCCAATCAACCTGGGCGGCCTGGGCTTTCTGACAAGCTTTACGATGGAGGAACTTTATCCGGCGCTGGAAGATGCGCTCGCTGGGCGCGCAGCCATCAGCGAACGAGTTCTACTGCTGGTGGAACGCACTCAGGCGGGTAACACCCTGACCGAACAACGCGTCCTGAACGAAACGGTCGTGCACAAAGGGACGCTGGCCCGAATGATTGAATTGGAGCTCTATATCGATGGCGGATTCGTGTGCCGCTATCGGGCCGACGGATTAATCGTGGCGACGCCGACGGGTTCGACGGCCTATTCCATGTCCGCGGGAGGACCGATCGTGCACCCGGCGGTGGAATCGATCTTGATTACGCCGATTTGCCCGCATACACTGAGCGACCGGCCAGTCGTGGTGCAGGATGGTTCAAAGATTGAACTAAGGATGGCGGAAAATTCGGATTCGGTGTTTCTGACCTTGGATGGCCAGACAGGCGTACCGCTGCAAGCGAGCGACCGCATTCGCATTACCCGCGCTGCGGAGCGACTGAAGCTCATTCACCCGGCGAACAAAACCTACTTCGAAATTCTGCGGAATAAATTGAAGTGGGGCGAGGCCTGAATTCAGGCCAGGACGTCGGTGCGAAGCAGGTCAGCTCGCGTTTCGCGACGGCGGATAAGACGAGCCCGGGTACCTTTGACCAGGACTTCCGCCGGCCGGGCACGTCCATTGTAGTTTGAGGTTTGCACCATGCCGTAGGCACCGGCGGCCCAGATCGCGACAGTGTCCCCCGATTCCACAAGCCCGATGGGCCACCCTTGCAGAAAGCTATCACCGGATTCACAGACAGGGCCAACGATGTCGGCGCGCTGCAGGGGAGGACGCTGTCCTAGTTTCTGTTTGCGAACACGGGTGATGGGGTGCGGCGCATCGTACAGAACAGGGCGGGCAAGATCGTTCATCGCTGCGTCGATAATCACGAAGGACTTCGTGGAATTTCGCTTGGTGTAAATGACCTTGGAAAGTAGTACGGCTGAGGAGGCGATGATGGAGCGGCCCGGTTCAAGCAACAGACCCACCCGGAGTGGCCGCAGCAGGTCTCGAATCATGCGGGCATATTTTCTGCGCGGAACCGGTGTTTCGTTGGTGTAGCGCACGCCAAGGCCGCCACCAACGTCGAGATACTGAAGTGCAACACCTTCACGGCGCAGGTCGAGCAGATAGCTGGCCAGGCGATGAAAGGCTTCACGGAACGGGCCGAGATCAACAATTTGCGACCCGATGTGCGCGCTGATTCCCTGCCAACGAATGTGCCTCGAA
>Ga0181532_10004272_pt1 | contig 12574 bp, 10 predicted proteins | sample PEATcosm2014_Bin_33_FD_119768 | JGI IMG/M metagenome (GOLD analysis project Ga0181532, IMG submission 119768) | Peatland microbial communities from MTU Mesocosm Facility, Houghton, MI, USA - PEATcosm2014_Bin11_30_metaG | ecosystem: Environmental > Terrestrial > Soil > Wetlands > Peat | place...
CAAATCGTCACAGGGGGAAAATCGCGGCCGAAGGCGTTAGCGATCTCCGCAAATAATCTAGCGGCGGACGAAGCATTGCCCCCGAGGTCGAAGAAATTGTCATCCGCCCGGATATCCGTGCGCTCCAGCACGCGCCGCCAAATGGGGCCCAGAACCTCGGCTGCGGGCCTCCCCGTCATGATTGCTCGCATGCCCAGTAGAGATCCCGGGCCTTGGTGTAAAGCGAACCGAATCGCAGCAAGCGATCGCCAATACGAGTCACAGGGACTTCCTTGGAGTACTTTCCAGTTGCGAAGATCTCTTCAGCTCGTTCGAAGTGATAGTCGTTGAGGCGGCTTTTGGGACGAGGCTTCTTTGTTGGCCCGGCTCCGAACGTACGATAGTCTCTCACAATGAGACAAGTTGGCACAATCTCAACACTTCACGTAGAACCTCCCGAAGCTCACGATGAATTCTGCTGTTCTGTACGCAAGTCTCCCAGGGTGCCAAGATAGCGGTTGCTGCTTGGCGAAAGGACCGAACCGACTCCTCTCCCGCGGCTATTCGAAAGTCTCGGCATCGAGAAGACAGACTCCGCGTTGGTCTTTCGCCGATACGATGGGATCGCCGTCCAGTTTCCAATCAATCTTCAGATCCGGATCATTCCACGCCAGCGTGCGTTCGTGTTCCGGAGCATAGTAGTCGGTGGCCTTGTACAGCACCTGCGCCTGCTCCGACATCACTCGGAATCCATGCGCAAAGCCTGCCGGGATCCACAGCATGCGCTTGTTCTCGCCCGACAGGCGCACCGCTTCCCATCTGCCAAACGTTGGAGAACTGCGGCGCACATCGACCGCGACGTCCAGAATCTCGCCTTCTGCCGCGCGCACCAGTTTTCCCTGTGCCTGCTGGATCTGGTAGTGCAGGCCGCGCAACACATTCCGTCGCGAACTGGAATGATTGTCCTGCACGAAGCGCTCCCCGATCCCCAACTGCGCGAAGACTCTCTGGTTGTAACTCTCCAGGAAGAATCCGCGCTCATCGCCAAACACGCGCGGCTCGAGGATGACGACGCCGGGCAGAGAAGTCGAGATTTTCCGGATCGCATCCATCGTTCGTTGCGCCTTTGGAGCCGCAGTCACCTCAGAATACTTTTTCCCGCAAGAGCTGGAGCAAATACGCGCCGTAGCTGCTGTTCTTCATCGTGCTCTCGATCTTTTCCACCTGGGCGGCCGTGATGTAACCGGAGCGATACGCAATCTCCTCTGGACATGCCACCATCAAGCCCTGCCGCTTTTCGATTGCCTGAATGTATAGGGCCGCATCCATCAACGATTCATGCGTGCCCGTATCCAGCCACGCCATGCCGCGGCCCATCACGACCACTTCCAGTTGCTCCTTCTTCAAGAAGGCCTGATTCACGTCCGTGATCTCGAGTTCGCCGCGCGCACTGGGTTTTAGCGACTTTGCAATTCCTACCACTTGATCATCGTAGAAATAGAGCCCGGTAACCGCATAGCGCGACTTTGCCTGCTTCGGTTTTTCCTCGATGCTCAAGGCGTGTCCAGCGGCATCAAACTCCACCACCCCGTAGCGCTCCGGATCATTCACCGGATAAGCGAAAACGCGAGCACCGGAAGCTTGACTGGCCGCCTCGCGCAGATCTTTCGCCAGATCGTGTCCGTAAAAAATGTTGTCCCCCAGCACCAGAGCGCAGGGACTGCCCTCCAGAAACGATTCTCCCAGCAGGAAGGCCTGTGCGATCCCCTCCGGTTTGAGCTGAGCCTGATACCGCAGATGAATTCCGTACTGACTTCCATCCCGCAAGAGTGCCTGAAGCTTGGGGGTGTCCTCGGGAGTGGAGATCACTAGAATGTCCCTGATTCCTGCCAGCATCAGCGTGCACAGCGGGTAATAAATCATGGGCTTGTTGTATACAGGAAGCAGACTTTTCCCAATGACCTGCGTCACCGGATACAGGCGCGTACCCGATCCTCCCGCCAGGATGATGCCTTTGTACTTCGTGTTTTCTTGCATGATGTGATTTGTCTTTCGCTTCGAGTTCGTCGCGTCTAGCCGGAATAGTGCGTAGCCACCCAATCCCGGTAGGCTCCACTGGTGACATCCCGCACCCAGGTTTCATTTTCAAGAAACCAGCGAACCGTCTGGCGGATCCCGCTTTCAAAGGTGGCCTTCGGTTTCCACGCCAACTCGCGTTCAATCTTGCGCGCGTCCATGGCATAGCGGCGGTCGTGTCCGGGCCGATCCTTCACAAACGTGATCAGATCGCGGCGCGAGCCACCCGTGCGCGGCGCGATCTCGTCCACCAGGTCGCAGATCGTCTGTACGATCTCGAGGTTAGGTTTCTCGTTCCAGCCACCGATGTTGTAGGTTTCTCCCGGACGCCCCCCGCGCAGTACCGTGGCGATCGCCTCGCAGTGATCCTCCACATAAAGCCAGTCGCGGACGTTCTTGCCGTCCCCATAAACCGGCAGCGATTTTCCATCCCGGGCGTTGAGGATCATCAGTGGAATCAACTTCTCGGGAAACTGGAATCGCCCGTAATTATTGGAGCAATTCGTCGTCAGCGTCGGCAGGCCGTAGGTGTGGTGATACGCCCGCACCAGGTGATCGGAAGCTGCCTTCGACGCGGCATATGGACTGTTCGGAGCGTAAGGAGTGGTTTCGCTGAAAGGCGGATCATCCGGCCCAAGCGAGCCGTACACTTCATCGGTGGACACGTGCAGGAACCGGAAGTTCGTCCGCGGTTCGTCCGGGAGCGCGCTCCAGTATGCCCGCGTCTCTTCCAGCAACGCGAATGTGCCGTCGACATTCGTGCGAATGAAATCTTCCGGGCCGCGGATCGAGCGGTCCACGTGGCTTTCCGCGGCGAAATGCACAATCGCGGCGGGCCGGTGCTTTTCCAGCAACTGCCGGACGAGAGCACGATCGCCAATATCGCCGTAAATGAACTGGTAGCGGCGGTCCGCTGCGCTGCGATCCAGATTGTGCAGATTCCCCGCGTACGTCAGCTTATCGAGATTCATGATCGACGCCGACTCCTCCTGCATTTGCTGCAGGATGAAGTTGGAGCCGATGAACCCCGCGCCACCGGTCACCAGAACAGTATTTTGCATGCGAGATAGGGCGAGCCTCGGAGCGAGTTGCGCTCGGCCGACACGCCACGCACCTGATTGTAATAAAAAAGGACGGGCTTTAGCCCTTCCTCTGCACAAATGCCGCGAACGCCTGTTGTCTAAGTTGGTTTCGCCGCTAGGCCACAACTGCCGCAGGAGCCAAGGCCTTCTCGGTCTTTACACACCCGCCAGTCCATTGATGACCGACGAAATGCACACCGCAGCCAGACTCGATTCTTCCCGAACGCCTTTCTCACGCAGCGTTTTCTTGCGCGAGTCGACGCAGGCGCGCACCTGACATGCATAGGGTCAATGGTCACATGCTCCATCTTGGTGGCACGAGCCGCTGGTGAAATGGAGAGACGGCGATTAGGGTCACAACTGGTCCCGGCGCTTTCTCAATTTTATTTTGGTTATGACGGTGATCTTGGAGCTCCTCCACGAAAAGGTGCCGACACGTTTTGGAAATTCTTGCTGCAGAGGAGTCTTTGCCGGTAAAGGCATACTTGCTACAAGCGAGTTATCCCGTCGCGCCGTGAACTGATTTGTGGCACGTGAAGCAGAGCGTGATGAGGTTGTCTTCGGAATCGTGGCCCGAGTGGCTGCGAAACTGCTTGTCGGGAACTTCCAATCTTGACATTGAGCCGCACGATTGGCATCGCCAGCCGTCGCGTCGCAGCACCTGCTGCCGAAGACTCTCGTACGCAACTGGATCCAGCCGCAAGCCCACGGACTTCGGGCCAATCGAGCTCATGAGGCTTTCTCGCTCAAGCCTTCCAGAAATGGCTCCCTCTGCGCTCCTGGCAGGAATTTAAAGAACCTCGTCATCGAGAACAGCAGCGTCTCCGGATCTCCATGGTCCAGGTTGGCTCCGGCCAGAAAGTTGGCACAGATCATTTCCAGACAATAGCCTCTTGATCGGTCGCTGCCCAGCATGAGCGCTGCGGTCTCGAGGGCGCGGTCGATGACCGGAATCTGGCTCTGATAGAGTTTGATACTGATAGAGTTTGAAGTGTCCTTAGCGAGTTTAAAATGTCCGGTTTTCTTAGCACACGATATGTCCGGTTTCATAGTTAACCAGCAGCAGTCGCGGCTTTTCCACAGCCCGTCGCGCCGGCGTTTTTGTCGCGCCCTGCGCCGCCCCTTCGGCCGTGTAGCGTCCCAGCAAGTGCGGCCCGTGGGTGAGGCTGAGAGTTCCATCCAAGTGCTGATGCACCGTGACCTGGCAGCCCGCCAGCGTGGCTCGCCAGCGCACGGCTTCGATTTGTAGGCTCAGATTCTGAAAGCTGACCGTGTTGTCGCGGTTCACGGCCCGCTCGAACTGCAGGGAGAACACCCGATCGAGATCGCGTCTCCGACAGGCCAAAAAAGCATTCCCCCGCTGCGCCGCCGCGACTTGGAAATGCCGGTTGAACTCCGCGATATAGTGTTCGCGTAGAAATACATTGGCGGCTTCCAGGCTGCCGATTTTATGCAGCCTTAACTCCTGCGGCAATCGTCCCTGCCAGGTGCCGAAGCTGCGCTCGCTGCGCCCCCGCGCTTGCGGCGAGTAGGCCGGGATCATCCGGATCCCCACCTCGCGCAGCGCCCGTCCCACCTGCGTCAGCCGATGCGGATCCACTTTGCCCCCCACCTTCGGCGTGAGCCAGAAATGGCTCCCGCGATCGCTGTATAAGGCGCAGAACACCCCCTTCCGCTCGATCACTTCGCGCAATCCCACCATCACCGTCACCGTGGATTCCTCCTCCACCAGTTGCGCGTAATAGATCTCGCTGCTGGCGTCGTCCAAAATCACGATCAAGTCGTACCAGCGTTCGTCCTGAAACCACTGGTGGCGGCTGCCGTCGATGTGCAACAGCATCCCCGGCAACGGCCGCCGCGGGCGCCGTTTGCGATGCACCCCACGCTGGCGTCCCCGCGCTACCAGCCCGGCGCCCTGCAGCACGCCTTTCACCCAGCTATAGCTGAGCCCGATCTGGTGCTCGCGGGCCAGCTTCTCGTGAAAATGCCGCAGATTAAAATCGAAATACTTCTCCCGATAGAGCTCCAACACGCGCTCCAACACCGCCATGGGCACCCGCTTCGGCGAAGGCTTGCCTCGCCTCCGGTCAAATAGCCCGCGAAAGCCGCTCTCCTCGTAACGTTCCCGCCACCGCCGCATGTGCCGGTCGCTGATGCCAATGATCTCCGCTGCCTGAAACCACGTAATCTTCTTCGCCATTGCCTGCAACATCACTTCCTGTACTTTCATCGCCCGCTCCATCGCGGCCCTCAAGTAAGATTCCATGCTTCGCATGGTCTCCTATTCTCGCCGCCCGCAAAGCGGACATATCGTGTGCTATCTCAACCGGACATATCATGTGCTAACGACACCGACGCGGGCAGGTGAGGTATTGGCTGATCTGGGTGTAACTGTAAGTCATCAGGCCACCTGCGGGTGCTCCAAGTTTGCGGGGGAAAGCTCTTCCCAGCGGCCGGCGGAAGCAAAACCGTCGAGCCGGAGCAGGGAATCGCCGTTAAGGTCGATGTGGCTGATCTTGACCACGCCCTTCAGACCTACGAGCTGGGTTTCGTCCACCTCGTCGCGTCCGAGCAGTTCGGTGTCGTAACCGAAGTCGCGCAGGAACCAGTTCAGCTTCCACAGGGCTTTCGGGGTGCAGTAGAGTCGGCTCGACAGGAAGTGTCCGGAAAACCGGCTGGGCTCGAGAATGACAAGACTGAGCGACTAGGTGCCTTACATCGTCTCAGTCCCGTTGGATGTTGCGTTCCAGCTTCGACAGAGCGAGGTCATAGGGATTGTCTTGCCCAGGTATTGCGATCATGAATGTGCGAACGCCCAATAAAGTTCTCGAGCCTTAGTGTAGATCGGACCGAAGGGAAGAGTACGATCGCTGATGCGAGTTGCCGGGACAACCTTGGAATAATTTCCCGTCGCGAAGATCTCGTCTGCCTTTTCGAAATCCTGGTAGGACAGTGTCTTCTCGACTACCTTCACGCCATCTTGGCGCAACAACCCGATCACCCTTTGGCGCGTAATGCCGGCGAGAAAGGTTCCATTCGGAAGCGGCGTGAACACCACACCGTCTTTCGCCATGAAAATGTTGGAGGTAGCGAGTTCGGCGACATTGCCCAACATATCGCAGACAATCGCGTTGTCGAAGCCGCGCGCCTGGGCCTCAAAAAGCGACCGTGAATTGTTTGGATACAGGCATCCCGCCTTGGCGTCGACCGGCATCGTCTCAAGCGTTGGCCGCCGGTAGGGAGACAGCGTAATCGAGAACCCCTTGGGTGTTCTCATGGGTGCCTCGTAAATGGAAAGACACCACCTTGTAGACTCGGGATCATGCGCTTGAACCCACGGCCCTTCGTTTTCCGCCCAATACATGGGACGAATGTAGAGCGCGGCGTTCTTATCGAATCGTTGTATCCCCTCTCGCGCTAATCGGACCCACTCCTCGGCCGAAACTGTAGGCTTTAAGAAGAGTTTCCTTGCAGAATCATTCACCCGAGCGCAGTGCAGGTCGAGATCGGGGGTCACGCCTTCAAACGCCCTCGCGCCATCGAATACTACCGAGCAAAGCCAGGCAGCATGGGTGCGTGGGCCCATGATTCCGATGTTGCCCTCGTGCCAGCTACCCTCGAAGAATGTCCACGTTTTTGACCAACCACTTCCGAGCGGCAATTGACTCCTCCGTGTTACAGGCTCTCGAACTAGCTCTTGAACATCAGCAGAACACGGAACATCGCGGCGATTGCCGCAGAGCACCGGCCTTGCTGCTGAGTTCGTGGATATCGACCGCGAGAGGGGACGAAGCTGCGCGGGCCGAAACGGGGGAGTCGCCCAAAGATTATACCCGTGCTCGTGGCCGCTTGCTACTCCAAAAATAAGCCCCTGTCACTAAAGTGTTTGCCTGCCACTTGGCGGCAGTTCTTACGTCGCGGGCGCGTAGCCCAGGATCGCCTTCAACTCGAGGAATTCTTCAAGCCCAGCCTCTCCCCATTCTCTACCGTTGCCCGACTGTTTGAAGCCTCCAAAACAACTTCCGAAGTCGATCCGCGCGCCGTTAATGTGAACGTTGCCGGAGCGAATGCGCCTGGCGACCCGCGCAGCCCGCTCCAGATTTCCGGACGTTATGAACCCGGACAATCCAAAGGGAGTATCGTTCGCGATTCGGACTGCGTCATCTTCGTTTTCATACGGGATGATGGAAAGAACCGGGCCGAAAATCTCCTCGCGCGCGATGGTCATGTCATTCCGGACGTCCGCAAACACCGTGGGTTTCACGAAGTAGCCCTTCCTGAAATCATCCGGTCGATCGGGCCCTCCAGCGACCAACGTTGCGCCTTCCTCGATGCCAACCTTAATCAAGCGCTGTACCTTCTCGAATTGCGGCTTGCTTGCCAACGGTCCTATGCTGATTCCATCCGTGAACGGATCACCCACTTTGGTGGCCTCGGCAGACAGTCGGGCTGCCACTACAACCTCGGCCATCTTGGATCGTGGAACCAGCATGCGGGTCGGTGCGTTGCAGGATTGGCCGGCGTTGCGGAAGCATTCCTGTACGCCCTGTGGGACTGCTTTCTCGAAGTCGGCGTCATCCAGAAGGATGTTGGCCGACTTGCCCCCCAGTTCCTGCGTTACCCTCTTTACGGTTGGGGCGGCAGCCACGGCCACCGCAACACCAGCGCGGGTGGATCCAGTGAACGAGACCATTGCCACATCCGGATGAGACGCAATCGCAGCACCAACCGTAGGCCCATCGCCATTCACCAGGTTAAAAACACCGGGCGGGACGGCAGCGTCGTGGAGAATTTGCGCGAACAGATAAGCGGAAAGCGGGGCCATTTCGCTGGGCTTGAGTACCATGGTGCACCCCGCCGCCAGTGCTGGCGCCACCTTGGTTACGATCTGGTTCATGGGCCAGTTCCAGGGAGTGATGAGGCCGCAGACCCCAATGGGTTCCTTCCGCATGAGGGTCGAACCGTTGAGTTCCTCGAACTTGAAGTGCTCGAGCACCTTCACGATTTCTGCCAAGTGTCCGAGTCCGGCAGGGGCCTGAGCCTTTCGCGAAAGCGAGATGGGAGCTCCCATCTCCCGCGAAATAGTCTCAGCCATGTGGTCCATTTCTGCTTGGTAAACCTCAAGGATCCGGCGCAGAAGCGCCAGGCGTTCTCCGGGGGTGGTTTCCGAATAGGACTCGAAAGCGCGTTTGGCGGCAGCGACGGCGCGGTCCACATCGGCACTGCTGCCGAGCGAGATCGTCGCAATGGCCTCTTCAGTGGCAGGGTTGATGACTGTGAAATCGTGGACTTTGGCGGGATCGACCCACTGCCCATCAATGTAGAACTGGCGGCAATCTTTCATGCGTCCAGTTTACCAATAAGCCGGAAGAGTCACACCTGGGTCGTAGGCCGAATCCGCAGGCTGCGATAGGTAAAAGAGATCATCCGTTGCAGAGACTGCCGGGCTACAAGCACAAGCCAGGCTGATCGTCCGATGGGATTCTGAGCGGCCTCCTTCCACATGGACCGGAGCAAGCTCAACCGTTCCCGATTCGTAATTCGAATCTTTACGCCTTTGGAGGCAATGAATCCGTACGCCCTTCCCTCCAGAGAAACGGACTGAATATCCTTCCGAACGGCCGGCATTGAAGACAGAAGGATGACATGTTCAACGATCGCGGCAGGAACGAACAAGGGAAGCTTCCCATCCTGAATCAGGCGGGCTAACAAGAGGGTGTCCTCTGCTCTGAGGGCGGCAGGATCAAACACGCCGGTCTCGATGTCCGCCCGCTCTCTTCGAATGGCGAATCCCGCCGTGTTCAAGTACCGAATGCAACCGTCTGGCTGCAGCATGTAGCTCTGAAAGGTCAAGAGCCTCAGATGCTCAGCCCTGCCGACCAGACTGGAGCAATTCCCGACGAGCCGGAGTAGAAAGCAGTCGTGCTGGGGCGCGCCAGCGATAACTGAACTCAGGGCTTCCAGGCAATCTGCCTGGAGCCTGCAGTCAGCGTCCACAAATAACAACACTTCGCCTTTGGCGGGGCGAATGCCCCGATTTCTTGCAGTGGGAATCCCAGCATGAGCTTGTTGGATTACGGTGAGTGGGTGATCCTGCGCCGCACTGCGAATGTATTCCGGAGCGGTTTCTGTGCTGCCGTCGTCCACGAGGATGACCTCGAGATCAGGTGTGTTCGCTTGCTGCGTCAGGGATCGCAGGCATTCTTCAAGCGGTTTCCAATCGTTGTAAACGGGGATGACGATGCTGAATCGAGGTGGCACGGTAGCATCGTTCGCGTTGACTCATGGGTCGTTGGACTGCCGCTCAGTACGACTTCCGCAATGAAGTTAGGATTTCACACTCGCACGTGAAATCCAAGTTTCCCCATAGGTACTTTGGTTACGACGCATTGCGCCGGTCAGGCCCTGTGAGGTAGGTTTCCACGCCTCCCGCTCGTATGACTGAGGAGCGGGCAGGTGTCGGCAGTATGCGCAGCGAGTGCGTCGTGTGGGAAAGACATCGTACTCACCGGGTACCCCGGAGCACGCCATGCTTTTGACAATCCCCTCTATCAGCCGATACGCTTCATGCCCGATGCCGAACTCCCGAATCGTTGCCGTCGGGAAGAGCGGCCGTGGGCGTGATCATCAATCTGGATACAGGTCAACCGTTCAGCTCGACGGATGCTTGTGTAACTCATGGAGCGACGTTAGGTTACGCCCCCCCCACTCTCACGCGGAGTCAGTGAAGGCTGTGGCGGGATTGCTTAAAGCGGTCCTGTTACCATCAAATTGACCTGTTCTAAACGGGCAAATCCGAGGTAGAATGCCGCCGGTGCTGATTGCACCTTTCTTGGGGCTTTTCTAACCTTGGAGGAAAACTATGAATCACTTCGTGCGTTTGCAGTTGGTTGGAAGAGTCACATACTACATCGGATGGATAGCTTTGGTATGCGGGGGGCTGGTGCATTTGAACGTTGGAAGGGCGGTGTTTCAGTCGATAAACCTGACTCAACGGAATCTCCTTAAAGCCAGTGTCGTGTGCTTCGTCGTTTGCATCGCCTCGGAACTGCGTGCACTTGTCCCGGTCGGGAACGAGATGCCGAGCGTCGTGAAGAGGCAGGCAGCCGCGTAGACTCCTGTCCTCGGCCAAGCCGTCAAAATCGAGACTAATGCTTTTGGCATCGGTGAGTGTTTCCGCGTCGCGAGGCAGATCTGTTCCTGGAATCGACCCTCAGCGCGATGGATCGCGGTCAGGAGCCGGACATCCAGGTGAATTTCTCAGCACTTCTCAAGCAGTCCTCCATATGCTGGACGAAACTCTCCTCGTTATGGGCAGCATCATCAGGTGGTCTTGATCGCGCAAGGGCTGCGTTTTTGTGGCTTGTGGTGTGCAGATCTTTGCACCTTGACAACCCTTCGCCAGCCTGGAAACTCCCGAACTCGGATTCCGTGTACGCGATGGATCCTAAAGATTACGACTCCACAATGACGAGGCACGCGATCATGAGACCTGAATCGATATCAGTCAAATGCCTGTTAGCGTTTGTGCTTGGGCTAGCGGCGGTTTCAGCACCACGGGCACAAGCCCAGACTTTTGCCGTGATTCACAATTTTACAGGCGCTAGCGGTGGGGCGAACCCGCTCGCTGGTTTGACGATCGATGGACTGGGAAACCTCTACGTACTGCCAGTTCCGGCGGGAGTTCTGGAGCTGGGGTGGTGTTCAAGATGAACGCAAGCGGTCACGAGACCGTACTACAGTTCGGGCGTGTCTTTACGGAATGGGACCGGACGGTAAAATAGACTTCTATTCTGATGTAGTGGCCAGGCAATCTAGATTTTCCGGGTATGATCCACAGAGTACATCCATCCCACTTTTGGGACTACGGAGCAGGAATTTGGACATTGGACACGATGTTCGAGTAGCCGCTCTCTTCATTGCTCGTATTCACCGCAGTTGAGGCGTAGCAATAGGCCGTGCCGTCTGCTACCGTGGAGTCTGTGTAGACCGTGCTTGCGTCCAGTACGAAGTTGATCTTCGCGTAGGAACCGCACGAGGTCGTATACACTGCCCGATAGATGTTGTAGCCGGAGATGTTCGACGACGTACTTGCGTCCCACGACAAGTTGACACTGTGCGTTGGTGCCGGAGTCCCAGTGCCGGTCAGCGCTTCGGTTGTCGTAGAAGGCTGAGCATTGCTGGTGAAGGTAAGGGTAGCACTCGCCCCTCCGGACGTCTGCGGACTGAAGGTCACGGTGAACGAAGCGCTCTGGCCCGCCGGAATCGTAATGGGCAGCGTGAGACCGCCGACGCTGAATACCGAGTTGTTCGAACTCGCAGCCGTGACCGTAACATTCGCACCGCTGGCTGTCAGACTTCCTGAAGCCGTTCCGCTCGTTCCGACGACCACGCTGCCCAGATTCAGGGTGGTGGGAGTCACGGTAAGCTGCCCAACTGCCGCACTGCCTGTTCCTGAAAGTGGGATGGTCAGGGTCGGATTGGATCCGTTCGAGGTGATGGTGACGTTGCCACTGGCGCTTCCGGCGGATTGCGGTGTGAACGTGACGGTGAAGGTCGCGCTCTGGCCAGCCGTCAGAGTCACCGGAGCAGTGATTCCACTGAGGCTGAATCCGGTGCCGCTGATCCCAACCTGAGAAATCGTCACGGTCGAACCACCGGTATTGGTCACCGTGTCTGACAGAGCCTGATTGCTTCCTACGGTCACGCTGCCAAAGCCGAGGCTGGTCGGATTCGATCCCAGTGTGCCAGGAGAAACTCCTGTGGCGGACAATGGTATGGTCAGGGTCGGATTGGATCCGTTCGAAGTAATGGTGACATTGCCACTCACGCTTCCGGCCGATGCTGGGGTGAAGGTGGCCGTGAAAGTTGCGCTCTGGCCAGCCGTTAGAGTCACAGGAGCGGTGATCCCACTCAGGCTGAATCCGGTGCCGCTGATCCCAACCTGAGAAATCGTCACAGTCGAACCACCGGTATTGGTTACGGTCTCTGACAGAGCCTGCTTGCTTCCCACCGTTACGCTACCAAAGCTGAGACTGGTCGGATTCGATCCCACTGCGCCAGGAGCAATTCCTGTGGCAGACAATGGTATGGTCAGGGTCGGATTGGATCCGTTCGAAGTCATTGTGACATTGCCCGTAACGCTACCGGCCGACGTTGGCGTGAACGTGACCGCGAAGGTCGCGCTCTGTCCGGCTGTCAGAGTTACCGGAGCAGTGATCCCACTCAGGCTGAATCCGGTCCCGCTGACCCCGACCTGGGAAATCGTGACGCTGGTGCCACCTGTATTAGTCACCGTCGCTGACTGGGACTGATTGCTTCCGACAGTCACGTTGCCGAAGCCGACACTGGTCGGATTCGATCCCAAGCCACCTGGCGCGATTCCCGTTCCCGCCAATGGGATGGCCAAGGTTGGATCGGATGCGTTCGAAGTAATC
>Ga0181532_10004273_pt1 | contig 12573 bp, 4 predicted proteins | sample PEATcosm2014_Bin_33_FD_119768 | JGI IMG/M metagenome (GOLD analysis project Ga0181532, IMG submission 119768) | Peatland microbial communities from MTU Mesocosm Facility, Houghton, MI, USA - PEATcosm2014_Bin11_30_metaG | ecosystem: Environmental > Terrestrial > Soil > Wetlands > Peat | place...
GTGTTGCCGTTGAGATCCGTGACCTGCGTGACGCCGAGCGTCTGATCGATGGTGTAGGTATACCCGTCGGCGGTGGTTAGCAGGAACTGCGTCGGGTCATAAGGATTGCCGTTGTAGTCGAGCAGATTGACCGGGCCTGGAATGGCGCCATCGGTCAGCACTGCGCCGCCGTCCGCCGGAGCAAGCGTGGCGCCGGACGTGTTCGAAGAAGTCGGCACCTGCACGAACGTCATGTTGGTGGCGTTGAGCGGGGCAAACGACTGGCAGGTCTGCGCGGTCGACGCCGCGAAGCGATAGACGCGACCATCGGGGAAAGTCGCAGCCACAGTGTGGTTGCGAGCCGGTTGCAGACAATACTGATCGGCGAGGCCACCCCAGGAAACTTCTTCGTCCCAGGTAAGGCCAAGCGGGCCGCCGTTCTTCTGTATGCGAACGTTGGCGATGGACAAGCGCCAGCCGTCGCCGAAGTCTCCCTGAGTGCGGTCGCGCGAGTCGTAGGTGCGGGTAACGGTGATCGGCAAGCCCGGCAGAGGCACACTGAGATCCTGGAAAGCGATCGAGAATGCTCCCAGCTTCATGTTACGTCCGACTTCGACCGTGACGGCTGCGGACCCGGTCTGGCCGTAGCCGTCGGTAGCGACCAGTTGAATGGTGTACTCACCGTTCAGCAACAGCGTCGGATCGAATTGAGCCAGATTTCCTGAAGCCGCGCCGGAGCCAGATGCAATCGTGGTCCACTGCTGAGCCTGCGGATTGAGCTCGTTGGTAGCCGCATATTGCAGGACCCAATTACCATTGCTGACCGTGCCCGTGACTGCGGTGGGAGCGGTGACCTCGGCGTCGTCGGCGGGAGCGGTGATGCTTACAGTTGGCGGAGCGCCCGGTGAAGACGAAACCGTGATCGTTGCTTGGGAGGTCGTCTGCAACAGCGTGTCACTAGCGGTGAGCGCCACAATGTAAGTTCCCGCGGTGCTGAAGATCGCCTGAGTCGAAGTTGCGTTGGGGTTGGTGAAGGTGATCGGCGCCGGTCCGCTGACTTGGGACCACTGCTGCGTTACGACCGCACCAGGCGTGGTGTCTTGGATTGTGGCGATCAGTTCGGCAGTGTTCGCCGGAAGTATGAGCGCGGCCGGGTTGGCGGCAATCGACACTACCGGCGGCTGGTTTGTCCCAGGCGACTGGACGACGATCGTTGCGCTGGAACTGGAGCTGCCTTGCTGGTCGGAAGCCGCCAATTGCACCACGTAGGTGCCCACAGCGCTGAAAGCTGCCTGGGTCGAGAGAGCGGCGGGGTTGCTGAATACAACCGCCGCCCCCGGCCCGCTGACCAAAGACCATTGCTGCGTTACGGGCATGCTGTCCTGGACCGTGCCGGTTAAGTTGACGAGATTCGATGGCAGCTGCAGGCTGCTGGGGCTGGCGCTTACAAATACCACGGGCCCGACACTTCCTGGTGGCAAAATAACTACACTTACGGTTGCGCTGCCGACCAGCTGCGGCGTGGAGGCTGAGAGTTGCAACAAGTAGGCCCCGGCAGCACTGAAGCTGGCCTGAGTAACTAGCGCATTCGGATTGCTGAAGGTCGCGGTTGCGGGGCCGCTGAGTTGTGTCCATTGGGGAGATACAGCGCCCTGAGATCCGGTGACGCTGCCATTCAAGGTCACAGCGTTCGCGGGCAGCTGAATCGTCTGGTTCGCTCCCGCGCTCACTACCAACTGACTGCCTGTCCCATTCACCGTGACCGCGACATCACTGCTGCTCGATTGTTGAGCATTGGTCGCCGTCAGCTGCAGCACGTAAACACCGGCCATGTTGAAATTCGCCGTCGTGACCGGCGATGCAGGGTTGGCAAAGCTGACCAACCCCGGACCGCTTACCTCGCTCCACGCGATCGTAAGTGGCCCACCGGCTGGGTTGTTGACAGAGCCGGATAGCGCCGCTTGCGTTGTGGGCAGGGTGATGGTCTGGCTCGGCCCGGCATTAACCACTGGAGGCTGTGAGATGTTGCCTTTGCATTGCCCCAACGTTCCTGACGCATACAACTCCACGACTTCCGCGTGCGAAAGCGCCCGGTTGAATAGCTGGACCTCATCGATTCCGCCCGAGAACCGGTAAGTGCTTCCCGGTCTCTCTCCGATATACAGTGGGAACGTAGTTTGCGGTGTGAAGGATCCTAAGTTGTAGGAGGCCGCACTCACACCATTGACGTAGAGCTGGCCTTCTCCACTAACCGGGTCATAGGTTAGGGCCACGTGGCTCCATTGAAGCGGCTGAAGCACGCCTGGACCTGAGCCGAAAATGTGCGACGTCCCTCCGGTATCTACCACGTTGGCATACAGCACTCCTGGTGCGGAGTATCCCGTGTTGTAGCCGTTCTGGGCGACAAGGTTTGTCCACAAATGGGGGCCGAGAGGACCGTTGGCTCCGTTCGCCCCGCCGCCGTTGAACTCCAGAATAGGACGTATCTGTGGGTTGCTGGGCGGGTCATTGGGCGGGAACACCCATGCGTCCATGGTGAGGCCCTGGCTTTCCAAGGCAGGCGGATTCTGGATCACCACATCAGCGTCTGTCCCATTCAATTGGAAGCTTTCGCCCACTTCTCCCGGACCGTAAGTCAACCCGCCTTCAACGGCGCCATTGTTCCCGGAAATCAGATCGTTAGCGTTGCCGTCTCCCGGCCACCAGCCCACCAGTCCCGAAGGCGCACTCGTACAGGCCGGCGGCACAACATGAACGACAACATCGCTGGAGCTCAAGTACTGTGTATCGCTGGCAGACAGGCGGAGAACATAGTCCCCAATCAGGCTGAACGACGCAGTCGTAACCGGAGACGTTGACGGCAGAATAGTTAGAAACAATCCGGTGCTGTCGCTGTCATAGTTGTCGTCCGTGCCAAAGCCCACCGTAAAGTCCAGGGTATCTCCGGCATTCACGGTCTGCACAAAACCGAATGGAACTCCCGGACCCTGGCCGTTCGGCAAAGCCGCACCCGTGACTTCCCCACTCATAATCTGCGTGGAAGTGTTCAGCAAAACGGCAACATCGGTGGTTGTGCCCTGTAAGTCCTCTGCAAAGAATCGCCCCTGCACGAGAAAGGTGCCGCTATTGGGCGCTGTCCAGCGCAGCACGCTGTTCTGTCCAGACGGGCCGGGATGCATGACAATCGCCCCGGCCGCATCGAGCACAGTGCCCGATTGGTAGTCCACACCCAGGTTATTGAAGCCCAGCACAGGAAAACCTCCTGCGGGGCCAAACCAGAGTGGATAAGGGGTTGACTGGTTCGCCGCGTCGGGAGTGAAGGTAGCTCCGCGGTACGGCTCCCATCCATAAGTCCACATGCCGCTCGGATTCGAAGTCGCCGAAAAAGCTGCGCCTGGATCGTAGCTGGGAGTACTAAACGTTACGTCTCCCGGTACATCTCCTGGCCCCGAGACTCTGCTCCAGAAGCTGTAGAGCTGTCCGTTAGGCAAGCCGTCGTCCGTGGCGGTTCCATTCAGCGTGACAGTGTTCGCAGGCAGCGTTATCGTCTGGGACGGACCGGCATTGACCACCGGCGGCTGATTTGAGGTGCTGTTCCACTGTAGTGGTAGCTCATTGGAAATTGCGCTGAATCCATCAATCACTGCTGTGGCCTGGACGCGGTCGTCTCCCGGCTGGGCTCCCGTGTATTGAAAATGGGCTATGCCAGAGTTGTCAGTCTGTGCCACCAGGGTCTGCGCGTTGGGGCCAAGGACGTTCAGTTGTACAGACACGCCCGCCGCGGGCGCTCCAGTAACTCCCAGAGCCTGGACCTGGATCGGCTGCTGTCCGGCTGCAATGGTGGGAACGTTCGGCGTTAGCGCCAGGCTTACCATCGGCGGCAATGCTATTAGAGAGCCTTCTGGGCCCGTCACATGGCCTGCTGGGGCCGCAGTTCCAACCACAAACGCGGACCAGAATGGATCGATAAAATAGTCCCACTCGTAGGCATAGATGCCTGCGGCAGGAAAATTTACCACTATGTTATAGGTGCCGTGACTTACGAGGTTGAATCCCGCTAGGGCAGGATAACCCTGCACTCCAGTGGTACTGAGATATATGTTCCCCGGACCCGACACTAGAGTCGCGCCCTGAATGCCCACCAAAAATCCGTCGTCGCTGAAGACGGTGAACGTGTAGTTGCCCGGAGCGGCAACGACGAAGCTACCCAGATAGGCCACCTGAAAAGTGTTGTATTGTTGATTACCCGTAGAAACTGTTCCGTAAACGTTGCCGTTGTTGTCGATCTCGGCGATAGTTCCAGTCCACTGGTCGTTAACATCTACCGTCAAGTCAGTATTTGGTTGGGTCGTGCCGCCAATCCCGGCATCAGAATTATATGCAACGTAATCGCTCGCATTAAAAGCCAGGTTGGGGTAATCCCGCACGCCCAATGGCTGTTCGCCCGGAGAAAGGCCGAAAGAAACAGTGTTCGATACCGGGGAGTAGACGGCGGGGGGAAAATAGACCGAATGGACTGAGGTCGTAGAAATCGGGTTGAGCGGGCGCACCCAATTCACCGCAACCGTATTCGAAACTAGTTTGCTTCCGTTGACGGAAAAACTCGCGACAACAAGATCAGGTCCCGCGCTATTGCCGACATAGCTGAAGTTGGCCACACCAGTGGCGTTGGTGATGGCAGAACCGTAAGTTGCATTGGCCCCCACAACTGTAAATTGCACGGTCGTGCCGCTCAACGGGACGTTATTGGCATCGGTGGCCAAAGCCTGCAGAGGGGATGATTCTCCCACCAACTGTGCGGATGGTCCCGAGAGCGTGATCACTCCCGGCGGAGGCGCAACCGACACCTTGACCGTAGCCGTTGTGGTGTACTGCGAGTTACTCGCAGTCAAGCTAAGGATATAATCGCCGGCCACTGTGAAAGTGGCTTGTGTTGCAGGAGCCTGGGAACTGCTGAACTGGACAGGCCCGGGACCGCTGACCACAGCCCACTGCACGGTCACCGGTACCCCGTAGTCGCTTGCTGTGCCATTGAGAGCGGCACTATTGGGAAGAGTAATCGTCTGGTCCGGTCCTGCGTTTACGACTGGTGGCTGGAGCTGCGACGCCACCGTGACGGTAACATTGGCACTACCCGTAAGCTGCAGGGAGTCCTCGGCCGTGAGGCGCAGAATGTAACTACCCTGAAGGCTAAAGCTCGCGGTGGTTGCCGGCGCTCCCGGATTGACGAACGAGACGGTTCCTGGACCGGTGACCTGGCTCCAGGTCAGGGTTAGTGGGCTACCTTGAGGATCGCTGGCCGTTCCGCTTAACGCAACTGAATTGATCGGGAGCACGATGGTCTGGTTCGGACCGGCATTCACGACGGGAGGTTGTTTGCCTTGAATCGTCGTAATAGTGACCGTACTGGTCGCGCTAAGTCCTCTTTCTATTCCCGTGAGCTGAAGCACGTAGGTGCCGGCGGTTTTGAAATTCGCCGAGGTCGTCGGCGAGGCCGGATTCACAAATGTCATGGGCGGTCCGCTCAACTGAGTCCACAACGCAGTTACCGTCCCTGGAGGATTGTTCGCCGACGTAACGCTGCCTTGTAACGGCAAAAGGTTTGGATAAGGAACCGTCTGGTTCGGTCCGGCACTGACCAGCGGAGGGTTGTTCACCGAAGGATTTACGATGACAGTTGTTGTGGAACTGGATGACAGCTGCGACACGCTGGCCGTCAATTGCAAAACGTAGGTTCCAGCACCGGGGACCGTCGCTGTGGTTACCGCCTGATTGGGTGTGCCAAAGGATACGCCCGAGGGCCCGCTGACTTCAGTCCAGCTGATTGTCAGCGATAATCCCTCGTCCGTGGCGGTTCCGCTCAGCGTGACACTGTTCGTAGGCAGCGTGATCGTCTGGTTCGGTCCGGCGTTGACCACCGGAGGTTGCGCTACCGCGGTGATCGTCGTCGTAACCGGCTGGCTATTGAGATAGCCATCGTTCACGATCAATTGTGCGACGTACACCCCAGGCACATTGGTCACGAACGTCGGGTTGACGATTGTCGTGCTTGAAAGTACAGCCGTTCCTCCGCTGGGCTGCGTGAGTATCGCCCATTTATAAGTCAGTGGATCGCCGTCGGAATCGCTCGACCCCGCGCCCGACAATTGCACCGTTGCCCCAGCTGTTACATTTTGGTTTGGCCCGGCATTGGCAACCGGCGCAGTATCGATCGTGGAGATCGTTACGGTCACCGGCAAACTGTTCAGGAAACCGTCGCTCACTATCAACTGGGCAATGTAATTTCCCGGAACATCCGCCGTGAAATACGGTGTCGCGGAGGTCGCTTGGGACAAGACAGCTGCGCTGCTCGGCGGCTTACTCAGCAACGACCACTGGTATGTCAGCGGCTGGTTATCGGAGTCGGTCGAGGCACTGCCGTTCAAATCCACGATCGACCCAACGTTGACGGTTTGCGCAGGCCCTGGATTTGCCACTGGCGGCACGTCGCCACTGGTGATTGTGACGGTAGCCGGCGTGCTGTTGAAGTTTCCGTCATTCACAATCAACTGCACGACGTAAGTGCCCAGCACATCGGCCTCAAACGTCGGCTTGACGGCGTTCGGATTCGACAATGCCGCTTTGCTTCCAGCCGGCATTGTCAAGAATGACCACGAATAGGTTAGCGGGTTGCCATCTATGTCGGTTGAGCCGCTGCCGTCTAACTGCACCGTACCTGTTACGGTGATGGTCTGGTTCGGTCCCGCGTTCGCCACAGGCGGGGAGTTTACTGTGCTAATCGTCACCGTCGACGGCGCGCTGTTGGAAAACCCATCGTTGACGATGAGCTGCGCGACATAGTTCCCCTTCAAATCCACGAAGAACGTAGGATTTACGATCGTCGCGTTCGACAGCACCGCTTTGCTGCCGGTCGGTATCGAGATAAGCGACCACGAATAGGTCAGTGGATCGCCATCCACGTCGGTCGACTGGCTACCATTCAATTGGACAGTCGTCTGCAGGGGAACCGACTGATTCGGTCCAGCATTGGCGACCGGTGGCGCGTTTAGCGTTGTGATCACAACGGTTGACGGCGCACTGCTAAAGACTCCGTTGTTTACGACCAGCTGCACGGTGTACGTACCGACCTTGTCAACCACAAACGTTGGCGTCGGGGTCGTTGCTCCCGTCAGTGTCGCGTTGCTTCCCGATGGCACCGATACAAACGACCACTGGTACGTAATCGACAGACCGGCTGGGTCGTAAGATCCCGTCCCGTTCAATAGCACCGTCGCTTCTTCGTACACCGTTTGAGGCGGACCAGCATTGGCCACGGGCGGCAGATTTTGGCTTGTTATGACGACGGTTGATGGGGCACTGTTGTTGTGACCGTTGTTGACGACAAGCTGTACTTTGTAGCTTCCAGTCTTGTCGGCCACAAATGTCGGCTCCGAGGCGGTCGCACTGCTAAAGCTTGCAGTGCTGCCAGCAGGCGTCGATACGAATGACCAGTGGTAGGTTAGGGGCTCCCCGGCAGGATCTGACGAACCCGTTCCGTTCAGTTGAACGGTTGTTGCAACATAAACCGTTTGTGGCGGACCGGCATTGGCGATCGGAGTGGGACTGTTAACCACAACGCTCTGCGTCACCTGTGCCGCTGCCGCGTAGTTCGTGTTGCCCGTCTGGTTCGCGGCCACCACCACCGTGCCCACACCCGTAATCGTCAGCGTGCTGCCGCTCACCGTTCCCGGCCCGGAGACGACACTGAATGTAACCGGCAGCCCAGAACTGGCCGTTGCCGTCAACGTGATCGGCGAGACTCCATAGGTCACCGGCGTGGTTGGCGGTGTGAAGCTGATCGTCTGCGACGCCTTGTTAACCACAATGCTCTGCGTCACCTGCGCCGCTGCCGCGTAGTACGTGTTGCCCGCCTGGTTCGCGGCCACTACCACGGTGCCCACACCCGTGACCGTTAGCGTGCTGCCGCTCACCGTGCCCGGCCCGGAGACGATGCTGAACGTAACCGGCAGCCCGGAGCTGGCCGTTGCCGTCAACGTGATCGGCGAGACTCCATAGGTCACCGGCGAGGTTGGCGGTGTGAAGCTAATCGTCTGCGACGCCTTCGGCATCAGGGTTACTGTGGATGAAGCCGATGCGGTTGTGCTCGCCTGACTGGTCGCAGTAACGGTCACGGTCTGCTGCGTCGCAATCGTTGCCGGAGCCGTGTATAGGCCCGACGAGCTGATCGTGCCTGTTCCGGCCGGACTGATCGTCCAGGTCACGGCTGTGTTGCTGGTGTTGGTAACGGTGGCAGTGAACTGCTGCGTCTGCCCTCCGTAGAGAGTTGCAGCGGCGGGCGTCACGCTTACTGCCACAGGAGGCTGGAGCGGTGAAGTGCCGGAGCACGCGTTTCCGAACGCCGCTGCACCAGTCAGCGTGATGGTGTCGGCAACGACGATCAGGCAATTGCTCCCAGCCTCCGCCCCCGAAAACGTCAGCGCGGTCGTTGGAAAGTACAGAACGCCCGACAACGAAGAGGCCGACGAACCAGTGGCCGTATTAGCGGCTTTCCCAGTGCCGATTGACCGATCCTGATAAAAGAGTATGCCGTAATAAGACCCGCTGGTGGGAGCCGACAGGGTCGCGACAACCGAACCGCTGATCGACAGTGGTCCATAACTGTAACCAAGCCCCTGCGTCAGAAAGAACGTGACGCCACTTCCCTTAAGAATGCTCGCCCCCGTCACATTCAATCCACCGCCCATGAGAATGTAGGTTCCCGGATTGAAGGTTACGATCGAAGCGCCGCTGATTGTGATGCCGTTGCAGTATGTGCCCGGACTCAATGTTGTCGATCCGGTAGTTACTTTAACGTTAGTATAAGTACACGCACTGCTGACCGGTGGAACTAGAAACCCCAATGGGTCCGGCTGGTAAGCCGAGCCGGTCGACGGCTTCGGCGAAAACGTCACCGCTCCCGAAGTGGAATATCCTCCAACTACGTCGAAATACTTGGCCGTAAAGCTTCCACTGCCGGAGAATTTCAACGCTGTGCTGCTCGATGAATCCACCACCACCCCGCAACTGGGTGCGTTGATGATAACCGCGCCATTGATATACAGGGCATTCGCCGCCGTCTGATCCAACGCATAAATGCACTGGTCGTAAGCTGGCGTCGAGGCCAGCGCTTGATGCGGATGAATTAGGAAGGCGATCAAGAAGGCGAATAGCATCTTCGCAAGGTGGCGGATGTTCATGCTGGGTCTCCAGATCTTGGCACTAGAACTTGTATTGGAAAAGCTCGCCGAGCGTCGGCGCACTTGGTGCTAGAGCCGTGCGGATGGAAGCGATTACGCACCGCGCTATTGCGAGACAATAAAGGGCAAGTATCTGGATAGGCTGCGGTTAGTGGAATTCATCGTTGACCCCTTTTCTTCCTCTTGATTTCTAAGCCATCCGAGCCGGACAAATTGGAGTCCCCGCAGCGCTTGTCACGCAAGAAAAAGGGGCGCATCCGCGGGCAATTCCTCGGACCGACGACATCGGCCTCGAATGAACTGTCCGCGCAGTCGCCCCCTCAGACTAACGGCACGAACAATAAGAAGCACCGTAACTCAAAGGCATCACTTCAGCAACAAGAAAATGCCCTAATCACACATATCAGTGATGTCAATCACATGTTAGGCAGCTCGGTCGCGCTAATTGTGACTGTTTTCACGGACTTGCTAGACAGTTCTAGCTACACGCATAAGTCTCCATTCCGACGGAGAAACTCAACACTATGAATGCTGTGTAAATTGGCGTTAGGGGAAACTTCCGTCTCTAACGAGCGCGAGCCCATGTCGAGGGAGTAAGTGCAGGAAGGCGTTGGATGGAAAGATCGGCGAGGCCGGGAAGGATTGCCGTCAAATAGTCGCGCACGGAGAGCCTCAATCGTCTGCAGCTTTCCACAACCGAAAGAATCGCAGCGACCTTAGGTCCCGCCTGTGGGCTACCGATGTGCAACCAGTTCTTCCGACCGATAGCCACGGGACGCATCGAATTCTCCGCCAGGTTAGTGCTTAGCTCCAGTTCAGGATATTCCAGGAATCGGATTAGTTTCTTCCAAAGCGTAAGCGCATAGTGACAGGCCTTGCTGAGTGCGCTGGATGGTAACGCGACGGACTGCGCTGTTTCGATCTTATTACGAATATCAGCGAGGAGAGGCGCGGCTCTTTCCTGACGCAGAGCATGACGCCCGGTGAAACTAAGCATTCTGCGGCGCGCTTCCGCGTCGACGGCAAACAGTTCGTCCATCCGCGCCACAATGGGAGTTGCCACCGGGTCTCGGGGATTTAACTGCACCGCCTCGAAAAACTGCCTTCTCGCATGCGCCCAACATGCGGCATGTACCATTCTCGGCCCACCGATTTGCTCATATGCCGAATATCCGTCTGTTTGCAGAATGCCTTCGAGCTGTCCCAGAAACCGCTTCGGTCCATCGCGTCCGCGACCCAAGCGGAAATCGAACGCTACGCTTCCTCCGGGGCGACTGTATTGCCAGAGGTACGCTTGGTGATTCTTTCCCCGGCCTTCGCGTGTCTGCACATCGACGGGGGTTTCATCCGCCTGAATGTAACTTCCGCTGATCAATTCTCGTTTCATCGCAGCGACCATGGGGATCAGCAATTCGCCGACTTTGAGGACCCAGCCGTCCAGCGTTGCGCGGCTGATTTCCAAGCCGAGGTCCCTTTCCAGAATCATGCTCTGCCGATGCAGGGGCGTGTGATTGCAATACTTGCCGACGATCGTCTCGATAACGATCCGGTCGCTCGCCAAGCACTTCTCGATGATCCGTGGTGGCAACGGCGCCGAAACCACGCCAAGTTCCTCACACGACCGGCAAGCCCGCTTCTCTCGTTTCGTGACCAGTACGAAGTACTTCGCCGGTTCCACGTCCAGTTGGGAACTCTCCTCGTAGCCGATCACCACTGTTTCTTTTCCGCAGCGTTTGCATACGCGCTGATCTAATGCGCAGGGCAGGATCCGTTCCACGCGAGGAAGATTCGCCGGCAACTCCTGGCGACCCGGATGCTTGACGAATTTCTTGGTCGAGCGATGCACTGGCTCGGGTTTACTCTCGGCCTCCATGATCACTTCACCGACGACAGGCTCAAGTTCGAATAATTGCATTTGCGCCTGCGAAAGTTTTTCTCCGCCCGCTCCATACTTCTCGATCCGCATCAGCCGCAGCCGTTCTTCCAGCACCCGAATCCTCAGCTCCGCGTATTGCAGCTGGCTCTTCAGTCGAGCGATAAGTTCCAGATCGGCTGGTGCTGAAGGAATGGGAGGCGCACTCACAATGGGTTATTGATTTACCAGAGTCGCTCGAATCGTTCAACTCAGGCGGCAGCATGTCCCTCTGGCGGGGCCTTCTGGTACCACCGCTTGTGCTTGGTTTTGGTCAGATCGATCCCACCTAACAATAGCGAAAGCTCTTCGTGACTCAGGATGACCTTGCCCTGCGCATCACCGGTTTGCGGCCAGGTGAAACGCCCTTTCTCCAACCTCTTGGCACAGACCCAGAGTCCACTTCCGTCCCAGACGAGGACCTTCAGCCGATTGCGGTGGCGGTTGCAGAACAAGAACAGGTGCCCGCTCAGAGGCTCGCACGATAATCGATCCCGAACCAGACCGTACAGCCCTTCGAACCCTTTGCGCATATCGGTGACCCCAGCGGCCAGATAGATCCGTGTAGCTGGGCCCAGTCCAAACACGGCTTACGCTCGCTCCAGGATGCCCACCAAGCGTTCGAACGTGCTCGTATCAAAATCAGGATGTACCTCGATCCGGCGCCCGCCCGGCAGCACCACGGCCAGCCCACAACTCGGTTCTTGCCGCATCGGTGATTTCCTGGTCGCCAACTCCACCGGCACCAAACGACCGACCGAGGAAATTGGCTTACGCCTTCTCTTCCAACGCAGTTTCTTTAGATGGCGATCCAGAGTGCTGAAGCTCAAACCTCGACTCTGGCAAAACTCGCTGCGCCGCATGCCGCTGCTCACAAACTCGGCCACCAACTGCTGAACTTCCGCACGGGTACGTCGCTTGGGCGCTGACAACTCCGTTTTTGCAGTCATCCGGACACTTCAACACAGACCCCGCCTTCCGAACAGGTGTGTTGGTCAGACGCTTACCTTCAAAAAGGAACTTATGCCCGACAAGCCACAGCAGAAGCAGCGCACAAATCGAGTCTTCAAGAGCCTGCATAAGCCGCTCACCTATTTGGGCGTCGAACGCACCCTGTTCTACTTCGTTTGTGTTGGCGCAGTGGGGGCCTTCAATCTCTTCAATTCCATCCTTGCAGGTATCGCTGTTTTCATTGGCGGTTTCTCTTTCGGCCATTGGGTAACGAATAGCGATCCGGCGTTTCTCCGCATCCTCGCAAAGTCCGAACGGTACAAGCTGCGCTATGACGCCGCGAAGCAACAAGTTCCTCGCGTGGAGGTCGTGTGATGCTGCGTCTCGACAAGGTCATCAAGCCGTGGAAAGAGAGCGCGGCGCTGAACGACCACATCAACCTCTACGGCTTCTGGAATGAGACCGCCTTCCTTACCAAGAGCGGCGATCTAGGCA
>Ga0181532_10004275_pt1 | contig 12571 bp, 9 predicted proteins | sample PEATcosm2014_Bin_33_FD_119768 | JGI IMG/M metagenome (GOLD analysis project Ga0181532, IMG submission 119768) | Peatland microbial communities from MTU Mesocosm Facility, Houghton, MI, USA - PEATcosm2014_Bin11_30_metaG | ecosystem: Environmental > Terrestrial > Soil > Wetlands > Peat | place...
CCATCCCAAAGTGCTGATCGCACCAACGCCTTAGCGCAGTGAAGGAGCGCTTCCTCCACCATTATGACAATGCCAACCTTCGGCGTGCGATTGTTGACCGCGCTCGGTGCCAGCAGCCGCTCATCATCGGTGATGCGAGCGGTGCCGTTTATGCGCAGTGTTTCATTCATGCCCGGCACCAAAAACAGCAGGCCGATCCGCGGGTTGACGAGCAGATTGGTCATTGTGTCGAGCCGGTTGTTGCCGATCCGGTCGGGCAGCAGCAGTGTGAGATCGTCAAGCACTCGCACGAAACCGGGGGAATCTCCGCGAGGCGAGACGTCGGCGCCGTTGGGGCCCTGAGTTGCGACGACGCAAAATGGGGAAAGCGCGATGATGCGGCGGCAGTACTTGTCGAGTGCGCGAAGCACCTTGCCGGTAGCCCGGAGCATCGGCTGAGGATACGGCGCCCGAAGGCTCGCCTCATCGGTGATGAAGTGCGTGTCGTCAGGTAACATGCGTTGCCTCGGGATGTCTCGATCTCAAGGCTATCACAGTAGCGCTTCTCCCTGAGAAACGCACCGAAGTATGGGTAGAAAGGCAAGGCGATGATTGAACAGCAAGGGGCGGCTATCGACTATTACGTATGGCTATTGTCGGACTGGGCCTATCTGGGTGGCGTTCGCTTTGTGCAGCTGGCCAAGCGACACGGGCTCAAAATCAATCACATCCCGATGCGGTTGCAAGACGTGTATGCCGGCAGTGGGGGTATCCTGCTTGGAAATCGCTCGTGGCAACGTCAGGCGTACCGCATCACAGAATTGAAGCGATGGCGCTCCCGGCTCGGCATTCCCGTGAACATCGAGCCCAAGTTCTTCCCATGCGACGTGGATTTGGCCTCCTGCATGGTGATCGCCGGCCAGAGGCGGGGCCTACCGATCACCGACTTCGTCAACGCGGTGATGCGGGCGATCTGGGCCGAGGACCAGAACGTGGCGGAGCCCGGCGTCGTCATCGCCATTGCCGATCGTTGCTGCCTTGAGGGCCGCAAGCTACTCGATGCGGCCGATACCGAGGCAGTGCGCAGTGAGTACCACGGCAACACCGCTCGCGCTCTCGCCGCAGGCGTATTCGGGTCACCGTTCTACGTATTCGCGGGCGAGCTTTTCTGGGGGCAGGACCGCCTCGACATGCTAGAGGAGGCAATCGTGCGGTCAGCCACCGGCAATCTCGGCCGTGGCCCCGGCTAACCCACATCCGCCGCGAAATGGCCGTCACGCACCAGCAAAGCGAACGCCTCCGGCCTTAGGCACTCAGCGACCGTTCCAGCAGGTTGCTGACATGGTCGCTTAGAAGCAAATAGCCGACATCGCCGGAGGGGTCGAAAATGTAGCGAATGACCCTGAACGGACTCTGCCGTCGAACTAGCAACTGCTGCGGTCGCGGCGGCGGGTGATCGGAAATGCCTACAAGTCGAACAAATGCGGAAAGGCCGCCGTGACCATGTCTGCAGGGCCGAAGCCGGTATCATCGTTTCATAATGGGGCGCCGCTAACATAGCGGTGTCAAAGAGAATGACGCCATGAGACGTCCTGCGGTTTTGATCGTTGCCATAGTCTGCGCGTTGGGCTCACTCGTGCGGCCACTGGCCGCTCAGTCACCATCCGATGCCGCCGCCCGAGCGGAGGCCATGCGATTTCTCGCCTCGATAGCCGCCGGGAGTTCGCGCACACCTGCGAGCGTCACGCTCGACCAATATCTGCTGATGTTGCGCAGCGTCTTCCGTCGCGCCGATGCCAACGGAGACGGCGTGGTATCGACCGCAGATAGCAAGCTGCACGTTGCCATCCAGTCCGCCGTAGATCGCGCTATGTACGCGTCGAATGTCATGGTTGCCGATCTCAATGGCGACGGCGTCGTGACCGAGGCGGAGCTTCGCCAGAAGATGGACTACGACGAGAGAATGTCCTCAAATGCGCTTTCAAATCCGGATCAGCCATTAGACGCGGAAGCAGTGCGGCGCATCAACAAGCGAGTTGCTGACATAATGCTTGCCGATACCGACAAGGACGGCCGTATTACTTGGAGCGAAGCGATCGCCTATTTTGGAGCGACGCACGACCACAAACCGATGTCGATGTATGAAAGTCAGACGGTTTCCGCTCTGCTGCTCGCGCTTGCACCGCCCGGTAAGGATTCCATCACACTTGCTGACATCGTGCCAGTGGGTGAGGCGCTGTTCCACGAAATTGACGCCGACCACGACGGGATGATCTCGCCCGAAGAACTAGAGGCGTGGCGTAAAAAGCAATGATATCTAATTACCGCGCAGTTCGATCAGTGTCGTGTCCGTTGTCAGGAGTGTAACTGCCGCGGTCGGTCGATTTCGGCGCGGCAGTTAATGACCCATGACGTCACTTCGCCACCATAAATTGACGCACTGCACAAGGTTTACTCGATCACCTCGTCGGCAATGGAGAGCACCGCAGGCGGCAATGCGCCGATGCTGCCGGTAGGCTCTATCTATCGCCCCGGATAAGGCGCACGGTCGAATTGAAGGCCCCGCCGCTACGCGGGTGCGGTCGTACAATGAGAGCAAGGTTTCTAGGCGTTGCTGCGCTGATAGCGGCGTTAGCAATGGGCTGCGAGAGTCGCGCAGGCATAATTAGTCCAAGCGACTTCGGCCCCAATGCTGTGGTCCAGACTTTTGGCTCTCTATCGGTGAGTCCACCTACGGCAGGCCCGCTAGTCTTGCGAGATGCGGCTGAGAAGATCAAAAAATGAAACAAAAGAAAATCTTCAAATCGAGTTCCGACGATCATGCCAAGTTCAATGGGTCGGTGACTATCGTGCGACCGTTGACACGCAAGAAAGATGACATCGCCGATGTTGGTCCGATGTTCAAATGTAGCGCCGCCAATGGCGAAAAATTTGACGCATATGGCGACGAACTTAGCGATGCCTAAAAAGACTGCGACGAAGCGGACCGGTGAAAGGATTATGCGCCTTGGACGTTAAGCGTCGAACGCCAACTTCGATCGCTGGCGGGGCAGGAGCACGGTCGGACCATTCCATTAGCGGTCATTGGACATCGAGCAAGGGCACACTATACCGTCTTCTCACAGTCATGCAGATTTGCTTGACTGACTCACACATGAACACAAGGACGGAGCAACCTATGAAAGCTACGAACAAAATGTTGTTGTCGGTTTTGGCGGGCGTTGCCCTGCTGTTTTCTGCCGCCAGCGGTGCTTCGGCTCAAAGCCTCAGCGCAAAAGTGACGGGTGCTTGGACGCTTGTATCCGGATCAGAGAACTACCCGGACGGAAAAAAGAACACGCCTTGGGCGACCGGAAGCATGATCCTCGATTCGACCGGTCATATTTCTTTTTTCTTGGTTGGAAAGGACCAACCCACGACTAGCCCCAGTGTTCGCACTCCGGTTGGTCCATTCGTCGCTTATTATGGCAACTACACAGTCGATGAAGCGAACAACACGGTGACATACAAGATCGAGCAGGCCGCGTCGCCGATACAGAAGGGAACGACCCGGGTTCAGAAGGTCACCATCAGTGGCGACACCATGACGTGGACCGGCTCTAAGATAAAGACGCCGGAAGGGACAATGACTCCGGTCAATGAATGGAAAAAAGCACAATAGCCACAGCTAATTTCCGTTAAATGCGGAAACTGCACAGTTCGGTTGTCAATATTAAGGAGGTCGCCTCAGTGGGGCGGCCTCCTCTTTTCGTCGACTTATTTTCACGCCCACAGCAATGCCGGGAATAACCTTCAGCGTCGGTTGCCATAATGCAGCAATTCGGTCGGCCGATTACCCCATCTATTGGGGGAGAAGCGGAAGTCCGAAGCTGAGCCCGAAATGACGCGATTGACCCGGAGCAGACATCAGGGCCTGACTGCCATATGCTTGGCAAATGGCAGAATCTTGTGCCCCGCCACCGCTTATCTTGCCGCCGCGATCCGACCGGCTACCACTCATCCATGAGGCTTTCCGGCTCGAATGGTTGACAATCGGTTGGATGACGGTCGAGGCCGTCGTCGCCATCGCCGCAGGCGTGGCTGCGGGTAGTCTTGTGCTGACCGCGTTCGGTCTCGATAGTGTGATTGAATTGGCATCGGCCGGCGTGCTCATGTGGCGCTTATCTGTCGAGCTACGCCACGGGCAGAAGTTTTCCGAAAGCGCAGAACGTACCGCTAGTCGTATCGGCGGCGCGTTGCTGTTCCTCTTGGCGGCCTACGTAACGGCTGGGGCCTTATGGCAACTGTGGAGAGGAACCGGCGAGCAATTTTCATGGCCGGGCTTTATTGTCGCGCTGGTCGCGATTCCCGCCATGCGTTACTTGGCGTATCGCAAAATCACCATCGCCGAAAAGATCGGAAGTCGCGCGCTACGCGCCGACGCGATGGAGGCCGTGACGTGCGGTTGGTTATCATTCGTGGTCGTTATCAGTCTTGCGGCTCAATGGCTTATCGGCGCGTGGTGGATTGACGGCGTCGGCTCCCTGGCAATCGTTTGGCTTTTGGTCAAAGAAGGCCGCGAGGCGTGGTCCGGTGACAAATGCGACTCTTGTTGCTGTTGACTGCCACGATGGGTCGTCTGCCTTCGTGTCCATTATCGGGTGCATAGCTGCCGCGCCCGCCAGTGACCGGGGCGGCCGTTTATGACCCAGAGCGAACTCTTTAAACCGTCAATTGACGCATTGCGAAATGATCATTCGCCTTTGATGATGGGGACGCACATGCGGCCCGACTGGCAGCAAAATCCGTGAACCTCTCCGAAATCGTCCTTTATCCAAGTATTCGGATTGGAGCGGCAAGGTTTGGCCGGCACTGCTATCGAGCGGTCGTCGGCTCGGCCCATCAGTATAGCCTGCAGTAGGAAAGCATTTTTAGGCGGCACGAACACAATTGAAGAACGTGATCACTCCCATTATAAGCTCCTTCGCCCGTGAGGACATCTGCGCAGTCAAATTTGCGATGTCGTTAAAGGCGTTCGCATTGCGCCCCGCGGCGTGCTCAACTGATGAGATCTCACTTGACGCGCTGGCAGTGTATTGGGAGGCAGTCTGGATACTGGAGGCAATTTGTCGGGTCGTCTCGGTCTGTTCCTCGACCGCCGATGCAATCGTCGTTGCGCTTGCCGTCAATTGACCAATAAGCTTTGCAATCGACGAAATTTCCTCCACGGATTTTTTTGTTGAATCCTGAATCGCCGCTACCTGATGTGAAATTTGCCCGGTCGCGCCGGAGGTCTGATTAGCAAGCGCCTTCACTTCGGAAGCTACAATCGCAAAGCCCTTGCCCATATCGCCCGCGCGTGCCGCCTCAATTGTTGCGTTTAGTGCGAGAAGATTCGTTTGTGATGCGATCGTGGAAATAATACTGACGATGGCGCCGATGTGCTCTGCCGTGTCGTTCAATGATAGAATGGCTTGTTGCGTGCGCTGTGTATCGTCAGCGGCCGCTTTCGTCATCTCCAAGCCCCGAATCGCTTCCCCGCCTATATGGTTTATTGACGCGGATAATTGCTCGGTAGCCTCACCGGTTACTTTAACACGCTGAGCAGTTTCGTTAGCAGCGGCAGCCGCGACAGTCATTCGTTTGAGTGTTTCGTTTGCCAACTCACTCATATTCTTGCAAGTTGTAACCAGCGACAAAGAAGTGTTTTCAATTGCATCGAGCGCTTCATCAATTGCGGCGCCAAAATCTTTAATAGCTGCGTCAATTTTCTCTCGCCGGTTTCGTCTTCGCAGTTCCGCCGCTTCGCGGTGCAGAGCCATCGCGTTTGCGACATCGAAAGCGATGACCTGGGATATCAGTTTCAGATATTTGGCAAATCTAGCTGGTGAAAACCTATATTTGCGAGACAGCAGGTCAACAGCAACTCGCAATAGGTAGTTCCCTGCAGTGGCCCGAAAGCTCGCGTCTATCCCGAGCAAACATTCCTGCTCAACAGCTTTTCGGCACGATGCGAAATAATTCAGTTCAAGGTTGCCAGACGCGAGTACTTTCAGGTGCGATATCTCCAGGTCTTCGAGGACGCTCCTATGCTCTTTAACGATCTGCGATATATTCGGCTGGTGTGCCACACCTTGAAGCATAAGGCCCAATGCCTGCTCAAGGTGGGGCGCGATAATTGGCCATACTGTTTTGACTTCATCACGCGCGTTGGCGTCGAGGCCAAAAAGCGCATAGCGAGATTCGACGCCCGGAATGGTTTCGCCCTGCATTGGAAGCCCTTAAACGTCCCGGGACACGTCCGCTGGAGCGTAATACAGATTCGTTGTGCCAACATTAATGAGGGTTAAATGCGCGATACCCAGGTCCAAGCGGCGGCGTGTTAGGCGGAAAGTAGGGGCCAACGAACCTAGCCCGCAACAGCGTGTCGCCTGGCAGAATTGCCCAGTTGAATCTCCCAGACCTTGCTGCAATGCATGGGTACCCTTGTAGCCCTTTTCAGCCGCGCCGACCGTCTGCCTTTGTCGGTTCATGACCCACAGGGCATCAACGACGTCTTGAGCACCGACGAGGTCGGCACCTTAGATGCGTTGAAAGCTCACCGGCGCGCGCTGCTCGACCCGACGGTCGCGGCGCATCGCGGTCGAATCGTCAAGACCACGGGTGATGGTGCGCTGGTCGAATTTGCCAGCGTCGTCGATGCAGTCGGTTGTGCCGTCGTAATGCAGCGCGGCATGCTCAGCCGCAATGCGATCGTGGCTGAGGACCGTCGCATTGTCTTTCGCATCGGGATCAATGTCGGTGATATTATTATCGACGGCGATGATATCTTCGGGGACGGCGTCAATATCGCCGCCCGACTGGAGGCAATCTGCGAGCCTGGTGGAGTATGCATCTCGCGCGCGGCGAATGATCAAATCAGGGACAAGCTATCTTTCGCCTTCGCCGATTTAGGCGAGCAGACGGTAAAAAACATCTCCCGTGCCGTTGGCATCTTTGGGCTCGCCTCGAAAGATATCGAAGCGTTGCCAGAGCCCAAGTTCGCTCAATCCGTGACTGATCAGCCAACAGCCGACATTGTTCGACCCGAGTCGCGGTACGAGCAGGAGATTCAGTTTTGCATCACGCGAGATGGCGTGCAACTGGCCTATTCACGCATGGGCAGCGGCCCGCAGCTAGTCAAAACCGGAAACTGGATGACGCATCTTGAATTCGATTTCCAGAGCCCGATCTGGCGGCACCTCTATCGCGAGCTGTCGCGTGACCACACGTTGATCCGCTACGACGCGCGTGGCAATGGCCTGTCGGACCGCGATGTCGAAAACGTTTCGTTCGAGACCTCCGTGGGCGATCTGGAAACCGTTGTGGACGCCGCCGGCCTTGAACGCTTCGCGCTACTCGGCATTTCTCAGGGATGCGCGGTGGCGATCGCCTACGCGGCGCGTCACCCGGAGCGCGTCACGCAGCTCATACTATTCGGTGGATACGCGGTCGGCTGGGCAAAGCGCGCCCAATCGGCCGCCGAAAAGGAGCAAGCTGCGGCAATGCTGACCCTGGTGCGTCTGGGCTGGGGTCAGGAGAATCCAGCTTTCCGCCAGCTTTTCACGTCGCAATTCATACCGGGTGGAACCAAGGAGCAGACCGACTGGTTCAATGAGCTGCAGCGGATTTCGACCTCGCCTGAAGACGCTGCGCGCAACTTGATCGCAAACGGGGACACCGATGTGAGATCGCTACTACCCCAGATTACCGCCCCCACCCTCGTCATGCATGCGCGCGACGATGCCCGCGTACCGTTTGATCAAGGCAGGCGGCTCGCCGCAGGAATCCCTGGGGCACGATTCGTGTCGCTACCAAGCGGCAATCACCTCATCCTAGAAGATGAGCCCGCCTTCCCACGATTCTTACAGGAAATCAGAGCGTTTATTTCGGACTAGCCATCATTCAAAAGCGGGCATTTCGGTCGGATGCTCAAAGCGTCCTTATTGACTCATAAGAGACATCACCGGGGAGGCAAACGGACGGGAGTTACGCGACCGCGAGCGCCTGATCGAGATCGGCGACGATGTCGTCGATGTGCTCGATGCCGACCGAAAGCCGAACGTAGCCATCGGTAACGCCTGTGCGTGCCTGCTCTTCTGGCGTGAGTTGGGAATGTGTCGTGCTGGCCGGATGAATGGCGAGCGAGCGAGCGTCGCCGATATTGGCGACGTGATAGAACATCTTAAGGCTGTCAATGAATTTGCGGCCGGCATCGCGGCCGCCCCTGAGCTCGAAGCCGACCAGGCCGCCGTAGCCGCCCTTGAGATATGTGTCGGCGCGGCGCTTCATCTCACCGGTCATCACGCCTGGGAAGATGACCTTTGTGACCTTGGGGTGTTTGGTGAGGTATTGCGACACGGCCGTCGCGTTGCTGCAATGCTGGCGCATTCGCAGCGCCACGGTTTCAAGACCCTGGATGAACATGAAAGCATTGAACGGCGACATGGCAGCGCCGATGTCGCGCAAAAGTGTGACGCGGGCCTTGATGATGTAGGCGATAGGGCCGAGCGGCTTGACCGCCTGCGTCCAGATCGCGCCGTGGTAGCTCGGGTCCGGAGTGTTGAGCATCGGAAAGCGGTCGGCATGTTTTTCCCAATCGAAATTGCCGCCATCAACGATGATGCCGCCGATGGAGGTACCGTGACCGCCGATGTATTTCGTTGTCGAGTGCATGGTAATGGCGGCGCCATGCTTAATCGGCTGGCACAATACCGGACAGGCCGTGTTGTCCATGATCAGCGGAATACCAAGCTCGCGTCCAATCTTCGCCACTTCGGCGATAGGGAAAACGGCCAGCTTGGGATTGGGTAGTGTCTCGCCATAATAACAGCGGGTCCGCGCATCGCTGGCCCGGCGAAAATTCTCCGGGTCCGCCGGATCGATGAAGCGGCATTCGATGCCCATGGTGCTCATGGTGTTCTGGAACAAATTCCACGTACCACCATAGATGTCAGTTGAGCAGAGAAAATTGTCGCCGGCGTGACAGATGTTCTGCACCGCAAACAGCGATGCCGCCTGTCCCGAGGCAAGGCCGAGGGCGGCCACTCCGCCTTCGAGGGCCGCGACGCGCTCCTCGAGCACGGCCTGGGTCGGGTTCATAATGCGGCTGTAAATGTTGCCGAGTTCCTTGAGCGCGAACAGGTTGGCCGCATGCTCGGTCGAATTGAATTGATATGACGTTGTCTGATAGATCGGCACGGCAACCGCGTTAGTCGCGGGGTCGGAACGGTAGCCAGCGTGCAAAACAATGGTTTCCGGGTTCTGGCTATTCGTTGGCATATTTTACCCCCCTAAATTACCGCCAAGGCATACGGACATTATGCCATTCTACCAACGTTGTCTGCTCACGGCCCTGCGCGTCACCAGGTGCGACGCAGTGGTTTGGTCGCTCTTGGGGTAACAGCGGACATTGTGCGGACACCGCAAACCGGTCGCATTTGACCCATCACGTCACTTTGCTGCGCGACTTCGCTGCAATGCAACACGCCTAACCGACTGGCTGATAATTTTGTGCGCAGTCCCTTAATGCTGCCTGGATACGCGCAATCGCACCGTCCCAGGTGCGTGTCGCATCCTGCCGAAACAGACGAGCGGTCGGATACCATGGGCTGTCATCTCGATCGAGCAGCCACCGCCAACAGGTGTCATAGCGATTAAGGAGCCAAAAGGACTTCCCAAGAGCGCCGACAAGGTGCGCTACTGAGGTATCCACGGCAATAACAAGGTCGAGATTTTCAATTAATGCGGCGGTATCAGCAAAATCTTGTAAGTCGTCCGTCCAATCGATCACGCGTCTACGTAGGGCGCTGCTGCGCAACTCCGCAACAGCGTCATCACCTTTTTGCAGACTGTAGAATTCGCAGCCGTCAATAAGAAGAACAGGTGTAAGTTGATCAAAGCGTATACTTCGATGCCGGTCCCCCCGATTGTTAACTGGCTGGTGTTTCCGTGGGTGACCTGCCCACACTAGACCGACCCTGAGCCTTTCGTGTTGGCCGAGGCGATCACGCCAGACGCTCCGCTTATTTTCAGGCGCGGACAAATAAGGGACGCGCGCTGGTATGCTTTCGAGCCGCGTCTCGAACGCGAGCGGCAGGCTAAGCAGCGGGCAATGCAAATCGAACGCGGGCAATGGACTACCTTGAGAGACGAGCTGGACCGTGCATGGCAGCGTGCGCATCAGCTCGTGCAACTCCTTCGGCACCTCCAGGACAACGCGTGCGCCGAGCTCCGCGACTAGGGGCACGTAGCGGCAGAACTGAAGCGTGTCGCCGAAACCTTGCTCGGCGTGCAAGAGAATGGTCTTGCCGACAATAGCGTCGGCCCCAAGCCAAAGCGGTTCGACGAAATGCCGCTTGGCCACCTTTAGGTCGGTTTCCCACCGCCACTCATGTTTCTGCCAGCCGCGCGCAAAGTCGCCGATCAACAGGCAACATAGCGACAGGCCATAGTGCGCATTGACCAGATCCGGCCGCAGCGCCAGTGCTCTCTCATAGCTTGCAAGCGCCTCGCTGAACCGCCTCAGCTCTTTCAATGTGTGGCCCAGATTCGAGTGGACAGCGGCATAATAGGGCTGCACCGCCAGCGCGCGTTCGTAACTTGCCAAGGCCTCCTCGTGCCGTTTTATCTCGTGCAGGACGTTGCCGCGATTGCAATGCGCCTCGCTCAAGTCCGGCCGCAGTACCAGCGCCTTGTCGTAGCTCGCCAGCGCCTCGTCGAATCGCCCCAGCTCCTTCAGTGTGTTGCCCCGATTTGAGTGGGCAGCGGCATAATCGGGCTGCAGAGCCAGCGCGCGCTCGTAACTTGCCAAGGCCTCCTGGTGCCGTTTTAGCTCGTGCAGGGCGGTGCCGCGGTTGGAATGCCCATCGACAAAATCCGGCATCAGCGCGATTGCGTGGTCATAGCTTGCCAAGGCTTCGTCGTGGCGGCCAAGCTTCCCCAGAACCACGCCACGGGCATTGTGGGTATTCGGCTGCGCTGGATTGCTCGACAGAGCTTTGTCGCATGTCGCTAGCGCTTCCTCGAAGCGTTCCAGTTCGATGAGCCCATCGGCCCGATTATGCAGCGCGCCAGTATGGTTCGGATCGAGCGCCAGCACCTTGTCGTACATGACCAAGGCCGCATCCCAACGCCCGAGCTTGCTGAACGCCAACCCGAGATTGTTCAGCGCGTCGACGCGATCTGCTTCGCACTCAAGCGTGGCAGTATAGCTTGAGCAAGCGTCTTCGAAGCGTTTGAGCGCCAACAATGCATTGCCGCGATTGAAAAGCGCGTCACTATAGCGGGGCCGTGCCGCCAATGCGCGGTCGCAACTTTCGAGCGCTTCCTGGCTGCGGCCTAACTCCAACAGGGCGAAGCTCCGGTTACTCAAAGTCTCTGCGTTGACCGGGTCGACGGCCAGCACGGCATCGTAAGCTGCAAGCGCCTCTCGCAAGCGTTTGACCGCCATCAGCGCGTTGCCGCGGCGGCTTAGTGCCGGAATATGCGTCGGTCGTAGCGCCAGAACCTTTTCGTAGTCGGCGAGCGCTGCTTCATGCCGCCCGAGCGCGCAAAGCATATTGCCGTGCTGGAGTATTGCGTCGGTGTGGCCCGGTGCCAGCGTAAGAGCGCGCTCATAGCTTCCCAATGCGTCGAGGTGGCGGCCGAGATTTCTCAACGCAAGACCTCGGTTGTAGTAGGCTGTGGCGTCTGCCGGCCGCATAGCCAGCACCTTCTCAAAAGCGGAGAGTGCCTCCTGATGGCGCTTGAGTGCGTCGAGGATAACGCCATAGTTGGTGAGAGCATCTGCCGAGCCAGGTCTGGTATCGAGCGCCGCCGCAACGAAACGCAAGGCGTCGGCCGAGCAGCCCTGCTGGTGCCGAAGCACTCCCATGAGATGCAGTGCGTCAAAGTTGCTAGGATCGCTTGCCAGGGCGCGGTCGTAAAGTCGCCCGGCCTCAAGCAGATGCCCCTTCTGATGTAAGTTCAGCGCCTGCTGAACATAGCCGGCGACGTCCGCCTGCGGCGCGGCGGCCAGCTGGTCCAGGTGTGAATGCTCCAAAGGACCCCTCTAGAACCGCTGAAACCGGCAGCGACTCCTGCCGCGGTTGTGTGCGCCGAATGTTGGCAGCATTGAGCACGATGGTTAATGAACCGTTCTGCGCAAATCCCGCAGTTTTTCTGCGGGCCGAAATGTCCTTATTGGCCCGTTTCGACGTATCGGCAGGTCGCCTGTTTGGTCGTTAAGGGGGGCATAGCTGCCGCGCCAGCCGGCGATCGGCAAGGTGGCGATTGACCCATTTCGACATTTCGCGGCCACCATTTGCTGTGGCGCACAACTACCAGATTCATATTCACTGTTGTCCGGCGGCAACACCCGGAAGGCCGTGGCCGGCATATACTCAGTGAATCCTTTGAGGGGGCAGCCATGAGGAAAGCCGCGATTGGAATTGTTACCTTCGCCGCATTGATCGGAACGCCGGTATTGGCTGCCGATATGCCCGTTAAGGCCCCACCGGCACCGCCACCGCCGGTATCAAGCTGGACCGGATTCTACGTTGGCGCAAACGGCGGTTATGGATGGAGGAACGTC
>Ga0181532_10004278_pt1 | contig 12563 bp, 13 predicted proteins | sample PEATcosm2014_Bin_33_FD_119768 | JGI IMG/M metagenome (GOLD analysis project Ga0181532, IMG submission 119768) | Peatland microbial communities from MTU Mesocosm Facility, Houghton, MI, USA - PEATcosm2014_Bin11_30_metaG | ecosystem: Environmental > Terrestrial > Soil > Wetlands > Peat | place...
CCGCTTATCCGGTCTGGAGCGGCGGAGGCGGCCAAGCGTAATGTTGACCTTTCAGATTTCATTGCGGCAACTTTTGCGGATCAACGGTCAGGCCGATATTATTGCCGTGATGTTGGTAAACGTGCTGAGGTGCATATTCGGGCTGGGCATGCCCTCGCTTGCTGCTTCCAAAAACTCTCACAAGTCAGGTGGAGTGCGGCGAAATAGCTGAGCGAACTCCTCCAACTTCGCGGAGGCAAGGTCGGAGATTGCCCAATAGCTCACCCCATTTTCCGTCCAGTGGACCAAATTGTAGCCGTCGATGGTGCGGGGGCCGCCTGAAAATCCAAATTGGCTCTCGGCTGGCATCTCGGTCAGGCTGATAAGATGCTTGTCGTGGCGATACACCAGCGTCGGGACCGGCGTCTGGCCCACCACGTCGATGCGTCCCCCAACCAGTGGATAATCCGCCTTGGCGAGGTCGACAACCCGCGGCGACTCTGGGATGCGGCCGTTGAACCAGGGCTTTACGGTATGGCGGTCCGACGATGCCACATCGGTGGGTTGTGCCGCCATAAGAGCACGAATGTGATCTGAAACCAGCGACTCCGCCACCGCCTTTGTTGGTTGAGAGCCGGCAATGAACCAGGTCGAGCTGCTAGCGACGACGGCAGTCAGGGCGATCGACGCCGCAAGCGCGCGCCAAGATGGTTGCGCGCGCGGGCGGCTCAAGCCGCCGACCGATGCCTCGATGCGGGCCCGCAGACCTGGCGGCGCCACCTCGCGCGGAAGACGCTCATGAATTAGTTGCTGCAACGCCTTGACCCGCTCGCCCTCGGCTGCGAGCGCTGGATCAGTGCTCATCCGCCGGGCAATCTCGAGTGCGTTGGCGGCATCGAGCTCGCCGTCTAGGTAGGCATGGACGAGCAGGACTGCGTTATCGTCAGACGTTGAATCGGCCATGTCGTTACGTTCCAATCGCCCTGAATAACTTTTCCGGCACCGTCGTTGGTTTCGCGCTCGAGCCTGCTACCGAGTTTTGATCATACGAGGTCTGCGGTTCGGAGGCAATTTCGCGGTTCGCAAGTTGAACCAGCGAGTCATGCTGTGCGTTTCGTCCGGCAAATGCGTCGATAGAAAGACCCCCGGCGCCGCGCAACATCAATACAAACATTCCGCCGGCGATGGCGAGGTCCTTCTCGAAATGCAGCAGCTCGTTTCGGTTGACAAAGTTTGTATGAAACAGCGCCGCAGTCGCCAGACAAAACAGCCCTAACGCCATCGCTCCCAATCGCGCATGCCAACCGACCGCAATCGCCAAACCCGCAACCAGCTGCAAGGCGATCGTCGGAATAAGCGCGGCTGCAGGAACGCCCATCTTGGCCATGCCTGCAGAAGCAGCATCATAATTTATGGCCAGGAACGCGCCCTCGTGGACGAAGATCCACGCGAGCAATAACCGGCTCGCAAGCAAGACAACATTGTCCAGCGTCGCATTATCTATTCCCAGGATTCTGTCCATCGCTCAACTCCCATCTGCATTCAGCGAGAAGAAAGAAGCGGGCGGTGATCGCCCGCTTTGGTCGTCAATTGCTTGCCGATTTGGCACTGATTGCCTTCTGCAGGTCTTCGCGTTCTTCGCAGCCGCCAGGGCAGAGTTTCGCAAGGACGGCGAGTTGCTCCTTGGCCTTCTCCATATTGCCGGTCTCGACATAAAGCTCGCCGAGATACTCGCGGGCCGCCTTGTGGTCTGGCTGGAGCTCCAGCGCCTTGGTGTAATAGGTCAGCGAGGTTTTGAAGTCGCCAGTCTTGCGCAGGGTGAAGCCGAGCAAATTGTAGACATCGGCCTGTTGGGTATCTTCGGCGATATCCCTCAGTTCAGTCAGAGCGGCGGCATAGTCTTTAGCCTTGATCTTGGCGCGGACAGAGCTGAGGTCGGGTGCGTCGGTCGATTCCATGTTGTCGACCGCAAAGGCTGGAGCCGGCATTAGCGCTGGCGTGAGACCGAGACTAACAAGCAGCGCTGTGCTCGCCAGGATGGATTGAAGCGTTTTCATAATGACATCCTCCGTCTGTGATCAGGGTTGGACTCGTGTGGATCAGGATTGGACTACTGGCGTGAAGGTATAAGCGTTGCCGTCCTTGGCGAACACGCCGGCGCCGGGGAACGGGAAATGCGCGCCGCAGATCATCATCTTATCGGCGATGACGCGGTCGATCAGCTTGCGGCGCGTAGCGACCGCCGTCGGACCGTCCTGATCGTAGACCCCTTCCCATTCCGGGTGCGGCGCCAAGAGAGCAGGCACGTACATGGTGTCATTCGACACCATCAACTGATCCTTGCCTGACGTGACCAGGAAAGCCGAGTGACCGGGGGTGTGGCCGACCGCGGCGATGAGCCGGACGCCGGGGGCGACCTCGGCATTGTCGTCGACAAGTTTCCAGTTCTTCCACGTCGGGAAAACGTCGGCGATGCGCTTGCCCGCGGCGCGGCGGCCTTCGGCCAATTTCTCCACCCGGCCGGGTTCCGTCCACCACCTGTATTCGGCACCGTTGACGATCAGCTCGGCATTGGGGAAGACGGCCGCGTTGGTACCTTTCTCCATCAGCCCCCAGACGTGATCGGGATGAAAATGTGAGACCAGGATCGTGCTGATCTGGCTACGGTCGATGCCGGCGGCCTTCATGTTCGCCGGCAGGTTCGTCGCGTTGGCCTGCCACTGGCCAACACCCGAGCCGGCGTCGACCATGATATGTTTGTCGCCGATCTTGAGCACGATCACCGTCAGCGGAATCGGCATGAATTCCGTGGTCAGGCCCGCCGCGGCGAGCGCTGTCTTGGTGTCCTCGACCGAGGCGTTCTTGATGAAAGTGGGATCGTGGGGTTTGCGCCAGATGCCGTCATAGACGGCCGTGACCTCGATGGACCCGACCTTGTACTTGTAGAATCCGGTCGTCGGCTCGAGCGGCGTCTCCGCATGTGCCGGGCTGACTAAAGCCAACTTTCTGTCCAGCCCAAAGACTGCAGCCACGGCTGCAGACGTCAGAAGACTCCGGCGAGACATGGATATGGTTAGCATTGACGTTCTCCTAAAATTGAGTTGATCGGGCAGAGCGGAGAACAACGACGGGCAATGTCTCCGTTACCGATAAGATCGCCGCTAGTTGGCGTTTATTCCCGCGCCAATGAAATTATTTTGACGCGGGCAACATAAATCCCCTGTTAGCCTCTGGGACGGAGAAGGCTTGCGACGGTCGTACTCTTCGATGTGACGGATATTGCTCAGCAATTCCGCGCACCCTGGGGGGCACTGACACCGCGAGCATGATGCGAGAGTCCCCCGCGCGGGGTGCGCGGGGGACATCACGCCGGTCAAGGCTTTACCGGCCTTGACGGCCGCTTAGCCGCCGTTCGAGCCGTGATAATCCGGACTTCCCTCCGGCCACGTGAGGTTCATGTGGAATGACCCGTCCAGCGTCGGTGTGGGACGATTGATCGTGGAGGCATCCTGGGTGGTGTTATAGATTGCCCTATGGGTCGGCTTTTTTTCGCCGCCTTGGGCCTGTGCCACCGACATCGCCAACAGCGAAAGCGAGGCAGAGGTAATCACGGCGATGGCCGCATTGCGAATGTTCAAAATTTTTCATTCTCCTCTTGATGTAATCGTGGCGCCATGCCGCGATCGCGTCGCCCGGTTCGATGTTCGGCGACTTCTGAAAAGGAGACTGAGGAAGGGTCCGATTTATTCCCGGTGCTTAATTGTTTTTTGTTCAGTGCACCGACAGCGCGGCATTCAGCGAGACCGGTCTCTCTAAGCACGCCGCTGATCGTAAGAGCCGACAGTCGCCTATTGTTGATCGAGGAAATTATGCCGCACGTGTTGCTGATTCACCGGGGACCATTGCTATTGATTTTGCCATGTTATTGCTTGCTGGGGAAAAGAGAGGACCGAACAAGAGTATCGCAGCTTGCTCGACATCGCGGGATTCCAACTTATGAGAGTCATTCCGCTTAGGACCGGCAGCAAGCGAAAGGAGAACTGGGCTATTCTGGAATGTAAACCCGGATAATTGCTGCCAACCGGGAATAAATCGACTCCAGGAGGTGTCTTTTTGTAGCTCATTGCACCAATTGAAGCCGATCAAGAACCGGTAGCGGGCGTGAGCGCCGAAGGCACGGATGACAATTTACAGTCTCGCTCACCCGCAAGACTGGCTGCGCGTCAGCGACGGCTGGAGACGTTTCGATATCCTCACGATTGGACTGCATTGGGCGACCGTCACATTGATCGCGGGCATGTTTGCCAGCGCGTGGCTTTTGCTTGCCAGCGACCGCGAGCACTCCGCAATGCTCCTGACCGTCCACCGTTCCCTTGGTGTGGTGACTTGGGCGGTGGCAATCGTGCGGCTCGGGTGGCGGTTTAGTTTCGCCTACCTGCCGCCATTTCCGCAGAGCATGCCGAAGCTCCAACAGCGGCTCGCCAAGGTCAGTGAATACGGCCTGTACGCCCTCTTGTTGTTCCAGCCGCTGACGGGGCTAGCCCAGAGTCTGACGCGTGGGCGCCACTTCATGCTCCTTGCATGGCAGGTGCCAGAGGTGATGGCCGGCGACAAGCCGCTCACTGCGCTCATTCACCAGATCCACGCGCTTTCGGCCTGGGTGCTGCTCGGGTTAATCGGATTACATGTCCTGGCGGCGCTGTTCCACCGCTTCGTTCTCAAGGATGAGGTGCTCCAGTCGATGCTGCCGTGGAGGCCTCATATCAGCCACGGCGGGGCCCGCCCCGAAACCCCCTTAGCGGCCCATGACGCCGCCGCGCGCTGATCAGCGCGGCCGTCACCGCCGCGGTCGAGGATTTCTGTGACGCGGGGGTACGGCCAATCCGATCGGCCGAACAAGCGGCCCAGTTCCGCGAAGACGGCGGCGCCGGGCCGCGCCAATCCCGTTCCCATCGTGCACTGAATTTTCCCATCTTCCTCCATCAAAAACTTTCATAGCGCGGGAATAAATCGTCACGTCGCCCAGTCTCATCTTCAGAAGCCGTCGAAGATCAACACGGCGGCCCGGAAATGGCTTTGCACCACGATTACACCGACGGGAGAATCAAAATGTTGAACATGCAACGCAACACCGCCGCGAAGACAAAACTTCCGAACAAGGAAACCCGTTGGCACCACTCGGCGATCGCTGTGATCGTCGCCACCTCGCCTTCGCTGCCCGTGATGTCGGTAGCGCAGGCCCGACAGGGCGGCAAAGAAACGCTGGCCGACACGATTGCGCTCAAGCAACATGGCCGTTGGAGCCGTGATAATCCGGTTCTCCCCCCGGCCACGTGGGGTAGTTGTGGAACGCCGGGTCTGTCTTCCGCGTCTCACGCCGGTACAAGCTCTATAACACCGTCCAGGAGCCCTCGACGACACGTCGGATCGATGGTGGTTAATCTGCCGTCAATACCACGCGCCCAGCGTGCGGACTGGCAAGTTTTCGTATTTCGACAGCGCGAACATTACCCTCCGCGCCGAGCATGTTATGGCCAGCAGCGCACTACCTCCTGGCTTTCCGCCTGTTGAGATTGACGGCGAACAATATGTTGCCCGCCATGCTGGTCCGCTCATTGCCGAGCAGGAACTTGGCGTAGGTCCAACCCTTGTTTTCCTCGCCGATCAGGTTGTCCACCGGCACGCGAACGTCTTCGAGGAAAAAGTCGTTGACCTCGTGGCTGCCGTCGATGGTGATGATCGGCCGCACGGTGACGCCGGGCGTCCTCATGTCGATCAACAGGAATGAGATGCCCAACTGCGCTTTGGCCTGCGGATCGGTGCGAACCAGGCAGAATATCCAGTCGGCGTGCTGCGCCAGCGTGGTCCAGGTCTTGTGACCATTTACGATGTAGTGGTCGCCGTCGCACACCGCCTTAGTACGAAGCGACGCAAGATCGGAGCCCGCCCCCGGTTCGGAATAACCCTGACACCACCAGTCGTCGCCCGAAAGAATGCGCGGCAGAAACTTCTTCTTTTGTGCGTCGTTGCCGAAGGTGTAGATCACTGGCCCGACCATGGTGACGCCGAAGGGCAATGGGGGCAGCGTGCCGGCGCGCGAAGTCTCCTGTCCGAAAATATAGCGCCGCGCGATGGTCCAGCCGGGGCCGCCATATTCCTTTGGCCACGATGGCGCGATCCAACCCTTCTTGTAGAGAATGCGGTGCCAGAGCAGTGACTGCTCCTTGGTGAGGTCGGTTTCGGGATTGGGGACGCGCATCTCAGCCGGATAATTCTCGGCAATGAAGCCGCGCGCCTCATCCCGGAACGTCGCGTCCTCTTTCGACAGATTCAACTCCATGAGCCGCTCCTGAATGTGCTGCCTCGCGACGCGTTGTTGTTCGATTGGGGTTTACTCCGACGCCCTCAAACGGCGTCACCATTTTTCACCGAACGGGCGGATTTCCTGCTCGAACACCCATGCGCTGCGCGGCTGCTGATAGAGCTGCCAATAGGCCTCGGCGACCGACGCCGGCGGCATCAACCGGTTCGGATCGAGATTGTCGAGCGCGGCCTGACCTTCACGTTCTTTGATCCGCTCCCTCACCCACTCGGTGTTCACACCGGAATCGATGACGAGATGCGCGACATGGATGTTCTTCGGCCATAGTTCGCGAGCCGCGGCCTGCGCCACCGCGCGCAAGCCGAACTTGGCGCTGGCGAACGCCGCAAATCCGATACCGCCACGCAGGCTCGCGGTGGCACCAGTGAAGAAAATGCTGCCGCGGCCACGCGGCAACATCAGGCGCGCCGCCTCGCGCCCGGCAAGGAAGCCGGAATAGCAGGCCATCTCCCACACTTTGCGGAACACCCGTTCGGTGGTGTCGAGCAGCGGGAAGTTCACATTCGCGCCGATGTTGAAGACGCAGACTTCGAGCGGCGCCTGCTTGTCGGCATCCGACAGGAAGGAGACGACCTCCTCCTCCTTGCGCGCGTCGAGCGAGCGTGCGAAGACGTTGCCGGCGGCGGCCTTAATCTCCTCGACCAACGGCGTGAGCTTGTCGCCGTTGCGCCGGCCGACGAACAGGGTGAAGCCTTCAGCGGCGAATCGCTTCGCGATCTCGGAGCCGATAAAGTCGCCGGCGCCGATCACGGCCACCGTCTGGTTTCTCGCAGTCACTATTCGTCTCCTTCACTCCAAGCGGCGCGAAGCGACTCGGCGTCACATCACGCCGTAGTGCTCGCAGACATCGTCGATGGCGGCGCGTCAGCCCCCACCTTCGCGGCGCCTGCGGCCTCCCACAATTTGTGCTTTAGGATTTTTCCCGTGGACGCCGCCGGCAGCGAATCGAGCAACACGGTCTCGCAAGGGCGTTTATAAGATGTGAGCTGCCGACCGGCATATTCCATCAACTCCTCGGCGCCAATCGTGGCGCCCGGTAGCAATTGGACAAAGGCAACGACCTCCTCGTTGCCGCTGACGACACGGCCGATGACGGCGGACTGCACCACCATCTCATGCGAATTCAGCACCGCCTCGACCTCGGCCGGATAGACGTTGAAGCCGGAGCGGATGATCAGTTCTTTGGAGCGCCCAGCGATGAAGAGATGGTCGCCGTCGAGGCGGGCGAGGTCACCGGTGTTGAACCAGCCCTCGAAATCGATCGCCTGCGCTGTCAGGTCGGGCGCCCGGTAGTAGCCGAGCATCACGTTCGGCCCGCGCACGTGGAGTTCGCCGACTTCGCCATTCGCAAGCAGCGCGCCGTTGAAGTTGACCAGACGATGCTCGATGCTTGGCAAAAACTTTCCGACCGACTCATCGCTTCGCGGCGCATCCGCGCGGACGCCGGCGAGCCCCGGCGAACATTCGGTGATGCCGTAATTGTTGAGCAGTGGTTGGCCGAATTCCTCCTCGACGCGCGCCTTCAGGTCGAGATCGAGGGGAGCACCGGCCACGAGCATCCGGCGCAGTCGCCCGCGTTCGAGCCGAGCGATAAACTTGATAGCCTTGAATTCGAGCAGCCGCTGGTAGGTCGCCGGCACGCCAATCAAATACGTAATACCCTCGTCGGCGATTGCCTTCGCCAGGGCGGCGGCATCATATTTCGGCACGACATGCACCGTTGCACCCGCGATCATGGTAGCGACCAGAAGGACCGAAAATCCGACGATGTGCGACATCGGCAGCACCGCATAGATCCGGTCGTTCGGAGTGGTGCCGCGCAGAAGTACAGACGTGCGCGCGGCGAAAAGCACGTTCCGATGGCTGAGCATCACGCCTTTCGGTTGGCCGGTGGTGCCCGAGGTGTACACCAGCGCGGCGATTTGACGGGCCCCGTCCAGCGCGACAGGCTCCGGCTGGGTCGTCTCGTTCAGCGCACCGACACCAATTCCCGCGAACGGGCCGACCTTGCCGACCTCGACCTTTAGGCGCGCGGCGTGATCGACCGCTTCCTTCGAGATATCCGTGGTGATAAGAATCCGCCGGGCACCGCTATGAAGACGAATTTGATCAAGTTCGCGCGGCGACAAGCGCGGGTTTGCGACGACCGGCCAGGCATCGAGCTTGCTGCAAGCAAACACGAACGCGGCGAGCGCTACGGAATTCTCGCTCGCCAGCAACACGCGATCTCCGGGCCTGATCTGGAGGCGCACGAAGTCTACGGCAACGGCATCCACCGCGTCGGCGAACACGCGATAGCTCCAGATGCGACCATCTTCAACGAAGGCCGGATGGTCTGGTCTCTCCGCGACGTGACGAACGATCACCTCGCCTACTCGGTCCGGCAACCCTTCAAGGATGTCCGCCGCGGACATTGCATCGATTACTTTCGTCAAAGCGTCCTCCCGTAGCGGGACGTCGCTGGTGGCGATCTCAGGCCCGCGATTGTTGCCGTTGCCTTGCCGCTGACGCGCCGGCCTCAACGATGGCTTCCTCCACGTCGCGCAGTTGATCCTTGCCGAAGAACATTTCTTTGCCGACAAAGAAGGTAGGCGAGCCGAACGCACCGCGATCTACGGCGTCCTGCGTAAGCTCTATCAGGCGGCCTTTTACGTCCGGCTGCTGCGATCGCGCGAACAGCCGGTCGTAATCGATGTTCGACGAGATAAAGGCCTCCCGCGCGACCTGCGGATCGTCCATTTTTTTCGGAGCTTCCCACATGTGGTGATAGGCGGCGCGGAAATAGGGATCGAACACGCCTTCGAACTGAGCGGCGACCGCACCGCGCATCAATTGCAGCGTATTCACTGGGAAAAACGAATTTTTGCGGAAGGTTATGATGTTGTGGCGGCGAATGAATCGCTCGGTCTCAAGCTCCATGAATTGCGGTTTGCTCTTGATGCCGGCAACAGATTCAGCGGGTGAGCGGTTGTTGGTCAGCTTATAGATGCCGCCGAGCAATATCGGCACATATTCGAATTTGACGCCTGTGCGTCGCTCGATCTCCGGGATAACCAGTTCCGCCAGATAGGCGTTAGGGCTGCCAAAGTCGAACATGAACTGAACTTTGACCGGATCCACCTCTGACCTCCCGTTCGTTTTGTATCTATCGCCGCGCCGACCGCCCGGCTGACAGGGCAAGGCGGCACCCACGTGTCAGACTATAGTTCCTTTTTCGCACTGTCAAGGTAATTTTCACCGTGCCCATGGGCGTTGCGGCACGGATTGTATTGCATTTTTCGCCTCACATGGGTAGAATTACACAACGTTCTTAATAAGAACTTATTGCTACGCTCGAGCGCCAGGGGGCTCGCCCGAGATTGCGCGACTCGGCGGTTTGCCCCACATGACGCACGTCGGACGGTTTCGGAGATCGATATGAAGTGGAACTCGTTGGAAGAGGAGCCGTGTTCGGTCGCCCGAACCGTGGCGGTCATTGGCGATCGGTGGACCCTGCTCGTGCTGCGAGATTGCTTCCTGCGCGTGCGACGCTTTGAGGATTTCCAAGCGGGGCTCGGGGTGCCGCGCCATGTGCTGGCCGATCGGCTCAAGAAGCTGGTGCGCCACGGCGTACTGCGTCGCGTTCCCTACCAGACGCGGCCCAAGCGCCACGAATACATCCTGACCCATAAGGGGCTCGATCTATACCCGATCATCATGTCGATTGTGCATTGGGGCGACGTCCACATGGTCGACGAGCGTGGGCGGCCGCGGCTCTATGAGCACAAGCTTTGCGGAAAAATGTTCGATCCGGTGATGACCTGCTCCGAGTGCGCGCAGCCGCTGTCTCCGAAAGAGGTGCACGTGCATGTCGGCCCGGGAGCGAACCACGGCAGCCGTTTGCCCGCGAGGGCAGGCGCCGCGGAGCGTGGAGCACGTGGCGCCAAATAGCTTTTGAGGGTGCCGCGTTTTCTAGCGGCGGTAAGGAGGAGTATCCCGATGGAACAGCATCTTATAGAGGCAATCTCAGAAGGCGTCGCGACGCTCACCCTCAACCGGCCTGAGCGGCTCAACGCCCTTTCGACGCCGATTATGGAGGGTCTGCTCGAAGCGCTGCCTCGACTGGCGCGGGATAGTGCCGTCGGGGTCATTGTGCTTACGGGGGCCGGTCGCGCGTTCTGTGCCGGGGGCGACGTCAAGAGCATGGCCGAGGGGTCGGTCGAGCGCGACATGGAAGAGGCCGTGACCCATTTGCGTGGCAGGATGGAAGTGTCGCGGCTCTTGCACGAAATTCCCAAGCCCACGATCGCAATGGTGAACGGACCCGCGGCTGGTGCGGGCATGTCGCTAGCACTTGCCTGCGATCTGCGCATAGCCGCACAATCTGCACGCTTCGTCTCTGCTTTCGCGAATATCGGATTTTCCGGCGATTTTGGCGGCAGTTATTTTCTCTCCAAGCTTGTCGGCGCCGGCAAGGCGCGTGAGCTGTACTACACGGCGGACCCACTTGATGCCGCGCAGGCGCTCGCATTGGGAGTGGTCAATCGGGTGGTCCCGGACGCCGATCTCGTCGACGCCACGATGCTGCTCGCGCGGAAGCTGGCACGTGGCCCGCGCACCGCGTTCGCCCTAATGAAACAAAATTTCAACGCCGCGGAAAATGGCACTCTCGCTCAACTTCTCGACCTCGAGGCGCGGCGTCAAATCGAAACCGGCCGTACCGATGATCATAAGGAGGCTGCGCGGGCATTCGTGGAAAAACGTACGCCGGTTTTTACCGGCAGATGATTTTGAGTGGATGAGATGACGAGCAATCTCGCAAATCTGGGAGAAAACGCACTATGTCAAGTATCGTGAAGGCATTTGACCTTACCGGGAAGACGGCACTGATTACCGGCGGATCACGAGGCCTCCGGTTACACAAAAAAATCCCGGACGCGAAACACGCCGGGATAGGTTGCTCAACCTACGGCTTCTGCCCGACGGGGGGAGCTGGGGGGCTCGATTCGTCCGGCGTGCCTTTGGTAATAAATACATAACGCTTGAGTGACGGAATTCAAGGCGCGCCTTGCCGCAGATCCCATGCGGTCAACACATAACAATCGCCCGCAGCCGATTCACGAAAGTGTCGCGCGCCCAATCCGGGGGGAATCCAGCCGGTGTCCCACCCGAGGGAATGGGGATTTGGAAGGGGAGTGAGAGGAAACGACCTGTCGGCACCAATATGTTTTCGTCGAGGCAATCCGGTGGAACCAGCTGGGCGCGAGCGCGTTTTACATGCTGATACGTAAAATTTCGATTTTGGAACATGCCGCCTCGGTGGGCAGCCTATCGCCCGGGCGCAATGCGCGGCGCGGCGGGTGCTCTCGTCGCAACCTCAGTCAATCAGCACCCAGTCAAAGGATCAGTCCCATGAGCGAACACGATCAGACCAGGAAGTTTGCCGACAAGAGTGCGGCAATTGCCAGCGAGACCCTTGCGAAAGGTAAAGCGGCGGCAGAGCAAAGCTATTCAGCCACGGTCGAAAACGTCCGTGACTTTAACCTCAAGATGATCGACATGGCTCAGGCTAACTCCGAGGCAGTCTTTAACTTTGCTCGCCAACTCGCGACCGCGAAGCAACCGTCCGATATTGCCGAGCTGTGGACTGCACACGCCAAAAAGCAATTCGAGACGCTGACCGAACAGACCAAGGAGCTGACAGCGCTCGGACAGAAGATTGCGGGCGAAAGCGCCGAGCCGATCGCACGCAGCGTCAACCAGGCTTTCAAGAAAGCTTCTTGACCGCTCCATTATGATGAGTTCCGGTTTGCTCCCGACTCTGGAGGTATAGCTGTATTGCGGCGGACCGACGCGAGCGGGCTCGGAGCGGAGCCCCGCGAGCCTTCCAGCGCACCGTGAAGCCGGTCACAGACCTCCAATAAGAGGCGTGATATCTTTCTCCACATTGCACCGGGCATAATACCAGTGGGGACGGGTCAAATGGCAATGGGCACCGGAAGATGGGAGTTTGTAGCCGTGCTCTGCAGCGCAGCGTCACTCGTGCCATGAACGGGCTCAGCAGCGGCTCGTTGGCCGCATTCGGCAGGCCAGATGCGCGTCAGTTGTGAGAGCCTGCGCTCCAAGATCATGAGTGCCGAAGGCGCGGCACTGCTGATCGCTTCCGGCACCACCGTGGGGATGAGCGGCTTCACGGGCTCCGGCTATCCGAAGGCTGTTCCCC
>Ga0181532_10004280_pt1 | contig 12559 bp, 9 predicted proteins | sample PEATcosm2014_Bin_33_FD_119768 | JGI IMG/M metagenome (GOLD analysis project Ga0181532, IMG submission 119768) | Peatland microbial communities from MTU Mesocosm Facility, Houghton, MI, USA - PEATcosm2014_Bin11_30_metaG | ecosystem: Environmental > Terrestrial > Soil > Wetlands > Peat | place...
AAAGCCAAAGCTGACGCTGCGGTGCAGTCAGCCAAAGACGAAGTCGAGTTGCTGAAGGCGAAATTCGATGTGCGGCGGGCGGAGTTGGACGTGAGCAAGAACGAGTTGGTGAGCGCCATTGATGGAAAAAAGAACCTCCTGGCGCTCGAGGAGGCGAAGCGCCATCTCACCCAGCTTCAGCAAGACATCCAATCGCACTCCGCCTCGAATCAGGCCGCGCTCGACGTTGCGCAGGAGAAGGAGCGCAAGGCGCGCCTCTTGATGGCGCAGGCGGAGAGCAATATCCAGAGCATGAGCGTTAAGTCCACCATCGACGGCCTCGTATCCTTGAAAGAGAACGAGCGCGCGTCAGGCGGAATCTACTTTTCCGGGATGAAGTTGCCCGAGTATCGGGAAGGCGACCAGGTGGGGCCAGGCACATTGGTGGCTGAGGTCATGAACCTTGAGCAGATGGTGGTTCAGTGCAAAGTGGACGAGGGCGATCGCGCCAACCTGAATACGGGCGCCACCGTGGAAGCGCGCGTGGACGCTCTGCCGGGACGAGTTTTCCCGGCCAAAGTGGAGAGCGTGGCGGGAACGGCTTCGCGCGGCATGCCCTGGTCCGGAAACACCACCAGCAAGTTCGACGTTTCCATAACGCTCGATAAGTCGGAACCCGGAATCCGGCCCGGGCTGACCGTGAAAGCGGTGGTCGAGGGAGGACAAACCAAGGACCTGTTGCTGGTTCCTCCCCAGGCGCTCTTCGAAAAAGACGGTAAGCCGTTCGTTTATCTGCAACACGGCGGCGATTTCGTGGCACGGCAGGTGAAAGTGACGGTGCGCACCGAAAGCCAGGTGGCGATCGAAGGGGTGGACGAGGGCGCACAGGTGGCCTTGATCAATCCTGAGGAACAGCCGAGGAAGACCGCGACGAGCGCCTCCAACCAACCCTCCCTGATCGGCGGGGGCGGGAGATGAAAAGTGCACAAACGACCCTCTCCTTTGGGGAGAGGGTGTCCCGCTGCCGGCGCTTTCATCAGCCGGAGCGGGACGGGTGAAGGGTTGGTTGGAAGGGAATTTCGGGAGATCCTGCATCGCTGACTCCTGGAGGGTTGCGGAGGAAACCATGAGGCGTCTGCTCGCTTGTTTACTTCTTATTGGCATCTTGTCAGCGGGCTCTCTGGCGAGAGACCGGACATGGACAACAGGGACCCTGGTGAACTCCGAGACACAGAGGGGAACGAGAACCGTCGGCATCCCTTCTTCGATCGGAAGCGGACCGATGATCGCGACGCTTCGGAACGACATAATGCTATACACCATCGACGACGGGAAGTACGTGTGGGTCGTCAGCAGGCGAATGATTAAGAAACATGATAAGCCGATCGAAGTGACGATCAACGCTACGGTAAAGTTCGCCGTTGAGAACCAAGATTGCTATTTGCTGGACGACCAAGGCAAAGAATACAAGTTGGTGGTCGAGAAGAAGACACTAAAAACCAATTAACTGGGACGTTTGCTAAGAATGCTGGATATTTTCCAAGAAGCGATGAAGGCGTTTCCTCCGGGCGCGAATCTGCCGGGGACCGGATACACGATTAAGAGATTTGGCAAAACGCGGGGTGGAGACGCGATTGTGTACTTCATTCCCAACAGGGTAAACCCCAAGAAGCCTTACCAAAAGCGATTTGCTGCCTCGGATCTTCAGCGCGCTTACGAGCAACTGTTAAGTACCGGCCAGTTCACCCGGGTTTGGTTTAGCTCAGGGATGAAAGAGTGCGCTAAGGACGGGCCGTGTAATTTCCTCGCAATGGGTGCGATATTTGTTGGACTCAAGCTTGCCGACAAAGAACCGGGAGTATTCACTCTTAGGGGGCCCTCGTAGGAAGTGACCCCTCACCCGTCCGGCCGCGGCTGATCACAACGCCGTCGCCGGACACCCTCTCCCCAAGGGAGAGGGCCTTAGACGCGAGACGGAGACGGCGGCTCATTCAAGTTCATGATGACTTTCTCGCACCTACATTCCGATCTTTTGCACGGCGTCGAGAACCTGCGCCTGCACAAGCTGCGCACCTTATTAACGATGCTGGGAATGATCTTCGGCGTAGCGGCCGTGGTCTCGATGCTCTCGATCGGCGCAGGAGCCCAGCAGCAGATGATGGCCTTCATCGAGCAACTCGGAGTGCGCAACCTGATTGTGGAAGCGAAGGAAGCCACTAACTATCAAGACCTTCAGAAAGTGCGGAAGATTTCCTCCGGCCTGACCTTTCGCGACTGGCGGGTGATCAAGGCCAACATCAACGGCATCGACCAGACTTCGCCGCGCAAACGCTTTACGCCCTCGAAGATGCTTCCAAAGCCGCAACGCGACATGCCGGTCGCCTACGGCGTGGAGCCCAATTATCTCCGCATCGCGGGGCTGCAGGTGGTGGAAGGGCGCTGGTTCGATGCCGACGAGAATGACCACGCCGCGCCGGTTTGCGTGCTGGGGGACGCGGCGCGGGCGACGCTGTACGGAAACGGCGAGCCCCTGGGGCAGTACTTGAAGGTCGACGAGCAATGGCTGCACGTTGTGGGCGTGGTAGCCCCGCAATTGACGGTGCAGGTGGCCGCGAGCGGCCTGCCCTCGCAGGACCTGAACAACCTGATTTACGTGCCGCTCTATACGGCGTTGGACCGGCTCGAAGACACCTATAGCGACCTGAAAGACGATATCGACGGGATCTACCTGCAAATGCGGCCCGGCGTGGACGTCCTTTCCACCGCTGACGTGGTGCGCGGCATTTTGAACAATAGGCATGGCGGGGCGAAGGACTTCAGCGTGGTGGCGCCGGCCGAACTGCTGGCGGAACAAAAGCGCACGCAGCGCATCTTTGAAATGGTTATGGTGGCCATCGCCTCGATTTCACTGCTGGTGGGCGGCATCGGAATCATGAACATCATGCTGGCCGGAATTCTGGAGCGGACGCGCGAGATCGGGGTGCGGCGGGCGGTGGGGGCCCGGCGCGTGGATATCGTCCGCCAGTTTCTGCTCGAGGCGATGCTGATTTCGATTGTGGGGGGCTTGATAGGGCTTGTTTTTGGCTTCGGCATGTCGCGCGTCATCGCGCTGCTGGCAGGCTGGTCGACGATCGTAACGCTGTCGTCCATCCTCCTGGCGTTCCTGGTGTCGGTCACCGTGGGCCTGATATTCGGCACCTATCCCGCCGTCAAGGCGGCGCGGCTCGATCCCGCCGAAGCCATCCGGTATGAGTGATCGACGATTTTCGATTGATGATGGCCGATTGCACATAACGCAATCATTCCAGGGGGTAGCGCGGACCGCCGCTTCTGCGGTCCGCGGCTCGTGCATGCCAAGGGTCATCCCGTACCATCGAATAGCTTCCCTCCAACGAGGAGCCGCAGACCGCAGAAGCGGAGGTCTGCGCTACCTTACGAATCGTGAGGCTCATATGAAGCAGGCCGGCTTTATGCTGATGTTACTGGTGGCGGTTCGTGGCGCGGCAGGACAAACGTTCCCCACGCCGGGTTATATGCGCCAACTGGCATATCGTCCATCCATCGCGTCGCAGGTAAAGGGTCCCGTGGAACTCCACGATCATGTGGTGGAGGGAAAGCTGCGGCTGACTCTGGCGGACGCCATCCGTTTGGCGCTGCTGAACAACACCGACGTGCGACTGAACGAGTTGCCCATCGAAAACGCCCGCCTCGAGGTGCAGCGCGCCTACGCGACGTTTGATCCCACGTCCACCTCGAGCTTCAACGCCGGCCGTATGACGACTCCTGCCTACTCGCAGCTTCAGGGAGCGCCAACCGTCAGCACGCTTAGCCAACAGGCACAGTTCGATTACAACCAGACGTTTCAGACCGGCACGAATTATGACGTCAATTTCTCCAGCTTCAAGTACGGGACAAACAGCGCCTTTGAGACGCTCAACCCCTACATCGACTCGGCCGGTACGGTGACTTTGACCCAGCCGCTGCTGCGCAATCGCGGGCTCTTTCCCAACCGCGCGCCCATGGTCATTGCGCGCCGGAATTTGAACGTGTCGCGCGCCACCTTCACCGCCCAGGTGAATGACTCGCTGCTGCTTACGGTCCAGCAATACCTGACCGTTTTGCAGGCGCGCGAGAGCCTGGTGGTCTTGAAAAAATCGGTCGAGCAGGCCCAGGCGAGCTATGATCGCGACAAGCGCGCCCTTGAACTGGGAGCTATCCCGCCCTTCGACATTTACCGTTCTGAGTCGCAGGTGGCGGCGCGTCGCGTGCAGGTGATCCAGGCGGAGTACAGCCTGAAACAGGCTGAGGATGCATTTCGCCGAGTCATCGGCGCCGACCTCGACCCTTACATTCGGGCGCTTGACCTCGACCTCACCGAATCGGTCGAGCCGCGCGGCGACCTCCTCTCCCTGGACATCCAGCAGGCCTATCAGCAAGCGCTGGAGCGGCGGCCGGAGCTTGAAGCGCTGCGCCAGGAGATCGACAACGACGAAACCGCCATCCGGCTTGCCCATAATCACCTCTTGCCCGACCTCAGCCTTAGCACCTTTTATACGACCAATGGCATCTCGGGAAACTCCTACAATATCGCCACGACCCCCTCCACCCTGATTTCCACAGGGGGGTTTGTCGATACTCTTTCGCAGATGAAAGGATTTGACTTTCCAAGCTACGGCTTCACCGTGCAACTGCGGCTGCCGATCCGCAACCGGGCTGCCCAGGCGGACCTGGGTGAGGCCATGGTTTCCAGGCGGAGGGATCTCTACCTTCAACGCCAGGAAGGGCAACAATTGTGGCAGGAGGTCAAAAACGCCGTGCATCAGGTCGAGCAGGCCGAGCTTTCGATCGCGGCCGCCAAGGTATCGCGGGACTTGGCCCAGAAAACTCTGGAGGCTGAGCAGCGGAAGTATGAATTGGGGGCGTCGCAGATCTTCTTCGTGTTGGATGCCCAGACCCAGTTGGCACAAGCGGAGTTGAGCCTGGTTCAGGCGCAGATCGGTTACCAGCAGGCAGTGGCGGGGGTGGAACACGCCACGGGAACGCTGCTCGAAAACCACAAAGTAAAGATTGAAGATGTAGCGCCATGAACCTAGCGTGGCGTCCCACGTAACTCTTGACAACCGCCCGCGTTGCAACAGCTTGTAGGGGGACGGCAAGCCGTCACCCTACAGCCGGACCGAGCCCTCTACGACTCGCGTTTCAAGAGAGCTTCCTTAACCCTCTCCGGCGTCATGGGAAGTTGCAACAGCCGCACACCAATCGCGTCGAATACCGCGTTCGCGATCACGGCGCCCATGCAAATGATGGGAGGCTCCCCGCCGCCTTGCAAGGGTAAGTTCTTCGCATCCAATATTACCGTTTCGATTTGCGGCAGCCACGAGAAATGCGGAATCGTGTAGGTGTCAAAGTTCGAGTGCAGAATCTCGCCGCCCTTGAATCGAACCTCTTCGCTCAACGCATAACCCAGGCCCATTGTGATGCCGCCCTCTAATTGCAGCCGGGCGCCTTCCGGGTTGACGCATAATCCCATCTCCTGCGCGCAGACGACCCGCTTCACCACAACGTTCCCTGTATTCTTGTCCACGGCGACTTCCGCCATGTGCGCGACGTACGTGCCGGCGTCGGTGCCGCAAGCCACTCCATGGCCGCGCTGGCTTGGCGCCTTGGCGGGCGACCAGCCGAATTTCTTTGCCGCGGCCTCCAAGACGCGTTGCATGCGCGCGTCGGCCAGGTTTTTCAGCCGGAACTCGACGGGGTCCATGCCCACCTTGGCTGCCAGCATATCGATGTGGGATTCCCGGGCGAAGGTATTAGTATTGTTGCCGGGGGCGCGCCAAGGCCCGGTGGCGAACGGATGGGACCCGGGCGCCGATCCCCAACCGGAGCCGTAACTGGCCGTGCGATGATTCGGGATGTTGTAGAACTGTGGCGCGCCTCTCTCCCCCGCCCAGTACACGCCATAGTCCCAGAACGTCATCATCCCTGCTTCACTCTCGCCCGCCTGGATCTTGACGACCGCGGCAGGACGGAAGGTGTCGTAGAAGAATTCCTCCGCGCGAGTCCAGACGACCTGGACGGGCTTACCGGTTAGTTTGGCCAGCCTGACCGCCTCCAAAGCCTGCTGGTTGTTGCTCTTCCCTCCGAAGGCGCCGCCGATGAAGGGCGTGATGACCCGCACATTCTGCGCCGGGAAGCCGAGAAGAGAGGCTGCCGCTTCTTTCAGGGCGAAAGGCGTTTGCGTGGAGGCCCAAAGGGTTAATCTGCCGCCCTCAATCTTGGCCAGGGCGGAATGCGTTTCAATGGGAGCGTGCGCAACGTAACTGTTCAGATACGTCTGCTCGATGACGTGGCGGGCGGCTTTTCTTCCCTCGTCGAGGTTGCCGCCTTGCGCGACCGTCTGCCCTTGCGGCGCGACTTTAAGCAGGTGGTCGAAGATGGTCTTGTCATCCACGGTAGGCGCGGGCCGGTCGAATTGCGCCTGGATTTTCGCCAAGGCTCTCTCCGCCATATCAGGCAGCGGGTGGAGGACGGCGATCAGGTCTCCGTCCTCAATAATCTGCACGCCTTCGATGGCTCGTGCACCCGAAGGATCCGCATGAATGAGCTTCGCGCCGTGAACCGGGGGCCTCAAAATGCGAGCGTGCAGCAGGCCCGGCTCCCTGATATCCCCCGCATATTCTGCCTGGCCGGTGACTTTGGCGGCAGCGTCTCTTCTCAAAACATTCTTGCCGATGAATGCGTCTTCGGCCTGAGGCTTGAGCGTCACTCCTTTCACATGGCGCAGAATCTTCTGCCCCTTGGCAAGTTCGGCATAGCTTATTCTCTTCTGCCCTGCTTCGTCGTAGACGGCGCCCGCCTTGGTCTTCAGCCGCTCTTTCGGCGCCTGCCACTGTTCTGCGGCCAGTTCGATGAGCGCAGCCCTGGCTTCCGCCGCGGCGGCTCGGAGGGCGGGACCGAAGATCCGGGTACTCATTGTGCCGAACGTGCCCATGTCCCAGGGGCAAAGGTCAGTATCACCCATCACCATGTCCACGGAATCGAGTGGGACGTCGAGTTCTTCAGCCAGGATTTGGCCCATGGAGGTTATGATTCCTTGCCCGTACTCGACCTTTCCGGTAAACCCGCTCACCCGTCCGTCTTCTGCAATCCTCAGGAAGGCATTGAAATCCTGGGGCAGTTGCTGCCCGAATCCGCGGCGGCGTTCACCCTCCTGCGCGTCGAGGGAATTGGGGACCGTGAAGCATACGATGATGCCACCGCCAAGCAGTTGCAAAAACTGCCGGCGGGCGAGCGGCAGCGAGGGGCCGTCCTGAACAGCCACGGAGAAATCGAGCTTCATCTGATCTTCGTAGACGCTTCCTTGCTGTTTGCATTCGGGTCTCATCTTGCGCCTCCCAGCTACTTCGACGCGGCCTCGATCGCTTGCACGATGCGTTGATGTGCCCCACAACGGCACAGGTTGCCGTCCATCTGCCCGATAATCTGACTTCGCGAAGGGTGCGGGTTGTTCAAGAGCAAGCCGTAGGCGTTCATGATCATCCCGGGAGTGCAGTATCCGCACTGCAGAGCATCGTGCTCGACGAAAGCCTTTTGCAGGGGATGCAACTGGCCGTTCCTGGCCAGGCCCTCGATCGTCGTGATCGTCTTGCCGGCGACGGCTTTCATCTCCAGGACGCACGAGCGCTCAGCCTTCCCATCCACAATCACGGTGCACGCCCCACAAAGCCCCTCTCCACAGCCGTACTTGGTGCCGGTCAGACCCAGATCGTACCGGAGGACCCAGAGGAGCATGCGGCTGGAATCGACTTCAATACTCACTGGCTTGCCGTTCAGCGTGAATCCTATGGTCTCTTTCATGCCAACACCTCCCTGAAGCACCCCGGTGTGCAACGCAGGTCTTTCGGCCATGAGTGCCACGGCCTAAGGCCTCTTTGCCGGGGACCATTATAGTCCCGGCCGACGCAAGAGCAAGAGACACATAGACCGTCGGTTCTGCGGTTGCACGGGAGGAAGTGGCCGTGCTGCTCAACCGTACAGGGTCGCGTAAGAGAAGGAATACGAGTAGAATCGTGGCCTTTGGAAATCGCGGCGCGAGATGGGTTGACCGCACCAGGGAGAGCAAGGCTGCCGTTCAAGGTCTGCGACCCTTCGTCGTTCCCCAGGCACGAACCGCGGACCTGGATTGCAGATTCGCGCGAATCATTGCAAATGCGCGCCAAGTGTGTCGGAAGAGGGAGAGAGTAATAATGACCAGATTGAGTCGACGGAGATTCATCCAAACCTCCGCAGCATCTTTGCTGCTCGAGAGTGTCGGGAGTTCTGCGTCTCCAGCGGACGCGGACCAGAGCGATGTCGGCGCAGAACCGGTCCGGGTGGAGAAAAAGAACTACACCTGGGAATGGTCGGCGAAGGACGACCGGTTTCGGCTCCTGGACGGGCAGGGACGAGTGATGACGAGAGGAATTCTCCAACCGGCGGTCATCGTTCAGCCGGGAACGGACAAGCAAGCGCGGAAATGCATTTCAGGAAAGGTCGAGGGGCACAGCCAAAGTGAGAGTGACATTACGGTGAACTATGCCGGCGTAAACGGAGACGCGAAAATCTCCGTTACCTGGCGGTTTGAAGAGGAAGCTCTATGGTTCGAACCGGTTGTGTATGAATCGGCCAACATCGAGAACATCGTGGCCCTGCACTACTTCGCTCGCGGAACCAGCCAGGGAGCCAGCCCGACACTCGAGAACTTCTACCTCATTCTCCCGGGCATCAGCGAGTCGCCCGGCATGAGTCCCATCGTCACTGGAGACTTGGAGTTGAACATGACCAGTTGGCTGGGGCGAGGTTCTTCGCCTACCCCGGGACTGCTGCAACAATGGGGCTTGCCCGCGCATTTCTTCTGCGGCTTTCATGGCGCCAAACCGGGAGCGGTCAAATCTTCCCTCACCAAATATCTTTCTGAAGCGTTTTGCTGCGGGCTCGCCGAGCTTCCGGGAGGCGACTTCTTCCTTGAAACCAGCGATGGGCGGCACAGCCCGATTGTGAGCTACCGCAGCGATCTTTGGGGGAATCTGCGCGGTCCGGGAAAACTCACTCTGGGTGCGAGATTGCTTTGGGCGCGCGGGACGAACTACTATGAGGCGATCCGCGCCTATTATCGGGGGCTGGTGGGGGCGGGGATCATCAAGAAGAAGGACAACTCCGAGCGCAAGAATGCCGTGGTCTTGTCGACGCAGTTCAACTGCTGGGGGGCAGAGGTGGCGATCGAGAAGGCGGGAACAAACCTCGATGAAGCTACCGTGAGTTCCTTCTACAGCGATTTGAGGGCCTCAGGGATGAAAGCGGGAATGTTCGTCATCGACGATAAGTGGGAAGGAAAATACGGCAACCTGGAGCATTCCGGGGAGAGATTCCCTCACTTCGAAGAGTTCCGCGAAAAGGTTCGAGCTGATGGTCTGCACTTCGGTCTTTGGGCTGCCTTCATGCGTTGCCAGGATCCCGCAGACATGGGCTTAAATGTTTCGCATATGCTGCAAAAGGCAGATGGGAAACCACTGATCGTCGGCGAGGGTGAGTCGAAGTATTACATTTTGGATTTCACGCAGCCCAAGGTCGAACAGATTCTGCGGGCGCGGGCCCGAAGATTCGCCGAGCGTTACAAAGCGGACTTGGTGAAGTTTGATTTCGGCTACGAACTTCCGCCCTTGTCGTCGGCGGCGCCCCAGGACATGGCTTGGGCGGGCGAGCGTTTGATGCTCAAAGGGCTCGAGGTGGTGGTAGGAGGCATGCGGGAGGCGAATCCCGACCAAGTAGTCATGTACTACTGCCTTTCGCCGCTTTTCATCGAATATCTCGACCTGCACAGTCCGGATGACCTCTTTATGGCGGCGGGCGAATATGATTGGGAAGCCAACCGGAGATTCTTCTTTTCCAGCCTGTTAGGCGAGATCGGAATACCGACGTACGGTTCTGGCGGGTACGATTGGGTGAGCATGCCGGAGATCTGGTTTGACTCCGCCTTGATCGGCACCCTCGGATCGCTCAACAGCTTTGTCGGGGACGAGCAGGACTCCATGCCGACGCCCGACCGCATTGCGAAATACAATGGCCTCTCCCAGGTGTTGCGGGCTTCGAACTTCTTTAGCATCGAGCCGGTCGACGCTGAGTATCTGGGCGCGACGCGTGGTGCGCACTCAGCCTCCTGGGCGCGCTTCGAAGGCGGTGAATTGGTCGGCGTCGCCCTTCGCACCCGCCGCCTCAATGGGCAATTGGGCCCGGCGAATTTCCGCGGCATCATTCGGACCGACGCCTCCGTTGTTGCCGCTTCAAGAACCCAGGATGGCATCGCCACGGCAGCCAAGCTGGGCGTGGTTCCTTATGGTGATGGGGAGTTAGTCATTCAACGCGGGGGCGGGCGAACTTCCGAAGCCGCGAGTACCGAACACTATTTTGGAGGCAAAACCAAGTACCGACGCCTCGAGATTCGAGAGGGTGCGCTGCGCTTGCCTCTGCGCGAGCGAGACGAGGACGGTACGCCGCTGGAATGGATCGAAGTGAACGTCTAGCACGGGCCTCTTCTACCGGCAGCCCATGTGATTGCGCAGGGCGGCCAGCGGGACGACTACTACGAAGCGATTGGAAAGGGAATAATCATGCTTGAACAGTTTTGGTTGGGGATGGCAATCATTTTTGTCAGCGGCATTCTTAACGGCGGCTTCGCGCTGCCGATGAAATATACCCGGAATTGGAATTGGGAAAACACCTGGTTTGTATTCTCGTTTGTCGGCATATTCTTATTGCCTTGGGTTATGGCCTTCGGATTTGTACCCCATCTTACGCAGGTCTATACGGGTGTGCCAGCGCGCGTTGTGGTGCTTGCGGTGACGTTTGGCTTTTTCTGGGGAATCTCGCAAGTGACTTATGGCTTAAGTCTCAAGGCCGTGGGGTTGGCGGTTGCAGTATCAGTGGTCTCCGGGTTGGCTTGTCTTTCAGGAGCCTTGGTCCCGCTTCTGGTCCTGAGTCCGGCAGACCTGTTCCGGGCGCGCGGCATTTTTCTCCTTTGCAGCCTGCCCATTCTTTTTGCGGGATTACTCATGTATTCGCTCGCAAGCCGCAACCGGGAAAAGGAGCAGCGAAGCGAGAATCCAGCTCAAGCCGCCTCGGGAGGAAGTTTCAAGGTGGGGCTTGCGCTTTGCATCTTCACCGGAGTGGTTGGGTCAAGTTTTAACCTCGGTTATGCTTTCAGCGGCGATATCATCCGCAAAAGTATTGACTCCGGCGCCTCGCCGCTGACGGCGGGTTATGGGATCTGGGCGCTGGTCTTTGGCGCCGGTTCGATTCCCAACCTTTGCTATTGTCTTTATCGACTCTTTCGTAATCGTACTTTCGCAACATTCCGGCAGAAAGGCTGGCCGAAAGAAACCTTGCTTGGCGTCATGATGGCCGTGATCTGGCTTTCGGGGCTCTTGTTGTATGGGGCGGGAGTGACTCTGGTCGGCAGGTTCGGAAGCTCAGCGGGATTCACCTTATTCTTAACCGTGAGCGTTTTGTCGTCAACGGTGCTGGGAGTATTCGCGGGAGAATGGAAATCGACTTCTCCACGCACCCGGGGATTGTTGGCCCTTGGAGTGTCCGCGATGGTTCTTGCGGTGGTGGTTTTGAATCTGGGGGGGCTGTTCGCGTAGCGGTGGCTTCAGGTCCCTTCGGGGAAACACCAAGGTTGTGCCTGCGCTGCCACACACGTGGCCGTTGCTCTACTGGTGGACCTCGGGGTAGAATCCAATCCTGGCAGTTATCCTCGTTCCTGGCGGTTGCCTATGGCAGAGTGGAGTGGTCCTCTCAAAATAAGACCGGCACGCGTCGAAGATGCAAAAGAGATCGCGCGGATCTACAACCAAGGAGTGCAGGATCGCTGCGCGACCTTCGAAAATACCTATGTCACACCGGAAGAGCGCTACCTTTGGCTGGCGGCGCGTCCGGACAAATTTCCGGTGCTGTTGGCGGAAGTCAAGCACACGTTGATGGGTTGGTCCTCACTCAATCCTTACAGTCCGCGGCATTGCTATGACGGAATCGCGGAACTGGCCATCTACATTGAACGCAGCCTGCGTGGGCACGGCGTGGCGCAGGATTTGATGAAGGCCATGCAGGACATTGCGCGCGACCGAGGGTTCTACAAGCTCATCGGCCGCATCCTGGCCGATAACCAGCCGGCGCGGAAACTCTGCCAGGTGACTGGCTGGAAGGAAGTTGGAATTCACGAGAAACACGGCAAGCTGGGCAGCGAGTGGCACGATCTCGTGCTGGTGGAATTCCTGATTCCAGAAAACTTGAAGTAACTCGGAACGGACGCTGAATCCGCCGAGATTGCTTCCAATATGCGAAAAGACCACCGGCGATGGCTATGGCTGAGCATCGGAGCCATCATCATCGCATTCATCATCTATAACCTGAGTCGAAGCCCGGAGTGGGCGAGTTTCCGGTGGTCGCGCTTGTGGGCATTGCTCACCGGAACCAAGCCAGACCCCCTCTTGTTGGCCTTGGTCGGCGTATTCGGCAGCTACCTTTTGCGAGCCTGGCGCTGGAG
>Ga0181532_10004281_pt1 | contig 12555 bp, 12 predicted proteins | sample PEATcosm2014_Bin_33_FD_119768 | JGI IMG/M metagenome (GOLD analysis project Ga0181532, IMG submission 119768) | Peatland microbial communities from MTU Mesocosm Facility, Houghton, MI, USA - PEATcosm2014_Bin11_30_metaG | ecosystem: Environmental > Terrestrial > Soil > Wetlands > Peat | place...
ACGCCGTGCCAACGGCCTACTCCCGCGCCGTCAATCAGCCAGACCAGCGTCGGGAAAGTGACGAACAGGACCGGCCAGACGTTGAAAGGCGCCATGGCCAGTGCCGATAGCGCGCCGGCGGCGAAAGCGATCAGCCGGCGCCGCCACCCCCAAGACAGGACGATGGCGTGGATCAGGCCCGTCGGCTTCACGGCGAGGGCTGAGAGTTTGGGTTTGGCCGACCGGCCTCGTCGCGCGGCGTCGGTCGCGACGCTGGCGATCGCACCAGCGTCGGCAGTTCGCGTGCCGCACCGGGACGGCGGTCCTTGCTGCGATAGATTTTGACCCTCTTGACCCGACGTGGATCGGCATCGAGCACTTCGGCCTCGAACGAGGCGGGTCCCGGCACCAGCTCGCCGCGTACCGGGACGTGACCTGCCCGCATGACAAGGTAGCCGCCGAGCGTGTCGACGTCCTGCGCGGCTTCGCCGACGTCAAATTCGGCGCCGATTACGGCGCGCACATCGTCGAGGCTGGCGCGCCCGGTGGCCAGGAACGAGCCGTCGCTCTGGCGCGTCACCGCCGGTGTCTCGGCCTCGTCGTGTTCGTCGGCGATATCGCCGACGATGAGCTCGACCAGATCCTCGATCGACACCAGCCCGTCGCTGCCGCCGTATTCGTCGATCACGAGCGCGAGGTGAATGCGCGTCGCCTGCATCTTGGCGAGCAGGCCGAGCGCCGGCATCGACGGCGGCGCATAGAGGATTTCGCGGACGATCTTGGCGACCGTCAACGGCATCGAAAGATCCACATTGGCGAGGTCGAGATCGGCCGGCGGCTGCTGCTCGCGCACGCTGGCGGCGGCGGGATCGATCGCCGCATGTGCGACCATGAACGCGACCAGATCGCGGATGTGGACCATACCGGCCGGATCGTCGAGCGTGTCGTTGTAGACGACCAGCCGTGAATGACCGGCGCCGGCGAAGACCATGGCGAGTTCGCCGATGGTAATGTCCTGGTGCACGGCGACAATGTCGGCGCGCGGCACCATGACGCTCTCGATCCGGCGATCGCGCAGGCCGAGAATATTCTTGAGCATGGCAGCCTCGGCCGGCGAGAAGCCCGATTCGGGCTGCTGCTCGGCCGTGAGGACGAGTTCAAGGTTGGCGCGCGTCGCCGCCGCCTTCCAGCCAAACAGAATGCGCATGATGCGCCCGAGCCATCCCTCATGCAGCTCGCCCGGTTCCGGCAAGACCATGTGAAGACGGCGATGCTCGGTCTCGCTCGGTTCGCTGCGCGTTGGGGATTGGGTCATGGCTGCGGACGTCAGGGCGTCAGATCTCAGGCGTCGGATTCAGGTCTGGCCGGACGCCGATTGGGATCGGGAATGGCAAGCCGCCGCAGAACGTCGAGCTCGACCTGTTCCATAACCTCGGCGTCCTCGTTGCGCACGTGATCGTAACCCAAAAGATGCAGGAAACCGTGCACGGCAAGATGGGCGACATGATGGGCGAACGGCTTGTGCTCGGCGCGGGCCTCACCGGCAATGGTTTCGTAGGCCAGGACGATGTCGCCGATGAGGGGCGGGTCGTCCCCGGCGCGCTTGGTCGGGAACGACAGCACGTTGGTGGCGGCGTCGACGCCGCGCCAAGCGCGGTTGAGCAAGCGAATGGCCGAATCATCGGTCAGCACGATAGCAAGCTCCGCCCCCGGCATGGCCAGCAAGGCGGCGGCTTCCTTAATCGCGCGCCGCGCAACCGGCCTGACGTCTTCCGTCTCTTTCCAGAGATCGGATTCGACGAGCACATCGATTTTGGGCGCTGCCCGTTTCTTCCGTGCGACCGGCGCCATTACAGCCGCTCGCGCTTTGCCGCCGCGGCCTTGTCGTAGGCATCGACGATGCGCGCGACGAGCTCATGACGGATCACGTCGGCGGCGGTGAACGTGACGTGGGCGATTCCCTCGACCCCTTCGAGCAGGCGCACCGCGTCGGCGAGGCCCGAGGTCTGACCTGGCGGCAGGTCCACCTGGCTCGGGTCGCCGGTTACCACCATCCGGCTGTTCTCGCCGAGCCGGGTGAGCAACATCTTCATCTGCATGGCAGTGGTATTCTGAGCTTCGTCGAGGATCACCGCGGCGTTCGACAGTGTCCGGCCGCGCATGAAGGCCAGCGGCGCGATCTCTATTTCGGCGGTCTGCAGCGCGCGCTCGACGATGCGGGCGTCCATCAGGTCGTAGAGCGCGTCGTAGATCGGCCGGAGATAGGGATCCACTTTCTCGCGCATGTCGCCGGGAAGGAAGCCGAGCCGCTCGCCGGCTTCGACGGCCGGCCGCGACAGAACGATGCGGTCGACCTCTTTGCGCTCGAACAATTGCACCGCATGGGCCACCGCGAGCCAGGTCTTGCCGGTTCCGGCCGGGCCGGTCGAGAACACCAAAGCGTGGCGCTTGAGCGCGCGAACGTACGCGTCCTGCGCCGGCGTGCGGGCGCGCACGCGACGCTTGCGCAGATTGATCTCCTCGAAGTTCTCCCGCGCGGCAGCGGGGTCGAAGTCGAACAACGAGCCCTGCGCCAAAGCGAGCCGGATGACGCCGTCGACGTCGCCCTGCACCAACTCGTCGCCGCGTTTGAGCCGCTCATAGAGGCTTTCGAGGACCCGCCGGGCCTGCTCGCAGGCTTCGCGCGTGCCTTCTAGGGTGACGTGATTGCCGCGCGAGGTGGCGACAACGCCGAGCCGTCGCTCGATCAAAGCGAGGTTCTGGCCATATTGGCCGAATAGGGCCGACGCTAGGCGATTGTCGTCGAAGCTGAGAACGATTTGTACCGCATTGTCCGGAGTGGCGACGAGCGATCCGGTATCCGTGCCCAGCGGGCCGAGTGTTCGCATTCAAGCTCCTGCGCCGGCGAGCGCCGGCTCTTGCGCGAGCGCCAGTGCGCCGAACAAACTGTTGCTGGCGACTTCAGTGATGGTGACCGGGGCGATCTCGCCGATCAGTGCCGGTGGCGCCTCGATCTGAACCGGCTGACGATAAGGCGACCGGCCGACAAGCTGGCCGCCGTGCCGGCCCGGCCGTTCAAACAGGACGGAGAATGTGCGGCCGAGACAGCTGTGGTTGAACGCCGCCTGACTGCGGTCGATCGCCGCTTGCAGGCGGTGCAGGCGGTCGGATTTTGCGGCTTCGTCCACCTGATCGTCCATGTCGGCGCCGGGGGTGCCTGGGCGCGGCGAGTATTTGAACGAAAACGCGCCGGAATAGCCGATCTCGCCGACAAGACTGAGCGTGGCGGCGAAGTCTTCCTCGGTCTCGCCAGGAAAACCGACGATGAAATCGGAAGTGAGTGCGAGATCGGCCCGCGCTTGGCGCAGCCGGGCGACAACCTTGACGTAATCGGCGCGCGTGTGCCGGCGGTTCATGGCGGCAAGGATGCGGTCGGAGCCCGACTGCACCGGCAGATGCAGCTGCGGCATGAGTTGCGGCAAATCGCGGTGCGCCGCGATCAGGTCGTCAGCCATGTCGAGTGGATGGCTGGTCGTGTAACGCAGCCGCTCGATGCCGCGCAATTGCGCGATCAAGCCGAGGAGCCGCGCCAACGACCATGGCCGGCCGTCCGGTCCCTCGCCATGATAGGCGTTGACGCTCTGGCCGATAAGGGTGATTTCGCGAACGCCGGCCTCCGCCAGCCGCTCGACCTCGGTCAGGATTTTGTCGACAGGGCGTGAGGTTTCCGCGCCGCGCGTATAGGGCACGACACAAAACGTGCAGAACTTATCGCAACCCTCCTGCACCGTGACGAAAGCGGTGACGCCGCGCGCGCGTGTGCTTGCCAGGCTCGGTATGGCGAGATGGTCGAACTTGTCGTCGAGGGGGAACTCGGTATCGACGGCTTTGCCGTCACGCCGGACGCGCGCGATGAGGTCGGGCAAACGATGGTAGTTCTGCGACCCGACGACGAGATCGACCGCCGGAGCCCGGCGGATGATCTCATCGCCCTGGGCCTGCGCGACGCAGCCGGCAACCGCGATAAGAACGTTGCGGCCGTCGGCGGCCGCCGCCTCCTTCAGGCGGCGAACGCGGCCAAGCTCGGAATAGACCTTCTCCGCCGCCTTCTCGCGGATGTGGCAGGTGTTGAGGATGATGAGATCGGCGTCTTCGGCAGTCGCGGCTTCGAGATAGCCTTCCGGCGCCAGGGTGTCCGCCATACGCTGCGAGTCGTAGACGTTCATCTGGCAGCCGAAGGATTTTACATACACCTTGTGAGATCCTGTCATTCGTTTTCGAATCTGAACCTTTCTCGGCGTTTCGCGGAATATTTCATCATACCGCGTTTGCGCCCATGCGTCAGCCAAGGTCGCGGCGCAGCACCAGCGCGGTCTCGCCGCCAGCATAATAGCCCTGCCGCCGGCCTACTTCGTAGAATCCCCGCTGCCGGTAGAGACGGCAAGCGGGCGCATTTTGCTCGTCGACCTCAAGAAATACGGCGCGAGCGCCAAGACCGGCTAATCGGCGGAGATGCAGATCGAGCAGCGGCCGAGCGAAGCCGCGTCGGCGCCAAGCCGGCGCGATGGCGACCGACAGGATTTCGGCCTCGCCGGCGGTCGTGCGCGACAGGATGAACCCGATCAGTGTCCGGCCGATCACAGCGCGATGGGCGACGACGCTCCGGTCAAGGATGAGGCGGTGAAACTCGTCCTCGCCCCAGCCGCGCAGGAATGAGGCCGCATGCACGGCGGCGATCGCGGCGGCGTCATACTCGCGCGCCTCCGAGAAGGTCGGTGCGGGCCGGGCGAGCAGACGGGTGACGAAGTTCATCATCGGCGCGGCAGTTGAGCGGCGTTTTGCGGCTGCGCGTCGGGCGCGCGGAGATATTGTGGCTTTGGCGGCGACTGGCCTTCCGGCAAACCGGCGCCTATCCGCGCGACCCAGGCGATATCGGGCGCGGGGCGCGCGTCGACGGCCGCGGGTGCGGCATCGTCCCGCGACAGGGCGGCGGCGACGGATTGTGCCGCCGACCCGACGATGCAAGCCGGCGCAGCGGATGCTGCTTGCACCGCTTCGCGCAAGGGTGCGAGCCGCGGCGCCGTGACAGCGCGGCCGCCGGGACCGAAAACCTGAAGGTAGACGTGGGCGTGCCGCGCATCGATCACGGCGACCACGGGGACCGTATCGTCGGTGGCCATATACGGGGCCGCATAGGCGAAGAGAGTCGATAGACCGACGGCCGGTTTGTCGGCTGCCAGCGCAATACCGCGCGCGGCGGCGATGCCGACGCGCAAGCCTGTGAAACTGCCGGGCCCGGTCGTCACCACCAAGCGGTCGATATCGGAAAATGCCATGGCCGCCTGGTCCATCACGCGCGCCACGAGCGGCATGAGCGCTTCGGCGTGACCGCGCGTCATCAGCAGGCTCTCGGTCGCAATGATACCGCCATGCTCGGTGTCGAGCACGGCCGCGGCACAGGCCGCCAGCGCCGTATCAATGGCGAGCAAACGCATGGGCAGTCACGCAACCAGACGTCCGGCGAGACTGGCCGGGTCACATCGGCCGGACCTCGGTGACATCGGGTATGAAATGACGCAGCAAATTCTGGATGCCGTGCCGGAGCGTCGCCGTCGACGACGGGCAGCCCGAACACGCGCCTTTCATGTTGAGATAGACGACGCCGTCCTTGAAGCCGCGGAAGGTGATATCACCGCCGTCATTGGCCACTGCCGGCCGTACCCGCGTCTCGATCAGCTCCTTGATGGTGGCGACGGTTTCGGCGTCGGCCGCCTCGAAAAACTCATCGGCGTCGCTCTCGCCCGTGCTGCCCGTCGCCAGCAACGGCGCGCCGGACATGAAATGCTCCATGATGGCGCCAAGGATCATCGGCTTTAGCTGCTGCCATTCGCCGGCCTCCTTGGTCACCGCGATGAAATCGGAGCCGAAAAAAACCCCGCTGACGCCCGAGATGTCGAATAACCGCTCGGCCAGTGGCGACTGCGCCGCCTCGTCCTTGCCACGCAGATCGAGCGTTCCGCTGTCGAGCACCGCCCTTCCGGGCAGGAATTTTAAGGTCGCCGGGTTGGGTGTCGCTTCCGTCTGGATGAACATAGTGCCCTCCGTCACCCGGCCGATCCCGCCGCGCCGTGACTTCTCGCGAATGCAGCCTAATACGTGGCGAATTCCATTGGAAGTTCAAGAGCCGCGGGTCATTCCGGGACGTCCCAGGCTCCGCGGCGAGCCCCGAATCCATAATCCCTACCACAGAGGGAATGCGCCGTGCCCGATTTCGCGTCCCCTAGGTATGGATTCGGGGTCCGCGCCTTCCACCTTCGCGTTCCGCGCTTTGGCGGACTCAATACCCGCCGTAGCTTGCCCAGCGAGCGAAGGCGGGTTGGCGCGGCCGCGGATACGGCCATCTCATGACAGCGCGTCGAGCTCCTCGTCGGTAAGGTGGCCGGGCACGATCGCCACCGGGATCGGGTAATCACCGGCGGTCCGGCCGATGGTGGCGACCAGCGGACCCGGTCCCTCTGACCCCGTGCCGGCGGCAAGGACGAGGACGAATATGTCGTCGTCCTCGTCGATGAGGCCGAGGATTTCCTGCGCCTTTTCGCCTTCGCGGATCACGCGTTCGGGTGTGATGCCGGCAATGCCGTTGGCGCGGGCGGCGTATTTGCTGAGCTGGGCGTCGGCTTCTTCGTGGGCCTCCGCGCGCATGATGTCGGCAACGCCGAGCCATTGTTGGCTCTGGTCGTGCATTTCGATGACGCGAAGCATGATGACGTTGGCGCCGATGCGCGCCGCGCGACGGCTCGCATAATAAACGGCGCGGTCGCACTCCTCGGTGTCGTCGATCACGACGAGAAGCTTCGGGTTGTGACCGGATTCGTAGCTGCGGCGCCTGCGGGGCATGGGTTTCCTCCGGCACGAAAGGCACAACGCCACAAGCGCTTCATGCTGGCACGGCGGCGCGTGGTCCTACAAGCCGCTCCGGGCCGCGAACTTGGACGAAGGAATTTGGCCGGGACACGTATGGCGTGCCGGGGGCGCTAGGATCGCACGAAGCCGACGATGTCCTTGACCGCCCGCATCGTTTCGCCGGCGAGCTTTTGCGCGCGAGCGGCGCCGTCCGCGAGGATGGTGTCGATTCCGACCGGATCGCGCAGCAGCCGTTTCATCTCCGCGCCGATCGGGCCGAGCTTGGCGACGGAAAGATCGACTAGCGCCGACTTGAATGTCGAGAATTGCGCGTTGCCGAATTGCGCAAGCACGCCGCCGCGCGTGGTGCCGGCGAGTGCGGCATAGATGCCGACCAGATTATCGGCCTCGGGCCGGGACTTCAGGCCGGCCTCCTCGTTCGGCAGCGGCTCCGGATCGGTTTTCGCCTTGCGGATTTTCTGGGCGATGGCGTCGGCATCGTCGGTGAGATTGATGCGCGAATAGTCGGAGGCCTCCGACTTCGACATTTTCTTGGTGCCGTCGCGCAGCGACATCACGCGGGTAGCCTCGCCGGTGATCAGCGGCTCCGGCAGCGGGAAAAAGGCATCCCCATAGCCGTGTTCATGGATCGAGCGGCCGAAATCGTTGTTGAATTTTTGCGCAATACCGCGCGACAGTTCGAGGTGCTGCTTCTGGTCCTCGCCCACCGGCACATGGGTGGCGCGATAGACCAGAATGTCGGCCGCCATCAGCGTCGGATAGGCGTAGAGACCGACCGAAGCATTCTCGCGGTCCTTGCCGGCCTTTTCCTTGAACTGCGTCATCCGGTTGAGCCAGCCGACGCGGGCCACGCAATTGAAGACCCAGGCGAGCTCGGCGTGCTCGGCGACCTGGCTCTGATTGAAGACGATGTGTTTTGCCGGATCGATGCCGCAGGCGATAAAGGCCGCCGTGACCTCGCGGGTGGCGCGCGGCAGCTCGGCCGGATCCTGCCACATCGTGATGGCGTGCAGGTCAACGACGCAATAGAGGCAATCGTAGCGGTCCTGCAACTCGACAAAGCGCTTGATGGCGCCGAGATAATTGCCGAGATGCAGGTTGCCGGTCGGCTGCACGCCGGAAAAAACCCGTTCCTGAAACGCCATGCATCGTCTCCGCGGCAAACGAGCGCCACACCATGACGCCGCTCGCGGCGTCCCCATGCCATGCCGTCGCCTTGCCCTGCAAGGGCCGGCCGCTATAGTGCGGCTCCCCGCGCGAGTTTATTCATGATAGTGACGCGTTACGACGTGCTCGGCATCGGCAATGCGATCGTCGATGTCATTGCCCGCGCCGAAGAGGATTTCCTGCTCCGGCAGGGTATGCGCAAGGGCACCATGGCGCTGATCGACGCCGACCGCGCCGAGGCGCTCTACGCGGCCATGGGTCCGGCGGTCGAGGTGTCCGGCGGTTCCGCCGCCAACACCATTGTCGGCCTGGCGAGCCTAGGAGGGCGCTCAGCCTTTATCGGCAAGGTCAAGGACGACCTGCTCGGTCGGGCGTTTGCCCATGACATCCGCGCGGCCGGTGTGACTTTCACGACGCGGCCGGCCGCCGACGGTGCGCCGACCGGGCGCTGCTATGTACTGGTGATGCCCGACGGCGAGCGGACCATGAACACTTTTCTCGGCGCCGCGCAGGATCTGCATCCCGCCGACATCGACGCCGACACGATCGCGGCGAGCGCCATCACCTATCTCGAAGGCTATTTGTGGGACCCGAAGAACGCCAAGGACGCCTTCCTCAAGGCGGCGAAGATGGCGCATGACGCCGGGCGGATCGTGGCGCTGACCTTATCCGACTCCTTCTGTGTCGATCGCTGGCGCGACGAGTTTCTTCACCTCATGCGCTCCCAGACGGTCGATCTCATCTTCGCCAACGAAGCCGAGCTGCACAGCCTTTATCAGACTGCGGATTTCGACGCCGCCGTAGCGGCGTTGCGGGCCGATGTCGAAGCGGCCGTGGTGACGCGCAGCGAGAAAGGCTGCCTGGTGATCGGTTCCGACGGAACGGAAGCGGTGCCGGCCTTTCCGGTCGAGCGCGTCGTTGACACGACCGGCGCCGGGGACCTGTTCGCGGCTGGCTTTCTTTCCGGCCTTGCGCGCGGCGCCGACGACCGCACCTGCGGCCGGCTCGGCGCGCTCGCCGCTGCCGAAGTGATCCAACACCTCGGCGCCCGCCCGGAGGTTTCGCTCAAGGAGCTCGCCCGCGAGAATGGCCTCGTGGACTGAATGCCGCCTCGCTAACTAATTTCTAACCAAACCGCGCTATCGACGGAGGACCCGCAATCCGGAGAATTCAGTCATGGCCACGCCGCAAGAGGCCAAGCCCGACGCCCCCTCGGAACTGCCCGGCGACTCGTCCCATATCGCCGGCAACATGCCGCAGCTCCAAGTAAGCGCCAGCGCGCCGCCCTCGACCGAAGTGGTCAAAGCGGATCCGCCACTCAGCGACGCGTCGAGCATCGATGCGACGGCAAAGCCCTTGGCCATCGAAATGGTCGCGGAAGCGCCAAGTGAAGCCGCCGAGGAGTCCGCCGCTGCGGGTGGCCCTGCCGCCGTCGCGGCGCCAGCGCGCTCGTCGCGTTTCGCCCAGCTCGCGGCTGCGGTCGCGCTGGCGGCAGCGCTCGGCGCGATCGCAGGATCGCTGTCCGCCGCCGGGGTTGCACACCTCTGGCCAGTGGCTGCCGCCTCGCCGAAGTCCGGCATGACAGACGCAAACGCGCTGCAAGCGATCAAGGCGGAGCTCGCCGAACTTTCCGCGATGAAGGCGAGCCTCGATGGCGCGGCGCGCAACGCCAACAGCCAGTTTGCCAAGATCGTAGACCGCCTCGACCGTGTCGAGCGCGCACAGGTGGACGCCGCGGCCAAGATCGCGCACATGGCCGAAGCCATCGACAGGCTCGAAAAGAAGGCCGTGACGGCTTCGGCGGCGCCCGCCGCGCCTGAGACGACGGGCGTAATCGGCAACAAACAGCCGGCTGCGACCGGTGAGACCAAGCTGCCCGACAAGATTTTGCAGGATTGGGTCGTGCAGGACGTGCGAGCGGGGCACGCGCTGGTCGAGAGCCGCTACGGCGGCGTTTTCAACGTCGCGGCCGGCAGCGTGCTGCCGGGTCTCGGCCTTGTGGAGTCGATCAAGCGGCAGGACGGCCAATGGGTCGTCGTCACCGCGCGCGGCGTCATCATCGAGCATTGAACGACGCTCCGGCGCACAGGCATCCACTCGCTGGCGCGTTCAGCGAGCCCATTCCGACACCACGGTTGAAGGATGAAGCCCGGTCGTCCGGCGCCTCATTCCGTACCGGGGCATTGAATCCTGCTGTATAAACGACGCGGAGACAGGCGTGACGCCCGCGCCAGGAGGATGCCGCGATGTTTAGCGCGGAGCAGAACGATCTCATCACCCGCACGTCGCCTGGCACAGCGGCCGGCACGCTGATGCGGCGCTATTGGCAGCCGGCCGTTCTCGTCGATGAGCTCGCCGGCAACCGTCCCGTAAAGCCGGTCCGGCTCATGGGTGAAGACCTCGTCGCCTTCAGGGATGACAAGGGACGCTACGGATTGCTCGGCCGGCATTGCCCGCACCGCGGCACCGACCTCGCTTACGGGCGGCTCGAAGACGGCGGGCTGCGCTGCGCGTTTCACGGCTGGCTGTTCGATGTCGACGGGACATGCCTGCAAACGCCGGCCGAGCCCGAGACCAGCAATCTGTGCGCCAACATCAAACAAAAATCCTACCCGGTCGTCGAAAAGAGCGGCATCCTGTTCGCCTATCTCGGCCCGGGCGAGCCGCCGGCATTTCCGCAATTCGACTGCTTCATCGCGCCCGCGACGCACATCTTCGCCTTCAAGGGCATGATCGATTGCAATTGGCTGCAATCGCTCGAAGTCGGCATCGATCCGGTGCACACCTCGTTCCTGCATCGTTTCTTCGAGGATGAGGACCCTGACAAAGGCTACGGCAAAATGTTCCGGGACACGTCGAAGGACTCGGACATGCCGATGACAAAAATCATGCGCGAGTTTGCGCGGCCGCGCATCGAGATCGAGCCGACCGACTACGGCTTCCGCCTGGTCACGCTGCGCCAGATCAGCGACGACAAGGCGCATGTGCGGGTGACCAATCTGATCTTCCCCAACGGCTTCATCATTCCGATGAGCCGCGAGATGACGATCTCGCAATGGCACGTGCCGATCGACGACGTGAAACACTACTGGTACGCGATTTTTACCTCGTTCGGCTCAGCCGTAGATAAGGATGAGATGCGCCGCCAGCGGCTCGAGCTCTACGAATTGCCGGATTACGTGCCGCGCAAGAACAAGAGCAACGATTACGGCTTCGATGCCCGCGAGCAGGAGCACGCGACCTATACCGGCATGGGCACGGACATCAACGTGCACGACCAGTGGGCCTGCGAATCGATGGGCGCGATCCAGGACCGCACCCAGGAGCATCTCGGCACGTCGGACAAGGCGATCAGCGCTTATCGCCGCCTGCTGCGGCAAGCGCTTGATCAATCGGCCAAAGGCGTAAAGCCGATGATGGTGCTCGATCTTGCGGCTGCGGCCAAGATGACCGGTCCGGCCTGTGTCGACGGCATCGGTCCGGCCGGCGACTGGCAGGACTATTGGCAGCGCACCGACCAAGGTCGGCAACAGACCAAGTCCTGGGCTAACGGGCACTGACGGTTACCGCATGGCCCCGCGCCGCCGCGAGCCGACAAGACTTGCCGCCGCGATGAGCTTTGTCGAGCGTCACGGCCTGTGGACCGACGACCAGGCGCGGCAGGCGAGGGCCGTCCAAGCGGCCATCAAGAAGAACAAGCTCGAACTCATTCGGTTCTCCTTTGCCGATCAGCATGGCGTGCTGCGCGGCAAGACCGTGGTGGCGGCGGACGCGCCTGCCATGATGGGAAGCGGCGTCACCATGACGACGACGCTGCTCGCCAAGGACACCGCGCACAAGACGGTCTATCCGGTGTTCAGCGCTGGCGGCGGCTTCGGCATGGCCGAGATGCAGGGCGGCGGCGACCTCGTCATGGTCGCCGACCCGGCGACGTTTCGCGTCCTGCCGTGGGCGCAAAATACCGGCTGGATGCTCTGCGACATCTATTTCACCAACGGCAAGCCGGTGCCGTTCTCGACCCGGCAGATTTTCCGCGACGCGCTTACGGCGCTCGCAGCGGCCGGCTTCGATTTCCTCGCCGGCCTCGAGGTCGAATTTCATCTCTTCAAGCTGGAGAATCCGCGGTTGACGCCGCAGGACGCCAGCTGGCCGCCGCAAGCGCCCGACGTGAGCCCGCTCACGCAGGGCTACCAGCATTTGACCGAAACGCGCTTCGATCAGATCGATGCGGCGTTGACGCCGATCCGGCGCGGCGTCGCCGCGCTCGACATGCCGCTGCGCTCGCTCGAGGTCGAATTGGGGCCGAGCCAGTGCGAATTCACCTTCCGGCCGCAGCGCGGGCTTGCCGCCGCCGACACCATCATCCTGTTCCGCGCCGCCACCAAACAGATCGCGCGGCGCAACGGCTGTCTCGCGAGCTTCATGTGCCGGCCGGGTCTGCCGAATCTGTTTTCGAGCGGCTGGCATCTGCACCAGTCGCTGATC
>Ga0181532_10004285_pt1 | contig 12549 bp, 19 predicted proteins | sample PEATcosm2014_Bin_33_FD_119768 | JGI IMG/M metagenome (GOLD analysis project Ga0181532, IMG submission 119768) | Peatland microbial communities from MTU Mesocosm Facility, Houghton, MI, USA - PEATcosm2014_Bin11_30_metaG | ecosystem: Environmental > Terrestrial > Soil > Wetlands > Peat | place...
CCCAAGGGATCGTAGAGGTCGCCACACTCAGGTTGCGCCCTCTGAGTTCAGGTGTCAACGACTCGGTGCTGAGCAGCTCCTGACTGGGAAGGTTCGGCCGAGCCCAGGGCCTGCGAGGTGGCGGCCCAGCGGGGCGAACGGAGGCGCCCGGCGTGGCCGGTGTCTGGTCCGAAGCTCGTGGGTTCGACAATGGCAGGATGAGCGCATGGCTGACAATGGCGCATACGACAAGGCACTCCTCCGACTCCAAGAGGAGCTGGTGAAGATGCAACAGTGGGTCCGCGACGAGGGTCAACGGGTCGTCATCGTGATCGAGGGTCGCGATGCCGCTGGCAAAGGTGGCGTTATCAAGCGCATTACCGAGTATCTCAATCCCCGATGGTGCAGGATTGCTGCCCTTCCGGCCCCGAGCGACCGTGAAGAGGGCCAGTGGTACTTTCAGCGCTATATCGCCCATCTTCCCGCCGGAGGGGAGATCGTCCTGTTCGACCGCAGCTGGTACAACCGGGCCGGGGTAGAGCGTGTGATGGGTTTCTGCACTGATGAGGAGTACCACCGCTTCCTCCGGCAGTGTCCAGCCTTCGAGCGCATGCTGATCGACGACGGCATTCTTCTGCTCAAGTACTGGTTTTCCGTGAGCGACGAGGAACAGGAGCGGAGATTCAAAGAGCGGGTCAATGCGCCACTGAAGCGCTGGAAGCTCAGCGACATGGACCTCGAGGGCCGCAACCGCTGGGTCGCGTATTCCAGGGCCAAGGACGAGATGTTCGCTCACTGCGACCTACCGGACTCCCCTTGGTACGAGGTCGAGGCCGACGACAAGAAGGGGGCCCGGCTTAACTGCATCGCTCACCTCCTATCGGTCGTGCCGTACGACACCCGCAAGCCTCCGAAGGTCAAGCTTCCTCCCCGCCCGCCCGTCGGGGATTATCAGCGACCACCCCGCGACCGGTACCACTACGTCCCCGACTACTCAGCGACGATTACCTAAGGGGCTTAGAAGAGACCATCCACCGGTCGCCGTGCTGGCCCAACTGGGATGTCGGGTGCGTTCCCAACCGACGACCCAGTGGAGGTCCCATCATCATGCGCGCGCTCGAGCCCGAAGTGTTCGATGCTGTCTTTCCGCCGTCGAGCCCCTGCTCCCCGAACCGATCACGACCCACCCGCTCGGGTGTCATCGGCCTCGGGTGTCCGATCGGATCTGCCTGTGGGCCATGCTGGTCCGCCTGGTCACCCGGTGCAGCTGGGTCGATGCCGAGCGCCTGGTGGGCGGGGTCTCCGACACCACCTTGCGTATTCGGCGCGACGAGTGGAGCACGGCGGGGGTCTTCGAGCGCCTGGCCGAGATGATGCTGGGCACCTACAACGAGGCAATCGGGTTGCACTGCGCCGAGCTCAGCCGGCGGACTGGGCTACCTAGGCCGACCCCCGGTGGATTGGTTTACACAGAGCTAGACCATGGCCGGATGACCGTCGTTACGGCTATCGGAGCGGGCCATACTTGGAGTAAGACCCGCTCCCTCGATTCCATCTAGCCGCCCGGCGCTGTGATACCCCGGACACCCATGACCAATAGGACAATCATCCCAACGAGGATGATTGCGCCAACGATGAGCCAGATTCGGTCCTGGCGCTTAGGCCCGACGGGTCCAAGCCACGTGGTGTGCCGCCACCACCAGCTTGTCGGCGCGTCCTCCGGTTCGGAGCGCTGAGTATGTTTCGGCGCCGTCACCCTCTCGCAACTCCCGCTCCGTCACCTTCGCCCTCTTCTCGACTCGGCACCATCGACCAACAGGCTACGCCTATGCCCATCCGCGCCCGACGCATCTCGGCCCCGCTTCGGCGGGGTGTCGGGTCCCCGAGCCGGCAATAACGGGGGCAGTCCATCGCCGTGAACGTCTGCCACACTGAACACATGGCGGAGGGACAGACGCGCCACCCGTGGGAGGACTGGGTCTGGGACGAGACCGTGTTCGAGGGCACCGCCGCCTACTACCGACAGGGCCGCAAACCATACGCCCCGGCCCTGGCCGATGCACTCGCCGAGCACCTCCATCTCGATGGTCGTGGGCGCCTCCTCGACGTCGGTTGCGGGCCCGGCACTGTCGCTCTGTTCTTCGCCCACCTCTTCGAAGGCGTCATTGGACTCGACCCAGATCCCGGGATGCTGGCCGAGGCCCAACGCGCTGCAGTGGAGGAACAAATCACCGACGCCCGTTGGGTCCGGATGCGAGCCGAGGACCTCCCCGGACCCCTCGGCACCTTCCGAGTCATCAGCTTCGGCCAATCGTTCCACTGGATGGACCGACCCCGCGTGGCCTCAGCCGTCCGGCAGATGCTCGATGCCAATGGCGCAGTTGTCCAAGTCGACCTTTGGCACACCAACCCGCCGAGCCAGGTGCTCCCGAGCTGGCCATACCCGCCAATACCCGAAGCGGCCATCGATGAGCTGCGTCGTGGCTGGCTCGGTCCTGACCGCCGGGCCGGTCAAGGGTTCCGGAACACCTCGCCCGATGGGGAGGACGCGGTGTTCCAGGCCGCCGGGTTCGCGCCCGAAGAACTCGTGGTCGTATTCGACGACCGGGTCCTGGAGCGTTCGGTCGAGGACGTCGTCGCCTGGGTTCTATCTACCTCATCAACCGCACCTCACCTTTTCGGAGATCGCCTGGACGATTTCATCCGGGAACTTCGCCGCCTCTTGCTCGACGATTCTCCTGAAGGTCGCTTCAGCGTGGCGTTATCAGACAACCGACTGCGCATCCGAAGGTCGCGCTGAACTTGTTCCGACCTGTGGCTCCATCCCGAAGTGGGACAGCCACCGCCGCTGTGTCGCCATAGAGTTCGGACGTGAGCCGGACTGATGTCAGGCCGATTGGGATTGCACAATTCGCTCCCGACTTGGAGGCAGCCGAGAATGGCGATCTGGATTGTGTTGGGATATCCGGGTACTGGGCCGACGAAGAGCAGCATCTTCTAGAGAACTTGAACCGGCCTGGGTTTCCCGGAGGCCAGACCTTAGAAACGTTGGAGTCATGGAGAAGCGGGTGTCGTCAGAGTGCGCCCGAAGGAACCCCGCAACTGCATCGGCACAGGTTCGCTGTAGACGGTCCTTTAAGCCGGGATCGTCCACTTCGCAATGCTATTACTGCTTGTGATGCTGGCCGTCGTACCGACGAACTCGACATAAGTGGGTGTCACCCCTTGGGGCATATCAAAGATGATCCACCCACGCTGGCACTGTCCAGCAGACAGACTGGAAGTGGACGATCCCAACTGAGACTCTGAAGCAATGGACGGAATCGTCATATTCCCGACAACCGTGTCTGACTGTGCCGTAGAGCCATTCGACAGAAGAACTGAAAAGTCACTGGGATCGACGCCATTCCTTGCGCCACTGGGACCTGCACACTCACCAGCATCAACAGCACCATAGGTGTCACCCGACGGCGGTTTGTCTACGTTGGGGTGATCGGTTGTGACGTTCGGATAAAACCCGTAGGTGGCCGCCTTGTTGATGCCGTTAACGTTGATGGGGACTGACACAACGGTACCCATGGAATAGACCCCATTCGGAGTTGCGGTCGTTGTCGGTGCCGTGGTCGTTGTGGTGGTGGCGTAGTATCTCGCCACCTTCGCCTTGTAGGTGGGGCAGAGGACGGTCGCCGCTTCCACCAAGATCGCCTTCTCTGTACCCGAAAGGACCCTAGCCAGCCTCTTGACGCTGGTGCCCGACCTCAAGTCGGTGCATACCTCGTCACCTTGCTTGACTATCTGTTTATTTGAGGCGGTGGCCGCGGCCAGGTCCAGATCGCGGACATCCTTGACGAACTTGGTCTGGGCCGTGGTTGCGCCCGCGGGAACCGCTGCTAAGCCACCGGCAAAGCCGAGTACAAGTACGGCAATGATACCGATGCACAGAGCCGGAAACCCGAACTCAACGACGCGTTTTTGCCCTAGCTGAGGCGCCGGGTGAGGAGCAGCGAAGGGCTCCGTGGACGGTGCGCTTGGATAGGCCATTGTGAACCCCCTGCCTAGTGCTCAAAAGGACCTGTAAGAGGTATCGGCGGGTAACGGGGAAGCTTGAACACAGGCGGAAATGCCTGTGACCTCAACCGGTCGTTGGCAGCTAGCGCCGCCACGCCGTCCGGAAGTGCCAAAGTGTCCCACCATCCCAGCGTTCGGGTGCACCCACGGTGGAGGCATTGGCAGAGCAGACCTGAACAGTCAGACTTCCGGTGATGGAACCCTTCGATGCCGCGGCCGTACGCGCCGCCTATGACACCGTCGCCGAGGACTACGCAGAAGCATTCGCCGGTGATCTTCTCCAGCTTCCATTAGATCGCCAAGTCCTTGATACCTTCATCGAGCGCATTGCTGCCGGAGAGTCCGTTCTCGACCTCGGTTGTGGTCCTGGCCAAGTTGGTCAGCACCTTTCCGAACACGGACTTCTCGTGGTTGGGATGGATCTGGCGCAACAGATGCTCCTTGTGGCGAGACGTCGCACTGGCAATGGCCGCATCGTTTGTGGCGATATTCGCTCGATTCCCTTCTATTCGGGGTCCTTCTCGGGCGTCGTCGCGTTTTACTCCGTCCACAACCTTCCACGAGCGGCGCTTCAAACTGCGTTGACCGAGATCCACCGAATCCTCAAGGCATCGGGCACTTTCGTCGTCGCTACTCACTTGGGAGAAGCAGAGGTGTACAGCCACGAGTTTTTGGGTCACGACATTGAGACTGTGGGAGGCACTCTCTACCGTGACGATGAACTACTCGCCGCGCTGGACAGCCATTCGTTCGTAGTTGAAGAAGTCCACTATCGCGACCCGCTGCCTCACGAGCACGATACCAAAAGGATCTACTTGACCTGCCGACGAGCAGACAGATGATTCTCGGCTCGATGCTCGTGCGCCTGTCTCACACCCGGCAGTCGGGTACACCCGCTTCAGACCTTCCCGGACGCGACATGTAGGGATGAAGGCGTACACTCGTAACCAGAGGTGCCGAACCGGAAGAAGGTTCCGTGAAAAGACTGGCGAAGTTGTCGTGGCGGGCTCGGGGTCGGGCTGGTGGTACTTGCATCGCCGAAGTTGACCACCCGATTGGCGGCTATCGAATGGACCCGAAGTACCGGTCCAATCTTCTCGCGCTATCCGGACCCGAGGGATTACCCCCTACGGTGTCATGGATCTCCTTCGACGGGGACGCTTATTGGGTCCGGCTCTCAGCTGCTCAGGGCTGGCCGCGTTCGATTCGGGTGACCCAAAGCGATGTGGACGGCGCGAGGAATTAGAAACTCGGTCTGATCACATCGGTCATCTGCACCCAAAGTCAGAACAGCAGCATCGCTGACAGGTCTCACTGAACCGGGTGTACGGGGGCACTCGGAGGGCGACTACGCAAAGTAGATTGCCTCCGCAACAGCCAGAGCCAGTCAGGAGGCCCATGACATTCCGGGCGTCATGGATGCGAATCGGCTTAGTGCCGATCCTTGGGGCTCTTCTCACCTGCCTCTCACTGCTGTTGATCAATGCGGCGTCCGGTGCCTCGTCTAGTCGTGATTCCTCGACGACCATTCCTCTGCTCTACGCCCCGAACGAGCCGACTCCAACGTCATCGACGACCCTTCCCACCGGTCCCGGCATCTCGTACTACCTATCGCTTGGCGACTCGGTCGGAATGTGGAACGGCACTCGATCGTTTCCGTACTTGCTGGCCAACCGATACTCACACTCCTCAGTCTCTGGTCTTCGTCTCATAGATATGTCCTGTTCTGGGGAAACGACCGAAACAATGGTCAAGGGCTCGACGTGCGCCCCTGGAGGCTCCCAGTACGAAAACGCCATCTCGTTTGTGGACGCACATCGGAGTCATATCGCTCTCATCACGATCAGCATTGGCGGAAACGACGTCGTACCTTGCATAAGCCGACCCGATGCTGCAACGTGCTTCGTCAATGGCTTGTCGAAGATGAAGGCGAACATTTCGACGATTGTGGCTGGGCTGCGGAGTGCCACCGGTCCTCACGTACCAATTGTCGGCATGAACGTCTATGACCCAATACTCGGCGATTGGTTGGCGAACGGCAGTGGTCGATCATTAGCTGTTGCCGCCGTTGCCGGGGTTGGCTTACTAGACAAGACAATGGTTCAGGCGTATCGGGCCGAGGCCAGTCCCATAGCGGATGTCCAGGGGGCTTATCACTCTGCGGATCTCAGACACTTCGTAGCTTCGCGTTGGGGTCGCGTGCCCGTCGCGGTAGCAAATGCCTGTACCTTGCTCGACATTGTGTGTCATCAAGGTTCGGTCATCGGGTACGGGGATGACCCGAACGATGCTGGAGCGGTGGTCATCGCTCATGCATTCGAGACGGCGATTGGTCGGCTGGCTCCGCCCAAGTCCGACGGGTAGCAAACCGGGGGGTGAGTTTCCAAAGTTGCGCCCCCCGGCAATGTATGGGGACGCTTTCGGCGACCGCAAGACCCATCAGTGGCAGTGATCCGGAGGAAGCGCTGCACCTGAGTCCGCCGCTCCCAGATCGTCCGAGTACCCGGCTTCGAGCCGTGGCCATTGCGAGGTGGGACGACCGCCTGGCCACTCCCGCAGGGGCGGCCACTCGGGAGCTCCGCCCAGGGTCCGGGTCGCGTGCCCGCGTCGCGGCCAGCCCACAGGCGAGTCCTCCCAGTCCTCCTGCCTGCCGAACACTGTGAGGTCCATGAGTGCGTAGCTGTAGTCCAGCACCTCGGCACCACGGCGCTTGGTCCAGTAAGTCTCGAAGACCTGGTTGCCATCGCGCAGGTAGCACACCAGGTGGAACAGACCGTGCTCGCGGTCGACGAGGAGCGTGTCAAGGGAAGGCTGGGCCGAGTACCACGGCATGTCCCAGCCCATGAAGGTGCGGTAGCGGAGGCTCTCGTCGTATGACGTCTGCGCATCGCCAGGACCGTAGGCAGTGTTCCGCCCCTGGCAGAACACTGCGAAGGTGATGTCGCGAGAGTACAGGTACGCAAGCTCGCCCACATGACTCATCACCCACGTACAGCCTTCGCACTGCTCGGCCGCAGCTCGGCCCGGCCACCACATGAAGTAGTAGGCAATGAGCTGACGCCGGCCTTCGAACGCTTCGAGCAACGTCACTGGGCCGTGCGGCCCGAGCAACGGGCTGTCTGCGGCGACCTCGACCATCGGCAGCCGACGGCGAGAAGCGGCGATCGCGTCCCCTTCACGAGTGTGTGCCTTCTCCCTCGCCCGCAGCACCTCTAGTTGCTCGTGGAACGTCGAACGGTCGACCACCGTTGGTAGAGGTCTGTTCTCATCCTGGGACATTGGCACCTCGCCTGATCGCCTCCTCGCGGCTATGGGCTGGTTCCCGCCACGGTAGCGACGATCTGCGGTGTCGCATGAGCAGAGTCTCGCCGATCCTGACCACAATCCCCGATGTGCCTACATGGTGCCACTCCGCCCCGGCGGCAATGTACTGGGGCATTTAGCCCTCGGGAGAGCCGAAATAGAGTGTGGAAAGAACCCTTCTCCAGTAGCCTTCGAAGGGTGAGTGGACGGGCGCGGTATGCGAATCAGGCCCACAAGGTTGCGCAAACGCCCAAACCGGATTGGACTCTTGTTCCTCAAAGCGTTGGGTTTCCGGGGTCAGGTCAGCCCGCCGGCAGAGAGGCCATGTCGGACCGTCCCACGAGCATCCCGGGCACCATGAGCACTCAACCCCTGACAAGTAGCTGTGCCGGTCGACTGCAGTGAGCGACCGGCAAGCGCACCTCGTTCATAAGCGCCGCCAAGCCGGCTGACTGGGTGAGTCCGGAAGTTCCAGACGTCACAACCATCCCCACTGGGATCAGTCCGGATGGCGGTGCTCAGCCATGGGACGGACGGGAGGTCGAAATGGGCTTCGAAGTTGTGATCGGCATCAACGCTTCCGAAGACCGAGTGTGGGCCGCACTGACCGACGTGGTGCACTGGCCCGACTGGACGTCCTCGATGACGTCAGTCACTCGGATCGGCAGCGGCGCTCTTGACGTTGGTAGTCAGGCACGTATCAAGCAACCCAAGCTCGGCACGATGACCTGGACCGTTACCGAACTCACGCCCGGTCGCTCATTCGTCTGGGAGGCGAAGCGGCCCGGTCTGACGCTCGTTGCTGGCCACGAGCTGAGCTCGGAGAGCGGCGGTACGGTCAATCTGAGGCTCACGGTGGAGCAGAAGGGTCTAGTTGGTCGCCTGTTTGAATCACTTACGGAGAAGTCGGCCAAGAAATACGTCCAACTCGAAGCTGAGGGACACAAACGTCGGGCGGAGACACCGGACTGAGACCCCATCGAGTACAGCTGCCTCCGAAGTGCCCGGTGGCACCCCGTCCCGGCGGCGTCCGGGGGCATTTCCCGGCTGCTGACAGGGGACGCCCTCCCGGGGCCAGGCGAATGTCGTTCCGGGGCAATGGTTCAGTTCAAATCCGACGTCTTCGATTGACGCTCAAGCGTGATCGTCAGGCACTCCAACTTCCCGCACCCGCTGCACACGTAGTCAGTGGTACGAGGTTCAGTTGTGACTGGCACGTACACCAGGCCCTCAAACACGACTGGAGTGGCGACCCCACAGTCGTTACACGTCAAAGTGACTATCACAGCATCCCCGGCCAGTTCCATACTGAGAGGCTATCGGCGGACCTAGGAGAGGGCTAGTGCGTCCAATCGGAGGTCTGCGGTCTTGCGCAGTGAACCAGCCGAAGCGGGGCCGCAAGGTCTCATTGACCCGGGCGACGAACTGGGACAGGGAATCGTCGGCGCGATCCTTCGACCTGGCGATCGAGTAGCGGCTCCACCGGCTTCGGCGTTTGCGCCAGCCAACTAGCGACGGCCGACCCCGGTTGAGTGCTCGGGCTCTGCATCCTTCCATGCCGTGCCACTAACCGGCGATTGGAGACGCTCGCCGTCTTGGCTGAACTCATGCGACCTCGATAATCGTCGGACGCATTGAGGGGACTTCGCTGGGCGAAGACGCGACCCACTCCCGGCGTATGGGGCACTCTTTGCCGCGCTCGTATCCTGGAGTCAATGACCCGTTCTGAAGGCGGTCGGCCCACTCCTCCTCGCCTTCCCCCTGACCTTTCCTCAGAACCCGATCTGCGCCTTACCGCTGGGTGTGAGGTCGATCACACAACCATCCAGGGGGACTTCTCAGATGGCGACCTCGAGGGATTGCAAGTAGAGGACTCACGCATCGCTGGTTCGTCATTCACAGCCGCTGATCTCAGCGGTCTCCGCCTCATAGATGTCGTGGTGGAAGGGAGTGACTTTTCAGGCGCAGACATGCAAGAGGCCTCCTTCACCCGCGTTACTTTTGCCGATTGTCGTATGTCAGGCGCACTCTTTCCTCGGGCCCAGATGCAAGATGTCACCTTCTCCGAGGTAAGGCTTGACCAAGTGAACTTCCGAATGATCGAGGGCGAACGAGTCGTCTTCGATCACGTAAATCTCGAGCGCAGTGAGTTCTATTCTGCACACTTGAAGGCTGCGTGCTTTTTCGACTGCAACCTGAGAGGAGCAGATCTGTCTCAGGTGAAGCTACCGGGGGCCCGCTTTCACGGCTCTGTACTCTTTGAAATCAAGGGCAGCGAGTATCTTCGGGACGTCGTCATCGAAAGCGCGCAAGTAATCCCGCTGGCTACGGGAGTGTTTGCCGGTCTGAACATCCGGGTCGAGGATGACCGTGAGGGTGATGTTGGACCTGTGGAAAGCAATGAGTCGTCCAAACCGAGAAAGCGTCCCACCTAGCCGAGCATTGTCACTGTTCGGGGTCAGGTTGATGTCACAATGTCCTAGTGATCGGAACCCTTCTGCTTGGTGCGCCCGCGACTACTGGCACCACCGGCAGTGTGGCCGGAGTTCTGATCGTGGTAGCGGTCGTGTTGATCGTCCTTGTGGGCTTCGTGCTACTCAGACGCCGAAAGTGACGCGGCTGAGCTAGCGGCCGATCCGGCGGAATGGGGCACCACACCTGCCACCTGTCAATCGTCAGGTGAACCCGACAGACCAGCCTCCGCCAAGGCGAGGACTGCCCTATGGACCGTGCGCACGTCCTCCGCTGAGCCCTCACACCACTGGAGCACGTCAGGCTCAGATCCGCCCACATTTCACCCACGCCCCCCAAAAGCCCGGCCCCCTCCGCTCCCGTGCGCCCCCTCCGCCCCGTTTCTCGGGTGGGGTGTGTCCCCCGGCGTCGCTGCCGGCCCCGCCGGCGTGCGTCCCGGCCGGTCGCCGGGGCGCAGCGGTTTTGGCCCGCCGTGCGGTCGGGACTCCTCTCCCGCGGCCTACATTCCTGGTTGGTGGAGGTGGCGGGATTCGAACCCGCGTCCTCCGGAGCCGCAGTAGGCCTTCTCCGAGCGCAGCCGGCGGAAAGTTGTCGGGGGCGGCACTGCTGCCGGCGGCGATGCCGCCCCGTAACCAAGCTCAGTGTCCTCAGTGTTCAGTTGGTGTGACGCACTGAGTAAGCCCTACTGAATGACGCCCAAGATCCGATCCGTAGGGCGGGGACCGGCTGGACGTCGCTACTTAAGCAGCGATCGCGAGCTGAGGCTCGGCGTTTGTTTTTGGTTCCGGCTCTTTAACGTGGTTCCGGAGACCACGGCTCGCTTCTCCTACCTTGACGACCGAAGTCGAAACCAATCACCCCCATGTCTGGGTTGCCGACCGCTCTGGCCGGCCTGCCCATTCTACGGGTTTCGGCTCGGACCGTTCGACGGCCGTGCAGGGCGGGCCTACCCGCCGCTCCAGCGGCCCATCTCCTTGCTGGCCCGGGCGGCCTCGCGTTCCGCGTCGCGGGCCATGATCACGTTGCGCTTGTCGTAGAGGCGCCGGCCCTTGGCCAGGGCCAGCTGGACCTTGGCCTTGCCGTCTTTGAAGTAGAGCGAGACGGGGATCAGGGTCAGCGACTGCTGCTGGGTCTTGCCCATGAGCTCGTCGATCTGATCCCGGTGCAGGAGAAGCTTGCGCTTGCGGTCCGGATCGTGCGCGCCGAAGCCGGTGGCGAAGACCCACGGCGGGATGTGCAGCTGGAAGAGCCACATCTCGCCGCCGTCCACCCGGGCGTAGGCCTCGCTGAGCTGCGCCTTGCCCTCGCGCAGCGACTTGACCTCGGAGCCCTGCAGCACGATGCCCGCCTCGAAGGTCTCGAGGAACTCGTACTCGCGCCGGGCGCGCCGGTTGGTGGCGACGGTGCGGTCGCCACTGCGCTCCTCGCGGGCGGCTGCCCGCTTGGCGATCTGCTTCTTCGCCCTGGCCATAGGGGTCCGAGGGTACCCTTCTGCGGTGCTCCGCCTGCCCCGTCCCCTCTACATGGAGATGGTCGCCCACTGCCTGACCGGTCTGCCCGACGAGGCGTGCGGCCTCCTGGTCGGGTCCTATGGGGGCGACGAGGCGGCCCACCTCTTCGTCACGCCCAACGCGGCGGCCTCGGCCATGGTCTACGAGATCGACCCCAAGGAGATGCTACGGGTGGACCGCGCCGCGCAGGCGCTCGGGGCCGACATCATGGGCGTCTTCCACTCCCACACCCACACCGACGCCTACCCCTCGCCGACCGACGTGGCGCAGGCGACGGACCCGGGCTGGCACTACGTGCTCGTCTCCTTGCGGGACACCCACCCCGTGGTGCGCAGCTACCTGATCCGGGACGGGCGGGTCACCGAGGAGCCCGTGGAGGTCCCCGGGCTCGGCGTCCCGGGCCTCGAGGTGCCCGGGTAAGGGCCCGGGGGCGGCTGCTTGTAGAATCGTTACCGGATCAGTCAACAATCACCCTGACCAGCCCGAGGTCAGCCGGCAGGCATCCGAGGGCACTGAGCGAGGAGGCCCCGTGGCCGTCGAAGTCCGTCTACCGACCGTCCTGCGCAGTCACGCCGGGGGCGCGGCCGTCGTCAGCGTCGACGGCGCCACCATCGGCGAGGTCCTCTCCAAGCTCGTCGCCGAGTACCCGGGGATGGCCGGACAGGTGCTCACCGACGAGGGTGCCCTGCACAAGTTCGTCAACATCTACGTCGACGACGACGACGTGCGCTACCTCCAGGGACTCGACACGCCCGTCAAGGACGGCACCGAGGTGTCGATCCTCCCGGCCGTGGCCGGGGGCTGACGCCGGGTCGGGAAGCCTGCCCATGACGCTCTACCCGTCGGTGCTCGAGATGATCGGCAACACGCCGATGGTCGACATCAGCGCGCTGAGCCCCAACCCCTCGGCGCGCATCCTCATGAAGCTCGAGGGCCAGAACCCCGGCGGCTCGGTGAAGGACCGGGTGGCCCTTTCGCTCATCGAGGACGCCGAGCGCACCGGCGTGCTGGTGCCCGGCAAGCCGGACCAGGTGCTCATGGAGCCGACGTCGGGCAACACCGGGATCGGCCTGGCCCTGGTGTGCCGCGTCAAGGGCTACACGCTCAAGGCCGTCATGCCGACCAACGTGTCGGTGGAGCGGCGCCAGCTCCTCGAGCTGTGGGGCGCCGAGATCATCGAGTCACCCGGCGCGGAGGGATCGAACGGTGCGGTGCG
>Ga0181532_10004286_pt1 | contig 12548 bp, 13 predicted proteins | sample PEATcosm2014_Bin_33_FD_119768 | JGI IMG/M metagenome (GOLD analysis project Ga0181532, IMG submission 119768) | Peatland microbial communities from MTU Mesocosm Facility, Houghton, MI, USA - PEATcosm2014_Bin11_30_metaG | ecosystem: Environmental > Terrestrial > Soil > Wetlands > Peat | place...
ACCTAAAGAACATGTACCAAATCTCACGAGCTTCGGCTCCTGATGGGTCGCGCTGACCCACTAGATGCCAGATTTACAAGGATTAACGCCCGAATTAGCACTGATGGCGAAGGCGAATGACATACTCAATCGCATGAAACCCTATCGAATTCAATGCCCATGGGCCGCTCTGAGAAGCGGCAAAGCGATGTGACTGCATACCCCAGTCAATACTCAGGTGCTTGCACCCTGCATCGGCTCCCAACTGGCCCCTTGAGAAGCCAACAACCAAATCGGAAACCGTTGAAGTGCGGCCTGATGTTCGTTGCGGTCGTCCTTTGGGTGGCATCGAATTCGGCGAATGCACAGCAGGCGGGTGATCTCGCCGAAATCGTCGTGACGGCGACCAAGCGCGAGACGCTCGCGCAAGAGACCCCGCTAAGCATCTCCGTTGTCGGGAAGGATGCGTTGCAGACAACGCACGCAGACAATTTCTCGGATATCGAGGGCCTGGTGCCGGGTCTCACGGCCACGGATCTCGGCCCCGGCAACAAGAGATACGCGCTGCGCGGGCTGCAGTCTCCCGGCGAACCGGAAGTTGCCCTGTATTACGACGAAATCCCGATCAGTGGATTGCCCGGCGGATCGCTCGACACCGGCGCCAGCCAGCCGGATTTAAAACTGTGGGACATCAACAGAATCGAGGTACTGCGAGGGCCGGAGGGTACCCTTTACGGAAATGGATCCGAGGGTGGAGCAATCCGCATCATTTCGAATCGCCCGGATCTCACGAAATTTGAAGGCGCGGTTCAAGGTTGGGGATCGGCAACCGATGGGGGCGCCGGCTCCCATGGCGAGAACCTCATGGTGAACATCCCCGTCATCAATGACAAGCTCGCGATCCGGGTTGCGCTTTACGATCGAGATGAGGGCGGCTACATCGATGGGGTTTATCGACCCGATATTGCGCTGCCTCAAATCACTCAGAAGAATCTTAACGATGAGAGAACCTGGGGTGGGCGCGGCTCCATCAGTTTCCAGCCGACCGAGAACTGGAATATCACTGGGATCGCCTACTACCAACATCTCGCGACGGGCAGTTCGTTCGAGACTTACCCCACTTATGCCACGCCTAAGGATCAATACGTGTACGGGGCCTTTGTCCAGACCCCTTGGGTCGATGAGTCCCGCATGTATAACCTGATCTCGAAAACCGATTTCTCGTGGGCCAGCTTGTATGTCACCGGATCCTATCAACTGAGAAAAGTGTCTGCGGTTTCCGATACCACGCGATTTTTACTGAGCATGTTTGGTTGTACGGTGTCGACTTGGGATAAAACCTGTTTTGGAGCGCCGATCGCACCGGCGGGGAGCGCCGCATTCGAGAGCGTCAGTTCTTGGTCGGGTGAGACGCGGCTTGTGTCCAAGGCACCCGGGCGTTTTCAATGGACGGTCGGCAGCGCTTTGCAGAATGCCAAGACCTTTCGCTATGGGCAAGTCGCGACTGTCGATGCGGCAGGCTCTATTCAATACGATCCATCCAGCGGGGATGCGCTAAATCGGCTGTTCGCGCGTCAGAATTTCGATACCTTCAGGCAATATTCATTCTTCGGCAACGCGAGCTACGATATAACGACGGCGCTCAAGGCCGATGTTGGGCTGCGCTGGTTTCATTCAGATCGCACCGACCAGCAAATCCTGGTGCAGCAGTTCTTCCCCGGACAGCCGACGGGCCCCGAGCCCTTCCAACAATTCCAGCAGGGGGTTCTCTACAAGAGCTTCGAGCTGTCATACAAACTGACGCCCAATGTGTTGACTTACATCCAGGCTTCGCAGGGCTTTCGTGCCGGGGGACCTAACTTCCCTGGCGGCTTCGCGCTCACGGCGCCGCCCTACGGCGCGGATTCAGTCTGGAACTACGAGATGGGTTCCAAGCTCGGATTCTTAGGCAATCGGATCCACTGGAATAGCGCAGTTTTCGACATAGAATGGAGCAACCTACAGGTGCTACAGCCGCAGGCGCTATTTTCATACATTTCCAACGCAGGCTCTGCGAGATCTGAGGGCTTCGAAACCGAGCTCGATGCGCAAGTCCTTCAGAATTTCGAAGTTGTGGCGGGACTGACGTACAACTACGCGCGCCTCGTGGGTCCTCAACCGCTCTCCAGTGCCCCCGCTTCGCAGTTGCACGCCGGTGACCGGTTGGCAGGTGTGCCCGAATGGACAGGTGATGTGGGACTGATCTACAAGCAGCCCTTGGGAACGCAATACACTGCGGTCGGGCGCCTCGATTTCTCGTATCAGTCTGGGCGCAGCAGCGTCGTGCCACCACAAAATCCCGCTTACTTCGTGGCCAGGGCCTATGAGCTGGTCAATCTTCATTTGAATCTTGATCGCACGGATGGTTGGGGCGTATTTCTTGACGTCGATAACGTATTCAACAAATTTGCCGAACTCTCGGTTCAGGCCGAGGACAGCAACCTGATTGAAACGATGACGCCCGCGCGCCCGCTGACGATGACGCTCGGATTCAGTAAGCGATTCTAGATTTTCCTGACTCTAGAATCGTGGGCTCTTCCTCGCCCTGACATCGCTCATCGGACGCCAGTCGACCGAATCCCTTCGCGCCCACGCGCCCGTGCTTTCCCTTTTTTTTACTCAGCGCTGTCGAATGGCGACGCGATCCGATTCCCATCCGCTAGGCCATCACGTGGCGAGTTGACTGTCAGTGCGCACACAGTCAAGCACGGCCATTCAATGATTAAGCACCGCGGACGCCCATAGTGCAGGCGTCGAACAGATCAAGCCGCTCAATTTCTCGGAGGATTTTATGACGAAGAAAGCACAGGTGATGTTAGTACACGGCGCATGGGCCGATGGATCCTGTTGGGGTAAAGTGATTCTGTTGCTGCAGGCCAAAGGCATCACGGTCACTGCAGCGCAAATACCGCTCACTTCACTCACCGACGACATCGCGGTGACCAAGCGCCTCTTGTCCATGAACAAAGAGCCCACTGTCCTGGTCGGGCACTCGTATGGGGGCGCGGTCATCACCGGCGCCGCGGGCAGTGCGCCTCAGGTGAAAGCGCTCGTCTACATCACGGCCTTCGGATTGGATCAGGGCGAAAGCCTCGAATCCTTGAGCAAGCAAGGTCCGCCCTCGGCAGGTTCCGCGGCGATTACGCCCGACGGGCTCGGGTACCTATGGATCAATCGGGAGCAATTCCACAAAGCCTTCGTGGCGGACGCGACAAAGGACGAAGCCGCGATCATGGCCGCCGTGCAGCGACCCTTAAGCCTTGCAAGTTTCGCAGAAAAGGAAGGCGCGCCGGCTTGGAAGGCTATTCCGTCGTGGTACTTGGTCTGCACGGATGATCAGATGATCCCCCCACCGGCGCAAGAGTTCTTGGCCAAGCGCATGAAGGCCACCGTAAGGTCGGTGGCGTCGAGTCATGCGGCCTTCATGGCCCACTCCCAAGAAGTGGCGAACATCATTCTCGAGGCAGTGGAAGCGGCATCCGCGCGTTCGGCGGCGGCGGCCTGAAAGATCAGGGACATCTTTTGCTATGAATCGTAATCCTCGCGTACTTGTGATGGGGGCCACCGGCCAGGTGGGCGGCGCCCTCATCCGTCATCTGACCGATGTTCCATCGCTCGAGATTGTGGCGGCGGCGCGCAATGTGTCAAAAGCGAGCACGCTGGAAGTGCCGGTCGTGCACTTGGACCTCGATGACATCGAGACTTTCGCGCCTGCCTTAAGCAATGTGGATCGGCTCTTCATGGCGACCGGATACACGGTGGACATGCTGCGTCAGAGCAAGGATTTGGTGAATTACGCAAAACGCGCCGGCGTGAAGTTCATCGTGCACTTGGGAGCCTGCGGGGATGACGATACCCGAGTGGCGCACTACGGCTGGCACCAATTCATTGAGCGCTATATCGCGTGTTCGGGCATACCGTTCACGCACCTGCGCCCCGAGATTTTCATGCAAAACCTTTTAGGGTACGGCGGGGAGCGCCATGTCAACGCAGGTGTCATTCGTCACTACGTGGGTGCGGCGCGCTTGAGTTGGGTGGATTGCGAGGATGTGGCCGCGGTCGCCGCACAGTGCTTACTGAATCCCGCTCGGCATGCCGGTAACACGTATCGCCTGGGATATGACGCGAAAACATACGAAGACATCGCGCAAGTCATGACCGAGACCTTGGGGAAATCCTTTCGCTATGAGGCGCGGCCCCCTGCGGAGTTCCTAAGTCACGTGCTTACCGCCGGCGCGGAGCCGGCCTATATGAAATGTGTGTTCGACAGCTACACCGATTTCACCAACGGCGTCGCCGAGAAAGCGGACGAGGTCTTCGACAATTTCCCCGCGCTGGTCGGACGAGAACCTCGCCTCTTGTCGGACTTCGTGCGCAAGCACGCCGATCAATTCCGGTATTAGAGGACTATTTGCAATGTACGCGCCCCGAAGATCAGCACTGAGCAGGCCGCTCTCCATTCGTCTGGTTGCACAGGGCCGATCCCTCTTGGATGTAATCCGTTACGCGAGCGGCTTCCTCAAGGAATTGCCCCTACAGCCGCTGCTGGTAGCGCTCATGGCAGCCTTGGTCTTGGGAGCTGTTCCGATGATGCTGACGGTCCTCTATTCAGTCGTTCGCGCAGTGCTCGATGGGTGCTGGCATGCAATTGGCTTGACCCGTGCCGAGGCAGCGATCACCCCTACACCCGACGCAATCATCAATCAATTGGAGCTTCTATGACCCCTCTTCTTGCGCTTGCTATTGACGCTCACGGCGGACTCGATCGCTGGGCAAAGATCCGAACCATCGTTGTCTCCGCGTCGATTACGGGCGCCATCTGGGCCATCAAGGGTCAGGCGAATTACCTTGATGACATCATCATGCGAGTCGATACGAAGCGGCAACGAATCGTCACCGATTTTCCGAAGCAAGACAAGCGGCTGACGTACGGGCCTGAGCGGGTGACACTCGAGGCACCGAAAGGCCGCATCAGCCAAGCACGGGATAACCCGGAGGCCTCGTTTGTCGGCCAAGCTCGAGAGACACCCTGGGATCCTCTGCACGTCGCGTACTTCCAGGGCGAGGCGCTGTGGACCTATCTCAATTCGCCCTTTCTGTACGCGCAACCGGGTTTCATCACCGAGGAAATCAGTGCCATCGAGGTCGAGGGAGAACGATGGCGCCGGCTCAAAGTGATCTTTCCCGATCACATCAAGAGTCACACCAAGGAGCAGATCTCCTGTTTCGGACCGGACGGATTGCTTCGGCGTCACGATTACACCGTCGATATCCTGGGCGGCGCCACGGGACTCAATTATGCCTACGACTATCGAGAGGTCGAGGGACTTAAGTTCTTTACCAAACGACGCGTCTACGCATACGAAGGCGACTATGTGCTCGTGCCCGAGCCGCTGCTGGTGAATATCGACGTCCGCCACATCACGCTTGAAGGAATTGAAAGCCATGAAACTGCCTGCGCTGTTTGAACCCCTACAACTGGGCGTGCTCAATCTGCCAAATCGGCTGGTGATGGCACCGTTGACTCGCATGCGCGCTGCCCCCGGTGGCATGGCGACCTCGCTGATGGCGGAATACTACGGTCAACGCGCGAGCGCTGGACTTATAGTAACCGAGGGAACCGCGGTCAGTTCGCAGGCGCACGGCTACCCGGCATCGCCAGGCGTTTACATGCCTGTACAGATCGCGGCGTGGCGCGCCGTGACCGATCGAGTGCATTCTATGAAGGGCCGTATCTTCATGCAGATACAGCACAATGGTCGAGGCTCCCTTCCCGTCTACAATGCCGACGGATCGCTACCGGTGGCGCCCTCTGCCCTCCCCTACATCGGAAAGGTCTATACACCCGCCTTTGTGCCGCTCGATCCGCCGACGCCACGGGCGCTTGAATCCTCGGAGATTCCCGCCCTTATCGAAACATTTTCCAAGGCCGCCGCCAACGCCATGGCTGCAGGGTTTGATGGCATCGAAATTCAGGGTGCCAACGGCCATCTGATCGATCAGTTTCTGTGTGATGGCAGCAATCAACGAACCGATGCCTACGGTGGATCAATCGTCGGCCGTGCGCGCTTTCTGCTCGAGATCGTAGACTCCATCATCGACGACGTTGGCGCGGATCACCTCGGCGTGCGTTTGTCACCCTATGGCCGATATGGCGGCATCTCGGATTCTGACCCCATGGCGCTTTTCAGCCACGTCGCCGGCGAATTGAGTCGCAGACGAATTGCCTATCTGCACTTGATCGAAGCTAGCGCCTCAGAGATCGGCATTTCTGATGACCTGCATGCTAACGCGCCGAACAATGCCGCCTTGTTCCGTCACGCCTTCTCGGGTCCGTTGCTTTCGGCCGGCGCCTATACCCCCGAATCGGGCGAGTTCGCATTGGAGGGCGGAGCGGCGGACGCCATCACATTCGGTCGGCTCTTCATCGCAAACCCCGACCTGGTCGCGCGGTTGCGGCAAGGAGCATCGCTCAATGCTCCCGATCGATCAACCTTTTATGGCGGCGCGGCTCGAGGCTACACAGACTATCCCACGCTGACGCCGCAGCCATTGGCGCAGGTCCCCGAGCATGTTTGAGAATTCCGTACCGCCCGGCGCTGCGTGGCTCGAGATTGTGAGTCGCTCCACGCTGCAAGCCTTCTCATCCGCATTCTGCGCGGATCCGATTCTCGAGGCTGTCGTCGTTGCGGAGCCAGCCCTCGGCGTAAGAGCTATTTACGATTTCTTTCGCGCAACCCGATCAATGTATGAGCACATTGCGTTCGTACACGAAATCCGCTCGTCCACCCGTGCCTGCCTCGAATGGGAGGGCGTGTTTCAGGGCGAGAGCATCAGTGGTGCGACGATCCTCATCTTCGAGGCGAGTGGCGGCATCGAACGGATTCGACTCTTCCACTTTCCCCACAAACAACTGAATGCGTTCTCGGCGGAGCTAGGGCGCAGGCAATCGCCGAAAACGGCATCGATCAACCCACTATCCCGGAGCGCAGTATGAAAATGGACGGAAACACAATACTTATCACCGGCGGCGGTTCCGGCATCGGTCGCGGTCTTGCCGAGGCGTTTCACCACCGCGGCAACCAGGTGATCATCACGGGCCGAGGCTTGTCGCGCCTCAAGGCCGTGTGCGAAGCGAATCCCGGCATGCTCGCGGTGGAACTAGACGTCCGCGATCCTGCCGCTGTAAAACGCGTCGCGGCGCAAATGATCGCTGATCACCCCGCGCTCAATGTGCTCATCAACAACGCCGGCATCATGGAGCTCGATGATGTGACGGGACCCGTGGACGAGGAGTTGCTGGTCAGCACTGTCACGACCAATCTTGGTGGGCCGATTCGGATGAGCGGTGCCTTGGTGGGACACCTGAAGAACCAGAAAGATGCCGTCATCATCAATGTCTCCTCGATTCTCGCCTTTGTTCCGTTGGTGCCCACCGCGGCTTACTCGGCCACAAAGGCCGCTATCCACTCCTACACCCTCTCCCAGCGTTACAAGCTACGCGGCATCGGCATCCGCGTCATCGAATTGGCACCCCCCTGGGTGCGCACAAGCTTACTGAACAGTTCCGAAGAAGAGCGTGCGATGCCGCTCGACGCATTTATCGAGGACACCATGGCCATGCTCGCCACGGATGCGGATGAGATTCTGGTCGGCCAGGCTCCTCAAATGCGCGCCAACCCTGGCCCTCAAGAGCACGGCTGGGTCAACCAATTCAATGATTTGATCGCGGCAGGGCCGCCCCTCGGCTGATTCGATTCACATAGAGTTTTTTGTTTATCACCAACTAGGGATATCGCTATGAATAAGTATTTCCGACTAACCTGCACCGCCGTCGCGTTCTCGGTCGCCGCAGCTGCTTCTGCTGTCGCCGCGCCATCTTCTTCAGTCAAGAATGTCGTCCTCGTCCACGGTGCTTTCGCCGACGGATCGGGCTGGATGGCGGTCGCCAAAATCTTGGAGAAGGATGGCTACAAGGTCAGCATTGCCCAGCCGCCCGAGACATCCCTTGAAGACGACGTGGCCGCAACTACTCGCACCATCGATGCAATGGGTGGCCCGGTGGTGCTTGTGGGCCACAGCTACGGCGGGATCATCATTACCGCCGCCGGCAATGACGAGCACGTGAAATCGTTGGTCTACGTCGCTGCCTTCCAGCCCGACACGGGCGAGAGCTTGGGGTCGTTGTCGGCCGGTAAGCCCCCCGCCTCCTCGGGCCCCAAGCCTTCGGCTGACGGCTTCCTATACCTGGATCTGGCGAGCTTTCATGCTGATTTTTGCGCGGACCTGCCGAAGCCGGTAGCCGACTTCATGGCAATTTCGCAAGTCGGCTTGAGCGTCAAGTCAGCGGGTGCATCCGCCACCACGCCTGCTTGGAAGACCAAGCCGAGCTTCGCCATCGTCGCTACCAACGATCACGCCATTAATCCGGATCTGGAACGCATGATGTACAAGCGCTCCCATGCGACCGTGACCGAGATTGCATCAAGCCACGTGGTCTACATCTCCCATCCGTCGGAGGTCGCTGCCATGATCGAGCGAGCGGCGCAATGAAGATCGGGTTGGCGAACGAACAGCCGCGTGAAATCGTGAAGCGATTTTATGCCGGCGGCGCGCGCGGCGAGATCACGAGTTTCCGTGACAGTCTAGCCGAGGACTTTGAGTTGTTCGTGCCGCCCCAGCTTCCCTGGGGCGGTACTTTCGATAAAAAGCAGTATGTCGCGCTCTTGCCGCGTGTCGCAGCGGTCCTCGACTTCGCGCGAATGACGTACGTGAGCCTAACGGCCGAGGGCGACCATGTGGTCGCTCTCATCAGGATCGGTGTCCGGGGCACGGATGATTTCATTCTGATTTCCGAGCATTGGGACATTCGGGAGGGAAAGGCCATCCGTCTGTTGGTGGCGTATTTCGATCCCACCGCGCTACTTAACCAAATCCAAGCGGCCACCGCCTGAGCTATAGGAGTATACCCATGGGAAGACCCGACTATTCGGCGCGCGATAAGGCCGTCAAACACAACGTGTACGCAACCGTGCGCAGGCGCGAAGGCGTATCCCACGAACAATTCGTCAATTACTGGCGAGATGTTCATTCCACACTCTGCTCCCGGCTTCCGGGCTTAGGGTTCTACGTGCAGCAGCATTTCGACCGGGAAGGCGGCGCCAATCTATGGCCCCTGGCCGCCGGAGTGAGTCGCATCAACGCGATTCTCGATGGTTCCGCAGAACTCGGCTTCGCCAATGCAGAGGATCAAAATGCATTCGCTGAGGCGGGCAAGATTCTATACGATGATGAGCGGAATCTTTTTGGCGAGGCAATCGCTTATTTCCTCCCCACAGGATCGACGACTTTCGTTGATCGGGAGGAAGATGGCGTTCGGAACGGTCCGGATCGCCTGCACCGCATTCACGTCTATATGAGCCGCCGGCCGGGGATTGACGCAACCCAATGGCTAAATGACACCAGCGCGGACTTGGCGACCCTCGACGTAATTCAAAAGTGGAAACTGCACCTCCCGCGACCCTATGACAACGCACATCCAGCGCCCCCCTCTGCCGATGTCGATCATACCGTCGGGTCGGACAGGCTCCATCTGGCCGTGGCCGAAGTCGCATTCGAAAATGCTCGGGTAGCGCGGGACTTCTTTGCCGGCGTCGCGTTCAAGAAGGTCTTCGCGGCTCAGGCAAAGTATGTCGATGCGATCGGCGCATACCTCGTATCCGGCTTCTACACCTTCGTACGAGATGGCGTTGCAACGCCGGCCGGTATACGTGGCAGCCGCGGTGCAGAACTGATCGACACGCTCGGCGCGGGCAATCAACTGACTCCAGCTGTTCGTGAACGATTTGTCCAAGCTTGACATCGTGCGCGTCTGAAGATACGCGGAACGTCGGTTACCGAATATGAACATGATCTATTGGCTGGCTGTCGGAGCATTCGCGGTAGGGACCGAGGCGTTCATGATTTCGGCGATCCTTCCCGGGATTTCCTCAGACCTTAAGGTGAGTGTGCAATCCGTTGGGCACTTGGTTGCCATTTTCTCATTCTCCTATGCGGTCAGCTCCCCGATTTTGACTGCATTGACCGCTTCTATCGATAGACGGAAATTGCTGATTGGATCCATGACAGCCTTCGCCGCGACGAACGCGTTCGCCGCAATGGCGCCCGGGTACGACGCATTGGTGGTGGCGCGAGTGTTGCTGGCGTTCTCCGCGGGTCTTTATGTCCCGAGCGCAAATGCACTCGCCGGCGCACTAGCTCCTCACGCAAAGCGAGGTCGTGCCCTCGCCATCGTGACCGGCGGCATCAGCGCCGCCGTCGCCTTAGGCGTTCCTCTGGGCGCATTCATTGGTGGTCGTTATGGTTGGCGAGCCACTTTCGCGGGGGTCGCCTTGCTGTCAATGGTGGCTCTCGTCGGACTACTGATTGGATTGCCACGGGGCGTTGGATCACGTCTGGCAGTCGCAACATTGCACGATCGACTGACGGTCGTTCGCCAGAAAGGGGTACTTCCGGCACTGATGACAACGACGCTGTGGGCAACCGGCGCCTATACGGTATACACGTTCATAGCTCCCTATTTAAGTCGAACAGTGAATTTGACCGGGCCTTCTATCGGCTATGTGCTCTTTCTTTATGGAGCCGCGGCATTTTCAGGTCTGCTGTTTTGCGGCACCGCCAGCGACCGCGTCGGCGTACGCCCCGTGATCGTCGCGGAACTGTCGATAATGGCGGCCGCGCTTGCGAGTCTTTCGGTGTGGGCGGGGTACCTCTCGCCTGTTGAAGCGCTCGCGCCCGTCCTGATTTCCATAGTGGTGTGGGGATTCACTGCGTGGGGGTTCTTCCCTGCTCAACAAAGTCGACTGCTCGACATCGCAGGCCTCAACGTAGCGCCGATCATTCTCTCGCTGAACGCCTCATTCATGTGTCTGGGCTTTGCTCTCGGTGCCACAGCAGGGTCATTTACCTTAAGCCACGGTGGGGTTGCAGATCTCGGAACGGCCGCGGCCGCGTTCGTCTTGGGATCTCTCACGCTGTTTCTTCTTGCTAACGGCGCACAACGAAGAGGGGGGTTCAGCATCAATACCCATGACCCGATCAATTCCATTTCTAAATCCTGAACCATTCCCGGAGATTTTCATGCATTTATCCGCTTCGACCGACAACAAGACTTTCGTATTGATGGCCTTCGATACCCTTTTCAACAAACGCGACTACAAGGCCGCAGAAGCCTTCTGGTCGCCGGACTACATTCAACACAGCGCGAACGTACCTCAGGGACGTTCGGGTCTTTTTGATCTAATCAAAGGCCTACCCCCGTCGCTGAAGTACGAGCATGACGTCGTCATGGCGGACGGGGACTTGGTCATGCTGCACGGCCGATTTTCCGGGACTGGGTTGGCCGCAGACTGGATTGCCGCGGATATTGTTAGATTGCATGCCGGTAAACTCGTCGAGCACTGGGACGTTCTTCAGAACGAAGCCACCCGAGCATCATCCAAGAGCGGGCTGCCTATGTTTGGAGTCTCGTTTCCCACTTAGCGGTGCTAAACACGATTGTTCGGTGAGCTAGTCAGGAACTGCCCAGTCACGGTCTGCAATATTGGCCAAGGGCGACATGGAATGCGCGTCAGGACGATGACGACGAACATCGACATCGCCCGTGACCGCTACTCCGCATCCCCGCATCGACGCAGGATGGCGAGCAACTGATAACGCTCGCTAACGCCCGCCTTATCATCCGGAATAATTCTCGTTCTTTCCCTTCAGCCCCTGGCGGCGGCCCTTATCGCGCGGCGTCGCGCCCTGCGGACCGTCGTCGGTCCGCAGGGCCTAAGCACGTTAACGTCTATGAAAAGGCGTCGACGTCGACGATGGCCTGTGCAAAGGCCTGCGGGGCTTCCTGCGGAATGTTGTGCCCGACGCCTCCGGTGATGAGCCGATAGTCATACTTGCCGGAGAACTTATTGCGATAGGCTGTGCTGGGCGGATGGGCTGCCCCGTTGGAGTCGCCTTCCATCGTGATAGCGGGCACGGTGACGGCAGGAAGCGCGGCCAGCCGCTTTTCGAGGTCGTCATATTTCCGCTCACCATCCGCCAGGCCGAGCCGCCAGCGATAATCGTGCATCACGATGTCGACATGGTCTGGGTTGTTGAAGGACGCTGCTGTGCGGTTGTACGTAGCATCGTCGAAATCCCACTTCGGCGAAGCCTGATGCCAGATGAACTTATTGAACTCGGCGAGGTATTTCGCATAGCCAGCTTTGCCGACTTCAGTGGCGAAATAGTACTGGTACCAAAATGCGCTTGCCGCCTGAGGCGGCAGCGGTGTCTGGTTGCCCGCAGGACTGCTGATCAGATAGCCGCTGACGGAAACGATTGCCTTGCAGCGTTCTGGCCATAGTACCGCCATGACGTCCGCTGTGCGCGCACCCCAGTCAAAGCCGGCGACGGTGGCTTTCTGAATTTTGAGCGCATCCATGAGAGCGATGATGTCGAGGCCAACGGCCGACTGCTGGGCGTTGCGCATG
>Ga0181532_10004287_pt1 | contig 12547 bp, 9 predicted proteins | sample PEATcosm2014_Bin_33_FD_119768 | JGI IMG/M metagenome (GOLD analysis project Ga0181532, IMG submission 119768) | Peatland microbial communities from MTU Mesocosm Facility, Houghton, MI, USA - PEATcosm2014_Bin11_30_metaG | ecosystem: Environmental > Terrestrial > Soil > Wetlands > Peat | place...
GATTCTTCAGCATTTTTGCCGCGTGTGTTTACGCCTACCAACCCTGTTTTTGGGCACTGCCAACTATCACGCTAGGAGAGTATGCCGCTGCGGCCTCCATCGGCTTGATCAATGCCGTCGGAAACCTCGGCGGCTTTGTCGGTCCATTTGTGCTCGGCTATCTTGCAACGCGTACCGGTTCTTTCACCCCGGGCCTCGTTTGGTTGCTGGTCAGTCTTGTGCTGGCTGGCATTCTGGTTCTCTGTGTGCGGGGGTTCAGGCACAACACTGGCTGAGGCTCTGGAACTCCAAACCTTATCTCTGCGATCGACGCCTTTCCCCGTACCTCCCTCCGATCGGAAGACTGCGCAAAGAGCAGAAATGAAGTAAACGTTTGCCACTCGCGCGTGTATAATCGGACGCTTATCACGGACCATACCGGGGAGAACTGGAGGAAACCTGCTTGCGCTGGCGTATCGCTATTCTCGTCAGTGCCGCGATTGCCATAAGTTACCTCGATCGCCAGACCCTTCCTGTCGCGGTCAAGGCAATCAGCGCAGACATTCCGCTTTCTAATGAGCAGTTCTCCACCCTGCAATCTGCGTTCTTGTTTGCCTACGCATTGATGTATGCGGCGGGCGGGAAGTTCGTGGATATATTGGGAACTCGCCGTGGTCTGACAGCGATCATGGTGTTCTGGTCGTTTGCCTGTGCCAGCCACGCTCTCGCAACTGGATTCGTGATGCTGGCTATCAGCAGGTTTCTGCTCGGTGTGGGCGAAGGCGGCGGCTTTCCCGCAGCCACCCGTGCAGTTGCAGAATGGTTTCCGACCCGGGAACGCGCCACCGCGATGGGCATCATCAATGCGGGTACCGCCGTGGGTGCAATTCTGGCCCCTCCCTTAATCGCGGCCGTTCTCGGCTTTACGAATTGGCGCTGGATCTTCGTGCTCACTGGCGGATTCGGTTTGCTCTGGGCCGTTTGGTGGAACTGGTCTCGTTTTCCCGCAGCAGAAAGTTCGAACCGCATGGGGGTTGCACCGGAAGCGATGGCCGGCGCAGCAGTTCCTATGCTCCCATTCCCTTGGACCCGCCTATTTTTTATTCGCGAAACCAGGGGTTTGGTGGCCGCCAAATTCCTGAGCGATGCGGCCTGGTTTTTCTATCTGTTTTGGCTCCCCAAATATCTTTATGATGCGCGCGGTTTTGACGTCAAAGCAGTCGGCATGTTCGCCTGGATGCCTCACGCCGCCGCGGGAGCCGGCTGTCTGTTGGGTGGAGCTTTCTCCAGCTATCTCGTGCGCCGTCATTTCTCTCTTGGCACCGCACGCAAACTGGCGCTCGGCGCAAGCGCTGCCGTTATGCCATTTGTCATCATGGTTCCTCACGTTCCAGTGTCCTGGGCAATCTCGCTCTTCTGCCTGGCGTATTTTGGGCAGCAATCCTGGTCGACTCTGGTCATGGTCCTGCCAGCGGATCTTTTTCCTCAAAATGTTGTCGGGTCCGTTGCCGGACTCGTCGGTTTCGGCGGAGCTATGGGTGGGATTGTCTTCGGACAGCTAGTTGGATATCTCTTGGACCATGGATTCGGATATGGCACAGTTTTTGGCATCGCCGGCACTCTTCACTTACTCGCGTTTCTCATTATTCTCGCTGCCATTCCCGTCGTCTTGCCGTTAAGATTGCAACGAAAATTGAGTTACGAGGGAGTTCCATGAGAATTACGGAGATTCGCACGCGGGTCTTGCGTTGGCGCGGCAAGACTGTTCCATTGCCTCCCCATTTCTGCACCAATCCGATGGACCTGCTCGAACTGCCCGAGGCCTCCATGCGGACATTCACGTTTCACGGCTGGCTGGTCGTCGAGGTGTTCACCGATGATGGTCACGCAGGCTTGGGAAACGCCGCTCTGGCACCGCAAGCCACAAAACAGGTAATTGATCTCTACCTCAAGCCTTTGCTCATCGGCCAGGATCCCTGGGATATCGAGCTCCTTTGGCAGCACATGTATCGCAAAACCATGGCGTTCGGCCGCAAGGGAATTGGTATGGCCGCGATCAGCGCGCTGGATATCGCCCTATGGGATATTCTCGGCAAATCCGCCAAGCAGCCCGTCTTTCGCCTGCTTGGCGGCAGAACCAAAGCGCGCATCCCGGTTTACGCTTCCCGTCTTTACAGCGTAGAGTTGAACGAACTTGCCGCGGAAGCCAAAAGGTACAAACAGGAAGGTTTTCAGGCCATGAAGCTGCGTTTCGGATGGGGACCCGCCGACGGCGCTAGTGGCATGCAGCGCAATGTCGAGCTCGTTCGAACTGTCCGCGAGACCATCGGCGATGGCATCGATCTGATGGCGGATGCCTACATGGGTTGGACTCTCGACTACGCCAAGAGAATCCTGCCCTTGCTCGAACCTTTTCATCTCCGTTGGCTGGAAGAGCCCCTGATCCCCGATGACCTGCATGGTTATGCCGAACTGAAATCTCGTTCGCGAATTCCCATTGCCGGTGGTGAACATGAATTCACGCTTTTCGGATTTCGCGATCTGCTGGAAGCGCGTGCCTTGGATTACATCCAGTTCGATACCAACCGGGTGGGTGGTATCACGCAAGCTCGCAAGATTGCCTCGCTAGCGGAAGCCTATTCCGTCCCCGTGATTCCACATGCCGGACAGATGCACAATTATCATGTCGTCATGGCCAGTCTAAATTCTCCGATGGCCGAGTATTTTCCCAGGGTGGATGTGGAAGTGGGCAATGAATTGTTTTGGTACATTTTCCAGGGTGAGCCTGTTGCGAAGGATGGTTACGTCAATCTCGATGACAACACTCCGGGCCTTGGTATCACCATCAATGAACCTGGTCTGGAGGGCTTCGAGGTAATCGAATAATTCACGAGCCACGCAATGATCCGATGACACGTCTAATCCAAATCAAAAAAGGCAACGTTCGCCGGGTGGCCCTCGTCGAGGAGCCCAACGTCCATTTATTGGATGAGTGCTCCTCAATCTACGAACTTGCGCAAACCGCGATTGCCACAGGTAAAAAGCTTAGCCAACTTGCGCGCCAGAGGGCCCAGCACGACGCGGCTGACTACGACCTTATTTATTGCGGCCGTTCCGAATGGCACTTGCTTCCCGCCATTGATCATCCCGAAGAACCCGCTCGATGCCTCCTTTCCGGCACCGGACTTACCCATCTCGGCAGCGCTCGCAATCGGCAGTCCATGCACGCCACCGCAACCGAAGAACAGACAGACAGCATGAAGATGTTCCGCTGGGGAGTCGAAGGAGGCCGGCCTGGCGCAGGTCGCATTGGAATTCCTCCCGAGTGGTTCCACAAAGGCACAGGCAGTGCTTTGCGCGCGCACGGTGAACCGCTCGATATCCCTTCCTATGCCGAAGATGGCGGCGAAGAAGCTGAAATCGCTGGTGTGTATCTTGTCGCTCCGGACGGCCGTCCGTACCGCATCGGCATGGCGGTCGGCAATGAATTCTCGGATCATCAGTTCGAGAAGAAAAACTATCTTAACCTCGCCGGCTCAAAACTTCGCACCTGTGCTCTCGGCCCGGAACTCCTCCTTGATCCGGAATTCACATCTGTCCCGGTTGTCGCGACTATTCTGCGGGACGGGCAAATTCACTGGACCAAATCCTTCCGTACGGGTGAATCGGAAATGTGTCACAGCCTGCAAAACATTGAGCATCATCATTTCAAATTCGATGCACACCGCCGGCCGGGCGACGTCCACGTGCACTTCTTCGGCACGGACTGCCTCAGCTTCAGCGATCGTGTTCGTTTGCTGGATGGGGACATTATGCAAATCGCCGCGGAGGGTTTCGGACGCCCATTGCAAAATCCCGTCCGCGTTGACAAATCTCAAGCCGCTCTGGTTAACGTCATTCCACTGAAATGAGTGAAACCATGTCAAAACCTTCCGTCGCAATTCTTGGACTTGGCATCATGGGCTCTGGCATGGCCAGACGCCTGCTCTCCGCGAATTTTCCCTTGTCGGTTTACAACCGCAATCGCGAGAAGTGCATTCCTCTAGCCGAAGCTGGCGCTTTTGTCGCCGCCACACCGCGCGAGGCGGCATCGCGTTCGCAAATCATTATTAGTATGGTAGCGGATGACGCCGCTTCCCATATTGTGTGGTTGGGAGAATCTGGCGCATTGGCCGGTGCATCCCCGAAATCGATCTTGATTGAGTGCAGCACATTGAGCATAGGCTGGATTCAGGATCTTGCCGCCAAGGCAACCGGGAAGGGCTTCCAATTCCTGGATGCGCCCGTCACTGGCACAAAACCACATGCCGCGTCAGGCGAGCTGCTTTTCCTGGTCGGCGGCTCAGCGGAGACTCTGGATGAAGCGCGGCCCGTCTTCTCTGTGCTCGGCCGCGACGTGATTCATCTCGGCCCCGTCGGCAGCGGCGCGCTCATGAAGCTTATTAATAACTTTCTGTGTGGTGTGCAGGTCGCCTCGTTCGTCGAAGCCCTGTCACTCATCAATGCCGGCGGTTTGGATCGCAGCAAAGCCATATCAATTCTCACTGCGGGAGCGCCCGGAAGCGGAATCGTAAAGCGAGTGGCCGAACGAACGATGGCCAATGACTTTACGCCAAATTTTGCGCTGCGGTGGATGGCGAAGGATATCGCCTATGCTCTCGACAGCGCCTCCACTAGAGGAGTCTCCCTGCCCATTGCCGCCACTGCCTTGGTTGCGTTTCAACAGGCCATTGCCGAGGGCCACGGCGATGAGGACTTCTCCGCCGTGAGCAAATTGGCAAAGCGACCCATAGATCGATAATGTGTGGACCTGCCGATGTGAATCTGCGCTTGGTTGAGGCAAATGCAAATTGCTTCTCTTGGATGCAAAAGGTACAGGCAGGAATAAAATCGTGTTTAAACCAAGCAGGATGACGATTCACTATCGCTTGTTCACGCCGAGCCGGACTCTGCTTTAGGATTACGCATTCCAATTCAAGTCCACCCGTCCCACCTCAAGTTCTCTGATTGCCAGTTCCCCCACAGTTGTTGGGCCAGTTGCCCACACGAACGATCCGCATTCCCGACTCTGCGACGCCGGGCATCCTGGAGGGCCTTGATTACCAGCTCAATCGAATCAGAGATAACCCTTGCCGTGGCAACGAGAACGACAATCGCACGGAGCCTTTCTCTACTGTTTGCCATATGGGAGATTCCAGAAGCTGTAGCTGTCCAGCTGCTTCAAGTGCTTGATATTCGGCAGGGGATGGGGATTGTGGCGAGCCGATTTTCAGCCACATTGAGTAAGCGTTGCTGTGCGCGGCATCGACTCTGAAATGCTCAACGGCGGCACGAGTCAGATCCTTTGGAAGCCCGCTGACATTCACCTCGATTGCTGCAGGAGGCGCTGACAAATCATCGTCGTGATAGTTCCAGATGAGAATTGCCACTTCGTGATCCCTGCGCGTGCCAATTGCGTTCACATCGGCCGGACCTCGCACGCCCGACTGAACGATACCCTCCATGTCCAATCCTCCCGAACTGGTCACCGCCAGGCGCTCCAGACCTAAAAGTCCAAACATGCGGAACGCATTCAATACCGGCTTATCGATTCCGTTCGTGGCAAGCTCGCGAAATCCCTCGAAATACGGTTGGTCTTCAAATTCAAATGCCCAGGTCACCACGCCTTCCAGCGTTACTCCGTGCTTCCTGGCCAGCTCAAGCGTCCGGCTCAACGCTTCAGCCGTATAGCAGGCGTACAGCGGTCCGTTGCGGTACGAATTTTGTGGGTTTTGGCGGGCTGAACAAGCTGCGCAACCCTCGGGGTCCCATTCGCCCAACACAATTGGAGTGGCACGCCATTCGGCAAGAGATGCGATAATCTCGAAACCCTTCTCAATGGATTCCAGTTGCCTGGCTAGCCCCATCTGCACATGATCGCCCATCCACTTCGGTGAACCCTTTGGATGAAAGGAGATGAAATCGAGCCGCGTGCCTGTTTTCCCATCCGCAAAATTCCTCTCATGCGCGCAATGTTCCAGAAAAAGCCGCAGAAATTCCGCAGCTTTGGGCGAGCCCGCGCCGGTCGTATCCGGCCCGCCAATTCTCGCGGCTGGGTAAGCCTTCAATACGGCATCCACAGTGAAATCGTACAGTTTGAAGTATTCTTGCGGAGTTCCTTGCCAATATCCGATGTCCGGTTCGTTCCAAACCTCCCAGAGCCAGCTCTTCAACGCAGCGTCGCTGTATCGCTCTCGCAGATGGCTCACAACGTGAAATATCAGCTCCGACCATTTCTGATAGTCCTTGGGAGGGTAGGCCCATCCCGTGTAGATGGTGCTTACGTTGTCTTTGGGAAAATTGTGGCGATACGGTTCAGGATGGGTGGAAAGAGCCTGTGGCATGAAGCCTAGTTCAACCAGCGGCTTTACTCCTGCTTGAGTGAAAGCGTCGAAGATGCGATCCAGAATCCTCCAATCGTAAACTGCATTTCCCGCGGCATCTTCCGTGTACACGTTTGTGGAACCCCACTTCAGCGAAGCACTCCCATCTCCCGTGGTCAGCAGATTGTGGACACGGACGTAAACGGGACGAGGGCTGAGCTCCGCCAATTCCGCGAGAAGTTTTTTTCCGTTGGCAGCGTAACTGTAATTTGGTTCGTCGTAACCGAAGAAACCCCAAACCGGCGGTAGCGCCCCTTCCACCTTGTCGTAATCCACCTTGATGGTCACTTTTTGCGGAATCTCTTGCGGCAATATGGGTGTCACAGCCCACAAAACAAGCAACAAACTCGCAAGGATTTTTCGCATGGCAAAACCCCTTCCGGGTAGATTTGCGAACGATTGCACCAGGAGGCCCAAGCACAGGCGATTCACAGTCAATCTAGCTTCTATTCCTGCAACGATCCACGCCTCCACTGCGGACTGGCCAATTTCAAACTGTCGACAACGAAATCTACCGGCCCAACAGTCTACACGAGCAGTAGAAAAAGGTGATCGCGAACCGGCTAGTCACTTTTCGCGAAGGAGTGGGACGGTTGCGAGTAATGGTAGGCCCTCAAGGCCTCGGGCGAGATCCTGCCTCCAAAAGCGGTCTGCAAGGCGTAAACTCCCGCCAAATCCTCAAGACCGCCGGAGGTTCAAAGTCAATTCAGGATTTCAGCGACACGTAGGTGCTGTAGCTCTCTTCTTTGATACCCATAAAAGGACGCATGGAGATGGGCTTGCCATCGGCAGCGTTGGCGATGGAATCTCCCGTGGTGTTGTTTGCTGGCTTGGCTCGCAGCAGCTCCGCCTTTTCAAAGCTAGGCTGGGAATCGGCCACACCAAAAAGGACAAGAGGCCCGCGGAGCAGCGCCACCTGATCTGCATGTTGCACGTCAACTTGTTCCAGCCGAAGTGGCATGGCCAGTTCCAGTTCGACGACATCGCCCTCTTTCCAGGTACGTCGCACCGCTGCAAACGTGCCAGGCTGGACGCCTTCGGTAACTCGCCTCCCGTTCACTGCAAGCACCGGATCCTTTGTCCATCCCGGAATCCGCACGTATAACGTGTATTCCACGGGTTGCGAAGCCGCCACTTTAATGCGAACCCTATTTTCCATCGGGTAATGCGTTTCCTGTGTCAGCCCATATTCTCCAGAGCCTTCCGTCCAACGCACCGTGGAAGGTGTGAACAGGTTGACGTACACGCCGTCATCGGAACGCAAATACGTGCTGATATGATAGTCAGCGGCAAGTTGCGGAAATGTTCCCGAGCAGCACGGCCACTTATCCCTGTACCAGACTTTCTTGCCGGTGGTCGCATAGTCGGAGTAGTAGAACGATGTGCCGTCCGCCTGAATCGGCCATGCTCCTAGGATCGTGTTGTAGAGCACGCGCTCCATGGTATCGCCGTAGCGGGCATCCTTTGTGACGCGCAGAAGGTAACGTGCAATCTTGAAATGGCCGTAAGCGCCGCAAGGCGTCTCAAAACTGGCGTGCGTTGTCCGCAGGCTGTCTCCCAATTGCCCAGTGTTGGGCTCGCCAAATCCTTCATTCGGTCCCCACCCGCCGGTCGCGAAGCTCTGCGTTGTCAGAAGCATCTCAAAACCATTCTTTGCCGCCCGTAAGTGTTTCTCGCTGCCCAGGGTAATGTACGCCTGCATCGCGGAGCTGAATGCATTCACATGGCTGTAAGCATGTTCAAAGGGAAGCACATTGTTTCCCTCTGCCAAGGGATCAAAATAAGTGTCGTCTTCCAGGAAGCGCTTCGCAAAATCCCGGTAAAACGGATCCCCGCTCCGCTGGTAGGCCAGGAAGAGATTTTCGGGCAGTGTATAGGTTTCATCCCAGGTGAACGACGTGTCCTTGTGAGGACGCGCCCGCATCTCAGCGCGCGAAAGCGCCTTCTCTGGCAGATACGCCTGGATCGCCTGGCTCAGCTTCTTGTGCACATCCATCGCCATGGGATCGTGTACGAACTCGTGCGCATCGATCAAGCCACACGAAAGCTTGTCATAAGTGTAGGCGGGCAGACGGTAACCAGCGAAGAATTTCGCCTTGTCGTCCAGCGTTTCTGCATAACCCTTTACCAGACGATTCACCTTTGCGTGTGTCGCTTCCGACCCCGTCACGGCGTATGCACGCGCAAGCCCGGACACGTATTGCCCAAAACTGTGTCCGGCGATAAATCCGTGAAAGTCAGTGTGGTCCAGGCTGAATCCGGTGAGATCGTACCAACCACCCATGTCCGCGCCTGGAGCCGGTAATCCTGCAACTTGACGGAACACCTTCAGCATCCGATCGTCGTCCAGATTCAGGTATCGCTCGTGATTTTGCTCGAACTGCAGCTTCATCGGGCCGTCCAGCAGTTTCACGTTCTGATAAGGGAAGACGTTAAGTGGCGTGTTGATTGCCACCGGGCCCCGGTCCGAATTGGCCAACCCGGGAAGCGCGCGGGCGGCATACGCGGTTGCAGCCACCACAGCCGTGGATTTCAGAAACATTCTTCGATTAATGGGGGACTTCATTCCAAGCCTCCTTCAGGAATTCCAAGAAAGCGTTTACTCACAACCTATGCAATTCCATTTGGGTTGTCAATGCTATTTCTCACAGGCGCTTTTTGCATGACTCTTCACAACGAAAAGGGCCCGCTGCGTTAACGGGCTCTTCCTGATTTACGATCATCCTCGTGATGTTCGATTTTCCCCGATGCGAGCCTGAATTGGTAGCCGGTTACACCGCGTCCTTGTTGTCGATAACAGTTTCGTTCGCATTCACCGCCCCTTAGCAAGTTCGCGCCCACGGGCGAGCCGGTAGTCACGCAGCTATTGTTTTGTGCGGTCAGGCGGCGGATTCTCTATTCAATGTCACAACAGCCCCGGGTCGAGAATTCCGCAATCCGAACTTCTGTCGGGATCTTCCTCCGGGAAATCGTTTACCCTGCGACACTCTGTTGGGCCTGACACCGTTTTCGTCCTAAAGGGTGTGCAAGAGAATCCACTCCGCACGATCGCTGGTAAAGCTACGAAAAGGTGCGGCTTTCGTACAAGAGACGCAACAAGCGGAAGAAAAGTGACGAGATGCGCAAAATGAGGATAGTAAACGAGCACCTGGGCAATAAATCATGGTGGGCGGGAGCGAAGCCACCTTTTGACGGTTTTCAGCCGTCCAGAATTCGGTGGTATCTGTGTTACGCCAGCAGCCGAATAACCCTCGATACCTGCATGCATGCGTAACCACTGCAAGGAGAGAGGCGCAAACGAAAGTAGTCAGGATGATCTTGGCAGAACAGACTCAAACTGCCCCGGCGGTAGATGGGAAGTGAACCTTACCTAGCATTCCTTTTCGTTTCCACGCCAGAAAGCCAATCTCTCCGCACGCAAGTGCTTGAAAAGAATGGCGGGGACGACGAGACTCGAACTCGCGACCTCTGCCGTGACAGGGCAGCGTTCTAACCAACTGAACTACGTCCCCGCATATTTGCCACGCGGTATGGTGGGCAGTGCAGGGCTCGAACCTGCGACCTCCTGCTTGTAAGGCAGGCGCTCTAACCAACTGAGCTAACCGCCCTTTCTGCTCACATGAATTTATACTACAGGAACCTCTTCACTCGGTCAAACTCTTCGCGCTCCCTTCTTTTTTCTTTCCTGTTTTCTTGCGATTTTCCTTCGCAACCAGTAAACTCGTAGTTTCATAAAATACTCGAAGGACGCCCCTTAGATGCTCTTGAACCGCGATTATGTCGGCCACATGGCCTCCGAAGTCATCAAGAAACTCATCGCTGACAACCTCGTCGAAATCAAAGAGAAAGAAGTCGAACCCGTCATCGTCCGCGTCCGCGCCCGCATGATGGACGAGATCACCGTCGAGGACCGTGTGAACGAGCAGGTGCGCAACATCCTCATCCAGTATCAGGACGAGATGCGCCGCACCGGCGTCTCGTATCAGGAGATGTTCAAGAAAGTGAAAGGCCAGCTCGCTCGTGATCAGAAACTGATTTTGCGTTGATTCAACGCCGCGCTTCAATGCGCCGCTAGGGAAGGGAACTGAGGCACTCCAACACGATGAGATTGAGCCGCGAAAAAATCGTCCGTATCTCCCACCAGGTCACTGATCTTCTCGTGCAAAGCAACGAAGTCGAGTTCATCGAGGACCGCGACACCATTCGTCAGCACATTGTCCAGACCATCAGCGAAGTCCTTCGCGAGGAAGAAAAGGTCGAAGTCGAAGTTCGCAAACGTATCACTTCCCAAAAGAAGGAAATCCTTGAAGGTAGCGAGGAGTGGGACGTTCTCTTCCGCAAATACTATTCCGAGGAACTCCGCCGCATGGGTGTCTCTGCCGCCCCCGAAGAGCACCAAAAGGCCGGCCACCGCTAACCGTGGAGTGCGGCGCCTTGGCGCCGCTTTTACCACTGCTCCCGGGGAATAGACTGTCCTGCTCCATCCCTTAAATTTTTGCAAACAAAAAAAGAGGGCAGCGTTTGCTGCCCTCTGAATACTTAAAACTTAAGACTTAAGACTTAATACTTACAACTTCTCTCACTGATCATCCGGTCTCCGCTTCAACGTCGGCCGGTCGTCATCCCCTGAGTTCGGGTCTTGACCCTGCCCCTGTCCGGTCTTATCCGATTGTTCCGTCTTGGTCCGCAAGGTCGGTTTCCCCGGTCCATTATCCTGTACCTTCCGCGAGAACATAATGTTCCGCAGACGCGCCTTCACGGAATCAAATTCCGACGTCGTCACGATGTAGTCGTCGCGTTCCGGCAAAATCCGCGCAATCTCTTTCTGCGCTGCTTCAATCCGGTCCGGCGTCGGCGGGTGCGTCGAAAAAACCTTCGGTATCGACCCCGGCCTTCTCTTTTCGTCCGCCTGAATCCGCTCAAAGAACGTCACATACGCGTTCGGGTCGTACCCCGCCTTGTACATGTACTGGATCCCCAGGAAATCGGCCTGCCGCTCATCGTCACGCGAAAACTTCAGGAACGTCAACGGAATAGCCAGATTCATGCCCTGGTATATGCCGTACCCAGCCCATCCGTAAGGTACAAAAATCATCGCCGCCATCGCGCCGATTTGCATGATATCCGCTTTGGTGGCATTCTTCGTGCCGTGCCGCGCAATCACGTGAGACATTTCATGAGCCATCACGCCTGCCAGCTCCGCTTCTTCCTCCGAGCGCAAAATCAGCCCGCTGTTCACATAGAAAAAGCCGCCCGGCAGCGCAAACGCATTCACCACGTCAGAGTCAATCACCTTGATCGTGAAAGGTACCCGCGCATCTGAATTCCTTACCAGATTCTGCCCCACTCGGTTCACATATTCCGTCACCACGGGATCGTCAATCAGCTTTGAAGAGCGCTCCACTTCCTGCGCCAGTTGCTTTCCCAGGGCAATTTCCTTTTCCAGCGAATAAAAATTCACGCCCTTACCCGGGTTCCGGTTCCCGATAGCGTCAACGTCTTCGTTCGCATTCTTTGGATGAACCGTCTGCTGCTGCGGCACGGGAGCGTCCGCACCCGGCTGCCCGGCAGGAGGTGTAGCGGCGGGAGCAGCTTTCGGGTCTGGTGGAGGAGGTGGCGGCGGCGCGTCCTGCCCGATCGGAATCGGCCCTGTCTGGCTTGGCTGGCCCGTTTGCCCCGTCTGAGGCGCTGCATTCGGGTCTTGGTTAGCCGGCTGCTGCCCCTGCTGCTGCGCCGTCTGGCCAGATTGCCCGGAGGCGCTCTGTTGGCCCTGCTGTGTCGTCGAAGATCCTTGTGACTGGCTCTGAGCACTCGTGCCCGCAGGCCATGCCATCAAGCATGCCGCTAGCACTAGACCGACCGCATATTGTATTGCCTTCCGCATGGGTCGAGCCTCCCTCAAACACTTTCCACGCAAGTATACACCCTTGAATGTACTACACCCTCGTTCAGTGTGATGTGCCTCACGCTAATATGGTTTCCTCAACCGTCCCCGCCAAGGGGCGCCCCCCCCCACTCGTACTGTGGACTATCCCCCACATAGGCAGTTGACACTTCTGGTCAGCCTATCTACATTCAAAGCATCACTATGACCGCGCGCAAGATACAGATTGGCCAGCTTTGGAAAAAAGAGGACACCGGCGAAA
>Ga0181532_10004289_pt1 | contig 12544 bp, 10 predicted proteins | sample PEATcosm2014_Bin_33_FD_119768 | JGI IMG/M metagenome (GOLD analysis project Ga0181532, IMG submission 119768) | Peatland microbial communities from MTU Mesocosm Facility, Houghton, MI, USA - PEATcosm2014_Bin11_30_metaG | ecosystem: Environmental > Terrestrial > Soil > Wetlands > Peat | place...
ATTTGGCGCAAATGGCTTTGATCTTATGGGCGTTTGATGGTTCAAGTAGACCACATTAACAGGAGGGTAGGCGATGAATCCGCTAAGGACACTCCGTCAGTTCTTCGACGACGTCGCCCGCTCTCGACAACTACTCGACGAAATAAGGGCGAGTGTTGCAAATCTCTCCGGCAAAATTGAGGAGGTCGGCGAGGGTTCTGACTCGCCACAGCAAACATATGCGTTTCGGTCCGAGTTTATCCCACTCTACCCGATCGTAGATCTGCGTGACGCGCCTATACAGGAGATCATGGCCGCCAGCGAATACGAAGAGTGTGCCAGATCGCTTGAACTGACCGGCAGGCCTCAGGACTCTCTTATGTCGTGTTATTCCCAAGCCCTGCTTTACTGCCTGATCAGAAATATGCGGCCCGACTTTGTTGTCGAGATTGGCACTTATCGCGCAGGCACAGCAGAGGTTATCTGCCGGGCGCTCAGCGCAAATAATAGCGGCGTCCTGCGCACGATCGATCCCTTTGGACGCCAGACCGTTCCAAATATTGTCAAAACTTGGCCCCCTACACTTCGGAATCGTCTTCGATTTCACCCAATTTCATCAATGGATTTCTTTTTCCAAATGGCACAGACTGAGGAAAGGCCCGACATTATTCTTGTCGATGGCAATCACGATTTTGAGTTCGCTCAGTTCGACATTGAAGCTGCGGCACGCATCATTAAACCAGGCGGCTTCCTATTCGTCGATAACATAAGTCAGGCCGGACCATATCTCGCAGCGCAAAGCTTCATTTCCCGGCACGTGGATTGGATTGACTGTGTTGGCAGCGTGGCTGGCGATATCTCGGCAGAACCTTTCGACAAGCACAGGACAAGGCTGACGAACACAGACTTCTGCGTCTTGCGGGCGCCATCTCATCTTACGCTTACGTCACGGCCCTATTCGCCCGGTCAGATTAGATGGCCTTCTCGCGTCCTCCACGGAATCGCGATACGCGGGGTAGGCGAGCCAGGACAGCTCGACTGTCAATGTGTCATACGCACATTCGGCATTAATGCCGTAATCGGCGAGACATCGCTTAAGGCGTCTGCCGAGATTACTCCGGATGAAGAAACACGAATTGCCTTCGAAGATTCTCCAGCTGTAGCCGCATCGGCTGCTTATGTTACAATCGAGCCGTGGCTAACATGGCATGGGGCGTCGCCGTTGCTGGTACATAAGTGGAACCTCTACTGAGGCGATCATGAACATCACCGAGTGCACAGCCGATGATCGCTGCTCACAAGTTTGTTTAGCAATCGCTGCGTCGAGCGGCTGCACCACGGCCAGCGACACAAACATCGATGATATGTCCAAAAAAAGAGATTGTAAAACGAACCCGATCTCGGCATGTAAATAGTAAACGTGGAGTATTATTGACAGAGGCGACTCAGCTTTCGTCGTAGGATGACCTCGTGCGAGTTCGAGTGACCGCAGCCGCTGTCAAACGGAAATTTGTCCGACCAAGCTCAGGGGGAGAACTCTCCTATTTACAGATTCTTCGGGCGGCGGCCGCGCTGGCAGTGGCGACGGCACACATCCCGCGAATTGAAACGATTCTTCCCTTCTCGTTCTATGGTGCTGTTAGGGTGGACGTGTTTTTTGTAATTTCGGGCTTTATTATGGTGCATTCGTCACGTCGTCTCTACGGCACTGGAGATGGCTGGATTGTTTTTCTTGGACGTCGGATTGCGCGAATAGTGCCGATCTACTGGCTCGCATGCTTTTGGATGTGCGCATTCTATCTGGCTAACGCCGGTCCTGGCGTTCCGGCCGTGACATGGAGCTGGCTGTTGAGTTCCCTCTCATTCATTCCTTTTGGCGATGGTGCGGTCGAACCAATCACCGGCGTCGGTTGGACATTGAATTTTGAGATGTTTTTCTACGCTTGCTTTGCGGGCACTCTAATATGGTCGGCCAACCGATCGGCGCTCATTTTAACTGCAGCTTTCATAGCCTTTGCACTATTGTGGAAAGCGCAAATACTGGTTTTGCCATTCAGCTTCTGGTTTGGGCCAATTATTCTTGAGTTTGTATTCGGAATCTGGCTTGGGATAGCTTACCGCGAAGGGTTCCGGACTTCACCGCGCATGTGCGCAGCGGCGATCTTCGGCGGCGTGTTCCTAATCGGTCTGGGTGCAGCTACAGGCTATAATGTGGGCCCGGGCACTGACACCGGCATAAGATTTATTGTGTGGGGCATACCATCCATTCTGATCGTCTCCGGCTGTGCTCTCGGCCCGCAGCCCTCGAAGATCGGGCCTGTGCTTTGGCTTTTAATTCTCCTCGGCAACGCGTCTTATTGCATCTACTTGGTGCACCCTTTGTTGGAATACCTATTCCATAATCGGGTCTGGGGTCACCTCGTCGGAGCTTCCTATCGCTTACTCTTGGCTCTCGGGCGGCATACTGATAATCGGCTCGATGGAGCGACGCTTGCCACCTGGGTGGAACTCGTACTCAGCTTAATTATAGTGATGATTGTTTCCGTGGCTCTGCACGCCAGTTTGGAGCGGCCATTAACAAACTATCTTCGGCAAAGATTGGCTCGGCAGGCCAGATCTTCAGCGGACCCCAAAGTCGCACTGGAATCGTAGTAGGCATCTGGTATCAAAAATCTTGGGCATGGTCGCCTGCCGATCTCGCAGGGCGTCCGACGGAAGGAAAGATATTGGCTGCACATCCACAAATCGGGACCCGCGATGGGTTGCCGGCGCAACCCACTAAAACGAAGGTACATGGCATGGTCTTATAACGACCGACATACGCGAATGCTTAGTTACTTCCCGCAAGGCGACCCGTCCTCGATCGACTTTGGATATCAAAGCGAGGGCATTAGAGATCCGGATTTCTTACTGTCAAAATGCCATCGTTGGTGACGAACTGTCCCAACGCGCTGTTGTGTGTTGCGTTGGGCTCGAAGCTAAATACGATCTCCCAGCCCTGATCGGCAAAAAGCTGGTGCAGACTGTGATGGGCGTCAATGCCGTGTGTTCCGATCAGGATGCGGCGAACCTTTCGCCTCAGCAGATCGATGAATGGCGGAAACACGACAATCTCCGATTGCTGAATATCTGACTCTAAATAGTCGACGACGTCAAACGGGCTAATTAGATCCTTCAGGGTTACGCAGCTCATTAATTTGATCTCGGCTATTGCGTTGCGCCCTGGAAGAAGGTCTTTCTCAATGCCGGTAGTATTGTGCTCGATCAGATTTCGAAGCGCCGCTTCGGTCTGGCCTTCACTGATGAACGTTTCAACATAATACTTCCGCGAATTGATGTCGTTGGTCGAATAGCTGTTATTAGCCCCAGTGCCCGGAGCACCGACAGGGAAAAAAATAGGCTCATTGCTGCCTCCGACAGCGGTTTGCACAAGCCAATGATCATCAGGGTCGATGCCATTGGTACGCATATGTTGGATCATCCACGCGTAATTCTCCGGAACCGGCTCGACGGCGACGAGCTTGCACGGCAGAGGATTGACGAGCTGCATCGCGCGATAGGCGCCCACGGCCTGTCCCCCATAAGCCGCGCCTAACGTGATCATTACGTAGCGCCCTCTCGCTTCGCGCGCGGCAGCAAGCCAGTTTACCATCTCGAACCAGCCTTCGGCGTTGCCGCCATCACCGATCGATGGGAGCTTGGTTTGTTGATAACTGCCGCCGACCAATGCCGGGTCGATACCCGACAAAACGTTAAATTTGATGTCGGTAAAAACGCCGAGGAAATCGACGACGAAGCCCGACGGAACGAAGCCCGACCACGGCTTGATATCGCCGAAGAAATTAGCGTAATCGTTCAATTTGTTCACTGGCAGTCTCGCAGCGTATATTGGCGGAGCAGTCGTCACGACGTCAAACCGGCGCCGTGGGCACGAACATTATTTTATCCGTCGATGCGATTGCAATGTCTCCGCCTGAAGCGTCGACGTTATGAGAGGCGCTTGGTACGCGCTATCTATTGCGCGGGATCCCCGTGGGCTCCCCATCTTTATTGTCGAGCCTATCGATCACGGCATCAAACTTGGCATTTAACAACTTCTGCTGGTGATCGCAACCGGCGACGAGCGCGTCAAGCCTAGAATGTAGCACTTCGGAAATATCCGCCAAAACACTGATAATCTCATTCAACTTTTCGTTGATAATCCGCTGCTGATTATCACTGCCGGCGGTGATCTCGGCCAGAAATTGTGTCGAACGGACTCGAAGCCCCATCATCTGTCTCAGTTGTCGCGGAATCCACATTGCTTCCCTCGTTACGTCTGGCGTTCACTGCTTAGTCATCATGCGCCCTTTATCTGCCACTATCCGAATTGTTCAATTGAACCCAACGACCCCAAAGCCGTGGCATTTCTTGCTAATCCGGCATATCGGTTGGAAATTGAAATTCCATCAGTTTCGTCTTTCTCAAAAAGACGTAAATGCATTCCTCAGCGGATTGATATTCGTCGAATTTCAGATTGTAGAAATCGATCGGATGATGGGCGCTTGACCGCGCATTTCTAAACATATTGGCATCGTCTCTAAAAAACGCCGTGAGATCGGGAAGCAATTTTCGGGCCGCTGGATCGACAGGCAACCATGCATCAAGGCAATCATAATCATTCGCTTTTGCGATCCTGGTGAAGAATTTCATTGTATACTTGAACAACCCGTGATTATGGTAGCCGGCGAATGGCACCGTGTGTGCCATTATGCCATTGAGTTTGGTCAGGTCATGCACAACTTCAAAGCAGTTTGCCTGATTAAAGACATGTTCTGTTGTTCCGGCGTTAGTCACGAAGTCGAAATGTCCCTTCAAGTAATCGGGAATTCTCTCGCGATTCAGGTCGAAGTGCAGCAGGCTGGCGTCATTTCCTACTAGGTCCAGCGATACAATATCCCTTTTTAATCGTCGCCACATGTCAGCCGAACTTCGGCAATTCGCCAGATTGACTTCGGGCTCCCCGCACAATTCGACAAATGCTCTAGCCGTACGATTGTAGTTGTCTTGATCCATGCAGGTAAGCTCCTGCAAGCCTAGATCGCAGACCGACTTGATGTCGGTCAGTGCCTTACATTGATCCAGGGCGCACCACCACATTAGGTCAGTTTCCGAGATCATAACCTGCATTCCATTTTGGGGTGGGGCGGCGCCCGGGGCCAAGCTGCATGAGGGGAAGTTGGTTACCACATTTGGCGCCCCTCCAAAAGACAGGTCTTGCCGTCCTGCGATGAATCGCTCGAGTGATTGTTGAGCAAACACCCTCCGACTATTGTTGAGAAATCCTGTTATTTGCGCCACCGTCGGCAGCGAGAAGCTTTTTCTGCGCAGAAGCGCCGGAGAACGTCGGCTCTTTTGTCCGACAGTTGAGCCGAATCGATGAAGTAAGGAAGTCGACAGCAGAACCTAACGTCTGTGAATATTCCGAGAAAATCTACAACGAATCCGCGTGGTGCAGGGCCCGACCACGGCCGGATACCGTCAAAGAAATTGGCGAAATCCTCGAGGCTATTCACTGGCTATTCCGCCACATGCGGACGCGATATAACAAAGTGGCCGTCGCGGAGTCAAACCAAGGCTATGTCGGCGCAGGCGACGTTTTCTACAATAGAGCGCGCTGGCGATGACCGCTAAGCTTTTTTGGGGAATGCTTTCGCGTGAAGGGCTGGAACGTTGTCGCCGTAAATTCGTTCTGTTATGCATCGCCGATGAAAACTGACGCCAACAAACAATTCAACTATGCTGGCCCAAGCTCATTGGTTATTCGGATATCGACGCATATGCGTCAAAAAATGTTCAGTATGTTCATGGACGAATTAAAACCGAGGGCAGAAGAAACCATTCTCGATGTCGGCGTGACATCTGATCAAAGTTACGATAATTCAAATTATTTCGAAGCACTATATCCATATAAGGATCGCATCGTAGCTATCGGGATGCAGGGCGCTTCGTTTATTGAGCAACTCTATGTTGGTGTACGGTATGTGGAGGCCACCGCCCTGTGCTTACCATTTCAGGATAGAAGCTTTGATATTGTGCACTCTTCCGCAGTGCTGGAGCACGTCGGCTGCATTGATAATCAAGCAAAAATGATTACTGAATGCGTTCGGGTCGCGCGCCGCGGCATTTGCCTGACGACGCCGAACAGGTGGTTTCCGATCGAGTTCCACACCCAGCTGCCGCTAATTCATTGGATGTCGAAGCGTGCTGGTCGATATGTATTCAGACGACTGGGGTTTGATGATCTTGCTGAGGAAGCACATTTGAATTTAATGACTTCGCGTGAGTTGCGAATGTTGACCGCAGGCATTCCGAGATGGAACTTTCATATTGCGTCCCCGCGGCTTCTGGGGTGGAAGAGCAATTTGATTTTGTTCGGCCGTTCGGATACAGAGTCGAACCTGGCGCGCGTGTCTGCGCATTCTCTATAGGCATTGTACGCCCGACGAATATGATGGGCCAGTTCTGATTGCGAACGTGTATGTAATTCAAGTGACGTCAGTGTGCGCCCGGTCCCGGTGCTGTTATGCCGCGTTGTTCGGTCCCGGTGAGTGTCTGTTCTCGCCTAAAAGGAATACTCATAATGGCCGATAAGAACGCGGTAAATGCGAGCTGAAGTCCGATCGCGATACTGGTAAGCGAGACGATGAGCGTACGAAGCACTGCGGGATATTCTAGTGGTCCAAAATCGATGGAAGCCCAAGTGATGAGCGACCATGCGAGACCCACCATTCCAAGTCCGGTAAGCAATGCTGCGACAGCCAGCCCCCGCTCGAAAGTGAGTAAGGCCAGCAATCGAGAATTTCGCTTCGGTCTTGGCAATAGACCGTGTCGGATTGCAAAGCGATGGGCAATTAAGCCAAAGGTGAGGTTTTGAACGCCAAGCAGGGTGGCGATCGCGGCTACGAGAAAAGTATGGACGTCAAGCCGAATTCCGTTGGCAACCTCCAACTGGCCAGGAAACAGCAACACGGCGACGACGACGCCAAGCGTCATAAGGAAAAGTCCTGGGTAGATGAACAGCCAACGCGGGCTGAACATAAGTAGGAAACTCAAGTGTCGCCATCCGTCGTGCCAAGTGCGCAAATGAGGCGGTCGCGATCGGCCATCTTTCTTCAATGTTGTCGGAACTTCGGTGATGCGATAATTCCGCAACGCCGCCGCGATCACCATCTCGCTAGCGAATTCCATTCCGGAGGTATGCAGATTGAGAGCTAAAACTCGCTCGCGATTCAAACCGCGCAAGCCGCAATGGAAGTCGCCTATTGGTACGTCGAAAAATAGACGTCCGATAAAACTAAGCACCGGGTTGCCAAGGTAATGATGAAGGAATGGCATCGCGCCTGGAGCGATCCCGCCGCGGAATCGATTGCCGATAACAACATCGTAGCCCTCTCGAAGTCTTGCCAGGAAGTAATCCAGATTAGATAAGTCGTAGCTGTCATCGGCGTCGCCAATCACGATATATCGGCCGCGCGCTGCCAGAATGCCGTGCCGAAGAGCCGATCCGTAGCCGCGCTCGCCAACGGAAAGCACCCGCGCGCCTTTCGCGGCCGCCAATTGTTCGGAACCGTCTGTCGATCCGTTATCGGCAACAAGGACTTCGCCGCTCACGCCGCTACGGGCGAGATATGACATAGCCTTGTCGATGCAAATCTCAACCGTCTCCATTTCGTTGAGACATGGCAACAAGACTGTCAACTCGACTTCGTCGATCTGACGGAAATTATCAGCTTCCACTCTGGGCGCGTACTCTGACATGTCTAATTTATTGCACATCTAGACGGCCTTTGGGAATCGTCATCGGCCCATTAGCGATTCTGTGCTTGGTATTGGCGAAATCGATCAGACGGGGTCGCCTGCGCGGATCGACCCACGGGCGTACTCAGAAAATACGATCGTAAAATTCGTGAGAGCGCTTCCTCAATGCGCGATTTCTCCGCTTCCGTTGCAAAAAGCCAACTATGCCACTCATTGGTCGATGGTAAATGTAACATTTGCTTTATCCGGACCGATCCCGTTTTGCGGAAGCCAACGGGTCAATGGATAATGGTAGCATCTTATCCACAGCCCAGCGAGCGCACTCGGACTTCATACTCAGTTTGCGAAATCCAAATTCCATCCTAGCCACGGCCTGCGGTCTCCCGATCCGACTCGGCACTTGGCGTAATGGCTTGCACATCCTAAGAGATATGTTACTGTTAGTGTTGTTATCATAATTTTTTGGGCTGTCGGTCGCGTTTTCAATCCTAGTTCCGCACTTGGAGAGAGAGTATTGTCCCACGGAGGACTATGGTAGCGCTTTGCGTACGCTGTTGATGAGTTGTCTCAGTTCTCCGTTGGTGGTTTGAGCTAATACTTCTCTCGCCGAGCTGAAAAGCTACGGGCGTATCTTGATGCGTGGACCAAAGAAGGGTCGCCACCCGTAGAAGTATTTCCGCACAAAAAAAGCAGGATGTCGCTTGATGTCGAAGAGTTGGGAAAGGGCTGGTTTTTTTATTGTACCGGTCTTGTTTTCACTCCTGCAATGTTGGGCGTCGGGTCGGATAATCTTGCAATTGCAGCCACACCGTGTAACGGACGGCGCTCATTATATTCAACAGGGATGGCTTTTTCAGGCGGCGGACATACGGGACTGGCTGTATTATAGCCTGTTTTATGGTCTTTATCCTGCCTTTCTCGGTCACTTTCATGTCCCCGGCCTAGATTGGTCGGTGGCGGGGACTGATCCTTCCATTCTGCCTGTTTATGCGATGCAATCTCTTTTGCTCGCTGTAACTACTGCCGTTTTTTTGTATTGCTCATTCGAATTTGTTTCTGGAAACTCCCTGATACGGATCACGTTGTCTGTGCTCCTAGGCGTCCTCTTACTTAGCCCACTTGTCATAGTGTGGCCCGCCGAAGTGCTCGACGAAAGCCTCACGTTGTCATTTTTGTTTTTATTTTTGTCCGCGTGTGTCGGCTTTGACGACAGCAGGGACTATTTTCTTTCTTTGATCGGAATCGCTTCATGCCTACTGATTTTTGTGCGCTATCCTATAGTCCTTTTCGTTTGGGTGTTTGCGGGGATGATTGGCCTAAACATTCTATTGGCACGGGTAAAAAAGACGACCATTCTCGTGCTGGGGCTAGTCACGCTGGTCGCTGCCATCGGCCTGGGCGCTGCACGCAGCGCACTTATCGCTCAAGACAACATATATGTTCAGTCGCTCGTCGACGTAATCCAATTGCGGATTCTGCCTGATCCGAAACGCAGGACGTTCTTCGCCGAGCGTGGTCTACCATCCTCACAGATGACGATGACTCTTTCGGGGAAGCCCGCACCGTATGAAAATTGGCTTTTTATGCCCGATGATGAAGTCCCTGCCGAGTTTGTCGAGTACCGCAATTGGGTGGTTGCGAATGGGTTTAAAACGTATGCCGCATTCCTGCTTAGGCACCCTGGATATCTGGTGCGCTCCATTGCAGTATCGCCAAACCTCGGCCCGAAAAATTTTGCTAGTGATGTATACTTCTCGATGCTCGATCTTTTCTCGTTGCCGCGTGATCGAGGCTACTGGACGGAGCTGGTGCCCTATCCGCCAGCTATCCGGGATTTCCTTCTAGCGCCGCTGGGATCGATCACCGTTGTTCTCTACCTCTGCTGTGCTGTGCTGCGCTACGGTAGTCAGACAATCAGGAGACAGCGCGTGTCAAGCATGGAGACCGTTGCCATCGCGGGCGCGATCGCCATGTTTGCTGGCTATCACGCCGACGCTTTGGATCCTTGGCGGCATTCAATTCCTTTCCTAATTATTATTTACGTATCATTTCTTTTGCGCACGCCGGCGATCGTAATTAGCGTCGTGCGAGTGACCACCAATGATCGCATACTCGGGTCTGGACTCAAAACTTGATCCAATAGAGTACCCCGACGAGGACTGCGGCCGCAAGGATTCGGACGAGTTTGTTGTGGTTGATCCGGTTCAACGAGCAAGGGCCGCACGGTCTACCGGGCGACTTCGCCGCGGATTTGTGAATCCCCAAAAGAGTCAGGCACTCAGCGGGTTGGTATTATCCGTTACTACCCGAATGCAGCAGGTTCTGCAGAGTGTCCGCCGTGACGATGGGGGCGGGGTTGCTGCCAAATCCCGATGTGCTGGGAACCTGAGCGGCGCCATTCGTTGGCGTCGAACAGTTCTGAGCGTTTTCCGTCAGCCAACTTGCTGACGTTAGTGAAGCACCGCTTTGCGAACCACTGTGGTTGTTGAGGAAGTCTGCCGCCCCTCCGAGGCCATTTGGGGCTGCAGGGTTTAGCGAGCCGAGTGTGTATTGCGAGCTACCACCATTATTCTGAGATCCCGAATCCGTTGCGCCGGAAGCGCCTACCACGCTCTCATTGGCATAGTGAGTGGCTTCCCAGACTCCGATGGGAAGGTTTGGTGGGGTTGAAGCGGTTAGCCCGAGCCCGCCGTCGCTCGACGAATTACCATCAAGCCAGGCTCCAAACATCGGCTCATGAATCTGTGTTCCCACAGGCGGTAGGTCGTCACTATTCGATTGGCCCGGAGCTCCAAACGCGGTTAATGTGCTGCCACCGTCATTCGATGACCCCTGGCCCGGTCCGCTGCTAGCGGCAAGGCTGTCGCCGGCGCCATTATTGTTGCTGTTACCGGCATAGCGAGTGGCTTCCCAGACCCCGATGGGAAGGTTCGGCGAGGTTGAAGTGGCCAGCAGTCCGGCTCCGCCGTTGCTCGATGAATTACCATCCAGCCACGCTCCAAACATTGGCTCATGTATCTGTGTTCCCACAGGCGGCATGTCGCTGTTCGATTGTCCCTGAGGACTAAGAAATGCGCTGGTATCGCTGCTGTTCAACGACCCTTGGTCCGGCATGTTGGAGAGGTCGGCCTGTCCGCTGTTATCAGCAAATCCCGCCGCCAGCTCGTTAGCAGAGTCCGAGGATGCGCTATTTCCTGTGGGCGCCGGGTCGGTGCTACCAGTGTATCCTGGTGCGGAAGTGATTGAGACCCAAAGGGTAGTGGCCCCCGGTGTCAAATTGGCGTAGTCAATCGCGCCGGTGGTGGAATTCTGGATCACAATGTCATCGAAGCCGTTGCCGAGGATATCTTCGACTCCAATAACGTTCCAGCCGGAGACCGCCCCAACTGTAATCCAGCCGTTGAAGACACCATTGTTCATGTTGGCGTAGTCAATAGCTCCGGTGGTGGGATTTTGAATTACAATATCGGCATAGCCGTCTCGTTGTATGTCACCCGCCCCAACGACGTTCCAACCGGGAGTCCCTGTGATGCCTACCCAGCCGCTGAAAACGCCGTTGTCCATATTTGCATAAATGATTGCACCGTTAGCATTCTGAATCACGATGTCGTCATAACCGTTGTCGGTTATATCGGCGACAGCGTCAACTTTCCAACCTGCAGTCGCCACTACGTCGACCCAACCATTGAAGACACCATTGTCCATGTTGCCGTATTGGATGTCGCCGGTGGTGGGATTCTGGATAACGATATCGTCATAGTGGTCGTCGTTTATGTCTCCAACCCCTACGACGTTGTAGCCGGGAGTGCCTGACACCCCCACCCAATTGCTAAAAGCTCCATTCTTCATATCCGCGTAAAGAATCGCACCGCTGGAGTTTTGGATGACGATATCGGAATCAACTCCTCCCGAAATCTTTCCTTCGCCCACAACGGTCCAGCCCGGAACATTTGCAACGTTCACAGGGGCACCTTGGTCGCTGCCCCCAGCCATATTGACGTATTCAATCTGGCCGCTTGCATTCTGCAGCAGAATGTCGCCCGAATTGCTACCATTGAAGTCATAGGCGTCCTCTGCGGGCGCGTCTTCCTTTAGATGGAATCCAAGAATGTCCATCTGCTCAAGATCTGCCGGCGTCAACGATTGCAGCGTGCTGCCGGTGTAATACTGGTTGAACGGGTCAGTCGGAGTGAGTGGACTTGATCCATCGCCGCCATAATTAGCGGCGTTGAGGAAGTCGCTTGGATCGGAATTGATCCCGTACTGAGCCCATTCGGTCTTGCCGCCGTTGATCGAAAAATATGACGCCTCGCTCGCGGGGACGTTTCCGTCGTAAACGCGAGTCCCCGCGCTGCTGAAGCGGTCGAGCTCCATGATGTCAGGATCGCTGTACGGGACTCTGCCCATCGCATGCGTCAGCTCGTGCAGCGCCACGCCGAGAAGCAGGTTCGATTGAATATCGGTTGCGAACGTGGCCGAGCCGTCGTCCGTCGAAGTGGAGGTGGGGCTAACGTAACCTGCCATGCCCGGGGTTAAATAACCTGCGGCGCTCATCGCCTTCAGTTGTGCGTTCCAGACGGCAACTTCCGTTGGCGCATTGGCCGACCCCGGAACCGGCAAAGAGTCGAACGAGCTGTCGCCGGGCGAGGCGGTCCCCGTGAGGTAGTTGTAGACGGTCGCATAGGAGATATACACGCCGTTGTCAGGGCCAGCCGCGGCGCCGCCTCCGGTGCCCGAGTAGTCGACATTGATGTTCACCGTAATG
>Ga0181532_10004290_pt1 | contig 12544 bp, 11 predicted proteins | sample PEATcosm2014_Bin_33_FD_119768 | JGI IMG/M metagenome (GOLD analysis project Ga0181532, IMG submission 119768) | Peatland microbial communities from MTU Mesocosm Facility, Houghton, MI, USA - PEATcosm2014_Bin11_30_metaG | ecosystem: Environmental > Terrestrial > Soil > Wetlands > Peat | place...
AGTCGCTGGCCTGCCGCAGCCCGTCCTCCAGCCGCCCGAACCCAGCCACCCGATCCCGTTCGGCGCCCACCGCATCCCCTTCCGCCTAGTCGTGCTGTCTTGCCCGGGCTCCCGCGAACCAGGCTATTCTGCGGCCGCAGGCGACCTTTCATCACCCAACCAGGACGACCGGGCGCGCGCGCTGAGCCGGTTCGCCCCGGCTGCCGCAGAAGCTGGACGGTCCCTGGCTGGCGTGCGGTGACTTCAACACGCCGGAGTTTCAGGACTCGCGTTCCTTGGCCGCCATGGCCAGGAGTTCCTCGGCGTGTGCGCGCCCGAACTCCGAATCCTCCAGGCCGGCCAGCATGCGCGACAGCTCGCGGACCCGGCCGGGCCGGTCCAGGCGGACCACGCCGCTGGCCGTGACCAGGCCGTCGCCCGTCTTGGTCACGACCAGGTGGTTGTCGGCGAACGCCGCCACCTGCGGCAGGTGCGTCACCACGATCACCTGGGCCAGCCGCGCGAGCCGGGCCAGACGGCGGCCGATCTCCACCGCGGCCTTCCCGCCCACCCCGGCGTCCACCTCGTCGAACACGAACGTTGGCACCGGGTCGGCGCCGGCGAACACCACTTCGATGGCCAGCATCACCCGGGACAGCTCGCCGCCGGAGGCCCCCTTGCTGAGCGGCAGGGGCGGCGCGCCCGGGTGCGCGGCCAGCCTGATCTCCACATCGTCGGCGCCATACGGACCGGGCGCATCCAGCGGGCGGATGGCCACCGTGAGCCGGGCGTGCGGCATGGCCAGCGCCGTCAGTTCGGCGGTGACGTCCCGGGAGAATCGTTCCGCCGCATCGCCCCGGAGCGCGGTGAGGGTCCCGGCCAGCCCGGCCACCCGCGCGGCCAGCTCGGCTTCCTCCCGCGCCAGCCCGGCGATCCGCTCGTCGTCGCCCACCAGCTCGTTCAGCCGGGCTGCGGCGATCTTGGTCCAGGCCAGCATCGCGGTCAGGTCGCCGATCCCGTCACGCGCGCCCCCCGTCAGCGCGCCGGCCTCACCGGGTCCCCCGAGGTCCCCGAGGTCCCCGAGGTCACTGGGGTCCCCGAGGTCACTGGGGTCGTCGGGCGGCGCGGGCTGGCAGACCGCGGTCTCGGCGGCCGCGCGGCTGCCGTAGGCCCGCACGAGCCGGTTCAGCGCGGCGCGGCGTTCCTGCACGGCCGCGAGCCGGGCCGGGTCGGCGTCGAGCGACTCGGTGTAGGAGGCCAGCTCGGCCGCCACGTCGGCCAACAGGTACGACGCCTCGTTCAGCCGGTCGGCCAGGCCGGCCAGCGCCGCGTCGTGCTGGCGGACCGCCGCCAGCCCCTGCCGTGCCCCGCCGACCAGCGTGATGGCGTCCGGATGGTCGTAGGCCGCGGCGGACGGGTCACCCAGCAGCGCCTCGTGCGCGGCGTTGGCCGCGGCCCGGAGCGCTTCGGCGTTGCCCAGCCGCTCCTCCTCCGCGAGCAGCTGCGCGTCCTCGCCCGGCACGGGGTCGAGGGCCTCGATCTCTTCCAGGGCCCGGCGGAGGTCCTCGGCTTCGGCGGTCCGCTCCCGGGCCATCTGGGTCAGCTCGGCGTGCTCCGTGCGGGCTTCCCGGTGCCGCGCGTAGGCCCGCTGGTAGTCGGTGCGGACGTGTGCCAGCTCGGGCCCGGCGTAGGCGTCCAGGGCCTCGCGCTGACGGCCCGCCCGCAGCAGCTGCTGCTGATCGGCCTGCCCGTGCACGGCGACCAGGTCGTCGGCGAGGTAGGTCAGCAGGGAAACCGGCACCGACCGGCCCCCGGCGTGCGCCCGCGACCGGCCCTCGGCCGACACCGAGCGGCTGATAACCAAGGCCGCTCCGTTGTCGTCCAGTTCTCCCCCGGCCTCGTCCACCTGGCGGGCCACCTCGCCATCCGGGGCGATCTGCAGCCGCCCCTCGACGACGGCGCGCTGGGCACCGGGCCGGACCCGCGCCGGGTCCGCGCGGCCGCCAAAGAGCAGGGCCAGGCCCGTTACGACCATGGTCTTACCGGCCCCGGTCTCTCCGGTGACCACGGTGAAACCCGGGGACAGCTCGAGCATCGCGTCGTCGATAACCCCGAGACCCGTGATCCGGACTTCCTCAAGCATGACCGCCAGCCGTCTCCTCTGTGCCATCCCCGGCTTTCGCCTCTGTGCCGTCCCCGGCCTTCGACTCTGTGCCGTCCCCGGCCTTCGCCTCTGTGCCGTCCCCGGCCTTCGCCTCGGTGCCGTCCCCGGCCTTCGCCTCTGTGCCGTGCCCGGCCGCTACCGGCCTGCCGCTGAGCCGTCCACCGCGCCAGCCCGCCACCGACAGGCCGAACTTGACGACGAGCCGGTCCGTGAACGCGGCGCTGCTGTCGTCGCCATCGACCGAGCCGTGCAGCCGGGCCAGCAGGACCGGGAGGGCACCACGCCGGACTTCAACCCGTGCGCCGGGTTCCAGGTCGACCCTACGGCGCCCGTCGCACCACATCACGCCTCCCGGCGGCACCGCGCCGGCCGGTTCGGCCAGGACGTCCGGCGTGGCCGGTTCGGGCCCGCGGCCAGTACCGCCGATGACCTCGATCGCGAGCACCGACCGGGGGGAGACGACCATCGGCCCGGCGAACAGGGCATGGGCACTGATCGGCACCATGAGCAGGGCGTCGACCTCGGGCCAGACCACCGGGCCGCCCGCCGAGAACGCATACGCGGTCGATCCGGTCGGGGTCGCGCAGACCACCCCGTCGCAGCCCCAGCGGGACAGCGGCCGCCCGTCGATCTCGGTCACCACCTCGAGCATCCGCTCGCGCGCTGCCTTCTCGACCGTCGCCTCGTTGAGCGCCCAGTTTTGCGCGATCACGGCGCCGTTCTGCTGGACGGTGACATCTACCGTCATCCGTTCCTCGACCACGAAGTGGCGCGCGACCACGCGGTCGACGGTGTCGGCCAGGCCATCCGGCTCCGCCTCGGCGAGGAAGCCGACGTGGCCGAGGTTCACGCCCAGCAGCGGCGCGCCGGCCGGGCGGGCGAGCTCGGCGGCGCGCAGCAGCGTGCCGTCCCCGCCGACCACGATGACGATCTCGACCCCCTCGGCGGCGTGCAGGCCGCGCGACACCTTCTCCACGCCCGGGGAGGCGATGTCGGTCGCCTCTGGCTCGAGGACGCGCACGTTCAGGCCGGCCGCGATGAGCCGCTCGACGACGAGGCGGGCACTCCGGAGCGAATCCTTCCGCCCGGTATGCGCCACGACCAGAGCCGTTCGCCTGCTGCCGCTGACGTTCATTGCGCCCATTGTCTTAAGGGTGTCCTTCGCTTCCGTTATCTGTCACTGCACGCCCGCTACGCACACCTTCGTTGGGCGCCCTTACGGGCGCCTCATTGAGGGCCTTCGGCGATGGCGCGCCGCAGGTCCTCGTCGTCCAGTCGCGGTGCTCCGCGCCGCAGCCAGACGAAGTACTCCACGTTTCCGGCCGGTCCCGGCAGCGGGCTGGCCGTCACCCCGCGTACGCCAAGACCCAGCCCGGCCGCGGCCTCGGCGACCGAGCTGACCGCTTCGGCCCGCAATCCAGCATCGCGCACGACGCCGCCGGCGCCGACCCGGCCCTTGCCCACCTCAAACTGTGGCTTGACCAGCAGGACAAAATCAGCGTTCTCGTCCGCGGCGCCGGCGAGCGCGGGCAGCACCAGGGCCAGCGAGATGAACGACAGGTCCGCGACCACCAGATCCGGCAGGCGGCCGTCCGGCCCGGCGACCTGTTCCGGATGCAGCGCCCGCACGTTCACCCGGTCCAGCACCGTCACCCGGGGATCGGTGCGCAGCGACCAGGCGAGCTGGCCGTAACCGACATCGGCCGCGGTCACGTGCACGGCGCCCGCGCGCAGCAGTGCGTCGGTGAAGCCGCCGGTGGACGCGCCCGCGTCGAGGCTGTGGCGCCCGGCCACGGTGAGGTCCGGGAAGGCGGTGAGCGCGCCGGCCAGCTTGTGGCCGCCGCGGGACACGTACCCAGGGTCCGTGTCGGGCTCGGTGACGGTGATCGGCGCGTCGCGGGTGACCTGGGTGGCGGGTTTGGCGGCGGCCTCACCGCTCACCGTGACCCGGCCGGCCGCGATCAGGTCGGCGGCCTGCTCGCGAGAGCGGGCCAGGCCGCGCCGGACGAGTTCGGCGTCGAGCCGTGAGCGCGGGCTGTTGCGCGCCGTCCGTCCCGTCATGGCGTGCCGGGCGAGCCGGGACCGTTCGGCGGGGCGGAGCCGAGTTCGCCGAGGACCTCGCGCAGCCGGTCATGGATCTGCCCGAGGATGACGGGGTGCTCGTCGAGCGGCGCGTCCGCCAGACCGCCGAGCCGTTCCACCGCCTCATCCACGCGCGCGTCTCCGGTCCCGGGCATACCGATCGTCTCCGGGATGCGGTCTGTCCCAGAAAGACCAGTGGTCCCGGGAACAACGTCTGTCCCGGGAACAGTGCCTGTCCCGACAACAACATCTGTCCCGGCAACAACATCTGTCCCGGGAACAACATCTGTCCCGGGAACAACATCTGTCCCGGGAACAACATCTGTCCCGGGAACAACATCTGTCCCGGGAACAACATCTGTCCCGGACAGGCCGCTAGGCCCGGAGGGATCAACGGGCCCGAAAGAGCCCGCCGGCCCTGGTGTCCGGCCAGTCTCAGAGATATCGTCTGCCCCGTTCTGCATGCTCGCCGCCGTGTCCTCGTCGGCCATCTGCCTATGCCCCTTGCCTCATTGTCAGCCCCGCCTGCGCTAACCTCCGCGTTGAACGCTACCGTCCCAACGATCCTGAGAGTGAGGCCGCGATGGCGACGGCCGAGGAATGCCGTGAGGCATTTGTGAAGCTGACGGGCCGGCTCTCGGAGCTGGACCCGAAAGACCGCGATGCCTTCTTCAGCGGGCGCTCATTCTCTTGCCACGTGACGGACCTGAACGTCACCTTCGTGACCCGGTTCGGCCCGCACGGCGCGGACCCCGTGCAGGAGGCCGCGCCGGGCGATTCCCCGGCCGATGTCCGGCTCACGGCGCCCAGCAGCGTTGTCCTCGAGCTGTCCAATGACCTCGGGGCGTTTCCCCGGGCCTGGCTGAGCGGCCGGGTCAAGGTTCAGGCCAGCATGCGCGACCTGCTAAGGCTCCGTAAACTGCTGTGATGCATCCGGGTTGACCAGCCCGAAGCCGAGGGTGGTTTTTCGATAACAAGGTGGCCTTAACTGCGCGCCGGCTCGAGCGGAACCGCCTGAATCGGACAATTAGCCACGTCAGCAGGGCCACACCGACAAGGGCCAGGACCGCACCGGCCGCCCCGTAGCCGTCGATCCGGGCCTCGTCGCGGCGGACGACCTGGATCGGGCCGGGAGCCGGGCCGAAATGCGCTCCGGCGGCCAGCCCCGTCTGCGGGGCGGTCGCCGCCAGCCGCGCCGCGGCGGTCAGCGCGGCGGGCGCGTTCACCTCCCCGAACCCCACATCCGGGCTATAGCCACCGGCCGGGCGGTAGCTGCCCGAGGAGGTCATGGCCAGCTCCACCTGCACCGGGCTCAGCCGCGGGTACCGCGACCGGATCAGCGCGGCCACCCCGGCCACGATGGCCGACGCGGGGCTCGTACCGCTGCCTTCCAGGTAGCTTCCGCCGGGTCCCGCGCCGACGACGTTGACCCCGGGGGCCGACAGCACCACGGAGGCGTTCCGGTCGGAGAAGAACGCGCGGCGGCCGTCGGCTCCGACCGCCGCGACCGAGATGACGCCCGGGAAGGATGCCGGGTAGCTGTAGGGCGTGAAGCCACTGCCTGACGTGGCGTCATTGCCGGCGGCCGCGACGACGACCACCCCATGGGCGATGGCGTCGGCGATAGCGGCTTGCAGGTCCCGCGTCGGTGTGTCGCCGCCGAGCGACATGTTGATGACCCCGGCGCCGTGACGGACGGCGTACCGGATCCCGTTGCCCACCGAGTCGTTGTCGTTGGTGTCGTTGTGGTAGGCCGCGAATCCTGGTTCCTGGTCGTCGAGGATCACCCGGATCGCCAGGACAGTGGCGGCGGGCGCGAAGCCGATTACCCCGTCCGCGTCGCCGGGGCCGCTCCCGTGCCCGGCGATGAGGGAGGCGATATAGGTGCCGTGCAGGTGCGGCGGCTTATAGCCGGGCGGGTCCGCGCCCGCTGTGTAGTCCGGGCCGACGGTCACCGATCCGGTTAGGTCGGGGACCGTGGCATCGACGCCGGAATCGAGTACCCCGACGGTCACGCCGCTCCCCCGGGTCACTGACCACGCCGCGGCCACGCCGACCGCGCGCAGCTGAGCCTGCTCGGCGGAACGAACCCCGGGCGCCACCCCGCCGGACCGCAGGACGGCCGACGCCACCCGGACGGGTGAGCCGGCCGGCGCCACTGGGACGGATGAGCCGGCCGGCGCCGCTGGGACGGGTGAGCCGGTCGCCAGGACCGGCAGCGCGACCATCGCGATGGCCGCGGCCCGGTGAGCGCAGCCTGGCCAGCGGGCTCCGCGCGTCTTGTGGGCCCCGCCCGCCTGGTGGGCCCCCCGCGTGGGGCGGCGCGGGCCGCCCCTGGCCGTCAGCATGACCATTGGCGCGTGGCGCACCGGACTGGCTCCGGCTGGGCCAGCGGCGTGCCGATCTCGGTCGCGAGCTGGGTGGCCGGGGCGAACGCGGACGGGCGCGGTTCGCCGGTCGCGGCGGCTGGCCTGCCGTCCGCGTAGCCCGCCACCGTGAGCACCACGTACGGACCGTACAGGCTGGCCGAGGCGGCCTGCCGGGCCGCATCAGCGAAGGCCGCCGCCGGTGTACCCGGCAGCGCCAGCGCGTGCAGGCCGCGGACCGGACTCCGGCCGGGGGAATAGTGGCTGAAGAACCCGGCCGCCGCGCGCGGATCGGGGAACGCGAGCACGCCGAGGGTATAGACCACGCCGCCGGGCTGATCGAGGTAGCTGGCCCGCAGCGCCGCCCGGCAGCCGTAACGCCGGGTGAGCGCGGCCGGCGCGGCGTCCACGGCCGCAGCGCACCCGTACCCGGGCGCGATCCCGGCCCGTCGCGCCGTTTCGTCGTTCAGCAGGTTGGTCGTATAGGGCAGCCCGGCCGGGAAGATCTGCCCGGCGGGCCAGCGCTGCCAGCGGCTCGCTTCACCGAAAGCGGCCGCGGCGGATAGTTCCGCCGCTGTCGGCTTCCTGGTCAGTTCGGCGTGCGCCCGGTCGGCCGCGCCGGCCGCCGCAACCAGGAGGATGATCGCGACGATACCGACGGCCAGCGTCACGGCCCAGTGGCGCCAGCGTCCAGCCGGGGCGGTCCGGACGGGCCGGTCCGTTGGATCCGGCTTTCCCGGAGCCGGGTTGGGCTCCGCTTCGGGCCGGGGGACGCTGACCGGGGCCGGCGGATCGCCGCCCGCGGCAGGGTCAGGTCCTTCCCCTGTCGGTACCGGCATGCCCCGATCGTAGAGGCTGTCCCCCCATGCCGGATAAGGCCGATACCGTCCGGGGGGTGCGGCGCGGGGCGGCGTACCGGGCGACGGGAGGCGGCGTGGGCAGCGGGACGGCCGCGGCTGGGCCCCGGTTACGACGTTCCAGCGGGATATCGCCAAAATGGTGGCTATGGGAAACCTGATCCTGCTCCGGCACGGTGAGACGGAATGGAGCCGTGAGGGCCGCCACACCGGCCGCACGGACATCCCGCTGACGACCAAGGGCGAGGCCTCGGCGGCCGCGCTGGCCCCGGCGCTGGCGAAACTAAACATCATCGCCGTATTCACCAGCCCGGCGCAGCGAGCCGTGCACACCGCGGAACTCGCCGGCCTCTCCGGCGCGACGACCGACCCGGACCTGTGGGAATGGGACTACGGCGGATACGACGGCCGTACCACGGAGGAGGTCCAGGCCGAGCGGCCCGGGTGGTACCTGTGGCGCGACGGGGTGATCCCGGGCGACGCCGATCATCCGGGTGAGACCATCGAGGCCGTCGGCGAGCGCGCGGACCGTGTGCTGGCCCGGGCCCGGCCGCTGCTAGCCGACGGGAACGTGGCGCTGGTGGCTCACGCGCACATCCTGCGGGTCCTGACGGCCCGCTGGCTGGAGCTCGAACCTTCGGCCGGACGGCTTTTCCGGCTGGATACCGGCACGATTTCCACGCTGGGGACCGAGCACGACAAGCCGGTCATCCTGAATTGGAATGTTCCGCCCGACGGGATTTAGCTCAGCCGGTGGCGTTATCGGCTGACTCGGGCCGGGTTTCCTCCGTTATCCAGGTCAGGTAGGACTCGGAACCCCGGATGATGGGCGTGGCGACGATTTCCGGCTCGTCGTAGCTGTGGCGTTCGGTCAGGAGGGCAGCCAGCTCATCGTAGCGGTCCGTCGGCAGCTTGAGCATGATCAGCCATTCCTCGGCCCGCTCGACGCCGTCGTCCCACCAGTACGTGCTGGTCATGGGCCCCGTCACCTGCGCATGGGCGGCGAGCCTGGCCTCGACCGCCACCCGGGCGAGCTCCATCGCCTCGGCCCGCGAATCGGTCGTGGTCTGCACCTGCAGATATTTCGCTTCAGAGCCGGTCATCGTGCCGCCCTCCGTCGCCATGGCCCTGATGCTACGCCGGACATCGCTAAACTTCCCGCGGGACCTGACGCGCCGACTTTCGCCACCCACCGGGAGTGTCATTGGAGCTTGTGCATTCGGGCAAAGTCCGCGATCTGTACGCGGACGGTGACGACATCATCCTGGTCGCTTCGGACCGGGTGAGCGTCTACGACGTTGTGCTGCCGACCCCCATTCCGGACAAGGGAAAAGTCCTGACCCAGCTGTCGCTGTGGTGGTTCGGGCAGCTGGCGGACGTGGTGCCGAACCACGTCATCTCCGGCTCGGATGTGCCACCGGAATGGGCCGGGCGCGCTATCCGGTGCCGCCGCCTCGAAATGCTCCCGGTCGAGTGCATCGCGCGAGGCTACCTGGCCGGTCTCGGGCTTGCGTCGTACCAGAAGTCCGGCACCATCTCCGGCATTCGGCTGCCGACCGGACTGCCGGAGGGCGCTAAGCTCCCCGAGCCGGTGTTCACGCCCACGACCAAGGCCGCCAGCGGCCACGATGAGCCGCTGACGTACGCGGAAACCGCCAGCGAGGTCGGCGGGGAAACGGCCGCCGAGCTCAGGCGCCTGACCCTGGAGATTTACCGCCGGGGCGCCAGTCTGGCCGCAGAACGCGGCGTCATCATTGCCGATACAAAACTCGAGTTCGGCCGGGCGCCCGACGGGTCCATCGTCCTCGCCGACGAGGTGCTGACCCCCGACTCTTCCCGGTTCTGGCCCGCCGATTCCTGGACGCCCGGACGGCCGCAGCATTCCCTGGACAAGCAATTCCTGCGCGACTGGTCCGCCACGCTCGACTGGGACCGTACGGCGCCCGGTCCGCCGATTCCCGGGGACATTGCCGAGGCGACCCGCGCCCGCTACACGGACGTCTACGAACGCCTCACCGGTATGCCCTGGAGGAGCACCTAACAGCGCCCGGTTCGGCGATTCGGCGGTCCGGGTCAGCGCAGCCCATCGAGGAGTTCCTGGCGTCCGAGGTCGAGCAGCAGCGCTGCTCCGGTATCGGCGGCCTCGACCACGGGCCGGAGGGCCTCGAGCCCGGCGATCAGGGCCTGCGGCGGCACACCGCGCTGGACCAGCAGGTTCTGCAGCCAGTAGAGAAAGTCACCGAAGATCGCCTGGTCAGCGGCGAGCAGAGTGGCGGCCAGGAATTGGACGATGAACACAAGATCCTCGCGCGTGCGGGCCATCCGGCGTTCGTCGTAGCCGGCCATCGGCGGAAAGCGGGCGGCGAGGCCGTCGAACGCGGCACCGCCCAGCGCTTCGGCCTGTGCGGTGAGACGAAGCGCTACCGGGTCGACCGGCGTCGGGTCACGGTTGACCGAAGGCGGCTCTGACCTCCAGCCCAACAGGATCGCCGCGGCGTCGGCCGCGGTGAGCGCCCATGCGTCGGCACCGAGGCGCTCGGCCCGGCGGGGGCCATGGCCGAAGGCCGGGCCACCCGCGATAACGGGGATTCCCTGGCGGTGCGCGGCGTCAACCAGGCGCACCGTGCCCGGGAAGAAGATGGGAACGCTGCACGAGATCGCCAACGAGTCGGCGTCCGAGCGGACGAGAAACTCCGCCACCACCTCGGCGGGCGTCGAGGCACCAAGCACCGTGACGCCGACGCCATGCTCGCGCAGCAACTCGCCGAACATCTGCGCGGCCAGCGAATGAAAATCACCCTCCGCGCAGGTGACCACGGTGAGGCTACCGCCAGGCGGCTGGCTCGTCTCGGCCATGAGCGTGTCCAGCGCAGCCGCGGTGACCCCGGAGGCGAGGTGCTCGTCGGCCGGGGTGAGCTCGTTGCAGTACCAGCGCTGGCCGACTTCGCGCTGAGCCGCGGCCAGCAGGTCCACGACGATCTGCTCCCGGGATACACGCCGGTCGAGCAGGTCAAGGGTAAGCCGGACCGCCGCCCGCCGGTCGCCGAGGACGGCATCGCGGAGGTAGGTCTGCAGGTAGTCGCCCGGCGGCCGGTAACGGGCAGGCCGACGGCCCGTGGCCCAGATCCACTGGTCACGGCCGGCCTCCTTGGCCTGGTAGAGGGCCTGGTCGGCCAGGCTCACCGTCTCGTCGGGATCGCCTGCTGAGGCCGCGATACCCGCCGAGAACGTGACCGGGAGCGGACGTTCGGCCAGCCATTCGGCGCGCAGCCGCTGGAGAAAGGCCTCCGCGTTCGCTCCGGGAGCCAGGACGACGAGGAACTCCTCACCGCCGAATCGCCCGACGGTGTCGCGACCCCTGACGGTGCCCCGCAGCACGCCCCCGAACACGCGCAGCACCTCATCGCCGGCCGCGTGCCCGAAATTGTCGTTAACTTGCTTGAAGTGGTCGAGGTCCAGCATGATCACGGTGTCGTCGGCGGAGAGCCTGCCGAGGGCACGATCGAGCATGCGGCGGTTGGGGAGGCCGGTCAGCAAGTCGGTCGACGCGGACTCGGCGAGCCGCTCGTTGCGCCCGCTGAGCTGCAGGACATGCCGGGCATCGAGCAGGAAGGGCGCCAGGTGCCGGTCGAGGAGGGCACGCGCGGCACTGCCGGGCGGAGCAGCGGCCAGCAGCGGCTCACCGTCGCCGAACGAGACGTCGACCGGGATCACGCTCGGGTCGTCCGTTCCGGCCGGGACCAGCTGGCCGCCGAGCTCGCGGATCAGGTGCTCGGCGACGCGCCGGGCGTCGCCGCCGGTGCGCAGCCGGAGCAGGGAACGCGTCGCCTCGTGCACAGCGCCCGGCACTTGGTAGTGCGGCTCCGCCGGCGTTTCGGTGTCCTGGCTCATTCATGGCCCCCATCCGGTGCCCCAGCACATGCTTGGCGCGCAGGTAACGAGTGCCCCAGGTCCGGTCAATAGCGACCTATCATAACGGGCGGCCAGATATTGGCCCACAAACCTCTAAAGATGTCAGCCGGTCATATTAGATCTGTACAGGATTTTTGAATAAACTTATGTACGCGGCCATTTTACGCCTGCCAAGCGAATTGACACGTCGCGGCCCAATGGGTCATGCGTTCTGCTGGCTGGAATCGCCGCAGGCTCGGCCCTGCCGACGGCGGCCCCGGATTCCCGGTCGCCTCGGCAAGATCCACATAGCCGCTGCGGCCCCGGACGTGCAGGCGCGGCCCGGCCGTCGTAGTGATCGTGGCAAGCCTCACGTAGCTGATCTCCTCGGGCCAATTGGTTTGGTTTCGGCTGCCCGTCGATGATAAATCCACCGCCGATCGTCCAGCCGATCAGACAGCCGAACGGGCCGGACGAGCGCCCGGTTGTACACGTACCGCACCGACCCGAACGTCAGGTTCAGCAGGCCGCAAGGCAGTGGTCACCGATCCTTAAGAGCGCGTACGCTAGTCCGCGATGCGGTGGCAGAGCCACCCGAGGGACAGCGGGTAGCGGTAGTCGACGCCCATGTGGCTGGCGTCGAAAAGCTCGAAGTGGATCACGTCGTCGGGTACGCCGATGTCCCGCAGGGTGGCGTGGAGCGCCTCGGCGCCCAGGTCGAGGAACCATTCGTCCCGGGTGCCGGCGTCGATCCAGATGGCGCGCAAGGACGGGAGCACGTCGGCGTACCGGGGCGCCATCCGCACCGGATCCCAGTCGAGCCAGCGCTGCCACACCTCAGGCCGGATCTCCGCCGTCGCCGGGTCGAACGGCAGGTCGATCGAGCCGTCCTTGTTGGCCGAGAAGCACGCCGACACCCCGAGCAGCATCAGCAGGTCGTGGTCTTCGGGCTTGGTGAACGGGGTCCGGGAGCGGAAATCGTCCCACCAGCGCCAGATGTCGCCGTCGTATCCGCGCAGGTGCCGGGCCGACTTCGCGAACTCCGGGAGGTAGGAGTACTCGTACAGCGAATCCCCCGAGTGTGTGGCCAGCGCACCGAACAGGTCCGGCCGCAGCATCGGGGTGATCACCGCGCCGAATCCCCCGCTGGATTTGCCCATGATGGCGCGATAGGCCGCGGCCGGCTTGGTGCGGTAGTGCTCGTC
>Ga0181532_10004295_pt1 | contig 12535 bp, 13 predicted proteins | sample PEATcosm2014_Bin_33_FD_119768 | JGI IMG/M metagenome (GOLD analysis project Ga0181532, IMG submission 119768) | Peatland microbial communities from MTU Mesocosm Facility, Houghton, MI, USA - PEATcosm2014_Bin11_30_metaG | ecosystem: Environmental > Terrestrial > Soil > Wetlands > Peat | place...
ACCCTTCGCAACTCCTCCTGACTCATCTCTGTCCGCCCCAATCTGACCTCCTTTCGGAGGTCTACTTTAAGGGGACATTTCTATTTTGGAGAAAAGGGGACATTATTATCGTGGCGCAACATCAAGCGCATCAAGCGGCGCATCAAGCGGATCAAGCGCTCTGCTCCGGTTGCCCGACTTATCGCGACATGCTGCAAGTTCGGGAGCTGTGGGGTTCTCGCTATTGTGCGGCTGTTACCATGATTTCAACCAATATATTGGGCCGCCAGAGTGGACTTTGAACGCAGAAGCGTACCGGAGGGTTTTGTCGGTCAACCCATGCGTTCCAGATAGAATTGTGTTCTTCGAAGTCCCGCATATCCGCCAGCCATACGTAGGCAGTTAGAAGTTTCGATTTGTCTGTCCCAGCTCTCTCCAGAAACCCATCAATGGTCGCAAGCACGCCCCTGGAAAAATAAGCCTGTCCCGCCTGTGAATCACGGCGAGGCGTCGGGAAGTGTGTCGGACGGAAACTATGAACGGAATTGTCAAAAGTACCAATAGAAAGAGATTCTGCGATGATCCAGTTGGGTCGGTGCCCAGTAATCGTCCAAGTACGTTTCAGTACCTCGGCTTTCGTCAGTTCGCCCTGGCAGACAGGTGCCGGGAGGAACTACCGGTAATCCGACCTATCGGGGCCTACGTTCGAGAACTGCCAAAATTGAAGAGTAACGCGGCGATGGCAAGGGGCACGTCGATTGTGTTTAGCAAAACGTGATTCGGTGGTAATGTATCTCACCACCGTTCCACTGCCAGAACGTACGCTCATGACGATTGAGGTTACGATCGAAGGATGCGAAGTTTATACAAACTTGTCCTATCGGCAGTGTTCGCGGCGTGTCCTGCGGAGACGATTCACGCCCAGGACCTTTCTCCGCGGGCCTACGTCATTACTCCTTTGCACTCCAATGCAATCAACCTGACCTGGTCCTTCTACGACGGCAGCATTAACTACAACGGCGCGCTCCCTGTGAGCGGCGCTACAGGGACGTACAGCGTACCGCTCTTCAGCTACTATCATTCGTTCAGCTTCTTTGGCCGCTCGGCCAACGTCGTGGCCTCGTTGCCGTACGGAGTCGGTAACTTCCAAGGAACTGCGTTCGGGGCGGAGCAGCACCTTTACCGCTCCGGTCTTCTGGACTCGGTCTACCGTTTCTCCGTAAACCTCAAGGGTGGCCCGGCGATGCCCGTGCAAAATTTCGTGAAATGGCGGCAGGGGATCTTGCTCGGCGCCAGTCTGAAGGTCATAGCTCCGACCGGTCAGTACGACCCGACCAAGCTAATCAACTGGGGTACCAACCGCTGGAGCTTAAAACCCGAATTTGGCTATTCCCAACGCTGGGGCCATTGGGTGCTCGATGGATACTTTGGAGTGTGGTTCTTCACCACGAATCAGGATTTCTGGTCGCGCAACATGTTTTTTGAGGGCACTAGGTCGCAATCGCAAAACCCAATTGGGGCCCTCGAAGGGCACTTGAGTTACGACTTCAAGCCTCGGCTCTGGGTTTCTCTCGACGGCAATTTTTGGTTCGGTGGAAAAACCAGTGTGGACGGAGTGCCGAATCCCCTTACTCAACAGACCAACTCGCGAATTGGAGTTACTTTTGCTGTCCCCATCACCAAGCACCAATCTCTGAAATTCAGTTACAACAATGGTACCTATATCCGATTTGGCGGGAACTACCAGAACGTTTCAGTGGGGTGGCAATATTCCTGGCTGGGCCGACCCAATTAGCACTCCACCCATCATGTACCTCTGCACGATAATCCGCTCTAACCTTTCGGTCTTATCAGGTCCTGTGGGTGCCTGAACTTAGTTCAGAGGACCTGAATGAGTGGGAAAACGTGCTCGGTCAACACACTCTAGGCTCCTGCCCCGCGCTTGTCAAAGGAAGGTCGGCTTGGGTTGTGTCCTAATTTCGATCTCCAGTTCGATGAACGGCTTCTTGATTGGCAATAGACCGAAATAGTAGAATTTAGGCGATTTCAGTAGTTCAGTCTGATGATCACCAGCATCCACACTCTGATTTATTCCGACGATGCCCCCGCGACGCGCGCATTTCTTCGCGACGTCCTCGGCTGGCCCTACGTCGAGGATGCGCTGGGCGGAGGCGCGGGTTGGCTGATCTTCAAAACCGGGCGGAGTGAGATGGGCGTGCACCCGACCCACAGCGTCTACGATGGCAAAACGTACGAATCTCCGCGGCACCATCTGATCTCCCTGATGTGCGACGACATCTCACAGACGGTCGCTGAACTGAAGGGCAAAGGAGCGGAGTTCCACGGCGAAGTTCAGGATCACGGGTACGGCCTCGTGGTCATGATGGCCGTACCTGGCGCGGATGACATCATGCTTTACGAGCCCAAGCATCCACTGGCGTATAGCCTTTGACCGATAGAAACGCGCCGTCATGCTCGTGGGAACGCTCGTTTTCGCAGCGGAAGCCCTATATTTCAGCCTATCGCGCCTCCTTCACTACCACACCCCGACTACCCGCCTCACAGGCTCGTTGGGGTTGGCCGTTCTGCTTTTCTCGTTTGGGTATGTCGCCATGCAAATCGTCCTGGCGAGCGAACGCCGCTTACTTTCAATTGAAAACGAGCTCGCCATTGCACGCGAGATTCAAGTCTCCATCCTTCCGAGCGACAATCCGAAAATGAAAAACCTTCGCGTCGCCACGGCTTATCATCCGATGACGGAAGTCGCCGGCGACTTCTATGAGTTCGTTCCCCTCGACCCCAACTGCATCGGTTTTCTGGTGGCGGACGTCACCGGACATGGTATCCCGGCCGCGCTTATCGCGGCGATGATCAAGGTGGCGATGCAATCTGTGGTGCACTGCGCGCACGACCCGCGAGAGGTGTTGCGCGGATTGAACGGCATCCTCTCGGCCCAATTGGGCCCCCAACTGGTTTCAGCGGCCTATCTCTGGCTCGACACCAAGAATCGCGTCGCGCTCTATTCGGCCGCCGGACATCCGCCGCTTCTGCACTGCCGCGAAGGCAAGCTTCACCGCATCGAAAGCAATGGTTTGCTGCTCGGAGTATTCCCGGATTCCGACTACCCTCTTTGCGACATTCCCATCCTACCTGGTGACCGCTTCCTGCTGTATACCGATGGGGTCATTGAGCCCGAAAATTCCCGCGGCGATTCCTTTGGCGAGTTCAAGTTTGAACAAGTCGTCCGCAACAATCAGTCGCGCCCACCTTCCGAGTTGCTGGATCAACTTCTCTCGGAGATTCATCAGTGGCAGCCAGCTTCCATGACCCAGCAAGACGACATCACGCTCATCGCCATTGATGTAGTGTAGCTACGATAACTGCTTACTGATATCGCCCGTAATCACTGACTGCATGCCGACTAAGGTATGATTACCAGCCTGCGCCCCTTTGATTCTCGTTGCCAAGCTTTCTCGATTTCTGCGAGGGGCACGGGCTCGGTATCGATGCTGAGGTCCCCACCGGCGGCATGCGCCAGGACTTTTTGCAAAGCATCAACGAGAACCTCGCGAGGTGGAATCCCGGCTGTACCGAGAATTGCCAACGCGCTGCTCCGCAAGACGGCGGCGGGGAGTGAGATCGTGGGTCCGGCGTTTTCCCCAACTTGCACCAACCGAGTCTCGTAAGTATTGGCGGCGAATTCCTTGCGCGTCATCGCAGATAACAGCAGTTCTACGGGTCGGCCCCATACGTAATCGATCACAACGTGGATACCTGAGCTGACTGCACTCGCAAAGGCGTCGACGGCCTCGGTCTCAGACACATCGAGGCGAATGGTCGTGTCAGCACCGAGCCCGGGCAATGCGCGCAGGGCCTGTGGGTCGCGTCCCGCAGCGACGACGCGAGCGGCTCCGAGCAGCTTCGCTATTTTGACGGCTAGCTTGCCAGTAACTCCGGTCGCTCCGAGAATCAGGACGCTTTCTCCCGGAACCAGCTTTGCGCGAAAGTCGAGCGAAGCCCAGGCGGACACGCCGGGATTCGGCAGGGCCGCTGCGACTTCGTCGCTGAGGTTGTCGGGTACGGGAAAGCAGAACTCGCGACGCACGAGCGTCCGTTCTGCCATGGCTCCGTACGGCCGCCCGCTCGCTCCAAAGAAAACACGCGTGCCGGCATCAAGAAGGCCAATTCCGTCGGTGCCGCAAATAACTGGCCCTTCGCGAGGACTCGCGAAATGCGAACCGCTGGCCAACTGCTTGTCGACGGGCTTCAGCGAGGCGGCAAGAACTTGCACGACCACTTCGCCATCCCGAGCAACTGGGTCGGGAAATTGTTCATAGCGCGGTAGCTTGCCCAGACACTGCAAAACAGCAGCATGCATGTTGAGCTCCTCCGCTGCGACTGCTCCAGAAGTCCGCTGGTGTTCCGTCGCGAATCATACAATAACGTATCCCTAGGCGTGATCAGTGGCAGAAGGTCAGCAACCCTGAAACAATCCCGAAAGTCACAAATTAGGCGGACACGTCCGTCTGACCTCACACAGCGGACTCTGGGGACTCCGGGCGCCTAACTCCTGTAGATTGCCGTTATGGCAGGTGCGCAACGTCCTCGACGCTCGGGAAGGTTGCCAAGTGTGACCGTTGCTCTCAATCGCTTATGGTCGGGCTTCGTAAACTATGTTGAATGGCGTTTCCGCGGCTCGCCGGAAGCGGGTAAACCCGGCAGAAGTCACGACTTGTCGGATCCGTGTCTCGCCGGCCTGCGCGCCGAGGCAGAGACCCACCTCCTGGGACCGTGAACACGGCGTACACAGCAGTGTCGAGAAAGAGTAGTAGACCCGACCCACTGGATTCAAGTTGTCCTTCAACTGATCATTCGCAAAGGGTTCGACGATCATCCATGTTCCGTCTTTGCTAAGCGACTGCCGGACGTGCGCGGCAGCCCCAATCGGGTCGCCCATATCGTGCAAACAGTCGAAAACGGCTACGAAGTCGTAGTTCCTCCCCGGGTACTCCTTTGCCTTAGCCACCTCGAAGGTGACGCGGTCGGCGACACCTTCGCGCTTGGCGGATTCGCGCGCTCCTTCGATCGATTTATCGTGATAGTCAAATCCGAAGAACTGGGACTTAGGGAATGCTTTGGCCATCAACAACGTGGAAGCGCCTTTCCCGCAGCCCACGTCGGCCACCCGCGCTCCTTCCTCCAGTTTCCGTTGAACGTCTTGGAGTGCGGGAATCCATGAGCTTACGAGATTGGCCGCATAACCTGGACGGAAGAACTTCTCGCACCCATGAAAGACTCCGTCGTCATGCTCATGCCAACCCATTCCTGCGCCGGTGCGAAAGGAGTCGGCAATTCGAGGAATCGCTGCCAGCGACCCCAAGGCAAGTTCAAAGGCTCCGGGGAGGTACGCTGGGCTGTCTTCCTTCGCAAGCGCGAAGGCCTGCTCCTCATTCAGGCTGAATTTGTGTGTCTTCTCATCGTAGGTGACGTAGCCCCCCGCTGCTTGTGAGGCCAACCATTCCCGCACGTAGCGTTCATCGGTCTGAGTCTTGGCGGCAAGTTCCGCCGAACTCATCGCCTCGGCAGCGAGTGCCTTGTACAATCCGAGCTTCTCCCCAATGACAACCATCCCCGTGTGGACAGCCGCACCGAGATCGGTGACGAACTTCCCGATAAAAGCATTCAGTTTATCCATGTCCAGTGTGGGGCGAGGTGAGGTACTCATAGGTGTCTCCCCTTTTGAAGTGCGGCCTCAGATATTGATCGATTGACTTGGACAGGGAATCTTGCGAGGCACGCTTAGCCGCGGATTTTGCCCCCGGAAAGTGTGGAAGTCAAGCGGCGAAGAAGGGTCGAAGCACAAGTAGGTGGCGCGCTGGGACATTGGGCGCGTGCGCTATCAGGGGTCTATGCCGCGGCGAACTGAGGGTCTATAGACGCGTTGTCGGAAGGAAAGTTGGAGTTCCGGTCGGATCGTCGGCAACCCTTACCTTACCAGATCATGTAAGGGTTGCCCGCCCGAAGGAGTCTTGCCGTCCTGTCAAATACACGAGGCAGTCCCCTCCGATAGTAGAAGGCGAGTACGTCTCGGCAGTATGCTGTTTTCAGCTTCTGATGCGCTCCACATCGATCATCACCTGTCTGGTGTTCGTGGCCGCCGGCGCTTACGTTCTGGGGGTAGCGACTCTGCTGCTATGGCTGTCGGGCGATTGGCGCTGGGTCGAGGGCTGGATCTTCGGCGTCTGGTTGGTGTCCTTCATTGCCGCCATTTTCTTGTGGCTTCACTTCAAGGATCCTACGCTTCTGGCCGAGCGCATGCGCATGCCTGGCAGCGGCGGTGAATCGCGCTCCGATATGGCTATCCTCATCGGGGTGAAGGTGGGCTGGATCGCCTGGATCGTCCTATCGCCATTGGACGTGCGTTTCGGCTGGATGCCGCGCCTGCCGCTGTGGAGCGAGGCCTGCGGAGGTATCTTGCTCCTCGGAGGTAGTTTCTTCATGTTCCGCGCATTCACCGATAACACGTATCTGTCGCAGCTGGTGCGTATTCAGACCGAGCGCGGCCAGCATGTCATTGACACGGGGGTTTACGGCTTTGTTCGCCACCCCATGTATCTTGGGGCAAGTCTAGTGTTCGTTGGTGGCGCGTTGCTGCTCGGCTCCGTTTGTGGCCTTCTTGTAGCCCTCGTCGAAGTCCTGTTGCTCGTGCTCCGGATCTTTGGCGAGGAAAAGCTGTTGGCACGCGATCTGGAGGGCTACCAGGAATATCTCGAGAAGGTGCGCTACCGGTTGGTACCACACCTCTGGTAATCTCCCTGTCGATTGGATTCATGGTCTCGATGAGGCAGTAGGGGCCGAGTTCACTCTGGGCGGATTATCGACTAGTCTTCCATAATCTAACTATTTCGGCAGGGGGAAACCCTTCATGCAGACCACCGTTCGGTCTGCTTCCTCGGGCTTAGCGTGGGTGAAACCAAGGTTGGCTGTACAAAGTACATCTCCTTTCAAAACCAGGCTAGTGTTGTTGTCCAGCGGCGCGTTCTGCTTAGTGGCTATCAGGATGCGCTGCGAACCGTCAGGCGAAAGGACCCAGATCTGGTTTAGCAAAATCTCAGATACGTAGATGTTTCCTTTTGCGTCCAACTCGATCCCATCGAATGCTGAGAATCCGTTAGGCAACGGCACAGGTTCACCAGCCGTTCCATCATCCATAATCGGGATTCTGAGAATCAGGGGGTCGCCATCGGTAACGGCAAAGATGTTCTTCTCTTGCTTATCGAGCACGAGATCGTTCACGCCTAGGGGGAAGCCCGAATAGGGCTTGGAAGACCAATTAAGCAGAGGATGTGCCGACCACAGATCCACCTTTTTCCCATCGGGAGAGATTTTCCAAATTCCGGAGTACGTGAGATCCGTCATGTACACGTTGCCGCTTGAGTCGATCGCAACATCGTCGGGATAGCAAAATGGCCAACCCTCCGCTTTTGTCGCGAGTGGCGTTACCTTTCGTGTTTTAGCGTCGATCTTATAAACGCCCGATTGGGTCACCGTCGCGTCCCGGCAAGCGGGGTGGAACGGATTTGCCAAGTCCTTCCTAAAGTTATGTTTCGAGTGGCCCGTATATGCGACGTAAATGTTGCCAGCCTGGTCAAGATCGAGTCCGATCAGGTCTCCGTTTCCGCTTTCTTCCTTCGACGGCACCCAGGCGATGTGATCGTAGTTGCCCTCATCGTTGAGCCTCACGACTTCCCCAATATGCATTAGGGTCGCGTAGAGGTTGCCATGCGAATCGACTCCAAGACCCTCAGGCGTGTCGGGGAGTTTGGCCATGACCCAGACCTTGAACTGTGCAACTGCAGGCGGAGGAGCGGCGATGAACAACAAAGCGCAGGGGATTAGCCACAATAGAATCCTCAGATATTCTTTCTTGCCCGCACCCGATTGGACCATGTTCGTTCCTCCTCTTAATCGTCCCCGATTTCAGCTTTGAGATCCGGGCCTATCGACAATGTATCCGAATGTGCAGCAACCTAGAAGTGGCTTACCGGATCATGTAAGGGTTGCCCGTATTCATCCCTTAGTGGGTCCTTAATTGGCTAAACTTCGTTCCATCACTCATGTTCCTTTCCACTGGCACCGGGGAGGAAGCTTTGCGAAAGAAAGCGGATGACTTCGTGGGCTTGCTCAGCGGCAGCTTACTTTCACGCCGTCGGCTGATTCAAAGTCTCGCGGCCGTCCTTGCGCCTTGAGCACTCATTATTAAGTAGGTACGCTCGATTACCGCTCCCAAGCAGTCAGCAACCACGAGTGCGACCGAACTGCCCTACAACTCCGATCTTCTCCCCTCAGGCATACGATCGCGCTTCATCAATAACATCAATGGTCTGCGGGTACATGTCCTTGAGGCAGGCTTCGAGGCAAATGATCGACCCTGCGTCGTGCTCCTTCACGGGTTCCCGGAACTCGCCTACAGCTGGAGAAAGATGATGCTGCCACTCGCCTCGGCGGGGTTTCATGTAATCGCCCCAGACCGCCGGGGTTACGGGCGAACTTCAGGCTGGAACGTCCGCTACGACGATGATCTCGATCCTTTCGGGACTCTCAACCAGGTCAGGGACACGCTGGGTCTGATCTCAGCGTCCGGCTACCACTCCGTGGCCGCTGTAATCGGGCACGATCAAGGTTCACCAATCGCGGCCTGGTGTTCAATCGCGCGACCGGATGTCTTCCGCTCTGTCGTGATGATGAGTGCGCCATTTGCTGGCCCGCCGGCACTGCCGTTCAACACTGCGGATGCAGCGCAGGTGAGCGCCGCAGCGGACGCAACTGTTGACCGTATCTCTGAGGAACTGACCTCTGGAACTATTAGCAGGTCGTGATTGAATACCGCTATTCTTTGGGAAGATCGATCATGACGACATACGAGTTCTCACGCAAGCGGTCGAACACGATTTGTTTCCCGTCGCTGGTGATGTCGAAGGTCTGCATAGTGGCCCGGTTTTGAAGCTGGGTGAGTGGGCGCGATTTCATGGAAACGAGATCGAGCAGCCAGAAGTCCTGTGACGCGAGCAGGCCTTGCATGTAGATCAAACTCTTGCCATCAGGCAAGAAGCGGACGCGCTCGCCCAAGCGCCGCACGTTGATCTGGGGCAATTCGACGCTGGTTCCGTCCGGGTGCACGGCAAGGAGCGGAGCGAAGGTGCGCACATTCGTTCCTGCATATACGATCAGGCTTCCATCTGGCGACCAAACTGGATTTAGTGCCGGTCCAGCAACCACGCGAACTGCCGGTCCGCCCTCCAGTGGAATCTTGAAAAGACCGGGACCGTTGGCGCCGGTGCCGCCAGTGACGATCCATTTGCCGTCAGGCGACCAGCAACTCGTACCTTGGACGTCAATTCCTTCCGCGATCGGCTGGAGTTCGGCACCGTCTGCAGAGAGGACATGTAGTTGGCGTTTCCCGCTCCGCCGCAGCACAATGGCCACGCGACCTCCATCGCGCGAAACAGCCGGCGTCTCTAGCAACGCACCATCGGCGCCCTTCCAGATCTCAGTCACCTGGCCGTCCCGAAGGCGCCACAGTCCGTCGCCCGTGCCCAAGGAAGACAAGTAAAACAGCGACGAACCTCCAAACCGGGGCGCCAGCGCCCGCACGGTCGGCACTGTAAACGGCTTCACGTCCTGTTCTTCGGCGAGTCGATTGAGAATCGGAACACTCCAAAGACCCGCGACGGGGTTGCTGATGGTGGCCACCAGCTTTCGGCCGTCCGCGCTGGCTTCCACCGACGTATATTGCTCGAGACCGACGCTCGCGCGCCGTGAATCCTTCCGTTTCAGATCAAACGCCCACAACCACGGCCCCGAACCGTCGCCGTCCCGCGCCACGTAGAACACTGTTCGGTTGCCGACAGGCGTGGGATAAGCAACATCTGTATTGCGTTGCGTTAGGCGCTCTGCGTGCGTGCCGTCAGGGTCTATGCGCCATAAATCCATCTCCTTCGTCGCCGGAGTCCCATGAACAAAATAGATCCAACGGCCGTCAGGCGACCAAGTCGGAAAATGGTTGTGAATTCCCGGCTGGTCCCCGAATATTCGCCGAGCATTCGCGCCAGTGCGGTCCGCCACGAACATAGGGTCGCCCTTATCGGCGTTATGATAAACAATTCGTTCTCCGTCCGGTGACCAAGCCAGGTTGGCGGCCTCCTCGCCAAGAAAATTACGTGGCGTACCTCCCGTCAGGGGCAAAAGCCGCAGCCGCATCCCCACATCACCACCGCCCAGCCAAATCTCCGAGCCGTCACCCGAAAAACCGACGCTTCGTAAAGGCCCTGGTAACGGGCCTGCCTTCCCTTGTGTCAAATTAATCGAGCGTCCGGTGCCCACCTGGCTAAGCCATACATCGAAGGGGCCGTCATGATCGGAGATAAAAGCCACGAACCTGCCATCTGGGGAGATTGCGGCCGCAACACTCTCGAAGTCGGTTACGCGCGTGAAATGTGCTTTTTCGAGCGGGTTGAGCGGTGCAGCCGCCGGCCGAAGAATTTCCCGGACCGCAGTTCCCACCAGCAGAAGGGCGGCTATGACCCACGGCATCCACACTCGCCGTAACTTCGGCTGCGGCATAATCTTCGCCGTCGTCGTTGCGCTCAACGATTCAATGGCAAACGCCAGATCACTGGCCGACTGGAATCGTCGCTCGACATTCTTATCCAGGCATCGCACAAGAATCCGTTGCAGTGCCGACGGACCTTGCCAACTGGTGTCGCTCAGTTCCGGCGGCTCTTCGCGCAAAATTGCGCTCATTGTTTCTACGGACGTCTCGCGTTTGAAAGCGCGTTTGCCCGCGAGCATCTCGTACAACACGGCGCCGAAACTGAATATGTCCGATCGCGCATCGCTCGGTTCGCCCCGCACCTGCTCCGGCGACATGTAGCCGACCGTACCAAGCACCATTCCCGGCAGAGTCGCCGGACTCGTTAGCGTCACTGCACTTTCGTGGCTTTCCTCCGGCCTCACCAGCTTTGCCAGCCCGAAATCCAGCACTTTAACCCTTCCGTCACGGGTGACAAACACGTTCTCCGGTTTGAGATCCCGGTGTACGATTCCTTTCTCGTGGGCCGCCGCGAGTCCCTGTGCGATGCCGAGCGCGTATTCGATCGCGAGCCGCACCGGTAGCCGCCCTGATTTGAGCTTCTCCCGCAGTGTTTGTCCTTCAAGACATTCGCTGACCAGAAACGGCGCACCGTCGTGCGCACCAATGTCATGGATTCCCAGGATATTCGGATGGTTCAGCGCCGCAATCGTGCGTGCTTCCTGTTCGAAACGTCGCAGTCGATCGGCGTCATTAGCCAGAGCCTCTGGCAGCACTTTGATTGCGACATCACGGCCGAGCCGCGCGTCGCGTGCGCGGTACACCTCGCCCATCCCGCCAGAGCCCAGCGGCGATTGGATCTCGTAAGGACCTAGTTTTGTGCCGGAGCTGAGTGCCATGCGTGAGCGTGATTATAGCCCACGCCGCACGTTTCACGCGGATGCAAAGATTCTGGATGGTTGGTTGGCAACCCTTACCTTACCGGTTACGGAAGGGTTGCCCGTCGGAAATTATGGCAGAACTGGCGCTAGGTCCCGGTAAGGACTTAAAAAGACTTAGCCCTCGCCACCGAACTTGAGTGCCAGGTACAACGTGTTCTCCCCGCCTTCATTCGGCTGGCATATTCGTTGCGTCGGAGACAGCAGGAGCATACGATGACGCAGACAGAGGTTCTAATCGCAAGTTCCGGGTGAGTCTTCTTCCCCAGTCGTTTGCAGGATGCATATGAATGAACTCCAAAATCCGAAGGTCGGTGCGCTTGCCGATGAGTTCGCTCTGCGATTCCGCGGGGACTTCCCATACCCTCTCTTCCTTGCTGACCGATGGTCCACTTCTGCTCATTTTTTATCGCGGGTACTGGTGACCTTTTTGTCTCCGTCAGTTAGCGGGGTTCCGAGACCTTCGATTGAATTCTCGACGTGAACTCTTTGCAACCCCGTACCCAGAGTCCAAACAAGGCAACGCAAGACACGAAAACTTGAGCGCCCGCGTCGGTGGCCTTTTGAAATTTGGCACGGACCGACGGTGGCTTCCCGTTGATGAGCGCGATGCACGCGTTGGTATCGAGCAAATAATTCACTTAAAGACAACCCGGCGCGGTGTGATTGGCTGATTGCGACGTTTTGCCATGAACGGTTCCGGATTAAATCGATCCAGTTCATCAAACCAACTAGCGGCATTGGGGATCAGGGGTTCTAGAAGGACACCTTGATCAATACGCCGAATACGTACGCGATCCTCTTCGAAGCGAAACTCCTGCGGCAGCCGAGCAGCTTGACTGCGCCCATTGCGAAATAGCTTGACGACCCGGGTCTTAGCCATTCAACAAACCTCCACTTACACTATTTACCACTGGTATATATCCGCGAAAGTCCGTCGGTAGCGCACCGTGTCCAAATGAGTTCCGCTCGGCTTGTCCGGTTGGCCGAGCCAGAAATAGATTCGAACCGGACCAGAAGGTATTGA
>Ga0181532_10004296_pt1 | contig 12530 bp, 9 predicted proteins | sample PEATcosm2014_Bin_33_FD_119768 | JGI IMG/M metagenome (GOLD analysis project Ga0181532, IMG submission 119768) | Peatland microbial communities from MTU Mesocosm Facility, Houghton, MI, USA - PEATcosm2014_Bin11_30_metaG | ecosystem: Environmental > Terrestrial > Soil > Wetlands > Peat | place...
AATACTACGGCGGTATATCGTCCACGCATTTCGGCACGCTGACCTTCGGCCGTCAGCGCGCTCTGGGCACCGATGCGATGCTGCTTTACGATCCGGCCGGCGGTGCCTATGCCTTTTCCTACATCGGATATAACGGCACGATGGCCGGCGGCGGCGACACCGAGGACACCCGTTGGGACGACGCCGTGAAGTATCGCATCGCCTTTGGTCCGGTGCATTTCGGCGCGATGTATAAATTCGCGGACGGCTCTGGCGGTTGCTACTCGGCCTCCGCAGGCTGGACTGACACCAGCTGTGCGCCGGAATCGGCGCACAACAATGCCTATGGATTCGACCTCGGCGGGAAAGCCGACAAGTTCTCTGCCGACGTCGTCTTCCAGCATTACAACCAGGCGATCAGCGTATTGAATCCCTTGCTTGGGCCTCAGAGTCTAGCTGCGCCATATCAGTCGACCACGGACAGCATCAATACAAACCAAGTCACTGGGACCAATCTGATCGACCCGAACGACACCGTATACGGCATCGTGACCGACAACAACGCAGCTATGTTCGCTGCCAAGTATGCGTCGGAGCAGTGGAAGTTTTTTGCGGGCTACGAATATATCTGGCAGAACAACCCGAAGGATCCGTTGGGCGTGGGTGCGTCGGACCAGGGCGGGTATTTTATGAGCGGGGTCGAAGATAACAATCTTGATTCTGAAAAGTTGGTGAACATCTGGTGGATGGGCGCGAAGTACACCTACCGCAGCAAAACCGACTTCACTTTCTCCTGGTATCAACAGCGGCAGAACGACTTCCGCGTTCCGTCGACCTGCACGCCCGCCAGTTTCCGCGCTTCCTGTGCGGGCACCCTCAACGAGGGGTCGCTCTATGTGGATCACCACTTCACCAAGCGATTCGACGCTTTCGCCGGAATTGCGTATTCCTGGGTGAGCGGCGGTCTGGCCATCGCCATTCCTCATGGCCCCGGCGTCCCCTATAACTACAATAGCAACTGCGCTCCGACAGTCGGTAGTCGTTTCACCTTCTGATCGTTTCCGCGGTGCATCCGTGAGGGCTCACTGGCGTGACTGCAGACGCCCCAGCCATAATGCTCAGTATGCACGTTCCCGGTTCCTGGATTCTGCTGATCTTCATAGTCGCACTGACCGCTCTGATTCTTCTTCTGCTGCACTTGACCAAGCTTGGGCTGCTGATCCACCAGCGCATTCCTGATCGGCCACATCGGCGGCTCTTCCTGGCATCGGTCAGCTTCTTTCTTACTTTCGTCGGGGTGCGCTTGCTGGTCGCCTCGATCACCCGGCATGCTGGCCCCTTCGGTTGGGTGGAGATGGGCGGACGTCACATCCATCATCTGGTATGGGGAATTCTTCTTCTGCTCATCACAGGGTACGCAGAACTGGCGGAGGTGGGGACTGGCGACGGCTCGGTTGCAATTTTTCTGAGTCGATTGCTGGCGCTGGCTTATGGAATCGGAGCCGCGCTGACCCTGGACGAGTTCGCGCTTTGGCTGAATCTTGATGCGGACGCGTACTGGTCTCGGCAGGGCCGCGAGAGTATTGACGCAGTGGTGCTGTTTGGGGCGCTGCTGGCAATGGGCACGTGGGGCGCGCCGCTATTTCGCTGGGTTGATCCGTCTGGAAGTAAGCGCCGGAAGTAGCATACGGGTGGGAGCGCGGCAAAGTGAATTGCGTCCTCGCGCCGTTCCCATGGCGCGTGGCCGCGAACGCGGTAAAATCTGGCTGAGTCGTCTATGCGCATCTCGAGCCGCCGCGGAACCATCGCGTTCTTCCTCATCCTGGGCGTAGGCCTGGTGGCGCTGGCTGTTGCCCTCAACGTCGGCTGGATCATTCTGAACTGGCGGCAGGGCGTTCTGCTGTTTTTCGGGATCGTATTCTTTGCGCTGATCATTGCGGGGATGGTGGTGAATACGATTTTTCTGGTGCGCGAACTGCGGCACAGTGAACAGCATGACAGCTTTATCAACGCCGTCACCCACGAGTTGAAGACGCCGGTGGCCTCGATCCGGCTGCACCTGGAAACTCTGCAGCGCCGCGAACTGCCGGAAACGCAGAAGCAGGAGTTTTACCAGTTGATGCTCAGCGATACCGACCGGCTCACCGAGACCGTGGAGCAGGTTTTGCGCGCCGGCCGGGCCGGGGACAAGAAAGCAGGCCGGGATAAAGCGGAAATTGATTTTGGCCAGTTGGTGCGCGACTGCATGGACGCCACTCGAGCCCGCCATCACCTGCAGCCGGACGCGATTCGCTACGAGGAATCGTCGGAAGCCTCGACCAACGCAGGTGGACTGCGGGTGCGGGGCAGCGAGGAGGACTTGCGCACGGCTGTTTCTAACGTGCTCGACAACGCCGTCAAGTATTCCGGAGAGAGTGTCGACGTGCGGGTGCGGCTGGAAACTCCCGACGAGAAACGCATTGTGCTACGCGTGCAGGATCAGGGCGTGGGCATTCCTCCCGACGACATGAAGCGCATCTTCAAGCGCTTCTATCGCGTTACGCACCGCTCGCTGGCGCATGTGAAGGGAACCGGGCTGGGCCTGTTTATTGTGAAAGCGATCGCGCAGAAGCACGGCGGCAAGGTTTTTGCCGAGAGCGATGGGGAAGGGCACGGAACCACGATCGTGCTGGAACTCCCGAGGTGGGCAGCGTGAGCCGGGTCCTGGTGGTGGAGGATGAAGCGCATCTGGCGCAGGGGTTGCGCTTCAATCTGGAAGCGGAAGGGTATGCGGCGGAAGTGGTGGGCGACGGCGAATCGGCAACGGAGCGTCTGCTGGCGAAGCAGGAAAAGTTCGATCTCGTGGTGCTCGACATCATGCTTCCTGGGAAAGACGGATTCAGCGTAGTGTCGGAACTGCGCGCCGCACGCAATTACGTGCCGGTGCTGATGCTGACGGCGCGGGGACGTCCGGAAGACGTGCTGCAGGGCTTTGCGGCCGGGGCGGACGATTATCTGGCGAAGCCGTTTGATCTTTCGATTCTGCTGGCGCGCTTGCAAGGATTGTTGCGGCGCAGCCAGTGGATGCGCGGAGGGCAGACGCCGGGGGCGAGTGAGGCACGGGCCGATTCGAGCGGCCTCGAGGATTTTGGAACATTTTCATTTGGCGGGAAGACAATCGACTTTGGGGCGCTCGAACTGCGGTCGGGCGAGAGCACGATTCACCTGACGCTGATGGAGTCGGAACTGCTGCGGCATCTGGTGCGCAACGACGGCAAGATTGTTTCGCGCAAGCAGATTCTGGAAGAAGTTTGGGGGCTGAAAGAGGACACCGACACCCGCGCCATCGACAATTTTGTGGTGCGGTTGCGGCGGTATATCGAGGACGATCCGGGAAATCCGCGGCACCTGCTCACAGTGCGCGGCGTGGGGTACCGGTTTCTGGCGAACCCGGAAGGGAGGTAAAGGTCAAGCTGCGTCTGCTACCAGTGAGTTTCTCCAACGACTCCTTTGCGTCCTTGGCGAATCCTTAACGTTCTTTGCGGTTAAAGATATTAGGAGGCCGGAGTGAAACGGCAACGGCTCAGAATTGGTTTTATGCTTGCATGCGTTAGCTGCCTCGCGCCGCTGACAGCGATGGCCGATGGAGCGGATGACGCAAGAATACTAAGAGAGCTTCGGGAGACGATATCAAAGGTACGCACAATGAGCGGACCGTCTAGAGAGCGAGGAGATGCGGCCGCACACCTAGCTCAACTGACAGAGAAGATCGATCCCAAAAAAGTTGACGATAATACTCTAGCGGATTTGGTGTCTCTCTTGGATACTTCGGATGACTCGGTGCGTATGTGGGTTGCAGGGGCTCTAGGACATCTCGGTCCTCGTGCGAAAGTAGCTGTCCCCGCCCTGATGACATTCATCCGTGAATCAGGCTGTCCTGAAGTGGTAGCAGGAGTGATACCGGCAGATGCGGCTCGGGTTGCCCTGAAACGAATCGGGGTAACGCCGCCGCCGCGAGACTGCAAAGAAAAGTGACGGCCCCTCTATTGATGGCACTTTCTCTTACGCGCGGCACAACTCCGCCAGCAGGGTCTCTCTCCGCTGGATTGCGATGCCGTCGATGCGGCGCAGTGTGATCACATAAATCGGGATTGAGATCGCCGCCAGCAGCAGGAACAACAATGCGGCGATCCAAAGATTCTTGTAGAGGCGCGCGATGATGAAGACAGCGACGCCGATGCCGACGATCACAATCTGCAAGCCCAGGCTCGCGAGCACAGTCGTCTGCGAGACGTTCTGGCGGCCAAACGTCGCGAAATCGCGTTTCTTGGGGGAATAGATCGAGAGCAGATTGCCCGCAGCGAAATTCAGGGGCGCCGCGAAAAGCAGTCCAGCCACGGTGGCAATCGTAACGGCGAGGTGAGGAGTTCCATAAAAGTAGCTGACCGCCAGCCAGGACAGCGCCGTGTTCGCGGCCAGAACGCTGGCGTGAATCAGGTTTTTCCCCAGCACAATCTGGCGGAAATGGACAGGCGACGCGTAGTAAAACTGCACTCCGGCAGCGTCTCCTCCGAAACTGTTGAAGACCAGGTTGGTGAGCACCAGGAGCGCGTAGGCGGCCGCTCCAGGGAAGGCCATGTCAGGCGTGCGGCTCAGGTAGTTCGATTGGCGCAAGGGATTGGCCGGTCCCAGGCGAAACACAACCAGCATGAAGATTGGCATGACCAGGGTGAGCAGCATGGGGCCGCTGCGCGCCAGATAGCGGACTTCCTTTTCGAACACGGCCGCGACCGGCTGCGAAAAACCTGACAGATTCCATCCCACCTGCAGGCCTTGGGGTTGCGCGACGGCAGGGCGCGCCCCCGCTTCACTCAGATTCTCACCGCGAAACTGAGCGCGCAAGCGGATGTTGAGGAGCGATCCCACAGCTGCGGTTAGCGTTCCTAAGAACAACAGGGAACTGAAGCCGACGAGCAGGTGGGAATGGGTAGTTTGCGCGATCGCGTCCGCGGCGAGGCCCGGCGGCAACACTGCCTGGACTTGGGCCAGGATCTGGGTTGCGCGGCTGAGTTCGGGGCGCGGCTTTTTCTGAACCCGCTCCATCATCGGGCCGATCAATTGAAAGCTCAACATTACCAGAATGAAGAGAACGCCCATGATTTCGCGGGTGCGGCGCTGGGCCAGCCAGCGCTCCAGCCAGGCGAATACCGTCTGCATCAGGACGAGGTTGAAGAGTGCGAAGGTCAAGATCACCAGGAGCACGCAGGGAAACAGCGCCGGGCTGGCGAAGCTGGCGCCGAGCAGAATTCCGAACAGGGCCAGGCAGCCCAGTGCGCTCGCCGGATCGAAGAAGCCGTAGGCCATGCGGATCAAGAAATACGAACTGTAGTTGAGCGGGAAACGCAGCAACTCGCTGGAGTCCGGATTGTTGGTGAAGGCGGTGGCCATCACCGGGAAAACTTGCCAGAAGAAAAAGATGGGCCAGAACAGGGTGGCGAGGTATTCGGCCTTGCCTTGCGAGACGAAATACCAGGCGAATCCGGTGGCGGCGGAGAAGCCGCCGAGTCCGCCGAGCGCGAAGGCTGCGGTGACGATGATGCGCGAGACCAGCTCCATTTTGCCGCGCTTGCTGCGCAGGCCGTTGACGAACATGCGCCAGCGCAGTTCGGCGATGGCAGTGAGCTGACCGCGGCGGTGGAGGGTGGAGCTCATTCTGACAACCTATTGACGCTCGTATCTCTCATTCTTCATCACACATCTTCATCACCTATCCCAGCCACGAAAGTTCCTGCTCGGTCCGGCGTTCTCCGCCGACGATGCGCAGGAAGAGTTGTTCCAGCGTGAGCTTCTCGCCGGAAACTCCGTCATCGTTCGACCCGGCAGGAGTCTGGGCTTCGACTCCGGCGCGCAGTTCTTCGAGCGACCCCTGAGCCACGAGGCGTCCCTGATGAATGATGGCGACGTGGCTGCACAGGCGCTCGACGATTTCGAGCACGTGCGAGGTCAGGAAGATTGTGGCGCCCTTGGCGATCATGCCTTGCAGCATGGATTTCAGCGTGCCGGCGGCGATCGCATCCACGCCTTCGAAGGGCTCGTCGAGAAACAGAACCTTGGGCCCGTGGATCACGGCGGCGGCGAGGGCCAGCTTTTTTTGCATGCCGTGGGAGTAGTCGGTGACCAGCTTTTTCGGCTGGTCGGCGAGTTGCATGAATTCGAGCAACTCCGCGGCTCGCTTGGCCGCGGTGGTGCGGTCAAGTCCGTACATACGTCCAGCGAAACTCAGGAACTCAGCGCCGGTGAGGCGGCCGAACAACGCCATGCCTTCCGGAACAACGCCGATCTGGCGTTTTACTTCGACGGGATGCGCGTTGAGATCGATGCCGAGAATTTCGATGCGGCCGGAACTGGGCGCGAGCAACCCGGTAAGCATTTTAATGGTGGTGGATTTTCCCGCGCCGTTGGGGCCGAGGAAGCCGAAAAACTGTCCGGGCGCGACGCGCAGATCCACGCCGTCGACGGCTACGAGTTCGCCGAAGCGACGGCTCAAGCCCTGAGTTGAGATGGTGGGTGCGAGGTCCATGAAAGTTATGAATCTAGCATACTGGCGGCGATTCCTGGATGCGGCCTTCCGTTCATGAAGCCCGGTTGTTCTTCCATCTGTTTCTTGTTCAGTGTTTTTGACCTGTCTGTGCAGGCGCGTTCTTGGACAAGGGCAGGTTCGCACCGATGTGCTGGACGGTATGCAGATCCGAAGTACGAAAAGTTGCGTTGGCGGGCACGATCGCATGCTTGGCCGCACTCAGGTCATAGTTCACGAATGCCCGGCCGTCGGTGACGTTGGAAAGTTTGAGGAACGTTGAAGTGCCGGGAGCGGCCGTTGATGCGGTAATCGAGAGTCCGGCGCCGTCGGAGAAAGACAGGGCCGCTCCGCCCGCTGCCGGAGCCTGGCGGCCTTCGAACTGGTCGATGGCGACGTTGCGGAATTGCTCGCAGTGTATGCCATCGGAAAAATAGTCGGGCAAACTCTCGCCCCACTGCAGTTCGAGTCCGTGAACGTGAAAATTCTGCACCCAGCGGCAGAATACGGCGGGAATGTCGTGGTTGAAGATGGCCTCCTCGAGATTGCGCGCCGTCCAGCGCAGATCGAAGTTGCCGCCCATGCTGAGGGCGGTGGCGGGGTCGGGAGCGGTGATCTTCAAGCGAATGTGATCGAGCGTCAGGCCGGCGATGGGGTTGTGCTCCGCGCCGTAGATCAAGATTCCGCTTTCGGCTTCGGCCGTGATGTTAGAGAACGTGACGTCGCGCACTGATCCTTTACATTCACCTTCCGGACACGGGCTCACGGCGATGTAGATGGGTTCGGCCTTGCCCCACCAGTGTCCGGAGATCAGTGTCGTTCGCATCGTGATGTTGGAGAACAGAACGGATTCAGTGCTCTCGCCGCTGTTCACGCCGTGAAAGATGCCGATGCCTCGATTGGAGTCGATGGAGAGATTGTCGAACGTGCTGCGGCGCGTGCTCTCCAGCCGGATGGCCGCGGAACGAGACACCAGCGAGCAATTCGTGACATTGACATGGTCGCTGCCGAAAATGGCGAGATCGTCGTCCCCGGCCTGAATGTCGCTGTCGGAGATGTGGACGTGCCGGCAATGGATGCAGTCGATGCCGTCGTTGTTCGGAATCAGAAGATCGTTCTCGATGTGGATGCCGGAGATGGTGGCTTGCTCCGTGTTCTGCAGATGGAGCGTCCAGTTAGGAGCTGCCCGGAGTGTAACGTCGCGGACGAGCACATTCTTGCAGTGCACGCAGATAATCATCGTGCCCGGACGCCCGGCTCCGTATTCTTTAGGCAGGACTGGACCATATTTCAGATCGCGCACTCCGGCGTCGAAGGCTTCTGGATGGCGTGTGTATTGCGCGTCGAAGTCGGTGCCGACGTGGGCTACGTCGAAATCCATGAAGTGGTCGCCTTGGCCGTCGATGGCGCCGCGGCCCACGATGGCGATGTCATGCGCCTCACGGGCTACGATGATGCCGACCAGAGTGCCTTCGCCGGAAGAGTTCACGCCGTAGTTGCGAGCCAGGCCGAAGTCTCCGATTTTGCCATAGTCGGAAATGTTGGCGCTGCCCAGGATGACCGCGCCCGCATCGAGTTGCAGAGTGATGTTGCTGAGCAGTTCAAATGTCCCCGTCACGTACGTGCCGGCGGGGAAGAGCACGGTGCCGCCACCGGCCTGGGCGCAGGCGCGGATCGCCTTGGAGATGGGCTCGGTGTCTAAGGCCGCGCCATCGCCTTTTGCGCCGAAGCTTCTGACGTTGCAAATTCCGTCCACGGTTGGAGCGGTTTGCGCAAGCAGCGGCAGGGTGCAGAGAAGAGCGGCCGAGAACGTGAGAGGAATGAATTTGCGAAAAATCATCGCGACCTCGATTCGTGCATGGGCAGAAAAACGTGGGGCAGAGCAGTATACGAGGTCGGACGATGCAGGTCTTGCCCGGCGTGACGCGGCAGCCTCACTTCTTTTGCGGAGGGTCTTCGGACCACGGCGGAACGACTCCGTTGATGCGCGCGTAGGCGATGGCTTGTCCCAGATGTTCGGCAATGTGCGGGACAATGTAGAGAAGAACGCCGCGCTGGGTGATCGTACCGCCGAGCCAGGGCATGGTCTTTTCGAGGTTGGCGTCGGGCATGTCGGTGATGGCCTGCTTGGCGTGGGCGTAGGAGGCTTTCATCGTGGCGATGACTTTGGCTTTGTCGGTGGTGGATTGTTCCATGCCTGCCACGTCAAGCCCTGCGGGAACAGGCGCGCCTACTAGCTTGTACATGTTGTAATTAGCTGCGCTGACGTGCAGGAAGACCTCGGCGACTGATTTCACGCCGGGTGCGGGACGCCAGGTGTACTTCTCGGCGGGAAACGCTTCGGCGAGTCGAAGGAACTCGTTTTCCTGAATCATAACCAGGGCCAGCACTTCAGAGCGGTAGCCAGTCACGCCGGGTGTGCCGTCCCGGAAAGGATGCACTTGCTGCAGTTGCGCTGCGACCGGCACTAAGCCTGACGTGAGCAAGAACAAACCAATGGCAGAGAGAGTGCGTCTCATCGGAGAGTCTCCTTTGGTTTCGACATTCTAGCGATTCGGGGAAGGCTGTCTAGATCTTCTTGTTGTTGGCGGATCGCCCGCCATTCGGCTCAGCGGAATCGAGTAGTGCGCCAGATGGCGATTCCGCAGACTGCCAGTAGAGCGAGCATAGCGACGGTGAGTGCGGCCGCCCAGCCTAAAGCAATGTCCATGAGGGGAAGTCTCGCCATCGCCGCGAGGACGGCGAACAAACTGGTCGTGGCGAGAATGAGAAGCCAGTCGAGAATCGTGCGGCGGGTTGAGCCCGTTCCATACGCACGGCCCTCCATGCCGGCACGAACATATTCGCCTTCGACACCGTAGCGCTGGCCTTCGCGGTCGGCGGCATCCTGCCAGGAGGAATGCTCTCGCGCCGTGGCTGACGAGAGCGCGATCGCGAGCGCGCCCAACGCCATGAGCAGCGATCCTCCGGCCACTTGCATGTAGACCGCCTGACTTCCGCCGCGCAGTTCATGAAACACGAGGATGCCCCACAGCAGTCCCCAGAGCTGATTGGTGTTCGACAGCGGAATGCCGCGGCTGATGCCGACATACTTGGTAGCGTATTGCTGAAACAGGTCGCCGAGCACCCAGACGAAGCCGCCCAGCATCAGCCAGAACATTACAGATTTCGCGCCCATGAGTTCGTGCCAGAGCGGGGTCGCGCCGCGGTAGGCGACGGCCAGCACGGTCATGGTGGCGAGTTCTCCCACAGTGAAGAACGTGATAAACGACAGAGGATTCATGCCGGTGAGGTAGGCCTTGCGGTAGGGGATGTACATTGTCCCCCACAAAATGCCGGCGCCGAGTGCGGCGAAAATTCCCCACGCGGCCTTGCCCGGCGCTGCTTGATGCGCGGAGGCAATTGCCAGCAGCGTGGCGCCTGAGAACATACAGACTGCGCCGCCTAGAACCCCGAGCCAGCGTTTCCAGCCGGCGTAATGCAGCTCGTTGAAGAGCAGGAATCCCCAGAAGATGCCGAGCAGGCTGTTGGTGTTCCACAGCGGAAAGGCGATGCTGAGGCCGACGTTGCGGATGGCATAGATCGTGAGCGTGTTGGCCACGGCCCACATGCATCCGGCGAGCACAGCCCACACGATCAGGTGCGGAGCCTGGCGGACATCATTGCGAACGTGCGATGTGCCGCGGATGAGGGCGGGGACGCTCCAGCGTGCCAGGAAGACTCCGAACACCATGATGAGCGATACGGTGATGGGCGAGATGTCTGGATTGACGAGCTTGATGGGAGCTTCGGCGCCGCCCAGCCAGGCTCCGGCGGCAAATCCGCAGAAAATGCCGAGGGCCTGCAGGCTGCGCAGGCGGGTCGCGGGCATGGGACTCTGAGCCGGAGCGGCGGCGGGCACGGTTCCTGAGGGCGAGTTCAACGGAGCTTATCCAGGAGCACGAGGCCGCCGACGAGAACAGCGAACGGAATCCAGAAGTGAATATCGGTGGCGATGGCGTGAAACAGATTGCGGGAACCATCGGCCTTGCTCAGAGCCATTGCAGCCTCGGGATGAAGTTCGCTGAATCTGGAGTGCCATCTTAGGGATAGATGCGCCGGGAGTCAACGCGGGCACGGGAGAAGGGAAAGACATGGTCCCAGAGACACCCCCCCTCTGAAATCGTGTTGGACGGGGACTCAGATCAAATCGTCTCTACACTGCATCAGATCAACTCATCGCAAATCAGATCATTCGTGTTTTGGTCGGGCGTCCCTTTGTGGTCGGGCGGCACGGGGCGCGGAGTGGAGATTGGTGGATTTTGATTTGGGGCGGAATGCGGCGCACGGGGGACTGTCAGTCGCGTGTGAGAGTGTGTTAGAAACAGCTATCTCGATGTCAGATCTCGATCCCGAAGTTAGTTCGTTGGCCCGTCTATTCGTTGGTCTCTCGCAGCACGACCACGTCCGATGTGTCGTGCATTCGCGTGACGGCCAACGACTTACTATCCGGCGACCAGCGGAATGTGTTAATTGTCCCCGAGGTGAAGTTCGTGATCTGGTGGCCGGGCGAACCGTCGAGGGGCTGCCACCAGAGATTCCCAATGCCTTTGTCGATGATGTCGTAGACGATCGCTTTGCCGTCGGGACTGAACTTCGGGCCGCCAGTGTAGATGGTGCTGGCCAGCATACCGGCCGACATGCGTGGATCGGGGTCGATCACTTGCGAGGTTGAACCGGGGCCGGCATCCAGGTTGACGAGCACCAGATTTTTGCGAGTCGCGCGCGTACTCCGGTCCTCACTAATGGCGACGACCATGAAGCGCTTACCATCCGGCGAAAAGTCAATATTTCCCAGGTACTCGTACATGTCCGGGACGCCGGTTCCGGCCACCGGTTGTGGCGGACCACTGCCGTCTGACGGCACGCGCATCCAGGTGAGTAGAGTGTCGAGGTAGTAGACCCATTTGTGGTCCGGCGAACAGGCGGGAGAGGTGTTGGAACTTCCTTTGCCGATCGCTTCAGGATTCGAGCCGTCGGGATTGACTCTCCAGATGGCAGTGCCGTCTCTTCCCGCGTGGAAAGACCAGTCGACCAAATATGTGTTGGAGCAGCGAACCAGATTCACCACTGCTGCGCCGGGATCGCTGATCAGTTCGCTCTGCTTCGAGCCATCGGGCTTCACCTGTAGCAGTTTGGAGCCGTCGGTGATGACAAGGTTGCCATCCGGTGTCCAGTCGAAAATGTCTACGTTTTCGATCTGGGAGCTTGGCATTGCTTTACCGCTCAAGCCGCTACCGGGGATAATTTCCAGAGTCCTCGTGGTCTTGACCTGAACCGTAGCGGCGGTCTTTCCGTCTGCGGAAACGGTCAAACCCGAATAGCTGTTGGTGTCGCGCGTGACCGGCCGAAGTTTGCCTCCGGTGCTCGAGACCACGCCGATTTGCTTGCGTCTGGGATTCGGTCCTTTCTCCGAATAGGCAACCATAAGCATATTGCCTTCGGGAAGCCAGCTTAGCTGGTAGAGAAGCGTCTTCGGGAATCTGGCGATAACGCTGGTACGCCTGGTGGCGAGGTCGAAAGCCTTGAGGACTTCTGTATCGCCGAAGGTGCCGTGAGCGAGAGCGATTTCCTTTCCGTCCGGCGACCAGGCGGCGAATCGCGGAAAATTGTTGTTGTCGCCATTTGGATTTTTTTCGGTGAGCAGGGTAGTTTGTTCGGCGCCGTCGGGGCTGGTCGACAGCAACTGGAATTCTCCAGTAACCGGGTTGTTGCCGCAAACGTATGCGACTTGCCGCCCATCGGGAGAGAAGGTGACATTGCTGTCGATATCCTTTGCGATTAACTGCAAGGTTCCACCCAGCACTGGCATGCGGAACAGTTCCGGCCCAATTCCTGCATTCTGGATGAAGAACACGTAATTGCCGTCCGGCGAAAAAGAGAGATTTCGGCGGCGGACAGACGACGGCGCGATAATCTGCGTGTCGCTGCCGGTGGCAACGTTGCGGAGCCACAG
>Ga0181532_10004298_pt1 | contig 12525 bp, 14 predicted proteins | sample PEATcosm2014_Bin_33_FD_119768 | JGI IMG/M metagenome (GOLD analysis project Ga0181532, IMG submission 119768) | Peatland microbial communities from MTU Mesocosm Facility, Houghton, MI, USA - PEATcosm2014_Bin11_30_metaG | ecosystem: Environmental > Terrestrial > Soil > Wetlands > Peat | place...
AATGTGATCAGCAATCGGCCCAATCTTCCATTCCCGTCTAGAAATGGGTGGATGGTTTCGAATTGCACATGTATGAGAGCCGTCTTCACCAATATCGGCAAGTCTTCTGATGGGCGATGGAGAAACTTTTCAAGCGCGCCCATGCATTCCATCATTTTCTCAGGCGGTGGCGGGACAAATGCTGCGTTACCGGGTCGCGTGCCTCCGATCCAGTTTTGAGTTTCCCGGAATTCACCAGGACGCTTCTGACTGCCGCGTCCCTTGGACAAGAGAATCTTGTGAATCTCTCGTATCAATCGCAGAGAGAGCGGGAAATCCTCGCGGAGTCGGCGAAGCCCGTGATTCATCGCAGCGACATAATTTGACACTTCCTGAACGTCTTCCAACGGGACGCTGGGGGCTTCGGCGTTTTCGAATAGCATCAGGTCCGAAAACGACGATTGTGTGCCTTCGATCTGTGAAGAGAGCACGGCTTCCTTCCGAACGTAAAGATAAATGAAGAGCGACGGATCGGGCAGAATGGACGCGAGTCCGTCCAGCCGACCCAGTGTCTGGTTTGCCTGCTCAAGCAATGGCAAGAGCGGTTGGAGAGCCAGCGGCGGGTCAGGTGGCAACGGCGGAGGCACGTACGCCCGAAAAGACTCGTCCTTGAAGGTCTTGAGGACATAGGTTCCGAGGCGGGTGTTGGGTTTGGTTGGCGTCGCCATCACAAAAGCATCGTTTCGTTAGAGATTCCCTAACGAAACTATACAGCCTTATCGTTTCGTTAGCCAGTGAAAGTGGAAGGGGAGTTTTCCTTGGCCGATGCCAGCCGGGCACCATGCCTAGCTTCGCAATCACCCTGTCCTGAATCGGATGCAATGCAACGTCTTAGAGTCGAGGATCGACAGGCTCACTCTCAAGCGCGAGAACACCAAAAACGCATTCGTGAACTCGGCGAAGTGGTTCCTGTCGAACAAATCGTTCCAGTGCTTCAATGCCGAGAGCAAATTCGCGAAGTGCCAACGAGCGCTTCGTTGACACGGCGCGGCTACGGAGGCGCTCTAGGTTTTCAGGCAGCAAATACTCGGGGCCGTAGATGATTCTCAGATATTCGCGCCCACGGCATTTAATGGCCGGCTGAACCAGGCCCCGGCGTCCACGCACTATGAAATCGAAAGGCTTCAGCACCATCCCTTCACCACCGCGACCTGTCAACTCCTCCCACAACCGGATAACTTCATCAGTGCTCACAGCGTCGGTCACATCTACCTGCTTGTATGGTGTTGCGAGCAACAACCCGTCACTGGCTTTGCAGACCTCCGCGAGTGTTTCCATGTGCCAGACGTGATCGCGCTGGATGTGAACTTGGCCTTCAGTTGCCAGCAGATAAAACGGCGCAAGCTTCAGGTCGCTGACTGAATGCACCGGCCAGCAGTAGCGACGATAGGAATCCACATAAAGCTTCACGGCATCGAGTCGTTGTTTGTAGCGCTCGATAAGAGGTAATGCGTCACTGATTTTCGAGGCGAGGCATTCCAGTGCGGCGACGGTCTCCGTAAGCGACGCCTGCGCCGCCGCTCCCACAGCAGCGTATTGTTGCCGCAGCAGCTCCTGTGCCTTGGCTGACCATGGCATCAGTTCCGCGTCAAGGCAGACCCAGGTTGTTTGGAACTGGTTCCAGAAATCGGCGGCGTCCAAAGCCACCCACACTTTATCGAGGGATTCCTTCTCAATCTTTGAGTCGTCGAAGAATCGTCTTCCTGTGCGCGTGTAGCAGATCCCGATCCCTTCCTCGACTACGCCGAAACGCTGCCGAGCAGCTTCCATGTTGCGGCAGACGATTACGACAGCGCGTGACCCCATGTGTTTTTCTTCGCAAACAACGCGCGACACACCTTCCCGTCGAAAGTAGTCGAATGCTTCGGCAGGGTGCTCAAGCAGGCCCGATTGCGCAGTTGTCTCCGTAGGCGACATCGTGGGCGGCAGGTAAATCAACCATTTCGGATTCGCCGCGAATCGACTCATGACTTCGAGAGCGGCCAATCCGTTCTCTTCGCGAATTGTCACGTTGTGGTGGAGCCGAGTTGCGACAATTCTTTTCCCAATTACGTCCTCAATATCGAGAAGATCGTCATGGGCTTGCTGGGAGGTCAGTGACGGCGCGGAATCCACGACTGCGACAAGCGGCTTGACTGGCTGAGCATAAGTCGCACGCGCGGCGACAGAGACCAGTTCCTTCTCTGGATAGCGCAGTGCTGTCCAGGCCGCGGTGAAAATATTCTGCCAAGGATAGGCGCAACTGTAACGGACCCAGATACGGCGCGCGGTGATGCGCACTTGCGCAGCGATTTTCAGTAGCTTCAGCCGAATGGTATCGACTTGGGCTTCCGCCCACGCCGTGCCGGCCAAGCCCAACCGCCGCAAAGCCTCAACCAGCACATAGGCCAACGAGGAGAAGTACAGCCGCAGCTGATTGGCCCGCAGGGTCTCCGTGCTCATGCGGTCCGCGAACAGGCTCAACTGCTTTCGCGGTAGGGACGCGCATTACTGCGCGCCCCCCGCACAGATCCGTGCGAGCCCAATTTAGGCACACGGCTCCCACTTCGGGTGTTTAACGTCGAAGCGTCGCTCGGGCCAAGGATGCAGAATGCGCGGTCGTGGCAGCCAGGTATCCAAGAGTCTCGGCATCTGCGTCCAGGTTCGCCGCGCTCGCTGGCTGCGGCGCAGTAGCGCACGCTTCCAAAGCTGTGCGATGCGGACCCGAAAAACCACCAGTGCCGGATAGTTCGTCGGCACTGCATGGTATGCATAGAAACCTCGAACCACCTGACCCAGCCATCTTCCCTGTTCTGGAATGGGCTGATGTCGCCTGCGCTGCAAGTCTTTCTTCACTCTCAGGATCGTGGCCTGCATGCGATCGCGGCGGGTTCTTCGCAGCAACTGGAAGCCACCCGTGCGTTTCTGCCCGCAGATCATCGTGAAGCCCAGAAAGTTGAAGGTCTCCGGTTTGTCCTGACCACGCTCCTTTCGATTGAGTGCTGCATAGCGCCCAAACCGAATGAGTCGTGTCTTTTCCGGATGCAACGACAGTGAGAATGCCTCCGACCGCTTCCGCATCTCCACCAGAAACCGCTTGGCATCGGATTCGTATTCGAAGCCAAGGACAGTATCATCAGCAAACCGCACGATGATCATGCCCCCGCGGGCGTGGCGCTTCCGCCATTGCTGCGCCCAGAGATCGAACACATAATGCAAATAGACATTCGCCAACAGGGGCGATGCTGTCGCTCCTTGAGGCGTGCCTACTTCGCTCTCCGTGACGATCCCTTCTTCAAATACTCCCGCCTTAAGCCATTTGCGGATCAGGCGAAGAATGCGCTCGTCGCCAATCCGATGCTTCAGAAAACGGAGGAGCCACGAGTGACTCACCGTGTCGAAGAAGCTTCGGTAATCGGCGTCGAGAATCCAGTTCACTTTCCGTCGCTGGATGCCGACCACCAGCGCATCTAAGGCATCGTGTTGACTGCGCTTCGGTCGGAACCCATATGAGAACCCGAGGAAATCCTCCTCGTAGATCGCATTGAGTACCGCCACCACCGCCCGCTGAAGAATTTTATCCTCCAGCGCGGCGATACCTAACGGTCTCTGCCGCCCATCCGGCTTAGGTATGTACTTCCGCCGGCTTGGCAGTGCTCGGTACGCGCCCCGATGAACCCGGTTGTGCAGTCCTCGAAGGTTGCTCTCCAAGGCTGACTCGTAGTCCTTCCATGTCACACCGTCCACTCCAGGTGCCGCGTTGCGCTTCAATGCGTAGAACGACAATTGGAGCAAATCGATACTGATGTGGTGGAGCAGCGCAGTGAACCGTTCCTTCTTCCTTGCCTTTGCTCTTAGACGTACGCGCTCCAGCGCTTGTGACACGCGATCCCGGCACTGCGTCCGGTACGTGCTTTGCTGGCTCACGTTCCCCTCGGCCCCCGCCCTTGGCTCCACCGGCTCCGCCGCCGTTCGAATACCGGCTTTGTTCGTCGGCTTCCCAGCTACTTCGGCGAGGTCAGACTTCTTGGGCCCGTTCGTCATCGGCTTCGGCTCCTCGCCTTCCCGATGCGGGCCGGGGTGCTTCCCGACCGAACCCAAGATCTCCCGGTTCCCGTACGAAGAGTGTACGCACATGCCAGGGTCTCAGACCACGCCGAACCGGGCGGAGGCTCGCGATATCGCTTCCGCTCGTATTGCCTTCCACGTCAAAGACCGTGTCAGCGTTCGGAACATGAACCATTTTCGCGGCTCGATGGTTGGCCTATGCGCACCCCGGACAAAGCTTCGCCGTCGGCCTCACGGTCGACTGCGCATGCCTCGGGGCCACTGAGGTTCGCTACTCCTTTCAGTGCAGTGGACTTGCACCACCTACTCCTCGCCGGTTTTGCCGGCGCACCCTTGCTGCGATTCTCCATTTCGCCTCTCGCGCAGTAGAGCTGTTCATAAAGTTTCTGCGCCGGCCAGCCCTCCTTGCCGAGCGACGTGACCAGGTAGCGGGGATTCTCTTTCCCTTCGATCTGTTCCGCTTTCGCGATCACGCGCCGCGCCCGCGACCAGCTTTTCTTAGTGCGATAAGCAAACTCACAGAACACCCGCGCCGGTTTTCCTGTGCGCCGGTGCTCTCGTTTGGCTTCCTGCATCGCGCGGCCGATGATCCGCCGCAAGCGCTTGTTCCGTGCAAAGCCAAATACATAGTCCACATCGTTGTTTTCGCACCAAGCCAGCAACTCCCCCCGGCAGAAGCCTGAGTCTGCTCGCAGGAGGATGCGGATCTTTGGCCATCGTGTGCGGATCTGCCGCACAATGCGTTGCACTTCCTCGAGACTTCCGGCACAGGCGTCGATATTCGAGGGCCGCAACCGCGCACACAGCAGAGAGTCTCCGCAGAAGACATACAACGGTAAATAGCAGTAGTGCCCGTAGTAGCCGTGGAAAAAGCGTGCTTCTTGCCGTCCGTGCAGCGGCGTGTCGGTCGCGTCCAGGTCCAGGACGATCTCCTGCGGTGCGCGCGGGTGCGCTTCCAAAAAGAGATCTACCAGCAGCGCGTCGAGCGCTTCGGCCGAATAGCTGATCTTGTTGTAGCGTTCCACTTCAGGGGAACCAGCAGGTGTCAGTTCCAAGCGATTCAGGGTGCTCTTACCGGCCAGCGGCTCTGCCAAATCTTTCTTCCCAGCCAGCACCCCCAAGAGCGGATCCTGCCGCAACTGCTCGTGGTCGTTCAGGTCTTCCTAGCCGAGGGCTAACCCGTAAATGCGCTGCGCTAGCATTTCTTCCAAACGGTGTTCGATCCGTTCCGGCTGCCGGTAATCGGTGAAGCAAGCCGCTACACGCCGAAGCAAACCGATCTTGCGCTCGGCCTGGCGCAGCAGCAGTGAACCACCCTCGGTGGTTAACCGCTCTCCCGTGAACTGCCCCACGACTCCACGTGAAAAATGTGCTTCAAATGGAAAGAGAGTCTCGCTACACTCTGTCATTGAAAAGGCCTCTTTTCCTGGGACTTTAACTACGTCTAGACACCGCAGTTATGCCCGAGAAAGCGGCCTTTTTCCACTTCTATTTAACCTTTTGTTCTTATTCCTCGTGAGATTTCCGGGCTAGATGCCCGAATTGAGTGTGCGACTCTTTCCGGTCGGTGTACCTGGCGTGTACCTCATTTCGGCGAATCGGGTGTTTTTGGCGTTTTTCGCGTTTAATGGAATCAATAACTTGCGCGGTTTCAACACGCCCAGTAGTTCGATCCCCACCGTACCTTGTTGCTTCATTCTTTCTCCGCTTCTCAGCTTCTCGCGATAAAATACCGACATCATGACTACCTCTCCCATTAAGTTCGGTACCAGCGGCTGGCGCGGCCTGATCGCCGACGATTTCACCTTCGCCACGGTTCGTCTCGCCGTCCGTGCCATTTCAGAACACCTCAAGAGCAAGACCGCTCATCCCACGGTCCTTGTCGGCTACGACACCCGCTTCTATTCCGAGGAGTTCTCGGCACTCGCCGTCTCCGTTCTCCAGGAACATGGCCTCAAGACCCTCCTCTGCGAGACCTTCACCCCCACACCCGCGATCGCCTATGAGATTCAGCGCCGCAAACTCGATGGCGCCATCAACTTCACCGCCTCTCACAACCCCGCTGCGTATCACGGATTGAAATTTTCGGGTGCCGATGCTGGTCCTGCTCTCCCGGAAGTTACCAAGGACATTGAAGCTCGCGTCGCCAAACTCCTTGGCAAGGATGCTCCCTTCCCGTTTGCGACTTCCGCGCTGCACGCTCCCCCGGGTGAAAACCCCCACGGCGAAAAGGTGAATCTGCGCGCTGACTATCTCAAACGTCTGAACGAACTCGTCCGCTTCGACGTCATCAAGAAAGGCAATTTGAAGATCGTCGCCGATGCCCTGCACGGCTGCGGCGCGGGTTACCTCGATAAAGCGCTGACCGACCACGGCATTGACGCCAAAGCGATTCGCACCGGCCGCGATTGCCTGTTTGAAGGCAGTGGCCCGGACGTCAGCGAAGAAAACCTCGCCACACTGGGCAAAGCCGTAAAAGAGGCGGGCGCCAAGGTGGGCCTGGCCACCGATGGCGACGCCGACCGTTTCGGCATAGTGGATAGCGACGGCACTTGGATCCAGCCCAACCTGATCCTTGCTCTCGTTTATGACTATCTCGTCGAGACCCGTGGCTGGAAAATGCCCGCCGCGCGTAGCGTCGCTACCACGCAGATGGTGGACGCTGCCGCAAAATCGCACGGCCAAACCACCTATCAGACTCCTGTCGGCTTCAAGTACATCGGCCAGCTCATCCGTGAGGACAAAATCGCCCTGGGCGGCGAGGAAAGTGCCGGCTTGACCATCCGCGGCCACGTTCCGGAAAAAGACGGCATCCTCGCCTGCCTGCTCGTCGCCGAAATGACCGCCGCGCGCCGTGCTTCCATCGGGGAACAGATCCGCGCCATGTTCAAAAAGCTCGGCCGCGAGTTCCATCCGGTGCGCGAGAATCTCCACCTCTCCGACGAACAGAAGGCAAACACCATTCAGAGGGTGGCCGTGGACTCTACGACACTCCTCGGCAGAAAAGTTGTATCCGTGGATCGCACCGATGGAGCAAAATTCGTATTCGAGGACGGCTCCTGGATATTGGTCCGCCTGAGCGGCACCGAACCCATCGTCCGTCTTTATGTGGAAGCAGAAAGCGCGGCAGCTACGAAAAAGCTCACCCGCCAAGCTTCAGAGTGGATTTTGAAGAGCGAATGAATATCGATTGGGAAGAAAAATCCGGGAAGTTGCTTCGTCATTACGGCCGGCACCTGCTCATTATTTTCGTCGTGGTCCTGTGTGTCCATGACGTGTTCGGCACTCACGGCTTCCTCGCCATGCACCGCAAGCAGCAGGAGATTCAGAAGGTCAGCAAAGAACTCGATCGTCTAAACAGGGAAAACGCCGCGCTGGAACAGGATATTACCGACCTCAAGACCGACCCGCAAACCATTCGCAAAATTGCCCGTGAAGAATTGGGCTTGGCAGGAAAAGGGGAAACCATTATTAAATTGCCGGCTCCGGAGCCGCCGTCCCCGGCCCCAAAGCAGTAAGTTTTTTCTTCTTAAACCGCGTTCGCCATAGAGACAGTCCCAGCATCGCCAGAAAAATCGCGCACAAACCGCAGGTCGCTGTGGGGATTGAACAACCGCGCTTCGGCAAGATCGAAAATCGTCCATAGACAAATTCGATGTGTACCCAGTACACCAGCAACGATGTTTGCCCCAACTGGATCGTCGGACTGAATCCTTTCTGCGCATATCCCCATCGGCACCACGCATAACAAAGCGACATGACAATCAGCAACACCCCGCATCGCGCCAGAAGAAAATTTGGATTGGAGTGCCAGTAATCGTAAACCGCATACAGTCGAATCGGCAACGCATCAAACAGGAGCGACAGCAGAATGGCGACGACCCCTGCAATTCCAAGTGAGCCGAAGAAGAGTGATTCCCGTCGCCGGGCGAAATCACCGAATGCCAGAAAACCAACGGCTAACCCTGCGAACGCAAACGCACACCAGGGAAAGATCGGGAACAGCCAGTGCTGCGGTTGGTTGTACGTGTGCGACCCGTTGATATAGGTCTCCATCGGCCAAGGCAGAAACCGCGGCCGCCACGTCGTCCAAAGTGGCGGCGTGACGAACCCGATCAGCACAGCGACCAGCAGTGCGGCGATGATTCCTCGCGAACGTGCAACCGAAACGGAGTCCGCTGCGGTGAACCAGCAGAGGACTCCCATCAGCATCATGGAGATGCCCAGTATGTTGAGGACGTCCACGCGCAACATGTCCGTCCACGGAACCCATTTATAACCGAGAACAAATTCTTGCACGCGGAACAATATCCCCAGGCAGAAGATCTCTGCCCCGCGAAGAATCGTCTGCTTGGCAATCTGAATCCGGGCGATTCCTTTCTCACGGAGCTTCTCTGTAACCAGCGCGGACGATACACCGGCAAGAAAGATAAACAGAGGTGCGGGAAGAGTTCCACCGAGTTGTGACAGCCTGTAAAGTACAGTGTCATGCAGATCAGGGCGCAGCCAGGAGTCGTAGCAGTGCGTCTGAAACATCAGCAGGCACGCAAAACCACGCATCCAGTCGATGTAGGCAAGGCGTTTCAAAGGACGATGCTCCACCTTAGTGTATCGAGTTCAATCCTTCGAATTTCTACAACTTCAGAGCGAATGTGCAAGTATTGTTAAGAGTCAAATACATGGTGAGGCGAACCGTGCGATGAAGCAACTTGGAATATGGACGATCTTAGGAATCTGGGCCTGCTTCTGCGTGGGCGGAGCAATTTATGCCTCCTGGCAAGGATATGGCGGGCAGGCGTTCGCGGAAACATTGACAACCTTTGCTTTTCTTCTCCTTGTGACTCTCGGGCTCGCAGCTCGCGGTATTGCTGAGTGGATTAACGCAAAGTTTGCTACCGCCGGAGGGATGCTCGTGGGTGTCTGTGTATTTTTGTTCTACCTGCTGTATCTGCTGGGGACTTCCACTTTTCTCTTCACACGAGCGGCGGCGATGGCCGGGTTAATTTTTGTTCCGCTCGGTTTAGCTGCCTGGGCGGGAAGCGCGGGGGCAGGGACATGGCAAGACTTTCTCAGCATTCTGACTGTTTGGTGCTTCGTGAAATTCGGTCCAACGCACTGGTTGTGGCCCTACCCGGGCGGAAAACTGGCCTACGTGATGACCGGTCTGGTGGCGGTGAATACAGCGCTGGCGTCATTCCTTCTGGTAAGGAGGACAAAAGGGATCGGGTACTCCATCGGCTGGGGAAAACGTTGGGGATTGTATAGTGTGGGCAGCTTCCTGGCTTTTGCGTGCATCGCCATTCCCACAGGTACCGCCATGCACTTCATCGCCTTTGCCCCTCAATGGAGCAAGTGGAGCACGTATGCAGGGCTCTCCGTCGCCATCCTTATGTTTACAGCATGGCCGGAAGAATTTTTGTTTCGGGGGCTCCTTCAGAACTTCCTCTCCAAAGCGTCGAAGAGCGAATTGGCGGGATGGTGGAGCGCATCCGTGCTGTTCGGGTTTTCCCACATTACAAACATGGGGTTTCCCAACTGGCGGTATGTCGTTCTGGGGACGGTAGCGGGATTATTTTACGGGTGGGCGTGGCGAAAAACAGGTTCGCTATTTGCCTCCGCACTGGTTCATGCTGCCGTCGATGCCGTCTGGCATTTCCTGTTTCGCACACTGTAAGGAAAGGATGGACGGGTGCCGAACTAGCTCGTCAATCCGCGAGTTTCAATTTCTCCAAATAATTCAAATAGAGAGTTTTGAGCTTTGTAGGATCGGGGACAGAAGTCTGGTGATCGAGCAGAAAGTTGATGAACTGGTCCATGGCTTTGTCCACGTTCTCAAAGAGGGCATGGTTCGTTTTTGAGAGCGCGGTATCCCCACCATAATCTTCCGCCTTATCCCAGGTGCGCTCGAGGATCTTTGCAAGCATGGCCGCGGTGGCATTGTCGCCCTTTTGCGAGGCAGAGTAGGCAAGCTGGGCGAGCGCGCGATAAGGACCCATCTTGGTGTTATCTACACCTGCGGTTTGTGGATTCTTCCTCTCCTGGGAACGGGAAATGGGGCTGAAGGCAAACTGAAGGAGCAAAATCAACAGGACCGTGGCGACAGTGAAATGAAAAGTACACGCTCGTGAGCGACGGGACATGGTCAAAGCCTCACTTTCTGAATCAAAAATGCTCGAGTTCCTACAGCTCTTTCAAGCCATTGCGCCTGAAGCAACGCGTCGAGCATACAGAAAACCGAAAGGAAAGAGCGGGGAAATGGCGCAAAGGTAAACATGGAATCGGAACGCGACTAGTTGAACCACTCGCTGCGGTAGGCAAACCACCAACTAAACACGAGGATTGGCACCGTGGCGGCGAGGGCCCACCAGAACGGCAGAGCGAGGTCAGCGAGGAGACCAATCCCGGCAAATGTCATCCAAAAGATCTTGCGTTGCACGCCCACAGTCTAACCTGATTTGCGCGGCAAAACGCGAATGTCTGGTAATTCCGCGCCAAGTGCGATAGAAGGGGGAACCGGTACACAGGGGTAGAGTGATAGAGGGGAGGTCCGAAAATGGAAGATCGACCGGGCAGCACGACACGGGGATTTCGCGTGCATTGCTTCGATCGCGGCGAACTCCTGGTGGCGGAATGTCATGGCAAGCTCACATTTGAAAACACTCAAGTTTTAAAAGACGCAGTGCGCGATCAGATTCCGGGCCACAAACTGATTGTGATCGATCTTAAGGAAGTACCTCAGGTAGATAGCTCCGGGCTTGGTACCGTTGTGGGCCTGTACGTCTCGGCTCGGACACGCGGGTGCCAGGTGGAGATTGCCAACGCGAGCCAGCAGATTCGCGATTTGTTCAGCATGACAAATCTTCTGTCACTATTCGAATCGGCCGGTCGTCACGGCAAAACGATTTAAGCGCTCAATGCTCCGGGAAAGGCAGTAAAGCTCTGGCCACGGGCCGGAGGCTGCCAACAAACCTTCGGTGCATTTTTGCAGTCTGCGCCCACAGTTGAGGCCGCTAGCGGACCACTCCGGTGAGAGGCGAGGAGGCCGAGGCATAAAGCCGCTTGGGCATACGGCCAGCCAGAAACGCCTTGCGCCCGGCGATGACGGCGTCGCGCATAGCTTCGGCCATCAAGACCGCATCGGCCGCCTCAGCAATAGCCGTGTTCATAAGAACGCCATCGGCGCCCAGTTCCAGAGCAACCGCCGCATCCGAGGCAGTGCCCACACCGGCGTCCACAATCATGGGAACTTCCTTGATCCGTTCGCGAAGGATGCGGAGATTAGCGGGGTTTTGAATGCCGAGGCCAGAACCAATGGGAGCCGCTAGGGGCATAACCGCAGCAGCACCTGCATCAATCAGTTTACGGGCAGCGATCAGATCGTCGTTTGTGTAGGGCAATACGACGAACCCTTCCTTCACAAGGACCCTGGTAGCCTCCACCAACTGCTCCGTGTCTGGGAAAAGCGTCTGCTGATCACCGATGACTTCAAGCTTGATCCAGTTTGAGAGGCCAACTTCGCGGGCCAGACGCGCGGTGCGGATTGCTTCATCAGCGGAATAACAAGCCGCGGTATTCGGAAGGATAAATATCTTTTCGCGATCGATATAGTCGAGAAGAGATTCTTTCGATTTGTCTGTGAGATTAACACGACGAACGGCGACGGTGACCATATCGGCACCTGAGGCGGCGTGAGCGCGGGTCATCTCCTGAAAACTACGGTACTTCCCCGTTCCGACGATGAGGCGAGACTGGAAGGCACGACCTGCGATGACGAGTTGATCTGGCATGGGAGATTCTCCAAGGAAATTGTAGTCCTTGCAGAGTGCGAGAACAAATCGCAGACAGTTGCGTAGACGAGGTCGAGCGAACCGAATGAAACGAAAGGGCGGCGCTGGCTTCGCACCGCCCGAATGCCGTGAGTGAATACTTACAACTGGGTGATATGGGCCTCGAGGAACCAGAGGTCCTTGTCGAGTTCACGCGTGAGCTGCGTAAACAGGTCTGCTGTGATGGCGTCGCCAAGATCGCCAGATTCCTGGACGGCAGTGCGTAAAGCATTTGCGTGATGGGCCACATTGTGGACCAGGAACTTCAACATCGAAAGACCATCGGAGGCGCTCAGGTCAGCCTCTTTCAGACCGGACTTGGCTGCTGCTTCACGCACGGTTCCGTTGGCTACACCGCCAAGGGTGGTGACGCGCTCGGCAATCGTGTCCGTCTGTTCTTCAAGGTGTGAAGCGACAGAATCGAAGAGTTCGTGGAGCTGAATAAAATGCAGGCCTTTGACATTCCAGTGGGCCCACTTCACCTGGGCGCGTAAGTCCGTGCTGTCGGCAAGGCGAGCATTCAAGAGCGCGATGATAGCCTGCATATTATTTTCGGGTACTCCGACGATCGTGGGGTAGGTACGGGTGGTGGCGGTTGCTGCTTTTGGCATGG
>Ga0181532_10004300_pt1 | contig 12524 bp, 7 predicted proteins | sample PEATcosm2014_Bin_33_FD_119768 | JGI IMG/M metagenome (GOLD analysis project Ga0181532, IMG submission 119768) | Peatland microbial communities from MTU Mesocosm Facility, Houghton, MI, USA - PEATcosm2014_Bin11_30_metaG | ecosystem: Environmental > Terrestrial > Soil > Wetlands > Peat | place...
CCGCAATCTGTGCCCGCAGGCTGGTGATGCTGCTCGCGATTAAGCCCTTTTGCCGCAGCACAGTGTCATACATTCGGCCCACTAACGAAGGATCCTGTGCCTGAAAGGCAAGGCAGAAACTCAAATAGGTAGGGAAGAAATCCGAGACTCTGTCTAAAAACAGTAGCTTGTCTTTTTCGCTCATGTAGGTGAACTGCTGTTCGAATTGGCCTCTTAAGTTACTCATACTACGTTCAAATAACGGCTCGGCTAGAGCGTACTTACCTTCCGCGCGGTAAAGCATGGCCCAATTGTTAAGGGTCTCCGCCACCTCAGGGTGGTCGGGTCCCAGGGCCTTCTCCCGAATCGCGAGCGAGCGTTTGTAGGGCGGTTCCGCCTCCGCGTACTTCCCCTGCAGGAAATAGAGAAGGGCCAAGTCATTGAAGCTGGTTCCTACATCAGGGTGGTCGGGTCCCAGGGCCTTCTCCCGAATCGCGAGCGAGCGTTTGCACAGCGGTTCTGCCTCCGCGTACTTACCCTGACCCCGATAGAGTTCGGCCAAGTTGTTGAGGCTCAGTGCCACGTCAGGGTGCTCGGGCCCGAGGACCTTCTCTTGGATCGCCAGCGAGCGTTTGTAGAGCGGTTCCGCCTCCGTATACCTGTCCTGGTCCCGATAGAGTGCGGCCAGGTTGTTGAGGGTCGTCGCCACCTCAGGATGCTCGGGCCCTCGGGCCTTCTCGAAGATAGCCAGTGAGCGCTTGTAGAGCCGTTCCGCCTCGGTATACGTGCCCCGGTCGCCATATAGGTTGGCCAAGTTGTTGAGGATCCTTGCCACCTCAGGGCTTTCTGAACCCAGGGCCTTCTCCTGGATGGCCAGCGAGCGTTTGTAGAGCGGTTCCGCCTCTGCGTACTTGCCCTGCTCATAATATAGAATGGCCAAGTTGTTGAGGCTCAGTGCCACATCAACGTGCTCAGGCCCCAGGGCCTCCTCCTGAATCGCCAGTGCGCGTTTGTAGAGCGGTTCCGCCTCCGTATATTTCCCCTGCTGGTAATAGAGAAGGGCCAAGGTGTTGAGGCTCATTGCCACCTCAGGGTGGTCGGGCCCCAGGGCCTTCTCCCGGATGGCCAGCGAGCGTTTGAAGAGCAGTTCCGCCTCCGCGTACTTCCCTTGAACCAAATAGAGAAGGGCCAAGTTATGGAGGCTGGTTGCCACCTCAGGGTGGTCGGGCCCCAGGACCTTCTCCCGGATGGCCAGCGAGCGTTTGTAGAGCGGTTCCGCTTCTGCGTACTTGCCCTGCCGCCAATAGAGGTAGGCCAAATTATTGAGGCTCATTGCTACCTCAGGGTGCTCGAGCCCCAGGGTCTTCTCGTTGATGGCCAGCGAGCGTCTTAACAGGGCTTCCGCCTCCGTGCTCTTTTCTTCCATGCGGTACAGGACACCTAGGCTGTTGAGGCTCTGCGCCACCTCAGGACTCTCTGCTCCTAAGGCCTTCTCGCGAATGTCCAAGGCGCGTTGGAACAGCGGCTCTGCTTCGGCGTACTTGCCCTGGGTCTGATAAACCTCGCCCAATCGCTCAAGCGCGGCCGCCGTGTTCGGATGCTCGGCCCCAAATGTAGCCTCAGCCACGCGCAGCGCCTCCTGCGCCACGGGCAGTGCCTCCGCATACTTCCCTTGTTTTTGCAGTTGCTCGGTTTGAGCGCTCAACTCCTTCCAACGGGTTTCCTGCGCCACTAGCCGAAACATGGGGGAGGAAATGATGAAAAGAACAACGGCGATGGCCCCGACAAGGGTCCTATTGGGGATGCGCACTGTCGAACTGCGTTGCTGAGGTCGCAGAGGTCGCATTCCCTCGATACTGGAGAATCGAGCTAGATTTCGTGCGGTTTCTCGTTGAGTGACAGACCACGTTGGGCTTTTGACTATCATGTTGGCGCCTCTTGAGATAAGTCCAATCTGTGGTCTCGACGTCGCGTCGTTTTTGTGTAACTTCCTGGACTGGACAGAGATGGTCTGGTGAGCCACCTCGGCACGGTTCTTACATCATTATTGCGCTCTTCAGAAAGGAAAGAAACAAGTTTTGAAATGCGCGGAGATAGCCGTATTACTGGAGTGTGTTTATCCTTCATGGTGATTGGCGGTGAGAATGCTGCCGCGCTTATCGTGACTGGTCTAATTACCTGCACTTTCCGCCGTTCTGACCAAAGATAAAGGGTCCTGTCTGCCCAGCCGAATGGGCTTGCAATCACCCGTCCCTTACCTTCACCTGTAATTTTTCTCGGCTGATTTCCATATACAGATTGAAGGGTTCCGCTGGGTTGTTTCGCATTGCATGAGCAGGGCATTTTTCCGACACTCAGTGCTAAGCGTCCGCTCGGACAGGCCTACGCGGTGCAATGGCTCAGCGGCCGCCAGCTGCGGCACGAAACGCGCAGTATGCGACTCAATACGGGGGGCACCGAATCCTACGCTATCCGTATCGGTTCGCGGCGATCGAGACAAAGCGTAATCCCTATTGAGCTACCCTTGCCGAGCGGAGGAGCCTACTTGTGTGCCGGCGCCCCTCGCGCGGAGGTTCGACGGGAGCGGCGGCGCTTATGGTTTTTACCCGGACAAAGCGAGCATCGGAATGTCAATCCGCTTCTCGCAAAGCCATTTAGGTTCGAAAGGGGGAATGTTTATGACAAATCACGGGTACAGTCGCACTTCTAAAGGAGATAATCCCATGAAGAAATTGGTCGTCGTCATCTTCTTAATCGCTATTCTGATTTGTGTGGCGGGCACTGTTGCTGATGCGCAGAATACTTCCTCCACTAGTGCTATAGGGGCAGAGGACCGCCCGTGGGTGGAATCTCTTTCCGCCAACATTGTTCCTGCTCACAACTTTGATGGACTCGGATGCAACTCGTTTGGCATTTGTCCAAATGCTCCGGCACCCGATCCTGCAGGTGCTGTCGGTACAACCCAGTACATTGAGTGGGTCAGTGGATATCTAGCCGTATTTAACAAAGGCACCGGAGCAATTATAGGTTCTCCGGTGACCGGCAGTTCCATTTTTACTTCACTGGGAGGTCCTTGTGCCACCTACAATGACGGTCAACCGGTTGTGCAATTTGACAAGTTGGCCCAGCGCTGGGTGATCGGGCAACTGGTGCTAACCGGCCCCCCGTACTATTTTTGTGTTGCCGTATCCCAAAACGACGATGGCAGTCCTGGCAACTACTATCTGTACTCCTTTCAATTGAATGATTTACCGGATTCACCCCGCCTCAGCGTCTGGCCTGACGCGTACTACGTCACCTTGAACATGTACAGCGGAAGCGCTTTCTTATACGCAAATGTCTGCGCACTTGACCGCGCCAGCATGATCAACGGCCAGCCGGCGAGACCGTCCCTTTGTAAGCCCACCTCTCAGACATACCCCAGCCTCCTGCCGGCCGATCTCGACGGTGCGATGCTGCCGCCATCTGGATCACCTAATTTTCTGCTAAGCCTGGGCAGCAATGCGTTGAACTTCTGGACCTACCACGTGGATTTCGTTCAGGGCACCTCGACTCTGAACGGGCCTACGCCAATTCCGGTCCAGCCCTTTAGTCCGGCCTGCCAAATCCCGAGTCGCTGCATACAACAGAAAGGCACCGCGAATCTTCTCACTGCGTTAAGTGACCGTCTCATGTACCGCGCTGCGTACCGCAACTTCGGCGACCACGAATCCCTAACCGTCAATCACACCATTATTTTCGCGCTCAAGACTGCTGCTGTACGCTGGTATGAGCTACGCAACGTGAGCAGCCCCAAACCTACGGTGTATCAGTGGGGAACGCATACCCCAACCGGCGAGCATCGCTGGATGGGAAACATCGCCATGGATAGCATGGGCGACATAGCGGTCGCTTACAACATTTCCAGCGTGGTAAGGCATCCGGCACTCGGCTTCGCCGCGCGTTTGGCGACCGACCCCTCAGGACAACTCGGAGCGGAAAACATCGCCTTGGCAGGCACTGGCTCGCAAACATCCGGGTCGGCATGGGGCAATTCGACCAGCCTCAGCGTTGATCCGATGGACGACTGCACCTTCTGGATTGCCGGTGAGTACCTGCGCGCCGATGGGACCAATTGGAATACCAAGATTGCTTCCTTCTCCTTGAATTCCTGTCCTTCGAGCAATCCAGGAATTCAGATCACGGGCTCGCCCGATTATGGTACTGACGACAGACCTCTTAGCGGGACGGTGACCAATATAAGTCCAGGCGACTACGGCAAATATAAGGTCGGCGTGTTACTGTTCATCAGCGGGATCGGCTGGTGGTCGAAGCCTTTTTGCAATCAACTGTTCGTACCAATCTCAAACGGCACTTGGAGCGCCGATGTGGGTACGGGTGGCCCGGGATCGGAAGACTACTCGGCAGTCAAGTATGTGGCTTATCTTTTGCCCCAGGGTGCGATGGGAACATGCCACGGCAACATGGATGGGTTGCCTTTGGATCTGGAAACCCAAGCGGTCGCACGTGCCTATCTTGATCGCCCAAATCCCGGCCGTCGCCACATTGTTTTTGCTGGGCTGAATTGGGATGTCACCGCAAACACCTTTGGGCCGATTTATCCTGGTCCCTGCATTTTCTCGGATTCGACCAACAACGTGTTCATCGACGGAAGCGGGAACCTCCACCTGAAAATCGTAAATGCGGGCGGAACATGGACCTGTTCGGAAGTCGTCCCGCGAGTGAACGACCAACTCCAGCAGGAGCAGAGGTATGCTTACGGAACCTACACGTATTACTTGGCAAATGCGGTAGACAACTTAGATCCGAATGCCGTGGTGGGGTTGTTCACGTGGTCGAACGATCCTGCTTATGCTGGTCCGTTCTCTCCATGGGAGAACAATCCCCAAGGTGGAGTCGGAGGCCACAGCGAGCTGGATGTGGAGTTTTCTAAAGGATTAGCCGGGTACCCGCCACACAATGCTCAATTCTGCGTGCAGCCTTACACCAGTAATCCTTGCTCTCAATTCACAATGCCAGCTGGATACAACAATTCGACAGCTATTATTAATTGGTTTCCAAACGGTATTAACTTTCAGGTGCAAGATGCAAATGGAAATGTTCTTGCAAACTATAGCTATTCCGGAGCCGTACCTCCTCCAGCGGACAATGGAGGATGGAATGGCCTTTTTCCCAGTCCTCAACAGGCTCGTCTCAACCTTTGGGCGATTGGGGGCAGTCCCCTGAATGGTCAGGAGGTAGAGGTAGTCATCAGCGGATTCACTTACGTTCCTTACTCAAATTGATTGGCGACCGAAGCAGGGCTGGAGACCGCTGTCTGGGATAGTGGAAGTGAAATGGGCCCCTGTTTACTGTTTCCTGCCAGCACGAGATGTTAGTGAACGAGAAGTTGGACGGCAGAAGCTGCCGCCCTCAAACGCAGTTGGATTTACGGCTCGGAATGGAACGCTGCGACATCGGTGGTCAGGGCACACGACGCCTGACGAAGTCAATGCTACCCGCATTGGACGTCTGCGGCTCTTAACCGGCCTCTTTGCAGGCTTGGCCGATGCTCTTGTGGTTGGCTAACTCGACTTCGATCTGTCGCAGGATAGCGACAATCTGCTCCGCACTGTGCTTCTTCCGTGCGATGCCTCAGCTCCTCTTGGCCAGTTTCTCTAACATTTTTCCTAGTACAAAATTCGCCGGTCACATCATTTCAGTCAATTTGTCGATGTCGACTTTCCAATGGGTGGGAGTGCCTCAGGAAGCAGTGCAGGGACGAGCGAGAGGTTTGTGAATCCTGGAACAGTAGCTGATATGGCGTACGCTGGACTCGCAACAGGCTCATGAACAACTGGCGGAATTTCTGTTCGGAGGGCTTGCGGACCGAAGCGTCGCCTGGTGTTTCGAGATTAACGACCTCGCTCCAGCCTACCTGCTTGGGAACAGAACCTTGCTACGGGCGAATCACGCTGAAAGTGTAAGACTCGATTACGTTGTCACCCGTTGGGGAATTCAAATTCCTGATATATACGATGTAATCACCGGAAACTAAGTCTTGGGGATTCAAGCTGACAACAACAGTGCGGCCCATCAGCGTCGGTGCGCTCGAGATTCCGTTACGGCTCCAAAGGGTTCGCAGTTTGTCATCTTCTATGAGAATCAAGTCGACGCCAGCGGTCAGGTTGTCGTGAGGACCTGGGATGTCTAAATCCAGCCGGATCTCCTTTAGTCCTGGTGTAATCGATAAGCGTCTTGGTTGAGCGTTTTCGCCCTTAATGAAGCCCGGGGTTAATAAAACCGATAACACGCCACTTGCGGTAGAAGGGGCTTGCGTCAACGTGCTAGCGATATTCTCTTGCTTTGCCGCCTGCATTGCTTGGACACGCTGAGGTTTTGGCAACAGCGACGCCTTACGAATGAGCAGAGATCCCGCGATTAGAAACACCATCCCCAAGGCTGCAAAGACGGGTGCGACCAGCGTGAAATAATCACGCCATGTCTTGTGTGAGGCACGTTGAACAACACGAGCGCTAAACTCCCGCAGTGCCTGCACTGCAGCTACTTTTTGTTTCAGCTCGGGAACTACAAGGTATTTCTTCTGAAAGAGTGTTCGATCTGTCTCCGGCAGGGAGCCACTCAGATAGTCGTCGATCAGAGTATCTTCAAGCATTTCAACATGCTCCAGAAAATACCGATCGCAGAAGTAGCGCTCCTCGATTTTTTCACTTTCAAGATCATCCAAGTCTCCCAGAAGATATCGGATAATGGCCTGATCTTCACTCAGTTTCGTGCTGTACATCCCTAGAAGTCTCCTCGCACGATTTATATGGCGGCAATTTCTGTGAAATTTCACGTCGTCCGGACGAAACGTGGCGCGTGAGTTGCAGTTGGCTGCTGAGCTTTCGACGCAATCTGAAAATCCAGACACGAACGGTTGCCACCGGAACACCGATCTGCTTGGCCAGTTCCGCGTGCGGCATATCTTTCGCAGCCACGATCAGAGCCTTCTCCCTCTCCGAGAGCGGATCGAGCAACTGCCTTACTAACTGCTTCGCCTCTTGAGAGTTCAACCCGAAAGTCCTGTTTGCTGCTGCAGGAAGGTCGTCCGGCAGGGACTCTGTCGTCTTGCTCTGTTCTTTGATCTTTTCAAGGCGGACGCGGCGCCCGAAAGCATAGGCGAGTTTAAGAAATCCATTTTCCCCCTCAATCCTATTGCCCGGCTGTCGAAGCCAGTTTATAAGGCGGGTGAGTGTCTCCTGAGCTAAGTCATCAGCATCCATCCGCCCCCGGCGAGAGAAGTAGAAGACCAGCTTCCGTTCCGCCTCCTTCCAATCGTACTCTGGCAATGGCGAGGGCTCTAATTGTGGAACTGTTTCAGGCATCGCAATCTCGCAGGTAACGGGTGTGGCACTCGAATGACGATCGACCGTCTCCCTATTGTAGACCGGAAACCAGCACGAACGACCCCCAATAATATGGGTCATTCCACCGTGCAGAGTGCGCCAAACTCCGACGGGCATCAAGCAGAGCCCTAGACGGAGTGGCGGATTCGCCTGCCAGTATTCGCTCCAGGAACGCCTTGACAAAAAACGCGGACGCTTCTGCATCGATTTTCAGGGGAGATGCCAAAATGCTAGAGGCGCCAGACTCGAGGAACGTTCTGGAGATTCCGATCAAGCCCTCGCCACGTAGCTCTTTTCCCCCGGCCGTCTCGCAGGCGGACAGGATTATCATCGATGATTTCAATTTGACCTGATGCAGGTCGTACAAGTGCAAAAGACCATCTATGCCGCGGCCCTTCTCATCCACCATGGAAAGGACTATCGTCGAAAGCTCCGGCTGACGGTCATCGATGAGTGTGTGGGTTGATAGAAGAACTAACCGATAATCGGAAATCCGACCATCCAGAAAGGCAGCTTTGGTAGCTTGTAGACCAGAAAGCACCCAGCGCCGGTTTGCCGGTACGAGGCGCTCGATGACCTCAGTTTCCGTCCCGGAGTACACCAGGCGCGCCAAGGGAATTCCATGTGGCTTCCGCTCCACAATGTTGGGGGCCTTAGGCGCTTCCTCGTGACTCCTAACCCGCGAATCAAAATCGTCAAAAACTGGATCAGTGAACGCTGCCGCCGAGATTGGTAATGTGACATCATTATGTTGCCGTCCCATCAATATCCTTAAAACCGAGGCGGATGGTACCTGGACTACCTGAGAAACTAACCCCAGCGCCGTTTTGTATTCTTTGCTTCCTCTTAAGCTGGATGTCAGCGTCAATGCCGCAAATGGAACTCGGTTCAATATTCCGTCAGCTACAATAATAATTCTCGCCGGTTGCGAACCTTCAGAAAACGAAAGGTGAAGTGACTTTGCCAGTGTGCTTAGAGCACGCGTGAAGGCTAGCTCTTTCTCTGGGTACTCTCTACGTTCATCAATGTCTCCCATTAGGCTGATGAGCGATCGAGCTTCTCTCTCAATCTGGGTTCTTGACGGCAGTTGTTCAACCGATACCCCCTTGTGGCTAATGAACCAGACAAAGCTGCGAGCTTCGCCCAGGGAATACTCTACGAGTAAATCATCACCTGTCAGTAAGAGGTTCCGAACCTCATCGATGGTGACAACATTCGGCGCCTCCGAAGATTGATAATAGGGATCCTTGGTCTGGATAAGAGAGTCAACTTCTAAGCGCTCAGTCAGCAGGTTCGCAATTGCTTGTCGCAGCCCGGCTGCAATGGCTGTGTGGTCCGGCGTGTCAGACAAGGTGGCAAGCCTGGCCGACTTGAAGTTGAGCTGATGTTGTACCGATCTGAGGCGAGTGGGAAGCTCCGGGTCAACATTCGGCAACACTACACGATCGTCGCTCAGGATATCAAGCAGTGCGCGTGCCCGCGCTTTCTCGCACGCTTGAAAGGCTCTTCCTACCATGTTGTCGTTGGCGTCGCGCGCTCGATACGACAAGAGGCTGTCAATGTAGAACTCCGAATACCGCTCTTTCCCAGCGAAATAAGCCGCTCGAAAGGATTCGCCGCCGACATTCGTTCTCAGCGTTTGCGCTAGCGAGATCGCCTTTTCGATATGCCGTAGTGATTCATCTTCTTGCCCACTCTCTCGCTCCAGAATTGCGAGTTGATAGAGAGTCTCGGCGGCATCATCGCGTAAGCCTCTGTCGTACCTTATCTTCAAGGAGCGTTGAAGCAGTTGCAGTGCCTCGGCTAAATGGTTCTCCTTGGCAGCAAGAAGCCCCTGCTGAAAATAAACGCTGGACAATCCGCTCTCGTCGTGAATCGAGCCGTACAGGGAGAATGCCTTGCTGAGAGACTCTTCAGCCTCCGGCAAATGGTGGCGACCCAGTTGGACCTGACCAAGATTGTTCAATGCCTCAGCCTGTCCGTTTATGTCGCCAATGCGTTCCATTAGCTGCACTGAAATGCGCTGGTCGTCCAGTGCAGCTTCTAGTTGGCCGCGAAGCATGCGAGCCCTTCCGAGATTGATTCTAATCCGGGCTTCGGTCCGTAACCCATCATTTTGAGAGGCAACTATTCGCAGAGCCTTCAAGAAGTATCTGGAAGCGTTGTCGTAGTCGGTCATTGAAAGATAGACCAGGCCGATGTTGTTCAGCGTCGTAGCCGCTAACACCGGACTCCTTCCCTCGAAAATCGTGCGTGCCATGTCGTACTGTTTCAGGGCAGCCTGCCACTCTCCGCTATTCCAGAATAGAAGACCCAAGTTCAAATTTGTCCTCGCCTCGATGAGCGGCAGGCCGAGTTCCCGCCAAGCCTTGCGAGCCGCTAGCAATTCGGATTCGGCCTCATCCAAGTCGCCAAGATCGAGTGCGGTCAGGCCGACGTTATTCGCCGCTTCCGCACAACAGCGCAAATACGCATCTGCGGCGCAGAGTTTTTCGGCTTCGAGATAATGAGAGTGTGCTGAATCCCAAATTCCTTTCTTAATGTACAAATCGCCGAGTCTCAGATAAGTGCGAGCTATTGCCTTGCCATCTGCGAATTCGACCCAGAGGTCTAGAGAGCTCTGCGCATCCTTCAGGGATTGGTCCCAATTGCTCACAATGAGCGCCTTACTCTTAGACTCCGTTGCCAAGTCTTCGGCACGAACGTGACGGTAATCACTGGCTATAATGGGCCTAACTTCGGTTAGGCGCGCCGAGAATCTCGTTTCTGACGCATTAGCTCGAACCGGAGCCACTTGAAAACGATAGATGCCGCCGCGCTCCGCTATAAGAGTGATCGACTCAGTCCCGAAATCAAATTCATCTATGTTCCGCTCGATGCCCTCGGGCAAGGTAATCTTGATGGCGAGGTCCCCATCGACCTGTTCAATCTCAAGGTGCCCGGTCATCAGCGGTTGGAGCTCAACGGAAAAGATGAATGGCGATTTAGCGCTACATGTGCCTACAATGGCTTCGTTCGGAACAAGGCGAGATGAGTTGGCAAGACTCGGCAGACTAAACGCGAGAAGGAAGAGCAGGATCGCACGAGTTACCATCATGACTTTTCGAATTACGGCAGCCATTCTACAGCAGATCGCACGGTCAACGTATAGCGGACCGAAAGCTAGCTCTCGGTCCGCAATCACTTTCGCCCTGGCGGCTGTTGCTCAGTGGCCGGTGCCGGTCCCGACCTGGACCTCAGCCGGTTGAACACCGCGAGTCAGAGCCTTATCCGCAAGAGAGTTTCCGGCTCCGGATAGAAGGGAGAGAACCAGAATGAGTATCCCCAACATTTTGTTTTCTCCTCGATTGGTGTAGCGGCCAGCATCGCGGCCGCATGGGCTATACGCGAATGGAAGTGCTTTACCGCAGGCCTGCGGAAATTAATTGGGTGATTTCAATGTCCAACTGCTCCACGGAGGACGAAGATGGGGTGGCCGATGGATTTCACAGATAGCCGTCGTTAGTGACGGCCGAATTCTTTGAAAAACCAGGCGGCCACAACGACTTTTCTGGAAGTCAGGCGGCGTCCGCCGATGCTGAAGCCCATCTCGCTTGGCGGATGCGCAAGGGAAGTAGCGCGAAGACAAGAGGTTGGGTATATCTCAAGGAGTTGTCAACGTGAAAGCCAAGAACCGCAGCCGGTCTATCGCTCAACGCGAAAAGGCAGTCGAGCTAAATTGCCTCTCCTGGCTCGAAGGAATGCGAAGCCCTCGTCTTGGGGAACAGGATTCAGCAATGCGTATCCACCGCACGACATTTGCCAGGGCCAGAGCCATTACTTTTCTCATCGCTCTTTCCCTCACGTTTCCGCTGGCGGCGCAGGAGGCCCGTTGGAAGGAGTTGAACGCTCAAGCCGAGCAACTGCAAAAACAAGGCAAGTATGCGGAGGCTCTCCCTGTTGCGCAGGAGGCAGTGCACGTTGCTGAAGGTACATTTGGACCCCAGCATCCGAACACCGCATCCGCGCTTGAGCAATTGGGCGAAGTTTATCAGGCCGAGCGCAAGAACGCCGAAGCAGAGCCCTTCTTGAAGCGAGCTTTGGAGATTCGCGAGAGGGCCTTAGGAGCCGAGAGTCCTGAGGTAGCTCAAAGCCTCAACAGCCTGGGTGACCTATACCGCGTGGAGGAGAAGAACGCTGATGCCGAGCCGCTGTTGAAGCGCGCGCTGGCCATCAGGGAGAAGGCCTTGGGACCCGAGCACCCTGATGTGGCGACCAGCCTTAACAACTTGGCTATCCTATATGAGGTGCACCTGCGCAAGTTAGCGGAGGCGGAGCAGCTATTCAAACGGGCGCTGGCCATCAGGGAGAAGACCCTGGGGCCCGAGCACCCTGATGTGGCGACCAGCCTTAACAACTTGGCCGACCTCTATTCTGATCAGGGTAAGTACGCAGAAGCAGAACCGCTCTTCAAACGCTCAGTAGCGATCCAAGAGAAAAGCTTGGGCTCGGAACACCCTAACGTGGCACGGAGTCTCGTCAGCTTAGCCGGCTTCTATTTGAATTGGGGAAAGTATGCAGAGGCGGAACCGCTCTTCAAGCGCGCGTTGTCGATTAGAGAGGAAACTTTGGGGCCCGAGCACCCTGATGTAGCACAGAGCCTCAATAACTTGGCCGTGCTCTATTTGCGCCAAGGCAGGTACGCAGAGGCGGAACCGCTCTTGAAACGCTCGTTAGTTATTCGGGAGCGGATCCTAGGTCCGGAGCATCCCGATGTGACATGGAGCCTGAACAACTTGGCGGGCCTCTATTGGTATGAGGGCAGATTCGCGGAGGTAGAACCGCTCTTGAAACGCTCACTGGCCATCCGAGAGAAGGCCCTGGGGCCAGAGCGCCCTGAGGTGGCAGGGGTCCTCAACAACTTGGCCTCACTCTATCGGGAACAGGGGAAGTACGCGGAGGCGGAACCGCTCTTGAAACGCTCACTGGCCATCCGAGAGAAAGCCCTGGGGTCCGAGCACCCTCTTGTGGCGGACAGCCTCAACTATTTGGCCGAATTGGGGTGTTCACTTCACTCCAGTAACCACTACAGGTTGTGGTTTAGAAGGAGCAAACAAAATGAGAAATAAAACCACTGTGAAACTGGCAGAGAGCGTTTCATATTCCTCGTTGACGAGG